>WNFC01009466.1_pt1 | contig 23808 bp, 23 predicted proteins | sample 5400541 | NCBI WGS metagenome assembly WNFC01 (sample SAMN13153342, study PRJNA577476) | soil metagenome | isolation source: 120 cm saprolite under Douglas fir tree site 2 hole 2 replicate 1 | place: USA:California | collected 2015-04-18
GATGCTGCAATCAACGTGGAGTATACCCGCTCAGGCAGCCCCAAACTGCTGCTGGTGAGCAGGCGCATCAAGTAGTGCCACTTCCTGCCGCGTAAGCCCGGCGTGGTCGCCTACGCGGCCAGGCAGCTTGCCTGGATTTTTGCAATGCAACTGTTGGTCGGTGCGTGTTTCATAATGCCCTACATTCATTGCTCAAGAAAAGTGTTTCTTCTGCCAGAATACTATCATGATGCAGCGACAGTGTCAAGGGCGCTTACAATAACAAAAGCTTGCCAGAGGCTAGCCAGTGTTGTTCACAGTACCCACACCTGCGCGTTGCTGAATGCCACATCAGTTGCAGATTGATCACTATCTAAGGCACATAGTCCAATTGCGCCATGGAAAAAGGTACTGTCACTTATGCTCCTGACGAATTGCTTATTGATGTACAAGTACAGAGTGCTGCCACGTGCCATGACGGCAAGCAAGTTGGGCTGGTTCAGGCCAATTTTGATCGCCGCACTGCGTCCAAAGGCCAGTATATTGACGTATTGACCATCTTCGACGTTGAGACCGTAAAGGCCGTTGTAGCTGATGGTGAAGAAATAGAATGTGGTGGACGAATACTCGGAACGAAACACAATCCCACCTACTCCATTTAAGCCTTTAACAATCGTCACCTGTACTTGATAAATGAAGTCTCCATAATCACCACCCGTGGAGAAACAATCGAAAAAGACTTTTTTTGTAGAAAGGCGGATATGATATGCCCCGTTGCTATAAGTACAATTCGCTCCTGCCTGGCTTTGGTTATTCCAGGTGTCGGCAAGCTGTTTATCTAATGGATCACTGAAAGCTGGATTCGTATTGATCACTCGATTGTAGATGCTTTGCGGTGAATTTGCATCGGCAGTAGCAGTTGCCTGGGTCTGGGTCCTTAACACACTCTGTACGACCGCCGTTGCTTGACTATGGAGTCCCGCAGGGTACAGGACCGCTCTATCGAAAAAATAGCCGCCCCCTTCCAGGAGAACGAGCAGAATCAGTGCGATGAGCAGAGTCACCGTTTTTTTCATATACTCCATACCTGCACGTTATTAAACGCTACATCTGCAGAACCAGTAGTAGTCCCGCCAGACAGGGCTATTTGACCTGTTGTATTGGTACTATCAGTAACGCTGGCAACTGGTTGTTTATTGATATAGAGGTACAGGTGATTACCGTATGCTACCACTGTGAGTAGGTTGGATTGATCTAGGCCCGTATTGATGACTGTACTCGTGCCAGAGACAAGTACGGTAGGTGGTGATGCGCCCTTATAGGCTAAGAGATCATATGTTCCACTGTAACTGACCTCGAAGAGGTAGCTCCCTGATTTCAGAGCACGGAAAAGAAGACCACTGCTATCGCCCTTGATGATGGTTGCCTGCCCTTGAAAAGCGAGGTTGTCAAAGAAGCTATTCACACCATAACAGGAGAAAATCACGTTGTTTACTGAAAATCGAATGTGATACGCTCCACTACTGAAGCTGCAGCCGTTTGCTGGCGTACCATACCTGTGCCAGATACTGCCATCTTGACTTGTCAGTGGATCATTGATGACAGGAGTTCCACTGGTGGCCTTGATGTAGATATCCTGCGGTGTCAGGGCTGCAGCGACTGCGGTAGCACGAGTGCTAGCTTGTGCAGTGCTCTGCGCTTGCGCAACTACGAAGGTCTTTGCCACAGATGTTGCCTGGGCATCGAATTCAGCCGGGTGGGCGACCTGTACATAGTAGATTAGCCCAACACCACCTGCTATGATCAGCATTGTCAGGAGGGAGAGCAATACTGTCATTCCCAGCGAGAGATTACTCCGCCTTACAGGCATGGGCTGCGCTGTCCAGTATTCAGATTGATCTTGGCCCGTCGACGACTTCGTCAGTGGGATATTCAAGATATCCCTGCCCGTCATTACCGTCCCTGCTGGCTGTGAGGCAGGTAGTGTCGACCCCATCTGCACTCCGGGGTCGTATTCGATGTAGGGAACCGCGTTGCTTGTGTAGGGTGATGAATCGTCGGTGTCCGAAGATACGCTCGCACTACACATGGGACATACCACAAAATCTGTTTGAATGATGCTACCACAAGAGCTACATTGCATAGTGGGTTTCTCCCGGCGAGTAGATAGGGCTTCTCTTCAAATATAGAGATTATATCGACTCTATTAACAAGTTTCTTTTGAGTCTATTATAACATGGAGAGAGATTAAGGGCATATACGGCTGGGTACTAATAGGCCAGCGAGACATGGCGTCTTCCCAGAGCACAAGAAGGCTCAGGTACACAATCTGTGATGCTTTATAGGCCAATCAGGTGATATGATTAATGCACATGTGTGACCTACTCTCACAGTCTTCCTATAGCCATAGAATACAAGGAGCCTGATCCCTATGCCCCAGACGCTCAACCTGAGCCCTTACCGCCGTTACTTCCCCGCCCTTGCACAGACCATCAATAACAAACAAGCCATCTATTTCGATAACCCCGGTGGGACCCAGGTGGCGCAGCAGGTCATAGACGCTATGGTAGCCTACTTCCGCGAGTCGAATGCCAACACCCAGGGAGCTTTTATCACCAGTCAGCGTACTGACCAGGTGATCGCTGCAGCTCGCAGTGCCATGGCCGATTTCTTACATGCCGCCAGCCCAGGTGAGATCGTCTTCGGTCCGAATATGACCACCCTCACCTTCGCCTTCAGCCGCGCCATCGGCAAGACGCTGCACGCCGGTGACGAGATCGTCGTGACTACCCTTGATCACGACGCCAATGTCGCTCCTTGGCTCGCGCTGCAGGAGCGAGGAGTCATCATTCGCACAGTCGATGTGCATCCCGGGGACGTGACTCTGGACATGCAAGATATGCGGGCGAAGATCAATGAACGTACCAGGCTCGTAGCAGTGGGCTACGCCTCCAATGCCGTGGGCACGATAAACGACGTGGCAACCGTCATTCGCTGGGCGCACGAAGTTGGAGCCCTGGCGTGGATCGATGCCGTGCAGTTCGCGCCCCATGGCCCAATCGATGTGCAGGCGCTCGACGCCGATTTTCTTTTATGTTCATCCTACAAATTCTTTGGGCCACACCTGGGCATCCTCTACGGTAAGGCTGAGCGCCTGGAGCGCTTTCCAGCCTATAAAGTACGCCCTGCAAGCGATAAAGCCCCCGACCGCTGGGAGACGGGAACACAGAACCACGAAGGCCTGGCCGGACTGCTTGGTGCTATCGATTACCTGGCTCTGCTCGGCCGCGAACAGGACAACCACTATAGAGAAGCGTTCATTGCAGATGCTGCTGGTCGCCCTTACAACGCCAGGCAGCGAGAACTCAAGCTTGCCATGCAGGCAATCATGGACTACGAACGTGGACTCTCTGCCCAGTTGCTGGCGGGCCTGCGCGAGATCAGGGACTTACAGGTCTACGGCATCACCAATCCACAGGACTTCGCGCGCCGCGTACCGACAGTTGCCTGTAACATACAGGGTCGCGCGCCGCGCGAGCTGGCAGAATACCTGGCCGGGCACGGAATATTTGCTTGGGATGGTAACTACTACGCCCTCGGCATCATGGAACGCCTGGGACTCGAAGAGCACGGCGGCGCACTACGCCTCGGCATGGCCCACTACAACACACCGGAGGAAATCGATCGGGTCCTGGAAGTCCTGGAACGGCTATCGGCGCACTAGCTACGATGCTCTGCTACAGCTTTCAACAGTGTACATGCCCATGTGACTCAAGGCATTAAAAGCCATATCTTGGCCTTTAAGTTCTATAAAGAGAAGCTATTCTGCCCGTATCTGCGCAGGGGGCAGCGCCTTACGGATATGCGCATTGAGCGACGCTACGAGAGCTAGCAGAGCAAGGATCACTGCGAACACCACAGCCGTTGGAACGATACCAATGAGTTGCATGAGTACTCCGGTCAATGCGATACCCACTGGTCGAAAACTGTACGAAATGAGCCGAAAGGCACTATTCACCCGCCCCTGGAACTCATCTGGAATCAGGGCCAGCCGATAACTAAACTGCACAATATTGTAGATCGAGTCCACCAGAAAGAAAAAGGCGACGACGGCGCCGAGTGCAAACGGAGTGAATGCTAGCACGACTAGCAACCACGCCAAGACGTACAGCCACCATAAGCCAATAATGGCCTGTCCATATTTCAACCGTCTCTGAAGGAGTGGGGCAAGAAAAGCGCCGAGAATACCGGTGCCTCCTCCTATGGCGAACAGGGCACCGATAAAGGGAGGAGCCACGTGTTGCCTTTGCGCCAGCACAATCACAAGCAGGGAGAACCCAAAACCGAGCGCACTCCACCCACTATTGAGAAAGGCCATGGTTCGCAGTATGGGCTGGTGCCACATCCACTTCATGCCCTCGACCACCTCTGTCCATAGCCTGCGTGGAGCAACAACTCGCTCCATCTGAAACTTCGTTTGCATAAAGAGCAGGGAGAGCACCGAAGCCAGATAAGAGAGGGCATCCGTCAAAAATGGGACAGCACGGCCGAGTGTGTAGAGCACACCACCCAATGGTGGACCAAGCAGGTTCGTAATCCCAAAGGCAACTTGATTTTGGGAGATTGCCACAGGGAGTTGCTCCCTGGGAACCATCCGTGGCAAGCTGGCTGTCTCAGCCAGATCGAAAAAGACGTAGAGTGACCCCTCGAGAAGCGAGACCAGATAGAGTTGCGCAATCGTCAAGTGTCCGAGAGCCAGCGCTACAGGGATACTGGCTAAGCTCAGGGCTCGTCCTGAATCACAGAGAATCATGACCCATTTGCGGTTCCAACGATCGATGAGTGCCCCTCCCGGTAACGTGAAAATGAAATAGGGCAGCGTCCGCAGAGCACCGGCGATTCCTGCTTGCGCTGGAGAATGGGTCAAGGCCAGCGCCAACAGCGGAAAGGCGAGTTGAGAGACGCCAGAGCCAATGGAGGAAACTGTTTGACCACTCCAGAGCAACAGATAATCTCGGTTGCGCCAGAGCGCTGGCGGGAGGTTTGGTCCCACGTGTTCCGTCTTCGCCGGATCATCGTTCGTTGGTGCCATGTCTCCTCATCCTTCGGTCTCATAATCGCTCAAGATATGAATACTGTCGATGAAGGCCTGGACTATCTTGCAGCCTACTATAATGCCAGGTCGTGCTACTTTCGTATCGTGATCGTAAACGGCCCCCATTCCCCGATAAGGCCCTGGCCATGTACGGAAACGCTCTTGCCTTGTTCGATAGTTTTCTCAGTCATCAGACCAAGGGCGATGATGAGCGAGTCTATCTTGCTGGGCACTTCCGTGTAAGTACCAGCATCCTGGTCATCCACGAAAAAGCGCACCTCATCTCTGGCCTTGGAGTAGCAGATGCGATAGCGGTGTGTTTGCCCAGGCCCGGTCTCCACGTCCAGCTCGTTGAAGTCCGAAAAGTATTTCGGCTTCACAGCGTCTTCAGGGTCAGAGGGTGCAGGAACGCCGGGGAAGGCTAGACGAGCGTACACAGTGGCGATAATATCGTTGCAGGCAAAAAAATCGAGCGCCATACCGGTGTTGAGGTCAAGCAGATTGACGGAGACGAAACCATCATAGAGATCGTGCGCTTTCGTGCCCGTACAGCGAGCGCTCATATCCCACTCGAAAGAGATTTCACCCTCATCAGGTGTAGCGAATTTCCGGGTTGAAAAGAACATATTCTTAACATTATCAAGAGTCTGTATCTTGTCGTTGAAGCGAGTAATTTTTGCCAGGCGTACTCGCAGGCGCTGCCCTTCCACAATAACCGTTGCGTCAGGCTCCCTGTATCGCCAGAAAGAACCATCAGGCAGCGCAAACCCACCATACTCCCAGTGACGATCAACTCCTGTAATAATGCTGTGGTAACCCGCATACGTAAAGGTAGAGGTTTCCTCCTGCTGTTGTGCATCCGCAAGGGAAGTAACCTGGGTCTCATCCATAATAGAACTCCTACTCCTTTTTCTCTTTTCACAGTGCGGAAAGGTATATCATTGAAGAGTATAGTGCATTTCGCTCTACCGGACCACTTTAAGAAACAATAATGTGTAATTCATTTTTGCTTTGAGCGCAGTTCCATAGCATGGCATCCACGAGGGATGCCATGCAAAAGCAGCTACTATGCCCCTGACGTGTAAGAAATGTTATTACACTCAAAACGACATATGAGAATCGCCCCCAGCACCATGATTATCTCAGATTTAAACTCAGCAATGAAAAAAACATTTACATCGTGCAAGACATTTGTAAGTTTATGTTTCTGAGCCAGGCCGGGTGCGCGTCAATTTATTGCGTGAAGCCTGGCAAGGGCAAGCCTTGCCACTCCGCCCGCAGTGGGCGATCCCTCAACCAAGCGAGCGTAGTGGCGACCCTTGCGGTCGCCAGGCTCACTCACCTGTGGTCGCCAGGTCCTCCCCGGTCGCCAGGTCTCCGCGCCATGCAAAAATCTGATGCCCACCCAGCCAGCCCTTGAGGCTTGTTACAAGCGATTGTATATGTTAAACTGCCCTAAACTGGAAACGTTCCAGGGCGAGCAGGATGCTTGTCGCTACACCGAGGTGCCAGATGTATCGCTTTCTCCTCACCCGTGTCATGGGGTTAATTTTTGTGCTGTTCAGCGTGACTTTTCTCACCTTCATCTTTGGCTATTTTGCGCCCGGTGACCCGATTCGCCTCATGATGGGAACACATTTTGATCCCGTGCTCTATTAAAGCCTGAGACACGAGTATGGGCTTGATGTCCCCTGGTGGCAGCAATACTTCAATTTCGTGGCCAACGCGCTGCATGGCACCTTTGGCCTTTCATTTCACTACCAGGAGCGCGAAGCCTGGGATGTTTTGAAGGTGGGCCTTCCCTACTCAATCGAGCTAGGATTAGAGGCTTTTGCCGTAACGCTCATCATTGGCATTCCCGCCGGTATCATAGCAGCGCTCCGTGCCAACACCTATGTCGACACCTCGATAAGCACTATAATGCTCTTGCTTTATTCTTTTCCTGATCTCGCAATAATTATAGGCTTCCAGGTGCTCATGGTGTGGCTCTACCAGCACAATTTACCCTACTTGCCGGTAGCCGGTTGGGATAGCTGGCAATCGCGCATAGGTCCGGTGCTCATCACCGGTACCACCGGGGTCGGCTACTTCTCGCGCCTGACCAAGACCTCCCTGCTTGAAGTATTGGGGCAGGACTATGTACGTACCGCGCGCTCTAAGGGGCTGTTCGAACGCATAGTCATCTCGCGTCATGCCCTGCGCAATGCCCTCCTTCCATTGGTGACGGTAATCGGTCCTTCCCTGGCCTTCATTGTGACCGGCGTCTTCCTCACCGAGCAATTGTTCAACATTCCAGGGGTGAGTTCCATTACTCTCGACGCTATCTTCCAGCAAGACTTCCCCATTCTCCAGGCCACGACCGTACTCACCTGCACCTCTGTAGTCATATTCAATATGCTGACAGACATAGCCTATGCCATTGTCGACCCGCGCATCCGCGTTGAATAGAGGTGACACTTCCCGTCTTCAGTGTATAACATGCCCGCGTTTCATACGTAATAGATAGTGACGGGCTAATTGATGGTATAATCAAACTATAGGGCCCAATCATCGTGATTTTGAACACTACACCAGGGAAGGATATAGAGCGTGGCTAGCAATGAACCGCAGAAGCCTGCCGAGGATGAGCAGAAGAGACTGGAAGTAGGCACTTGAAGTAGGTACGAACATACTGAAGTCCCTGCCTAATCTGCCTACAGTACAGACCTTCATGAAAGCTTTGAACTGGAAGCAGGCGCAGGGCGAAGTACAGCAAAACCTGAAGAGTATAGTCGTCATCGTCGGCCAACCCAACACAGGCAAAAGCACGCTTTTCAATAAAATCAAGGGCGAGAAACTCTCGCCGGTGTCGACAGAGGCTGGCACTACTCGCGCGCTCGTACGCAGCGACTTTGGCCCTTTCACGCTCATCGATACTCCAGGGCACCTGCCGGATCTCATGAAGAGCGGCATGACCGAGGCCAGCATTATTGTGTTTCTTATCGATGCAACCACGGGCTTGCGGGCAGAAGATCGTGAGCTGTACGAAAACATCAAGAAACTACAAAAGCCGACCATTATTGCCGTCAACAAAGTCGATACGTTGAAAGGCGGAGAGGCAGGAGATCAGCTGGCCACAGAAGTGGCTGCTATGCTGGGCGCGCTAGGCGTTATTCCTATATCGGCCCGCACCGGCGAGAACATCGTCGAAGAACTTATACCCGCTATGATTGAGGCCAGCCCGGAAGCAGCTCTGATCATTGGTCACGAGTTACCCGCCTTTCGCCGCGAGGCGGCGCAGCGCATCATCCGCAACGCCACACTTGTGAGCCTGGCGGCCGGTTTGCAGCCCATCCCGCTGATAGATATTCCCATCCTGCTGGGCACACAAATCCGCCTGGTCTTACGCCTCGCTGCCCTCTATGGGGAGCCGCTGGACAGCGCGGATGTTTTGAAGCATGCACGGGAGCTGACCGCCACGATGGTTGGTGGGCTGGGGCTGCGTCTTCTCGCTGAACAGGCGGCTAAGGCCGTACCTTTCGGCGGCGATGTCGTTGCAGGCGTCATTGCCGGTGGTGCCACGTGGTCAATTGGCCAGGTCGCGCTTGAGTACTACGAAGGTGAAAAGCAAGTCAGCCTGCGCCGCTTACGCCAGTTGTATAGCGACTTTTACCATAGTTTCCGTAAGGACAAGGCGGCGGAAGAACTCAGACATTATGCCATTACGGGCAAAGATGCCCCCTTGTTGTTGAAAGACCCGGGAGAGTCGACACCGGTTGACCGCCTCGTAAAAGGCGCCGAAAGTTAAAGGAGGACTGGCACGAGGTAGCCTATGCCGTTTCCTTATAAACAATATGAGACGCTGGCCGAGCCCCTTCAGCTCTACTACCCGGCGGGCGCGGAAACACAGGCCCGTTGGGTGCTTCAGACTCTCGAGCAGGCGAGTGAGTTGCTGGCGAAGCTGCTCACTCGACCCGCGCCGGAAATGGAAATCCTGCTTGTTGCGACAGGGGATTGGGAAAGCAGGCCCCGGGAGATGCCAGAAGAGCAAGCAGAACTCGAAGGTCCGGGTAACTTGCTTCCCTACTGGACTGACAGCACACAACCATCGTCCCTGGTTATTCCAGTTGCACTAGACCCGATCATTGGCGAACCGACCCAACGGAAGCTCGCTTTTCTTCTGTATCACGAGATAACGCGTGCCTTCCTCGAGAAAGATCCCCGTCCCTGGCCAGATGAGTACCCCCTGTGGGCTGACGAGTGGCAGTTGCAGTTTGCCGCCCTCTGGCTTGCCCGGGAGATCAATGGCCAGCAGGGTATCGTCACCGGGGACCTCTACCAGAAATATGCAGAGATTTTCGAGCCAGAGGAGGACGGCAAAACACCTGTCACCGTACGCGGTTTCGACTGGTACGAGGACACTTCTCCTGAAGATTATCTTTGCTTTGATCTTCTACTCGAACAGTTCGCTGCTGACCTGCTGGCGCGCTCTGGCCCAGAGGTGCTGCCGCGTTTCCTCACCCTCTATCGCCAAGATCACCATGTCCTGCTCAGCGATGATGTGACCGAGATGCTGGGCTCGGTGCTGGGACCCGCTGGGGTTGAATGGCTGGAAGGACTTGTGTATTTTTGAGAATCGATCATGGCATCTGGTTATTTATAACAAAAAAGGGGAGGATTATCCATGTTCAAGCGAGTAGCAATAATCGGTTTGGGCTTGATCGGCGGATCGATAGGACTTGCTCTTTGCAAGGCGAGGGCAGCAGAGCAGGTCGCAGGTTACGACCTGGGCAAAGGCGTGAGTGACCGCGCTCGCAAAATAGGAGCAATCGATCAGCCTTACAACTCCCTGGCTGATGCTGTGCGTGGCGCCGAATTGGTTATTCTAGCCACGCCAGTGGGAGCAATGCGTTCACTACTACAAAGTATTGCCGCAACTATAACACCTGGCGTGGTGGTTACCGATGTAGCCAGCACCAAGGCCCAGGTGATCAACTGGGCGGAGGAATTTCTACCAGCCTCGGTGTCCTTCGTTGGTGGGCACCCCATGATCGGGAAAGAGTTAAGCGGCGTGGAAGCGGCGGACGCTGCACTATTCCAGAACCGTATTTACTGTCTCACCCCCACAGTTCGTACCTCGCCAACTGCGATCAATAAAGTATCTGTTCTTATTGAAACACTTGGAGCACGAGTGCGCTTCCTTGAGCCTGCCGAACACGATGGACAGGTGGCAGGCGTGAGCCATCTCCCTTTTGTTGCATCGGTCGCTTTGATGGACAACGTTGCGGGCAGCCCGGGTTGGAGTGATGCAGCCATGCTGGCCTCAACGGGATTCCGTGATATGACGCGCCTGGCAGCGAGTAATCCCGAGATGTATCGAGACATCTGCCTGACGAATAGCGAGGCCCTGGTGCGCTGGTTGAACGAGTATATTAATGCGCTCGGTCAGCTCCGGGACAGGGTAGCTGCACGTGATAATAGCCTGCTCGATACATTCGCGCAGGCTCAGCAACTGCGCCTCCAGTGGCAGGCATCTCACAACATCGAGTAGCAGGTGCACGCCTGAATAGCGACAATAATAGTTGTCCTGGCATTGCAGTGGTGCCAGGAACCGGGAAGTAACGAAATGGTAGATATCGTTATTCAGCAAGAGGAGATAGCTCAGGCTTGTTTGAGCCAGGGGTGTGTTGTGAAGACCTGTCTGCGAGTAGGGCAAAGGTCCTGTACCGCCTTGAGCGTTAACGTCCTCCCCTGAAGTTTCCATGTATAGGTAGCATCCGTTGCCAGAGGTCCGTAGTATTCCAGGCATTTAGAGCTTCTAACCACCGTCAACAGCTTCTGTGTCGCCATGTATTGCCCGGAGCCAATATATCGTGTCAGGGGACTGCCATTCAGTGCCGAATAATAACCATCATCCATGAACGTGAGTATCCATGTCCCTACGTCCGTCCTGAGATCCGCATCAGTTATGGTAGCGATATCTTTCTGTGTGATAGTCATTGTGTAGGTTCCTACAAGCTCTGAATGGACAGGTTGGTACGTAGGTGTGCTGGTGGATGCTACATGTGTGGCAGATCCAGAAGCTGGCAGAGCTGTGTTACCACTACATGCTGTTACCAGGCACAGCAGCAGCATTATGCCAGAAAACATTGGCCTCTTTATATGCATCATCATGCTTTGCCAGAGCGGCGGCGACGAGCGGCAGCGGCATTGCGCCGGCGTTCGCGCCGTCGTTCCTGGTACGCAGCCCGTTGCTCCGGTGTCATCTGGCTGTCATCAGTATCGGCAGGCTCACCTGCCCCGTTGCTCTGCGCTGCAGTTCGTGTCTGCGGGCGGCGTGAGTTCGCGAAGGCCTGGCGAATAACCATAAACGCCATTACTGCGGTCACAAGCAGCACCACTATGTAGAACGGCGTAGTAATTATTCTCATGCTGCTGGGGATCAGCCCGCTTCTAAGACCAATGCTCATTAAGAATACCACTGAAAGTAGAATGTACTCGATGCCTGTGAGCAGGTTGATTTGCTTGTACCACACTGTCTGCTGGCCGCCCGCGCGGGCCTGGTTTATGCGCTTGAGCCCTATGTACACATTGTAGCCGCCCAGGAGGATGAAGACGACGCTGAAAATGGCGAGAATGCGTGGGTCGTTCATAGATAATATCCTTCTGAAAATCAGTCAAAACACCGTCAGGTTGAACTTGTTCGCCTCTGGTACCACTGCCGCGCTAGAGCTCCAATGGCCAGGCACAACAGTGGTCCTGTGATCAAGTTGAGCGTGAACGTCAGTGGATCCAGAATGTGCAGGGTGGATATGGGAACGATAACGTCGAGTCTTGGAACTTGTAGCAATCCATGCAAGCCGCCAAGCAGCCACAGGTCGGCTGGCAACACGAGGAAAAGACCAAATGCGCTTGCGAGCGCGAGGTAGGTTTTCCAGTTCAAAGAGCGAACCTGCTCGAATGGGTCGCTCTGTCGCCCATGCGTTGTGAGCAGCAGCAGGCTTACTGCAGCTCCGCCGAAAACGAGAGGCTCGAGCGCTTGTAGGTCGAATAACGCTGGGTTGCCGACAAAGACGGGAATACGCCACAGCAGTAGAACAATAGCACTTTGATTGCTCCCACTCAAATCGATATGGATGGGAACCTGCCATGGCAACAGGGTGCTGAGCAGGCGCAGGGTAGGAAAAGGCCCCGGCGTCAGTTGGTAGAAGCTGAGCATATAGTCAAAGCCGGCGGTGAAGATAAAGCCTGCCAGAGTAGGAGCCAGCCCAAGCAGCAGGACAGCGATAAGATAATTGATGAACGAGCGCGCAGGTGGCGAAGGTGCGGCAGGCGACGATGAAGGTGGCGCCCCCGGCCTGGTGGGCAAGGGGCGAAGAGGCGCGAAAGCCAGGTGTCCCAGGGCTGCGCCTACCACGGCAAAGATGATCGAAAATACAGCAATCAAACCCCAGGTGGCAATAAACCCCAACCGTTGTCCCTCGTCCAGGCCCAGTGTAATAATGACATTTGGATATGTGATAGCTGCTATGAACTGGAAGAACGCCAGGATCAGGCCGCCTAGCCCCGCCTCGAGCAACCCGGGCCGCTGGAACGTATGGCGTTTGCGCAGTGCAGTGATGAGGAGTCCGCAGCCCGTAGCGCTAAGTATGGCTGCAGGGGTAAGGGAGTTAGATGGCTGTGCATTCAGGCGTGCCGTAATAGCAAAAAAAGCGGCCAGCAGGATGACAACGTCAAGCGCCATCACGTCAAAACCGCTTGTCTCGCTATATTCTGAAGCAGCGGGTGTCGAAGGTGTCGGCTGAACTGCTGCTGTCTTCTCGCGCTCTATTTGACCTGCTTGATTCGTCTTCTCTGTTGCTGATTCGGACTGATCTGGTCCCATACTCACGGTCGCTCCTTGCTATATGCTCAATGGGATACTAGCATATTGCTGCCGCAGCGACAAGGGGTGAGGTCTTTGCTCTTGACTATTGACCAAAAAAAACGCTAAAATCTCTAGAGATTCGCTTTTTTATAGAGATTTATGAGATTTCTGCAATGAGTGAAGGTGTCGGAAGCACTTCGTGCCCCAGCATCTCTTGCTCAAAGAAAAGGGATAAAGTATGTCGTCACACACTGGAGTAGCGCGTTTCCTTGCTGCGTCCAATCATAGACAGCCTGATGCCACGCCTATCTGGTTCATGCGCCAGGCTGGTCGCTGCCTCGCCCAATACCGTGAACTGCGCAAACGCTATGATATGATATTGGCCCGATTATCCACAATCCCGTGCGCAGCATGCGAGATGTCGAAGTCTTGCGCATTATCGATGCTGAGGAAGCTACTCCCTATGTCTTAGAGGCAATTCGACTCGTGCGCCGTGAACTCGAGGGAAAGCAGGCTGTGATTGGTTTCTCCGGCGCGCCTTTCACCCTGGCCTGCTACTTGATCGAGGGTAGCCCCTCACGCGATTACGGTCTTGCCAAGTCGCTGATGTACGGGCAGCCAGAAGTCTGGGACGCGCTCATGGACAAACTGACCGAAGTAGTTTCTCGCTACCTGGTGGCGCAGATCCAGGCAGGTGTAGATGTAGTGCAGTTGTTTGACAGCTGGGTTGGCGCGCTGGGTCCGGCTGCCTACAAACGTTTCGTGCAGCCTTACACGCGGCGGATCTTCGCGGCGGTTAAACAGACCGGTACTCCTTCCATTCACTTTGGCACCGGCACAGCCAGTCTCCTGGAACTGATGGCCGAAGCAGGCGGCGATATTATCAGCGTCGATTGGCGCGTTGATCTTGACGCGGCCTGGGCGCGTGTCGGCTATGACAGGGGCATACAGGGCAACCTTGACCCGGCGCTCCTGCTGGCGCCCTGGGAGGTTGTGGAGCAGGGTATGCTGGATGTCCTGCGTCGTGCCAACAATCGTCCCGGGCATATATTCAACCTGGGGCATGGCGTGCTAGCTCCCACGGACCCGGCCCAGTTGTGCAGGCTGGTTGAGACTGTTCACGAGATCACGGCAAGAAGGTAGTTATCAAGAGAGGGAGACGACGCATGGCAACAGCATCCCGTATTTCCCGTGTAGGTGTCATACTCATGACCTATGGGTCGCCAGCAACTCTGGATGAGATACCTACCTATCTCGAAAATGTGCGTGGCGGTCGTCCCGCCGGCGAGGCGTTAATTGCTGAGTTCCGGCGACGCTATAGCCTGATTGGGGGTTCGCCGCTCCTGCGCATCACTCGTGAGCAGGCAGCAGCGCTGCAAGACGAATTGAACAGCTACCAGGGCCCCAGGTTTCATGTTGTGGCTGGCATGCGTTTCGCGCCGCCACTCATTGCCGAAGTTATACCCGAGGCTGCTGCTGGCGCGCAGCAATTGATTGGTGTGATCATGTCTCCGCAATTCTCACCGATCATCATGGGTGGCTACGTCCGCACTTTGGAAGACGCGGTTTCAGACTTGCAGCGCGAAGATCTCGATCTCAAAATAGCCGGGGGCTGGCACCTCCAGCCCCTCTTTTTGCAGGCACTGGCCGAGCGAGTGCAACAGGCTCTGAAACGCTTCCCGCCTGAGGTACGCGCGCATGTTCCGGTGCTGCTGACGGCGCATAGTATGCCCAGGCGTGTGGTAGAGAACGAACCGGATTACATCAACAACCTGAAGGAAACCGCTGGCGCCGTGGCCGGGTTGGTGGGCCTGCCCCCAGAACGCTGGATGTTCTGCTACCAGAGCGCCGGCCACACCCCTGAAGAGTGGCTCAAACCAGATTTTGCCGATGTGATGCCCGAACTGCGTGCTGCCGGTCATACACATGTATTAATCGCTCCGATCCAGTTTCTGGCCGATCACCTTGAAATTCTCTATGATATCGAGATTGGCGCCCGCCAGCAGGCGGAAGCGGCGGGTATCGCATTCGCCCGTACTGAATCCTTGAACACCTCGCCGTTGTTTATCAAAGCATTGGCGGCTGTCGTACACGAGACCATGGGATGAGAGCATAGCATGCACATTGTCATTGTGGGCGTCGATCATACGACTGCACCTATTACACTACGCGAACGACTGGCTTGTTCACCTCGCCAGGTTGCCCTGGTGCTCCAGGCTGCACAGCAAGTAGCCAGGGAGAGTGTTCTACTCTCAACCTGCAGCCGCCTGGAGTTATACGCCGTCTGCTCTGAGGTAAATGGAAGCCGGGAGAGCCTGCTCGGTGTGCTGAGCGAGATCCGTCAGATACCGCTGGCCGAGCTTGAGGCCCATTGTTACTACTATACCAGCAAAGAAGCCGTATCGCACCTCTTTGAGGTTGCCTGCGGACTCCATTCTCTTGTACCGGGAGAGCCGCAGATACAAGGGCAGGTGGCAGAGGCGCTCGAAGCTGCCCAGGACGGTAACTTCGCTGGCCCTATTACGTCTGCGTTGTTTCGCGCTGCCCTCGTGGCGGGCAAGCGCGCCCGCAGCGAGACCGGCATCAGCCGCAGTGCAGCTTCTGTGAGCCATGTCGCGGTGGGACTGGCCCGGCAGCTCTTTCCTAACCTCAATGAGGCGTGTGTTTTGCTGGTAGGGTCCGGGGAGATGAGCCAACTCGCGGCCCGCAATCTGTGCGATAATGGAGCGCGGCGGCTGCTCATTGTGAATCGTACACAGGAACATGCAGTCGAGCTGGCACAACGCTTTGGAGCAATCTCCCGGTCATTTGCCGAGCTTGCTACATCGCTGGTCGAAGCTGATGTGGTGATCAGTTCTACCCTGGCTCCCCACGCAATCATCACTACCGAACTGGCGCAGGAGGTGATGAAACAGCGAGATGGCCGCTCATTGCTCCTGATCGACATTGCGCTGCCACGTGACGTTGATCCCGCTGTTGGCGCCTTCGAGGGGATACATCTCTATAATCTGGATGACCTGCAAGCCCAGGTGAGCCAGGGTATTCATCTCCGCAGGCAGGAAATCGAGCACGTGCAAGCAATCCTCGCCGAAGAGGTGAATGCATTCGAGCGCTGGTTACGCTCTCTCAGCGTTGTCGGTACCATCAGCGACCTGCGCGAGCGCGTTGATGCATTGCGCCAGCAGGAGTTGGAGCGCACCTTGCGCCAGTTGTCGTCTTCGCTTTCTGAACGCGAGGCCAGCGCTATTCATGAACTTACTACGCGCCTTGTCAATAAGGTGCTGCACACGCCTACCTTGCGTCTCAAGGACGCTGCAGCGCTCGGCCAGGGACATGTGTATGCCGGCGCCCTGCGCTATCTTTTTGACCTGGAATTACAAACTGATGAAGCAAATTACGATAGGGACACGAGCCAGCAAGCTGGCGATGACGCAGACTCACGAAGTGATCAAGCGCCTGCTGCAACAGTGGCCAGACCTGAAAATAACTGTTGAGCAAATCAGCACAAAAGGAGATCACGTCACAGACGTACCCCTGACACAACTCGGTGGCGACGGTATCTTTGTGACGGAGATCGAGTCTGCGCTGCGCGACGGGCGCATCGACCTGGCAGTGCATAGCTTGAAAGACCTGCCTACAACTCCAGCCGGTGGTTTGTGCATTGTTGTCACCGGCCCACGCGAGGATGTACGAGATGTAATTGTGTGGAATGATTCTATCTGGCAGGAAATGCGGCGCGAGCGCGATGGATCAGGACAGGAACACTATCTCCCCCCGGGTTCGATATTCTTGACGGACCTGCGTCTTGGTACCTGCAGTCTGCGCCGTATGGCACAAATACGGGCGCTGATGCCTGGCGCGGAAATTTTGCCGCTGCGGGGAAACGTCGATACACGACTGCGTAAGCTCGATGCCGGGGACTACGATGGGATCGTTCTGGCGGCGGCAGGGCTGCATAGACTGGGAATGCAGGAACGTCTCTCCAATCGGCTATGTTATCTTCCCGTTGAGGCGATGATGCCTGCCCCGGGACAGGGTGCGCTTGCACTGGAGATACGCGATGAACCAGAAATCCAGGCTCTCGTAGCACCAATTCGAGATCTGGAGACGGAGGCTGCTACCCGTGCTGAAAGAGCCTTCATGCGCAGGCTAGGAGCTGGCTGCTACCTGCCTGTTGCCGCCTATGGGGAGATCGCGGGTGAAATGCTGGCGCTCCGGGGACTCGTAATCAGCCTGGACGGGCAACTCCAGGTACGCGTGTGTCAGAGTATAAGCTGGATGCAGGGCACCGCAATTGAGCTTGCCGAGCAGCTTGGAGTGAAACTAGCAGAGCAGGCACTGCGGCAGGGTGCCGCCGGGATTATCGCCACTATGGATATACGCAGAACGGGGGAGCAGGAGCATGTATGAGATACCTGGAGCATGGGTACCAGCAACTGGCACAACATCATTGCCGCTGCAAGGTAAGCGCATTCTGGTGACACGTGCGAGCAAGCAGGCCGGTGCGCTGAGCGACCGCCTGAGGAAGCTAGGAGCGATACCGGTGGAATTTCCCATTATTCAAATCGCTCCTCCAGAGGATTGGGTTCTGCTTGATAATGCATTGCACCAGCTCTGCGCAAAAGAGGAAGAACCCTATTACACCTGGTTAGTGTTTACCAGTGCCAATGGTGTGAACATCTGCTTCGACCGCCTGAATACTTTAGCATATAATACCAATGATATCGGCAAAGTCCGTGTGGCGGCGATTGGTCCTGCAACTGCGCAGGCTCTGAGGCACCATGGTATAAAACCCGATCTCGTGCCAGACGAGTATATCGCAGAAGGAGTTGCTGCCGCGCTGATTGAAGATGTCCACCGCCATGGAGTGTCGCTCGAGGGGAAGCGTATCTTGATATTGCGCGCAGCAGAGGCGCGCAAAGTGTTAGTCGAGAAATTACAACGAGCAGGCGCAATAGTCGAAGAAGTGGCTGCTTACCGTACCCGTGGTGCGGTGATCGATGACGAGCAAGGACATGAGGTATTGCGCCTATTGCAAGCTGGTCAACTAGATATCTTGACCTTCACCAGTTCCTCTACCGTACGTCATTTTGTGCAATGGCTCGCAGATTGCGCACCTGGCGCTGCGGTTTCACCTATTGCCCATGTAACACATAATCCACAACTTAAAATTGCCTGTATTGGTCCGATCACCTCGCAGACCGCGCGTGAACTCGGCCTGGATGTGCAGATCGAGGCGAGCGAGTTTACCATCGATGGTCTTGTAGAGGCAATTGTTCAGCACGAGGAGATAGCATGACAGAACAGACGATAGCGGCACAGCCCGAGCAGGCTGCTGCCCCTACAAAGCCGAAACAGCCGCGCCAACTAGTGCGTTTCACCTTTTACAAGCTCGATCCACAATGGTATATGCTTCCTTCCGAGACGCGCCAGCGAGGCAAGCAAGAACTCATCGACATTTTTTCCGAGTACGAGCAGCGTTCTCTGATGCGCAGTTTCGCCCTATACGGATTGCGCCCCGATTGCGACTTTATGCTGTGGCAGGCCACATATGACATAGATGATTTGCAAGGCATAAGCGGCCGGATTCGTCGCAGTACGCTGGGTCCATACTTGCGCGAGACCCAGGCATTTCTTTCGATGACGAAACGCTCCGTCTACGTCGGTAAAAGTGCTCGTGGCACCCACGACCCGCGCCTGGTGATCGCTCCTGAGGACAAGAAATATCTTTTTGTCTACCCGTTTGTGAAGACTCGCGCCTGGTACGCGCTGCCCCTGGAGGAACGCAAACGCATGATGAACGAGCATATTCGCGTTGGCATTACTTACCCCTCGGTTACGCTCAACACAACCTATTCCTTTGGCCTGGATGACCAGGAGTTCGTCGTTGCCTTCGAGACGGACCATGTCAACGATTTTCTCGACCTCGTGCAGGACCTGCGCGAAACCGAAGCCAGCAGGTACACGCTGCGTGATACTCCAATGTTTACCTGCGTGTCGCAGCCGCTTGACGAGATTTTGGAAGCCATCGGAGCGTAGAGGTAATACGATGGAGAATGCAGAAAGGTTGAATGCGGGCCTGAATTTAGCGCAGTCACATGCTCTCTTTGCTGAGGCGCAAAAGCTGCTGCCCGGCGGCGTCAATAGTCCGGTGCGGGCATTTCGCGCCGTGGGAGGCGAACCGGTCTTTATCAATCGCGCCAGCGGCCCATACCTGTACGACGTGGATGGTAATCGCTATCTCGATTACGTGCAGTCGTGGGGACCAATGATCCTGGGTCACGCCCATCCCGAGGTACTGCAAGCGGTGGTGCAGGCCAGTATGCGCGGCTTTAGCTTTGGTGCGCCTACCCAGGCCGAAAGCGAACTGGCACAGCTAGTAATCGAGAGTGTGCCATCCATTGAAATGGTGCGCTTTGTCAACTCCGGTACCGAGGCGACGATGAGCGCTTTGCGCCTGGCGCGGGCATACACCGGACGCGACAAGATCATCAAGTTTAGCGGCTGTTACCACGGGCATGCGGATATGCTACTGGTGCAGGCCGGTTCGGGCGTAGCGACAATGGGTCTACCCGATAGCCCGGGTGTACCACATGGGGCTACAGTCAATACACTGGTGGCTGCTTACAATGATAGTGCCGCCGTAGAAAACTTATTCCGCCAGTACCCACGAGAGATTGCCGCGATTATCATTGAGCCGGTGGCGGCCAATATGGGACTGGTACCTCCCTTGCCTGGCTTCCTAGAAAAACTGCGTGCTCTCGCTGACGAGTATGAAGCACTATTGATCTTTGACGAGGTAATGACCGGCTTCCGTGTAGCATTGGGCGGGATGCAAGAGCGAGCACGTATCACGCCCGACCTGACCTGCCTGGGGAAGATCATCGGAGGTGGGCTTCCGGTAGGCGCCTATGGTGGGCGCCGCGAGATTATGGAACAAATAGCCCCTCTGGGGTCAGTGTACCAGGCAGGCACACTCTCGGGAAACCCTCTGGCGATGGCTGCCGGTATCGCGACATTGACAGAGTTACGTAAACCTGGACAATATGAGAAACTGGAGCATAAAGGTCGACTGCTTGGTGATGGTATTACGCGGGCGATACACGAAGTAGGGGGAGAGGTGCATTTTGTGAGGGTCGGCGCAATGTTCTGCCTGTTCTTCACAGCGCAATCGGTTATCGACTATGCCAGCGCCAGAACTGCTGACACTGCTCGTTTCGCCCGCTTTTTCTGGAACATGCTGGCTCGTGGTGTGTACCTGCCGCCATCGCAGTTCGAGACCTGTTTCATCTCGCTCGCACTGGAGGACGAGATGATTGAAAAAACAGTGAAAAACGTAGCGATAGCCTTGCATGAGACCTTTGAACTGTAGGGACCCTTGTGGTCGCCCCCGCTGCTTGATACGATGGAGCATTATCATGAACAATTTCCCCACGGTGCGCATGCGGCGCACACGCCAGAATGAACAACTACGCAGCCTGGTACGTGAAACGCACCTGTCTGTTGAACAACTGATTTATCCATTGTTCATCGCGGAAGGATTGACTGAGCCCCGCGAAGTTCCTTCCATGCCTGGCGTTATGCAGTGGCCTCTCGAACACCTGGGGCGTGAAGCCGAGCGCATCGCTCACCTGGGTATCCCAGCGGTACTGTTATTTGGCATTCCCAACGAAAAGGACGAAGTCGGATCGCAAGCCTATGCTGCGCAAGGCATCATCCAGCGGGCTATACATCGTCTAAAGACTGAGACGCCAGATTTGCTTGTTATAACCGACGTATGCCTGTGCGAGTATACCTCTCATGGGCACTGCGGTATCATCTCCAATGGCGCTGTGCAGAATGACGAGTCGCTGAAGCTCCTGGCGCAGATGGCCCTCTCGCATGTTGAAGCAGGAGCAGACATCGTAGCGCCGTCGGATATGATGGATGGACGCGTTGGAGCAATTCGTAACACGCTGGACGAACATGGTTTCAGCCAGTTGCCCATCATGGCCTACTCGGCTAAATATGCTTCGGGTTTTTATGGACCGTTTCGCGAAGCCGCTGGTTCAGCACCGCAGTTTGGCGACCGGCGTTCCTACCAGATGGACCCCGCCAACGTACGCGAGGCTCTACGAGAGATAGACCTGGATATCGCGGAAGGAGCCGACATCGTAATGGTGAAGCCGGCGATGGCCTACATGGACGTGATTCGCCGGGTGCGCGACCACTGCAACCTGCCGCTTGCTGCTTATAACGTCAGTGGCGAGTTTGCCATGATCAAAGCTGCCGCTCAAAATGGCTGGATCGATGAACGCAGGGTGACGATGGAAGTGCTGACGGGGATTCGACGAGCGGGCGCGGATATGATTATTACCTACTTTGCCCCCGACGTGGCTACGTGGTTGAAGGAGTAGAGGATAGCTCGCGCCCCTTCTGGTAAAATTAACAACTTCAAATCCTTCTCGGCTCTCCTCTTGCTCCCAGCAAAGAGGAACTGCTTCAACCTGTGTTGCTGGCAAGCGGGTCTCTCAAGGCGCAAAAACCACCCTCTTTTTTTGTAATATTTCGCGATACGAAACGATAGTTAAGATGAGTACTCAAACAACACGAGGGAAATAATGCAGGCAAACAGGCATATGGCACGGGTAGAGCAGGAAATGGCTCTCCTGTACAGAAAATACGCACCGGGTCTGCTTGCCTATGTCCGTATGCGCGTTCCCTCACCAGAAGATGCGGAAGACCTGGTGGTGGAAGTATTCCTGGCGGCTCTCGAGAATGCAAAATTTACCGTGCTCTCGGAGAAAGCGCAGCAATTGTGGCTCTGGCGAGTTACCCGCAACAAAGTGATTGATGCCTACCGGAAAGCGAAAACTCGTCAAAGCGTGACCCTCGATCACGTAGCCGAAGGTCTTTTTGAAGATGAGATGTTCAGCCCTGAATATACCGCCTTGCGGCAAGAAGATTACATGGATTTGTCTGTGCATCTCCAAAGCTTGCCCCCGCTTCAACAGGAGATTTTACGCTTGCGCTTTGGCCAGGATTTATCCTGCAGTGAGATCGCGACGACATTGGGAAAGCAGGAAAACGCTGTGCGCGTCACACTTTCACGCAGTTTAAATCTTTTGCGGAAAATCTATCAACGCAGAGGGGAGGAACAGGAATATGACCTACCAGGATGAGTTTTTTACACCTGAAGAGGTAGACACGCAAATTGAACGTGCAAGCCAACTCAAGGAAGGCGATCGAACAGATGCCGAGGTAATAGCGTATCTGCGCAGCTTTTACCAGACGGATACCCGGCAGCAACAGGAGATGCTAGATCGTGTCTGGAACCGCATTGCGCGTTCAACTTCTTCTAAACAATATGAAAAAGAGAATGAGAAAGAGATATATATGCAAGATCAGCAAACTCAAAACAACACTATGGGCCGCTTGCGCCCCCAGGATCCGCAGCGCCCACGGCGCAATTCGCTGGTACAGCGGCTCGGTACGCTGGCGGCGGCTGTCCTCCTGGTAGCCCTGGTTGGCAGTATGGCAATTGTTTTCTACGCGGTTCGTCATACGAATGGAGGCCCTGCCTCCCCTCACCTGACACCGACTCTGACATCGACGCCAAAAACTGCTCCTGTGCCATTGAAAGTCACTTCCGTCGGGATGTCGGTCACGCCCCGATCAATCGCGGGCATACCCTGCGGTACGAACGTGACCGTGACCTATACGGCTCTCTTCCACGTGACGCCTAAAAGCGCCGGGGGCACCGTTCAGTTCAGTTACACGGTCAACGATGGGCGTGGACAAACTCCAGCCAGTCTCAACTTCAATCCAGGAGAGACTACAAAATCTTATACATTTACGTGGAGTGGCGCGTTGCCTATCGACCATACGTACCCTGGACTTGGCGGTGTCCAGGTGACCAGTCCCAATCAACTGACTTCTCCACTGGTTGTGCCAACGGGCCAGTGTACGCCTGCCGCGACGTTTCACGTCACGAAAATTGATATGAGCGTGAGTCCCACATCCATTCAAGGGCTGACCTGTGGTACTTCCGTCGTTGTCATCTATACGGCAACCATTCACGTTGCACCCAACAGCCAAGGTGGCACCGTCCAGTTCAGCTACACGGTCAACAATGGGCGTGGACAAACCATGGCCAGCCTCAACTTCGGCCCAGGGGAGACCACTAAAACGTATACCTTTAGGTGGAGTGGCGCGCTGCCTGCCGATCATACCTACCCTGGACCAGGTGGGATCGAAGTGACCAGTCCCAATCAACTGATTTCTCCACTGGTTGCGCCAACGGGCAGGTGCAGTTAACCTGCATAGTCAGGGCGGACCTCGTGGTTGCCCTGACTATTCCCCACGATTTGGCTTTGGGGTATTGCGCGCAATACCCAACCACGCCAGAACCAATCTACCTTGAACCTTTTCGCCTGTGTAACGCTCAGCCCTGCTTGTATACAAAGCGACCGGGCTTCGCACAGTGTATATGCATGCACGCGGTTTCCTTCAAGTCGCTGCAGCACGTACTCGAAAGCTGACCAGAAGAAGGCAGGCTCACGGCGTGCGAAATCTTCCATCACAAGTTGTCCACCCGGTACCAGCAGTTGCCTCAACCCCGAGAGCGTTGCCACCGGCTCTGGCAAATCATGCAGCGCATTCGTACAGGTGATGAGATCAAAGGTCTGCCGTGCGAAAGGGAGACCTGCTGTCTCGCCGATTCCAACACTCACACGCTCTAGATGCACTTGCGGCTGATCTTTTAGAGCGGCCCGTGCCTGAGCGAGCATGTCTTCACTTGCGTCCACACCATATACTTCTGCATCGGGCAGCAGGGCGAGTAACCGCCTCAGGAAGATACCCGTCCCGCAGGCAACGTCTAACAGGCGCGGTAAGCGTCCAAACCGCT
>WNFC01006343.1_pt1 | contig 23805 bp, 27 predicted proteins | sample 5400541 | NCBI WGS metagenome assembly WNFC01 (sample SAMN13153342, study PRJNA577476) | soil metagenome | isolation source: 120 cm saprolite under Douglas fir tree site 2 hole 2 replicate 1 | place: USA:California | collected 2015-04-18
CTCGTCTGTGCAATGTTGATGACATACACTAAAGACATACATCATCAACAACGCGAGGCGGCTGATGGCGCTGACCCAGATCGACATTGACGAAGACGCCCTCGCCGAGGCCATGCGGCTGTCCGGAGCGAAGACGAAGAAGGAAACGGTCAACGTTGCACTGCGGGAGTTCGCCGCCCGGCACCGCCGGATCGCGGCCCTGGAACACTATGCGACGCTGGCGGCAGGGTGGGATTTCGATGGGTGGGAGCACCGCCGGGCGGCTGAGAAAGACCCTCCGGTGTGATTCGCTACCTGCTCGACTCGTCTGCCCCGTGGCGGATCCTGCGGGACCCCGCGCTGCGGGCGGCCTGGGCAGAGGTCGTCTCCGCGGGCGCGATCGGTTCCTGTCACCCCAGCGCGTCGAGTTCCGCCGCTCGGCCCGCACCATCGACGAGTACGAGCAGATGTCGGGAATGTTCGAAGCGCTGTACCCGGATGCGGCGGTCCCCAAGGGAACGTGGCGGTGGATAGAGTCCGCACAACACCGCCTGCTACGGCAGGGAGCGCACCGGGCATTGTCGGCCGTGGACCTGATGATCTGCGCCACCGCAGCCCGCACGACCTGGTGGTGCTCCACGACGACAAGGACTTCGCCACCGCCGCACGGTACCTCCCCGACGTGCGCGAGCGCACCATCCGCGACGCCCCGCAACCCGGCTAAGGCCCTGCCCCGCCGGGGCAGGGCGATGCCTGCGCCGGGGCGCGGGGCCGCTACGCCCGTCGCGCGATCCGAAAGGCAGTCCCCTCGCGGACCTGCCGCTGCCCGGCCCCAGGAACGTTCGCGTAATGGCCCGATCCGGCTGCCGATCGGTAGCCCCAGCAGGTGGCGCATCAGCAGGCCAACGCCCCCGCAAAGAGTACCGATGCTTCGGTCGGGTGGGCCGTACGTACCAGCATGCGAACCGCGAATTCCTGTTGGCCGGTGATCCGCTGCCGGTCCGTCTGCGCAGGTCACCGGCCAAGAAGGCGGAACGATGAGCCGCCCCGGTATCTTGACCCTGGCGTGCCCACTACGGTTTTCCCATGGTCGGCAATCTTTTTGCCCGAAGTGATGAGATCACCGCTCTGCTCGCGGCTAGGGGTCCGCTGTCCCTGGAGATGCTGGCGCGAGTTGTGAACGTGGCGCCCGTCGTACTTGGCAGGTATCTGGCCGAGCATCCTTATCTATTGCCGACTCCAGATGGGGAGTGGGTGAGCGGGCTGCAACTCGCCGACGGCGTGGCGTTCACGCATGAGCTGAGCGCGGCCGAGATGGCATCCGGGATGCTGAGCGCGGATGACGACCTGGCGCTATGGGCGCAATTCGCTATCGGAGGGCTGCCGCTCGCGGGCGGCGGTGAGGTGAGGGCGACGACCATCCTGGATCTGCCACCCGGCACCGGTGACGATCTTCCTGCCGGGCAGGGCATGATCGGGCAGCTGCTGACTGGGCCGGACGGCTGGCTGGCTGGCTTTTCGGCCGGAGATCTGCTGTCGGTGTGCCTGCGCGATGGCGCCCTGGAGATGTCCGCACGAAAGCTACCGGAGGAGACTGCCGGCACCAGTCGTCTGCGCGATGCGTGCGCGGTCGCGGCGGTCGAGGCGTTGAAGCGCTATGTCGAGGAAACGATCGACCATCCGTTCGCGCCGCTGCATGAGATCCTCATCGGCCGGATGCTCGCGGAGCCGAAGATCTTCGCGTTGCCGATGCCGCCACTGGCCCGGACGCTGCGGGCAGCCGGTCTGGAGACCTTCGGCGGAAGCGTCGGAGTCCGGGGCAGTCCGTGGAATCTGGGCAGGATCCGCGGGCTTGACCGGGCGGAGGTCGTGGCGGGCACGATGGCGCTCAGCCTGCTGTTGACCTGGATCGACGAAGACCCCGAGCACGGGCCGTCACTGCTGCGCGACTATCTGAGGGCCGCGCCCGCGGTGAGCGGCTATGTCGCGGATGAGGTGGAACGCCGCTCGGCCGAGGGCACCCGATTCGACCATCAGCTTGCCGTGCTTCAGCGGGTCGCGAAGTCCGGCCCGGAGCGCGCGGCCGTCACGCTGCTCGCCGCCCGAGCCGCTGAGGGCGCCGGAGATTCCAACACCGCGGAACGCCTGGCGCACGAGGCGCTGACCGCGCAGCCGGATCTGCCCGCCGCGTTGCTAGACGTTGGAGAGTACGCCGCCTGCCGTGGTGACGCGCGCGCCGCTGACGGCTACCTGCGCCATAGCGGTCACCCGCCCGCTGAGGCGCTGCGGAGCGCGCTCAAGCGTCAGCTGGCTCAGCCGAAGACGAGGGCGGGCCGCAATAGTCCGTGCTCCTGCGGTTCGGGCCGCAAGTACAAGATGTGCTGCCTGGCCGGGGCCGTGCATCCGCTCACCGACCGGGCCGAGGTGGTCTACGCGCTGCTGACCGCCTACGCGCAGCGCGCTGCCTTAGCGGAGACGCTCAGTCGGCTCGTTATGAGGAGCGGCGGTAACCCGCAGAGCACGCTGCTCTGCCTCGACCTGCTGCTCACCGACTGCGGGCTCACCGAGCGATTCCTGCGTACCCGTAGCGGCTGGCTCCGCGATGACGAGCGGGAGCTGGCCGAGTCCTGGCAGCACATCCCGATCGGGCTGTTCGAGGTCCGGGAGATCCAGCGCGGCGTTGGCCTCATGGTCCGCCCGCTGCCCGGCGGGGAGCCGGTCTTCCTCAAAGACCGGCTGTTCTCCACGTCCGCGCGCCGTCTGGACCTGTTCTGCGGCCGGATCCTGCACGATGGCACGCAGCCGCGCCTGTTCGCGCTTCCCGCGCGTGTCCCCCGTGAGCAGCGCCGCGAGCTGAGCACGCTGCTCACGGGGCGGCCGTCGGCGGAGCAGCTGGCGGAGTTCTTCGCCCCGCGACCCGAGCCGCACCTGCACAACGCCGACGGCCACGACTACTACGACACCGAAGTGGTCTGGGAGGTGCCGGACGAGCCGCTGGCCTGGTCGCGGCTCGCCGATCGGCTGGTGCAGATCGACGACGACATCCTGGAACTGCACGCCGACGACGGAGGCAAGATCGTCAGCCGGGGCAGGGTCACCAGGGAGAATCGTTGCTGGATGTTGTGGGCCAACTCCCGTGAACGGCTCGCCGAGTTCGAGGAGATCGTGCATGCGATCGCGCCAGCCGCCCGCGAGGTGCGCAGGAAGGCCGAGCGCATGGGCGGTGAACCCCACCCCCGCGCCCGAATCTTGATCATGGAGAGCTACCTCACCTCCGCCGAGGAACCAGAGCAGGACATGCTGCGTACGCATCGTGAATCCTGGGTGGACACGGTCAACAACCTCGGGTTGACGCCACGCGAAGCCGCCCTGGCCGGCGGCGACGCCCGGGCCGAAGTCGAGATGCTGCTAGACGACCTGGAGTGGAATAACGACCGCCAGGCCGACCTGGGCCGGCCGCTCCTCATGGACGTCGCGTGGATCCGCCGGGAGCTGGGGATCGAGACAGGCCGGTGAACCATCACGACGATCTTCGCGAGTTCCTGGCCGGCCAGTCGCCGGCGTGGCTGGCCGACCAGCTCATGCGTGCCGCCGGACATGACCGGGTACTACTCGCCGAGCTGCGGAGCGCCACGTCCGGAAAAGATGGCGCCGAGACCGTCCGGCGAGAGCTTGACCGTGCCATCTTCGTCTCCGGTTTCGTGGATGAAGATGGCGTCGGGACCTACGTCGCGGGCGTCGACCGGGCGCTGGAGATGCTCACCGGCCTCATCGACTCCGGACATGCCGCGGAGGCGGCCGGACTGGCCCAGCACGCGCTCCGCCTGTTGCACGAATCCGCGGAGTTGATCAACTATGAGTGCGAACTGGAGGAATGCGCCGGATTCGCTCAAGAACTACACCGCAAGGCGTGCCTGGCGGCCGACGTGGATCGTCGTGCGCTGGCCGAGTGGCTTTTCGACGCCGCGGCCAGGGACGACTACGGGTTGTTCCAGAGTGCTGTCGCTGACTACACGCAGGTGCTGGGCGAGCCGGGCATGGAGCGGCTGCGCGAGCTCATCGCTGCCGCGGTGGCGGCCGGCAAGCGTTACCCGCTGCTGCAGATGGCCGAACAGGCCGCACGGCCGCTGGGCGTCGATGCCGTGGTAGACGTACTGGCCAGAGACCTGCAAGCGGCTCGGCAGTACACCCGGATCTGCGAGGAGCTGATCAACACCGGGCGGGACGAGCAGGCGTTGCGGTGGGCCCGCCGAGGGCTGAAGGAACGCGGCAACGAACGCGACCACGGCCTGGGCGAGCTACGAGTAATCACGATCTCGCTGTGCAGCAGGCTCGGTAAGACGACAGAAGCGGTCGAACTCGCTTGGGAGGAGTTCGCCGCTGCACCTTCCCTGGAGGCGTACAAACGCCTTTGCGAGCATGCCACGACCGAGGGCACCTGGTCGTCGTGGCGAGACCGAGTACTCGCCGTACTCAATGCCCAGCCTCGGATTGGCGAGAGCACCCCGCCACCATACGGTTATCGGCCGCCGGGGCATTCGACCTTGATACACGTGCTCTTGTGGGAAGGCGACGAGGAGGCTGCCTGGCGCGCCGCCCAGCAGGCAGGCTGTGCCGCCGGCCTCTGGCTGGAACTGGCCCGGCGTCGGGCGTCCACCCATCCAGCCGAAGCAGCAACAGTGTTCCGCCAGCAGATCGAAGCCGCGGTGGCACTCACCAAACGGGACGGCTACGACCGCGCGCTGAGCCTGCTGGCCGAGCTACGGGCCTGCCACGAGCGGATGGACACCCTCAGCCAGTTCGAGGTCTACATGACTCAACTGAGGGACGCAAACAGTCGCAAGCACAGCTTCATCGCCCGGCTGAAGACCGCGTACCAACCCAGGTGACGTGCCCGCAGCCCTGGTGTCAGAACTCCCGGATGCTCCAGATAAGGCTGCCCGATCGGTATACCCGACAGGTGGCGAACCAGCAGGTCAGCGTGATCGCAGGGGTACCGACGCTTACACCGGGTGGGCCGGACGTACCATTATGCGAACCACGATCTTGTGGTCGCCGGTGACCCACTCCCAGTACGTCTGCGCAGCTCCAAGGCCAAAAGGGACGCCCGATGAGCCGCCCTGGGACCAGCACGCAGGCTCCCGTGAACCCCGTTTCCGCGCCAGCGAACCGCATGGACACCTGCATCCGCGCGGCGGCCGGGGTGACTGTGGCCGGGCTGGCGGGCATCGCTGGAGCGATCAGCTACAGTCACATGCGCGAGCTGGCAGCCGCGCACGGCGAGACCGGGTGGCAGGGACACGCCTTTCCGCTCTCCGTCGACGGCATCGAAATCGTTGCCTCGCTCGTACTCCTGGCTGACCGGCGCACCGGGGAACGATCGGGCTGGCTACCCTGGGCCGCGCTCGCAGCCGGGACGACTGCGAGCCTGGCCGCGAATGTCGCGGCGGCCGACGCCGATGTGATCGGCCGCGTGGTCGCAGGCTGGCCCGCGTTCGCGCTCCTGGTGGCGGTCAAGCTGCTGTCGGGGCTCCTCGAACATCGGCGCGACGTCGATCGTCCCGCCGATACCCAAGATCGTCCCGGTCATCCTCCAAGATCGTCCCCGTCCCCTGGCCGATAGCCGGGACGATCTCGCTGCGCCTGCCGACCCAACGACCAATCCCTGGGGAGGCGGGACAAGCGACCACGCGGGGACGGCCCGCCTCGCTGACATGCGGGCGGTCCCGCACCGCGTCACGGGGAATGGGCTGGTCAGCATGCTGGGAACAGGGACGGCGCCTGCGGCTGGCCCCGGGACGGGAGCGGGGGATGTGGCGGGGACGATCAAGGCGGTTTCAGCCGGGACGGGGACGGCAAGCAGCACGGGGACGGGATCAGGTGCAGAGCCTGGAATGGCCGCCCTGCTGCCTGCCGCCCTGGGCAGCCCGGGACCGTGTGCTCGATCGGGGTGATCCGCTGACTCCGCGACACCCTTGCGGCCCAGCTCCGCCGGGACGGGCACCCGATGCGCAACGCCCGGGTCTCGCAACTGCTCACCGCCCTCAAGCGCGAACGCCTCGAAGCACAAACACCGCACACCAGTAAGGAGGCGCCCGCCAGACCGGGCACCGATCGGATGATGCTGGACTCATTGCGGTAGCACGTCAGGCTGGCGTAGGCGCTCTGCCCAGCCGCGTGCGGTCTCTCGGAGCAGCAGGCGTTGCGTCTCAAGCGCTTGCCACAGTTGCAGCACCTGGCTGGATATCGGCAGCGTCCGTGTCCCCCTTGGCCGCTGCCTCGATGACCAGGCTCGGGAACCGGGTGAGAGCTAGCTGGTCCAGCTCGTCGACTGCCGGGAACTCCATGCCCTCCGGCCGCAACTGCCTGGCGAGGCGCGCCACCTCGTCTGGAGCTTCCGCTAGCGCCCGCCTCCGGGCAACCCCTGCGTATGCGGGCACTGCGCCGAGCAGCGGGTCGGAGAGCCGCCGGTAACGGCCGAGGTAATCCCATGGCAGCCCAGTCACGTCGTCGATCTGGGCGCTGGACAGGAGCCAGCGGGCAACACGCTCCCGTCTCTCCTGGAACTGGGCCTTGAGCCCGCGTTGCTGCTTGGAGCTGAGGATGTCGTCGATTCGTTCGAGCTGCTCGCGCAATGCCTCGTCATCCGGCGCTCCTTGGAGTGCGGCCCAGAGCCGCTTCGCCAGGCGGAGCATCCGGTCCCCGGCGTCATCCTCGCTGAGAGGCCGGCCATACCAAGCCTCAAGCGCCGCCGAGCGGGTGGCTTCTACCTGCTCACGCGGAGATTGCCCAGGCCCGGAAGCCCGGAGCAAGGCGTCCCGCCGACGCCACTCATCGATCCAGATCTCACCTTGCTCGGCGAGGTCGCTGAGTTCCCTGATCTCGTCAAGCAGGCTGACCGGCCAGCCGAACAGTTCGCTGACCTCATCGCTGCCAAGCACGTTCAAATCGCCTGGGCACTTGTCCGCAGTCATTGTCTGGACTCCCGTTTCAGATCAAAGGCCACCACTTGGACCGGCGGGCACGGCAAGCGGGCCGAGCAGCGCCGGGCTCAGGTCAGGAGACCTCGGACTGTTCCCAGCCGGGAGGTGCTCCAGGAGCATGGATTTGAGGTGGCGGCCCTCGATGATCTCAATCCTGCCGTTGCGCGCAGCGAAGTCCCGGCTGGCCTTGCCGACCCAGGAGGTGGTGACCAGGACTCCTTTGGCCGCGTGCTTGTCCTCCATGACCCCGGCGAGCGCGTGCACGGCCTCCAGCCCGACGATCTTGCTGTAGCGCTTGGCCTGGATGACGCACAGCCCGCCCACGATCGGGTCCTCGTTGTAGGCGACTCCGTCGACGCCTTCGTCACGTGATGCCTGGGTGACCCAGGACTTCATGCCGATCGTCTCGAAAAGCTGGCGGATCAGGTGCTCGAACTCCACCGGCTTGAGGTCCAGCAGGTCCGGTCGGCTGTCCAGGCCGGCCACCACGTCCATCTCCTCGACGAACTTGTATTTCGACAGGTCGAACTGCACGACCGGGCGGACCGCCTCCAGATCGTAGGGATGCGGTGAGACCACGGCGTTGAGGTAGGCGCGCAGGCAGGCCTCCGGGTCAAGCTCGGGCTCATCCAGCACGATCTCACCGAAACCCTCCCGGGTCGCATGGGTGCTGATCAGCAACGGCCGGACCGGCTTACCGGTCGCCCGGTCCTTCGCGGACACGTAGCCGTTGAACACAATCCCGCTGACCAGCGCGGATGGCGCGACGTCGAACGCCTCCGCCAGCGTCCGTAAAGCCACGCGGGCGATCAGCCGCCCGTACAGCTTCTTGACCTCCGCGTCCTTCCGCGGCTCCGGTTGGACCACATCCTTCGTCTTCAAGTACCGGTACCCCGCCACCGCGGGCACCACGTCCAAGCGCGGTAGCTCGTATTCGATCAGCAACTCGCGGGCCTCGGGCCGGTACATCGCCGCGCACGAGCCATGCAAGCCGTCCGGGTAGGCCGAGGAGGCCAGCGCCTGCTGCAACGCGGCAACGAATTCCTCCGGGCCATGAGCGTTGAAGGCTTCCTCAACGCGGCGGCTCTGCGAGGCCAGCACACGGTTCCGGTCCAGCAGGAGCCGTTCGAAAGCGGCAACCTGCCGGTGGACCGGTCGGTGCGGAACTCCGCTTCCGCGGCCCGCCGCGCTGCCGCGAGCCGCCGTTCCTCCACAGACCGGCGCTGCTCCGCGCGTTGCGCCTCTGCCTGCTGGCGCTGCTGCTCACGCACCCGGGCCGCCGCCTGCCGCTGCCGCTCCTTGTTCTGCTGAGCCGCCAGCCGTTCAGCCTGCTGCCGCGCCCGTTCCGCCTGCTGTGCCTCCTTCTCCAGCCGGGCAGCGATCCTGCGCTCCTCGGCCGCGAACTCCTTCCGCTCACGCTCCGCCGCGCGCTGACGCTCCAACTGCGCCTTCTGGCGCGCGGCGTGCATCTGCGCGAGTAACGACTTGCGCCTGGCCATCACGCTCTCCAAAGCAGGGCAGAGAAACAGGACAAGGCCGCTACAGACCGGGCAGCGACAAACATACCGTATTGGACCAACCGGAGTCATCCAATACCTATCCCGTCCCACAGGTCATGGGCGCTGCTGGGAGTTGGCATCAGATGGCGAATCGCCCGAACTCTCTCGGCTCCTCATGCCCAGAAGCGCGAATCACGGGCAACGAACGGGGCTGGTCTGGCGTAAGGATGACGTTCGCGCACGCCCTGGACACGCGGGCCGTGGGCCGACTGGCCGCCCTGTGCCCATCTGCACGATGAAATGTCCGTGAGATGGGCGATGATGAGACACTACGCAGCTTGATGATCAAGCAGCCTCTATCGAGGTTCGCTGGTCTCGGGGTTACCGCGCCGGCCGGAGGCCGCCATGCCGAAACGAGTCACTCGAGGATGTACCGTTTCGTGATCCGCGTCCCACCGTCGAGCGGATTGCTGAGCTTGCGCGGCGAGTGCTTGCCGGGGATGTTGTTTTGCCCAGATTCCAGCGCGAGTTCGTCTGGACTAGGCAGCAGGTCCTGGAGCTGCTCGACTCGGTTGTGAGGAACTATCCGATCGGCAGCCTTCTGCTGTGGCAGAGCACTCAGGATCTAGCCAGCGAACGAACCGTAGCTGGCCTGGACGTCGGTGCCTCGCGTCCGGGGTACCCGGTGAACTATCTGCTGGACGGCCAGCAGCGGCTGTCGACAATCTGCGGCGCCCTCCACTGGCGCCGGCCGGAGATCCAGGGAGTATCTGGAACCTGGCCTACGACCTCGCGGAGCAGCAGTTCCTGCACCTCACCGATTTCGATGATCCGCCACTGCCGCTAGTGCCCCTGCGCCTGCTATCCGACCCGGCCGACTACTTCGAACGGGTGGCTAGGCTCGGCGACCCGGTGTTCCTCCAGCGAGCCAAGCTGCTGTTTGAGCGCTTCCAGGGCTACATGGTTGCCATAGTCACCCTCGGCGACATGCCGATCAACGATGTGGGGCCGGTCTTCGAGCGGATCAACCGCACCGGCACCCGGCTGGACATCGTCGACCTCATGAGGGCGGCCAGCGCATCGACGTCGGAAAGGCACTTTCGTGGGCCAACGACAAGGAATTCCACCACGTCTTCCCACAGGCGTACCTTGCCAAGCAGGGCGTACCCCCAGAGCGTGTGAACGTACCCGCGAACATCATCATGCTGACCTCAGTCAGCAACATCGCCATCTCCGACCAGCGGCCATCGGCATACCTCCGCGACGTCATCGATTTCGACGGTGAACAGACGATACGTCACCGTCTGACCACCTGCCTGATCAGCGAAGCCGCCTACCAGGCGATGCTGAGCGACGACTTCGACGCTTTCGTCCGCGCGCGCTCGGAGACGCTCCACCGCCATGCCCTGTCCCTCACCGGAGAGCCGCTCTGACTGCCATCCCTAGCTTGTCGGTGCCAAGTGATACACCTCGGGAATGCGGGTAACGGACCTCACGGAGCGCGACCGGCCACGCGAGCGACTGCTCACGACGGGCCATGAGGCACTGGCGTGAGGAAGGCGGACGAGGGCTCCACGTTGTGGAGGCCCTCTCAGCGCAATGGGACAGCTTCCGCGCAGATGACGCCCAGATCGTCTGGTGCGACCTCGGCCAGCCGTTAGCTGCCCCCATAGCGATGCGTGGGCATGGCTGCCAGCACTGCTCGATATGGTCCGGCCACCACCGCCTGGCACCCAGGTAGTTGCAAGGCATGACGGCCGCGCGTCACCCGGCGCCTCCCCTGACCACGGTCTGGTGACGCTGCCGCGAGCAGGACACGCCGATGCCCGTCAGCGGTGCTGACGGCCGCGCCGGCATCGCAGTGCCGCCGGTCCGAGGCAGGCGCTCTCCTGGAGCCAGGGCCGGCACCGTAAACAGGATCGTGCCCCCCCGTCGCGGTCCTGGGAAGAGCGCAAGCTCCGGTGCCGGCCCTGCATGCACTGGGCGCAAGTCCAGTCACCGAAGGCCGTTTACGGCTGTGGCGAACTCTTTCCTACCCGTCGATGCCTGCCCATCTGGCGAAGCCAAGCAGCGCACCGGATGGGTGTCGCTGGACGCGCAGGAGGGTCGCGGCTGTTTCGTGGACGCGCGGGCTGTGCCTGGTGTGCTGGGGGGCGATCTGACGCGCCGCTCGGAGCGAGGCGAGCGTTTCGGCGCGCTGGCCTGCCCAGAGCTGAGCGCGGGCTAGCTCGATGAAGTAGTGGGAGCGGCGTTCAGCGGGCACCGCGAGCGGTGGCTGCCACCCGGCGGCCTTCCGCAGCACCGCGTGGCTGTCACCCGTCTCTGCGGCCGCCGCTACCTCGTGTATCCGCACGCTCGAAGGCCCGAACGCGGTCCCGCGGTACACGGCGTCAGGGACGTGGCGGCCGACATCGCACGCTTCGGCCAGATGGGATTCCGCAGCTTCGGGCAGGCCGGCACAGGCGGCGAGGACGCCGGCGCGCATGTGCAGAGATCCGTAGATGGCGAGCGCGTCGCGCGAGCTGTCCGCAACCAGCGGCACGCTTGCGGCATCGAGTGCGCTGAGCCCCGCGGCGGGGCGCTGGTTCGTGAAAAACGTCTCGGCCCGCACGTAGGCGGCCACCCCGACGAGCGCCGGATCATCGGATCGCGCGGCTGCCCAGCGCACCAGCTCGATCGTGCGGGCGGAAAGATCAGGGTAGCCAAACTTATCTGAGATCGCGTCGGCTGCCCGGTATGCCAGTGCCAGCAGCCCGAATGCGGTCTCCTGGTCATGACCGGTGTAGCGGTGCACCGCGCGGGTCAGCCCGGCTATGAGCGTGGGGAGGGTCTCCGCGAGGCTGGTGTACTGGGCGGCGAGCCTGTGGGCAGTGGCCTTCTCCGTGGCGGCATGGAGATCCGGCAGTGGCGGGATGGGGCCATCATCCGGCAGGTCGTAGCAGTCCAGGGCACGCCTGATATGAGGGATAGCCCGCGCTGACCCGGCTGCCAGCCGACCGAGCCCCATCCGTGGGCTCTGAGCCGTCCAGCAGGTTGAGCGCGCGGGCGATCGATGACCAGACTCCAGGCGTGACCGGGCGGGCGCCCTGCTCTATCTTCCGCAGCAGGCTAGCGGAGATGGCGGCGGCCTCTGCTAACTGAGCCTGGGTCATACGACGGAGCTTGCGGGCGGCTGCGATCCGCTCGCCTACGCCGCGGGCGCCGCCTGGTGACATGCCGACTCCGTTCTGTACGGCTCCGGCACGACTGTACCCACCCGATAGCCGACTGTGAACATGGAGACTGGCTGCCGCGATCGGCGTGAGCAGCGATCAGGCCCGGACTGCCTGGATCAGGGCAGGCAACTCGGTGAGGGAATCGATGCGCCAGTCGGCCAGCTTATGCACCTTCGGGTCCTCGGCCCACAGGTATCCCCATGGTCCCCGGCGGATGAACGCGGTGCGCAGCCCCGCCGCCTTGGCCGGCTCAAGATCATTGTCCCGGTGGTCCCCGACGTAGACAATCTCGTGTGGCTGGCCCGGCGAAACGTCGATGACGTGTGCGAAAAATGCAGGGTCCGGCTTGGCGACACCCCACTCGGCGGACGTGGCCACCAGGTCGGCGGGCAGGTCCAGGTCCCGCAGGATCTGGCCGGCCCGTGCCGTCCGATTGCCGGCGATGCCGACCCACAGCCCCATCTGGCGCAACCGCGACAGCGCCAGGCGGACGTCGGGATAGAGGTCTTCCTCGCCGTACTGCTCACCGGCACCGGCGTCCTCGCGGCGCTGCCGTTCGGCGGCCAGGTCGAAGCCCGGCCAGAAGTACTGAAAGGCCTCGGCGTTGTTGCGGCCTTCCGCGGTGACCGCTCCCAGGACTGCGGAGAAAGTGTGGCGGGGCACGCCGAGCCGCTGCGCGCCGCCAGGGCGACCACGGTCGGCGCCTTGAGCGATGCGGCACCCCCCCCAAAACGGAACCGCCGGCTCATTGCCGCGTCGGCCGCCTTGCCCGTGCCGCTTTGCTCGGCGTTCGCCTCGCTGCCCGGCGCCCCCGCCGGCTGCTCCTGAATGCCGTCAGCATCGCCATCACGCACGTGAGCACGGCCATCAGCGTGGCGACGGCGACCGTTCCGCAACATCGAAGCGAGGCCTCCGCCACCTACACGACCTACGCCGCTCCCTGCTCGACCGGCCTCGCCAGCCCCGGCCACGCACCGTCACCGCAACCAGGCCGACGACGCCGACACTGTCAGCACCACCGCATAGCCTCACCACGAAGCCGGAACCTCGCCCGACGATTTACACCGGATTCCGGACGCCACCGTCGCGTGAAGCAGTGGGGGACGCCAGGGCTGCTGTCATGACTGGCGCGTAACATTGAGCATGTGAGCGAGGCAGTGTTTACCGTGCAGGCCGAGGACCAGCCGTCCTGGGCGGAGATTGTGCGCCATGCTGAGCACGGGGAGTCAGTATCGGTGATCGCGCACGGCGACCACGTGGCTGAGATCGTCCCGTCCGGGGAACTCGACCGGCTCCGCGAGACGATCGAGGTTCTGTCGGACAGCGAACTGGTGCGTGACCAGATCGCCGCTGACCTGGCCGCGCGCCGCGATGTCGGCGGATGAGCGAACCGTCGCCGTACGCAATCGACTTCGCCCCTGCCGCCCGTCGCGGGTTAGCCCGGCTCCCGCTGTCGGCCGCGACCGCTCTGCATGAGCACTTGACCGGTCCGGTGGCCGGTAATCCGCACCGGCTGGGCAAGCCGCTGGAAGCACCCTTTGACGATGTCTGGACAACCCGGCGTGGCGACTACCGCGCCCTGTACTCCATTGATGACAGGAAGCACGCCATCACTGTCTTGGCGGTTGCCCACCGCCGTGACGCCTACCGGCCACGGTGATGAACAACCGCATCCTGCTGTGGTGAGCCGACCGATCGGTACCCCGGTAGGTCGCGCAGCGCCAGGTGAGGGCCATCGAAGGGGGTACCGATGTCTCGGTCGGTGGGGCGAACGTACCAGCATGCGAACCGCGACGTGGTGGTTGAAGGTGACCCGCTGGCCGTGCGTCTACACAGGTCACGGGCCCGAAAATGAGACGTTGCGATCAGGTCAATGGGTTGCACCAACGTGGGCCGGAGAACCGGGAAAAATCGGAGTCGTTCGAATACACGTCGGCGTTGTATTCGAGCGTGAGCTCCGCAAGTTGAACGTCCGTCGTAGGTTGCCACCGGTCGCGACACGGTGCAGGAGGTTGAAGGCAATCTCAGCATGCCGCGGGCCAGGGACGATGTGGCTGACAGACGTGGGCTGGCCGAGCCAGGCGAAACGTATCCCATAGCGGCATCGACCAGCGGCGGAGATAGCACTCGCGGGTCCGTCGCTATCCGGATGAACCCGAAAATGGCCAGGGAAGCGAGGCCGATCCGATCGGCGCATCAAGACGCCGTGCTGTGCCGATATCCGGCGGAGCCCTTGATCCCGCCCAGCCGCCCCCGGCCTATACGAACACCTGACCGGCCCACTCGCGGAAGCACCTGTCGGCCTGTCTCGGATGCCGTTGCGGTCAACCTTGGTGGTCAGCTTGCTGGAGCTTCTTGCGGAAGATCGCGGCGCGGCGTGTGTAGGCCATGCGGCCTTCGTAAAAGGGCACCGAAAGGAGGCTCTGGAGGTTGGTATCGAGCGTGGCGACTTTTGCGCCCTGGTCGCGGCCAGCCTCCTCGACAGCTGTCATCAGTGCTGTGCCGATGCCCGATCTGCGCCATCGCGCCTCGACTGCGAGCGCGCTGATCGTCAGCCGGTGCGAGGCGAGATCACGTTGCAGCTGCCAGCGAGAGTCTGCCCTGGGCGGCTCCACGGCAGCGTGGACGAATCCCACCACGCGGCCGTCGCGCTCAGCTACGAGCCACAGCATGCCCGGTGGGCGGTCTTGCGCCAGGGATTGCTCGAACCAGTCCACCAGGCCGTCAGGATCGGGCTCCCGGCCGACATCTGGGTCCAGGTTCTGCATATGACGGCCTGCATCAGTCCAGGCAGTTGCGCAGCCAGCTCCGTCACCGGGTCACGCATTGCGGATGACTAAGCCCAGCGGCGGTGGTCCTGGTGCTGGTGCTGGTGCTGGCACGAGACCATCTTGCCACTGGCGCAGCGGCCAGCCGCCGCGGCCGGGAAGCGGCATTGGCGCTCGGCAGCGGGGTCTGGCGGGCGGGCACCTTCTTTCAGCCAAGAAGATGGTGGCGGCCGGTCACCACGACAGCCGATCGCGGCCTAGGGTCGAGATAGGCACGCCGAGCCGGCGGGTCCGTGGAAGGAGACGCGATGAGCGCACAGCAGCGGGTTGGCGCAGCTGCCGATCTCCCGCCGGGCAAGGTGGTGGGCGCGGGGCGTTATGCCGTTGGGAACGCCGGTGGGCGCTACTTCGCGGTCACCCGCCGATGCCGGCACCTCGGGGCTGACTTGGCGGGTGGCAGTATCGATGAGAACGGCTGCCTGGTGTGCCCCTGGCACCACTCGGCCTACGACGTCGGGACCGGCCGGATGGTCCGGGGACCGCAGGGGATCTTCGCCAAGGTGCCCGGCCTGGACTTCGGGTACCGCATGCTCACGCGGGTGCTGCCACTCGGGCGGGCGCCGGTGACCGAGCGCGACGGCGAGCTCTACATCGGTGGCTGAGCCTGCTGCACGGCCGTCCCGGGACGGTGAAACATGCCGCGGTGCCTGGGGCTCCTGCATGACTTCGCATAGTGCCCAGAGAACCGGACTGGATTCGCGCGAGCCAGCCGGCCAGCCACGACGGGCACGGGATCGCGGTGTCGTTGATGGCGCGGTGATCCTGGCCATGCTGTGCCCGGCCAGCCGCTGCGCGAACATCCACCGGGCGACCGGCGCGGTCACCGGCTCTTGACGCGGTCCAAGTCGGCCGCCGCCCAGCAACCCGGCCCGCGGAGCCCACTGGCCCCTGATTCAGCGATCAGCGATTGCCGCGAGAGAACGCCGGGGTCCGGGGCATCAGGGGGTTGCAGCGCACCTGAAACCGACCGATGTGCTTGCGACGTCCGGGGTGAAGCGGCGGCGCATCGTCGAGGTGGTGAAGACGTGATCGTCGAAGAAGCCGCCGCCTCGGGTTATGCGTTGGGTGCCGCTCGCCGGGCCCTGCGGGTTGCGCGCAGGCGAATGCGCGTAGTAGCTCGCGCCGTACCAGTCGGCGACCCATTCCCACACGTTGCCGGCCATGTTCAGCACGCCGTACGGGCTTGCTCCGCCCGGAAACGCGTCGACGGGCGAGGTATCGGCGTAGCCGTCGTCGTGTTGCGCATCACGCCACGGCAGGTTGCAGTTGCGATCGCAGTAGTTGAGCCGGCTCGGGTCGAACTGCTGCCCCCACGGATACATGCGCTGATCGGTCCCGCGGGCCGCCTTCTCCCATTCCGCCTCGGTGGGCAGACGGGCTTTGCGCCACTTGCAGAACGCTACGGCGTCGGCATACGTCACCCCGATCACGGGGTAGGAGGCGAACGCATTGTTGCCGAAATAGTCCTGCCGGGTCTCCGAGCTCGTCCGCTCGGGGGCCGGGCAGGCACCGCTCGCCACACACGTGCCGTATTGGGCGTTCGAGACCTCGAAGCGATCGATGGTGAACGTGTTCAGGTACACGCGATGCGCTGGCCGCGCGTCGGGCAGTCCCTGGTCGTCACCCATGACGAACCAGCCGGCCGGAACCGTGACTGACACGTGACCATGCCCGCCCTGGCTGACGCCGCGGCGCCCGTATCGGGCTGGGGCGACGAGCAGGCGACGGCCCCTGTCGCCACCACGACGCAGCCGAGCAAGCCCGGAAGGATAAGCCCTGCCCGGCGAGAGATGGTCCCCACGACGCAGTTTCTCCTCGCTCGCTCAAACGATTCGGCCTTGCCGGTGTGTTCGGCCGCGATGACCGGCCGAAGGCCCCTGCCGGGCACCTGCATGCCCGGCAGCGCCTTCGGTCCGGGGACGTCGGTGGCCTTTAGTACGGCGTTAGCCCGTAGCCGAGCGGGAAGAGCGGTGTCTTTCCGTCGCCGCTGTTGATGGGCTCATCGGTGACGGCGTTCGGCCAGCTCACGGGGAGCTTGCCGGTGTAGCCGGCGCCAAAGAGGTCATCGGTGATGCCTCCGCCCTCAGTGCCCGGCAACCAGGCCGCCACGAACGCGTTTGCCTTCGGCAACTGGTCGCCGATGATCACCGGTCGTCCCGAGTAGAGGATCGCGATGCACTTCTTCACGTGCTGGCAGAGGTCGGAGAGCTGGGTGGAGTTGTCACTTCCGAAGGCGAGCGACGAGCTGTCTCCCTTACCCTCGGCGTATGGCGTCTCACCGCCCACCCAGATCCCGATGTCGCCGCTGTAGTTGCCCTTCGTGCGCGTGCCGACGTTCTGCAAAATGATGTTCGAGCCAGCGGTCGCCTGCTGCAGCGCCTGCCAGAACGTCGTGCCGCCGGTCGTCGTCGTCCCGCTGCCGCCCTGCCAGGAGATGGACCAGCCGCCCATCTGGTAGCCGAGGTTGTCCGCCGACTTCCCGCCCACGACGATCTTGTACGTGCCGGTCTTCGACAGCGGCAGTGTGCCGTCGTTCTTGAGCAGAACCTGCGATTCGCGCACCGCCTGCCTGGCGACCGCCCGGTGCGCGGGCGAGCCGACCTGAGCGGTGTAGCTGCTGTCGGTGTAGGGCGAACTGAACAGCCCCAGCCCGAACTTGGCGTTGAGAATGCGGGTCACGGCGTCGTCCACGCGGGACTGCGGGATCAGCCCGCTTGTGACACCGGAGGTGATCGCGTTGATGTTGTTGACGTACTCGTCCGGCACCATGATCATGTCGATGCCGGCGTTGACAGCGTGTGCGACCTGGGCCGCGTACGTCGAGTCAGGGAGTTGCTTCACGCCACCCCAGTCGCTCACCACGAAGCCCTTGAAACCCTCCACGCCTTTGAGCACGTCGTTGATCAGATAGCTGTTGCCGTGGTCCTTGACCCCGTTCCATCTCGAGTAGCTGACCATAACCGAGCCGACGCCCGCGTTGATGGCGTTCGTGAACGGCGGGAGATGGATCGCGTCGAGTTCCGTTTCGGATATCTGGGCGTCTCCCTGGTCTATCAGGTAGCCGCTGCTGCCAGTGCCGTACTTGGTGCCGCCGTCTGCGACGAAGTGCTTCGCCGTGGCGAGCACCGATGTCGAGCTCAAAGACGTACCCTGGAAGCCGGTCACAGCGGCGCTCGCCAGCGGATCGCCTATGGACGGGTCCTCACCGTAGCTCTCATAGGTCGGCGGCGTTGAGTACCTGACTGCTCGTCAGGCCGAGGCTGTGCACCGCGAGCGCGGCGATGTTGCACATGGACGACGGATGGAAACGGCTCCGGCCACCGTCTTTCAGCGGCAGGATCGTGCGGCCGTCGAGGACTCGCTTGATTAGCCACCACTCACGAAGGTGACGGCTGCCGGGTCCGCAGACCGCAGCCGGGCGCAGCGCGGTCACGGGGAGCTTTCCGGCGTCCAGCAGGACGTTTTCCAGGCCGACCTTGCCGCCGCCGTAGGTCATGTCGTCCGCCGCGACCAGCGTCTGTGACTCGGTAACCGGCACGGGAAACATCGGCTCCGGGCGGTCCATGGAATGACCGCGGTCGTCGGCGTAGACCGCGACAGAGGACACGACGGCCAGAGCACCAACATCGCGCGCGCACGCGAGCAGCTGACGCGCGTGCGCGGACTTGTAGGCGATCGTGTCGACGACTCCGTCGGCGCCGCCGCCGAGCACGCGTGCGAGCACGGCGTCGTCGTTGCGGTCACCGATCACGACCTCGACGGCAGCGAGGTCGCCCGGCAGCGGCGCGCCTGGCTGGTGCAGCCCGCGTACCGACCAGCCCTCGGCCAGTATCCGGCGGGCGACCGCCGTGCCGATCTGGCCGCTGACACCCAGCACCACGCCGGTCTTGGTCACGTGTCTAGTCTTTCTGATCGGCTCGAACTGATCGAGTTCGACGGCCACGACCACATCGGCGCACTGGCCAGGGCAGGCTGGTAAGGGAAGCAGCGACCCGGATCGGACCGCCGACAGGACTCTAGCCGCGTCCATTCACCCCCGGGCCGTACCGGAGCGACTCGGCCGATCGGTACCCCTTGCACGTAGTACTGCCCCCTGCGAAACGGCGGCTCCGGGACCCAGTACACGATCCACGGATCGTCCCCGGGACATCGCGGCCATCGGAGCGGCCTGGTATCAGGCGAGGTTGCCGCGCGGCGCGACCCAGGCCTGGGGCTGGCCGGTGACAGCAGCGATGTGCTCGAAGTCGGCGTCATAGTGAAGCACGACCGCGCCATGGTGCTCCGCGACGGCCGCGGTGATCAGGTCGATGACCCCGGCCGCCCGGTGATGCCCGCGAGCGGCCATCCGGATCTGGACATCCCGGGCTCGCTCAGCGATAACCTCAGTGATCGGCAGGACGACGTACACATCCCTGCGACGCTCAGCGATCAGGCGGACGTCAGCCAGGTCCCGACCTGAGTAACCAGCTTCCAGGTCAACAGTTATGCAGGTAGCCGCGGCGCCGTCGGCGATGAGTCCGGCGATGATTTTCCGCACTGCGGGATGCGCGATCCTGGCCTGCGCGGAGGTATCGATCAGGTAGAGCTGGCCGGCGCCGCCCGGCAATATCACCGGCGAGCCTGCCGCATGATCTCCGCGTCCGCGATGTCCGGGCCCACGCCGAGGGCATATGGGTCATCGAGCAGCTGCTCGATGCGCTGGCGCCTGCTGGCCACGAACTGCAGCGCCGCGTTCACGGTGTCCTTCTTCGTCGAGGTTCCCAGCTCCCTGGCCGCCAGTTCCAGCGCCTCGTCGTTCAGGTCGATCATCGTCTTCATGTATACGATTATACAGTCGCGTACATATAGGAAGCAATACCTTGTCTGTCACGCGCGCCTGACCTAAACGCCGTCTGACCGATCGGTACCCCCTCTAGGTCGCGCAGCGCCAGGTGAGGGCCATCGCAAGGGTACCGATGTCTCGGTCGGGTGGGCCGGACGCGTCAGCATGCGAACCGCGACGTGCTGGTCGATGGTAACCCGCTCCCGATCCGTTTGATCAGGTCACGGGCTAGGAGGAGGCCATGTCGCCATGCCCCGCAAGAGCCAGAACGACCGCAAAATACGCCAAGCCGCGCTCAAATCGGCCGATAGGGAGCGGGCTCGGTGGTCTTCTACCTAGGCTGTGGCGCGTGGAGAAACTGGGCGAGGAAGAACTGGACGCCCTGGTCGAAGAGGCCACGATCGACGCTTACGGCGACGATGAGCAACTGAGCGGCTTCGCCGTAATGATCGAGGACAAGTTGGAGATGCCCTTCGAGACCACGATCCTGGGCGTCACGGTAATCGTCAAAGGCGTCACCCAGACGGCAGCGGGCATCGTGGCCGACTGTGTCCGCGACGGCCACCACCAGGCGATCCATATCCTTGACCTGCCGCTGCCCGAGCCGCCGCCGAAGGGCGCCGAGTGGATCGCCGCATACCGAAACTGGGCGAGGTTCGCGTGAGTGAGTACCAGTACTACGAATTCCTCGCGCTCGACAAACCGCTCACCGACGAGCAGCGTTCTGAGCTGCGGAAACTGTCAAGTCGCGCGGAGATAACCGCCACCAGGTTCGTCAACGAGTACAACTACGGCGACTTCCGCGGCAACCCTGAGAAGCTGATGGAACGCTACTTCGACGCGTTCTGTTACCTAGCGAACTGGGGCACGCGTCGGCTGATGTTCCGCTTCCCGCGCGCGCTTCTCGACGCCGAAAGCGCCAGAAAGTATTGCAATACGGACGCCGCATCCGTGATCGTGACCGACGATCACGTGATCATCAGCCTGTACCTGGACCGCGACCCCGTCGGCGACTGGGTAGAAGGTGACGGTCAGCTCGGGACGATGGTGCAGGCCCGGTCTGACTTGGCCGCCGGGGACCTTCGGCTGCTGTACCTCGCCTGGCTGCTGTCGGTCCAGTGGCTCGACGAAGATAACGAAGACGAGATCGAACCGCCGGTCCCGGCGGGCCTGGGTAATCTCAGCGCGCCGCTCCAGGCCATCGCTGATTTCCTGGAGATCGACGAGGACCTGATAGCCGTAGCGGCCGGAGCCAGCCCGCCCGCCGAAGATCCGTCGGACGACGGGCTGGCCGAATGGATCGCATCGCTCCCCGCGACGGAGAAGGACTCGTTCCTGACGATGGTCGCCGACGGCGAAGGCGCGCTGGTGCAGGCACTGTTGCTGCGGCGCTTCCGCGCGAATGCCGCAGGACCGGCCAGTCACTCCAGCCCGGGTCGGACGGTCGCGGAACTGCTGGAGGCGGCAGAGACCCGGGCGGAGGAGCGGAAGAAGGCCGAGGAACAGCGGCGCCGCGAGGCGCAGGTACGCAAAGCCGCCGCCAAGACGGCGGCGTACGCCAAGCGCCTCGACGACCTCGCGGCAACGGGAGAAGCCGCATGGAAGCAGGTCGATGACATGATCGCGACCAAGAAGACCAGCGAATACGACCGAGCCGTGGCCCTGCTGCGCGACCTGCGGGCGCTCGCCGAACGCCAAAGCGAGGTCGGGACCGTAGCGTTCAAGAAGCGCATGCTAGATCTGCGCGTCCAGTACCCCACCAGGCCCGGCCTGCAGAGCCGCCTCGACGAAGCGGGCTTCCCTCGTTGACCAGCGTGAAGTTGTCCTGGGTCACCCTCGACAGGATCGTATCGAAGGAAGCCCTCAGCGATGAGGCCATCCGCCGCCAACTGGAGCAGAACGCGAGGCCGCTGCGGTCGCACACCGCCAGCATGGGCGACGAGGACCTGCTCGTGAAGCTCCGCGGCCTCGGCGTGGACGCGGACCGGGAGAAGCTGGCGAAGCTGTGCGAGGGAGCGCTGTCGGCCGAGGATGTCGTCAGCGAACGGCTCAGGCTGCACGGCTGGGACGCTGACTGGGCATGGATCTGCCTGGTCGCGCTATGGGAGCGCTGGTGGCCGGACAAGATGTGCCTGGAATTGCTCGACGACAAGGTGCAGGCGGGTTACGAAGCCGATCAGCGCAACGATTTCGTCGCGAGCGGCAGGATCTGGTTCGATGCCTGGTTGGACGTGCTGCGGCTGTGCGACGCCGTCAGTGGCAGGTCGATCAGAGAGTTCGACGACCGCTTCCCGATGACGCAGTCCTTGTTCAATTGGTGCCAGGACCTCGAAATGGCGCTGCAGAATGGCGGGGAGCATGACCCGGAGCTGCGCATGGCACGGCTTGAGATGGCCGCTGAATGGCTCCGGAGGTTTCCCCGCGAAGACGGGCTGACCGCCGGGAACTTCCGCAGAGCGCTGGCCGGCTCGTACTTCGAGACAGGACAGCAGGAGACAGCGGACGAGCTGTATCAGTCGTGGCTGGAAGAAGACCCGGCCTGGGGATGGGGATGGATCGGCTGGGCAGACTGCTACACGCCGTTCGGACCCGACAAGACGCAGGACTACCCGCGGGCGGAAGAGATCCTGCACCGCGGCTACGCCGTTCCCGGAGTCCGGGAAGCCGAGCACATCGCGGGACGGCTGGCGCTCATCTGCGAGAAGACCGGCCGACCAGACGAGGCCCGGGAACTCCGGCAGCACGCGGAACAGGCACGGCAGCGCGCCGGGCGGCGAGTACCGCGCGCCACGGCCTGGGCGGAGAGCCGCGCACCGCAAAGCAGCACCCGGCCGGGAAGACCGGGCGGAACCAGCCCTGCCCGTGCGGAAGCGGGAAGAAGTTCAAGAAGTGCTGCGGCGCCCCGGCGCAAAGCTGATCCTCCGGAGCACGAGTCCCTGGGGCGTGCCGTGTTCTAATCTAATCCGGGACTTCGGCGCCTACCTCCTCGGCGAATGCGGCGAACTCCGTGCTTCCCGGCAGATGCTTCAGGCATTCCGCGATCAGCGTGCGCGCCTCGTCCAGGTCGCCGCGCAGCCGCGCCGCCTGCGCCTTGAGGAAGTCCGCCTCCGGCCCGGTGAACACGGTGTGCCCCGCGAGCCGTTGCGCCCTGTCGGTGTCAAGATGCTCAAGCAGCAGGGAGTTCCAGCGGGCGAGATTGCCGGTTCGCCTTCTCTTCGTGTAGTCCCGGTCCAGAAATGAATCGGCCCAGTCCCGGCGGATCTTCCTGTTCTTCTTGCCCGGCGGCGGCGCCTCGGCGGCCGCGATCCGGTCCAGCTCGGCGAGGTAGGCGTCTGCGAAGCCACGCCACATGTCCGGCGTTTCGAGTATCGGCGCCAGCACTTCCGCCAGCGGCCGTTCCTGCTCCCTGACCTTGCCGGCACCCAGGCCCTCGCTCCACCCGTACTCCCGCTCCCACCGGACCAGCTGCGGCACGGCGCGCGCGGTGAACTCGGCGAAGCCCTGGGCGTCCAGCACCGTCTCCCACAGCGCCGACACCGCCTGCGACACCACGAACCTCGCCGCCTCCAGCGGATCCTCCGAACGGAAGCAGCCCTGCGCGTGGCACGCCAGGTCGATCATCAGCTCCATCGCCCTCACCGCCGTGCCCCTGTCGGCGGCGTGCAGCGCCGACTGCGCCTCGGTGGCAAGCCGCCGGAACGTCACCCGCCACTTCGTCCGCTCGCTGCGCGACACCCGCCGGTCCCCCGCGATGTAAGCACCGGACTCGGCGAGCTCCGCGAACCCAGACACCTCCGCGAGGACCTGCTCCGGGTCCGGCGGCTCCGCGGCGGCCTTCTTACGCCACTCCCGCTCCGGCGGGTCGAGCTCACCCTCGACCCGCTCCCGCATCGCCGCGGTGCCGCGCCAGTATAGGTTCCACAGCACCTTTCCGCGCTGATCCCCGTCCAGCGGCGCGAGTTTCGCGAAGAACTCATCATGGTTCATCCGGTTCGCAGGCATGGCACGCGATCGTAGCGGGCGGGCCACGGTACGGCTTGCCATCGGTCCGCGGCTAAGGCTGGTCCCGCGCGAACTCGGTGTCCATCTCGCCGACTCCGGCTACGTCCACCGCGACGCCAAAGCCTGGGCTCTCCCGCTCCACCGGGCCGGCGCGCAGCTCGTCCAGGACCTCTGGGGCGGGTGGAGCGAGTGGGGCCTGTGGGCCGAACGTTAGCCCGGCTCCCACTGCCGGCCGCGACCGCTCTGCACGAGCACCTGACCGGTCCGGTGGCCGGTAATCCGCACCGCCTGGGCAGCTGAAAGCACCCTTTGACGATGTCTGGACAACCCGGCGCGGCGACTACCGCGCCCTGTACTCCATCGATGACCGGAGGCAGCCATCACTGTCCTGGCGGTTGCCCACCGCCGTGACGCCTACCAGCCACGGTGATGTACAACCGCATCCTGCTGCGGTAAGCCGACCGATCGGTACCCCCC
>WNFC01020112.1_pt1 | contig 23799 bp, 37 predicted proteins | sample 5400541 | NCBI WGS metagenome assembly WNFC01 (sample SAMN13153342, study PRJNA577476) | soil metagenome | isolation source: 120 cm saprolite under Douglas fir tree site 2 hole 2 replicate 1 | place: USA:California | collected 2015-04-18
TGAGAACATCCACCGAGCACTTCATCACGAATTCCGGCTTCGCTAACGCTAACCGAACGCTGGCGCAGTCCCCACATCCCGCGCGACACTTCGACGAATTGGCCGCTCTTTCGTAGTACGCGCCGGAGATAACCTTCGAAGTCCTTGGCTCGCGATACGTAACCCTCTCTCTGCATTCTGCGCGCAATTTCTTCGATCCGAACCGGGCCTGGGCAAACCACACAAACCCTTCTCGCATGGACAAGTGCCGAGGCCTTCCTAGCCGCAGGGCGGCCTGGATTTCCAGCTTCGTCCTGTCGGCGTCACTTTGCACGACGGCAATTTGATTCATCACACCATGAACCCGTTCAGTAGCGCACCCTTCGCGTCACGTGCAGTAGCGCAGGCGGAGTTCCAAATCTGCAAAAGCTTGGTGCGCGACTTTGGGTGAGTTGCAATTGCCGCTAGAGCTCCAGCGATCGCGAGCTCTTGTGGGGAACGTCGGACGAGATTCATCGCGATGCCTTACTCCACTTCTTTCGATTCGTCCTCGTCGTCCTTTACGGGTGTGCCTTTGAACTTGACCACTTCCACCGGCAGAGGCGTTTTGTTGTCGCCGACAGTCACATCGACCAAGAGGAAATGGTGAAACCCTCCTTCGCACGCACAAAGGCCTTTGACCAGAGGCGCTCCCAGTCCTCCGGTCAGCCGCACTTCGACTCCGTCCTGGTTATACGCAGCGTACATGTGGCTGTGGCTTACGAATACCACGGCGACCTTGTATTTTTTGAAGAGCGCAAGGGCGGCGTCCGAGTCTTTGATGGCGGTTGGCCCGTCCTCGTCCATGGCGTGGGTGGTGACCGGGTTGTGCGCGAGACCCTTGTGCATCCCGACGAGAATGACTTTCTTCGCCGCGCTCGCGGCCTTCAGATCTTCTTCCAGCCAGGCCAACTGTTCGGGGCCAAACCCTTCTCCTCTTCGGCTGACGTTGTCCAACGCGATGAAGTGAACGTTGCCCTCGAGATCGGCGGCGTAGACCACTTCATCGTCGAACCGCGCAAGATTCACCGGTACGTTGACGAATCTGTCTTTGAATGTTTTCACCCTGCCCCTGCTTTTGGATGCGGACCGCCGGAGAAATCCGAAACTCTCGACCTCATGGTTCCCCATCACAGGATAGAAGGGAAGCGGTTTAAGGTCTTCGAGCTTCGCCAAGAAGAGCGCATCTCCCGCCGGAGTGAGCTCCAAGTCGCCGAGGAAGAAGAACGCCTTCGCGCCCCGCTGCTTGGCTACGTTAAAGGCCCACGGTACAACGCGAGAGCGGTCGTCCCTTGAGTCGCCTCCGATCGCGAGGCGGATCGTGCCTCGCGGAGGTTGCTCAGCGAGTGAGTCGGTGTGCTGATAGGAAGCGCAGTTGTCGCCACATATTATGTTGCTCGAGCGTCCACCTTTCTTGCACGCAACGAGACAGCACAACAACGCTGCAACTGCTCCGTGGAATGCCAGCCGGACGCGCCGTTTTGGGATTCGTGGAATCACAAGTAGCCGCGAGTGTACACCACGCACGCTTCCAGTCGAAGTCAGAAACGGGGATCGTTGTACCGCACTGACTTCCATTGAACGGACGGTAGTGGCCGTCACCGAGACCACATTCTCCTGGTTCTGAAGCTTGCCCTCAATCAGAACCTGCCGTAAGTGACCAGACGGCGGCAGTATGCCACGCCTTTGCCGGGCGAGCACGCACCCTGCGATGCTGGTCTAGCGTCCGTCTTTAAACGTAGACATTGCGGGATCGACCGTCATCCGGGCGAGCGGAAACTATTCGTCCTCCTCAGGCAGTTCGCGCAAAGGCTCACTCAATGTGCGAGCGTGCTTTCCCAAGGTCCAGCGAGAAAGGTTGAACACTGCTGGGATGGGACGAGCATCATCGCCTCCCTCGGAGGTTGACTGCTTGTGCGGTACGTTTGGTTTTGCCCTCCTGAAATTGGAAGCCATTGGTATCGCCATAACGACGGTAGGGGCAATCGGTGAAGTAGGCCCCGTTCATCGGGACATAAATGGAAAGAACCCAAACGACAGTATAAGAGGGCCGTTCTCCATCAAAGACGCAAAAGCGAATAGCGTGCCTACGTATCCCGTACTGTGGGCACACGATGCGAAACGAGAGCACACGATGTCCTTGGATGGCGACAGTGAGGGTCTGCTACTGCAAGGAGCGGACGCTGAAGAGCAAGAATCCATTGATGTCAAGGTTGGCAATATTTGGGCTACAGCCTCGCACTGTCACTGCAATCTCGACTTTCGATTTAACAGCCAGTCCACCGGAATGCAGTTCACGCCACGCAAAACCATTGGTGGCCGGGCTTGGCTATCCATTCAGTTATCATCCGCCGAGCAGGAAAAAGTTCTTGTCCTGTGGGCTAATACGTCATTGGGTATGCTCTTGCGCTGGTGGCACTCTAACAAGCGGCAGTCTGGAAGAGGCAACATAGGCAAAACTACGCTACAAACATTGCCCATTTTGGACATAGCTGCACTCAGCGCAAAGCGCCTTGCGAATGGAGTAAAACTCTTTGATGAGATGTGCCAGAAGGAAATGTTGCCGCTGCATGAAATCGACAAAGACCCTGTGCGCAAGGAACTGGATGAGAGATTCGCACGGGAAATCCTTGGCTTACCAGAGGCGCTAATCAAGCCGGGCGGGGCGCTTGAAGTGCTACGAAGAGTTTCGCCACTCACAACGGCAAGCTAGAGGTTCCGGTCGACTCGGTGCGGGCCGTCGACGGTCACAATGTCTCCGTTGATGGGGGTCTGTCTCTTGGTGGTGGCGGAGTTGGCTTCGGACGAACGGGGAAGGATGCAACAATTGAGAAGGGACAGATCGTTAACGCCGTCGTTGCCGCAGAAACCGAGGTAAAACTTTAAAGCTAAGCTTCGGATGGTTAGAACTTGGATGACCTGACACCGCCACGATGGCCAGGCGGGACTTTCCAAATCATAACTCTGCTCGAATCGACCATTGAAGGAACTCGCGATGGGGCAAATGTCAAAAGTGTCACCAGTCATTTTCGTTGCCAGCATTCTTTGCTTTCTTTTTCCGTTTCTCACCATTTCTTGTGGTGGACAAAAAGTTGCTTTGCGTTTGCGTGGCAGGGCAAATACCACGGGGCGGGGGAGCAGGCCAAGAGGGCTTCCGATCTCGATCCGGCATACTTCTTTCCCCAGATGGCATACGGGTGGATCGACATCGAGGCAGGAAAAATCCACGACGCCATCCCCGAATTGCGAAGAGCCAAAGCCATGGAGTCGCCCGCCTTCGTTACCGCATTTCTTGGGTACGCTTATGGGGCTTCCGGCGATCGGGCCCGAGCGATGGCGGAGATGGAAGACCTGAAAAGAAGGTCGTTGCATGGTCATGTTCTTCCCTTCAACCTGGCGCTTGTGTATATCGGTCTGGGCGATCGCGAACGCGCGTTGGATTACCTGGAACGAGCCTACGCCTCCGATTCACAATGGATGGGGCTCAAGAACGACCGTATCTTCGATCCGCTCCGTTCGGAGCCTCGCTTTGTAGCGCTGATGAGGAAGCTGCGATTCGATAATTGAACGTGGACGAGTGTCCTTCTGAAGTGTAAACGTCAGAGGAATCACACGGTTGACAGGTTGAGTCCTCGCCCAACGTCAACCCGCCGTGGTGGTCTAGAGAGCCTACTACCCCTCGGGGGGTTCTCTATCTATTGAAGATTGATCCGCCAACTCCCCCTGGCACAGTCGGATTTCAAACGACCATGACGTTGGGTTCGACCACAGAGGACACTAACCTGCTGCACTATGAATAGAGGGTTCGCTTTCAAAGCCATAGTGCGGGTTCTCCTGGTACTGCTGGTCTTCTATCTCGGACTCTGTTCCTATGCGAAATGGCAAGCGTACCGTGCGCGGAAGGACGCGGAGGCAGTATCTAACCTGAGGCCGAACCTATTCTTGAAACAAGTTCTTGTCATGTCAATGTTCTCTTGGCCGCTGAACACATCAGGAATGCCGCCAGGCCCGAACAGGACTGCGATTTGAGGCAGAGCCCTGTGTCGATATCTTTGTCGGTGACCAATTTCGTCATGGCCCGTCTACTATGTGCGCGAGCGACTTTGCTTTTATAGCGGCACCTCTTAGACGCCTCCGCCGAACCTTGGCTAAGCCCTCACTTAGGAAAACCAATGATCTCGTTCAGCAAAAACGCCAGAGTGGCTCTGTACCTGATCCGCAGCGTTATCTACATCTCGACCGTCCCGATCGTGTTCCTTTGCGGCGGCGCACTCGGCTCGTGCAGCACGCAGGAAGTACTGTCCGGGCGATCCGAAGCCGCCGAATTACAGAAGTTGGAACCTGCGCTCAAGTTCCTGCGCGAGCGCAATGCGCGGACCTATGCAATTACCACCCCGAACGGAATCGACGAAGCCATCTACGTCGAGATCGGCGGAATCGAGCAATGGATCACGATTCGCGGCGAGGACCGCAACAACCCGGTGCTGCTCTTCCTGCATGGCGGGCCAGGCGATGCGACCAATCCCTGGGGATATGCAGCCTTTCGCAGCTGGCTGAAGTACTTCACCGTCGTGCAGTGGGACCAGCGCGGCTCCGGAAGAACCTTCGGACGAAACGGAGCGGCGTCCGCCTCCACCATCACCCCCGACCGAATGGCGCAGGACGGCATCGAGCTTGCCGAATGGGTGAAGAAGAAGCTGCACAAGGACAAGATCGTTCTCGTCGGGCATTCCTGGGGCTCCGTCCTCGGATTCTTGATGGTGAAGGCGCGCCCCGAACTCTTCTACGCGTTCGTTGGTACCGGTCAGGTTGCTGCCGAATTTGCGCGAAGCTCTGCTGTCGCATACACAGCCCTTGTCGAAAGAGCTTCTCGCGAAGGTAATTCCCAGGCCCTCGCAGAACTGAAGGAAGTCGGGCCTCCTCCGTACAAGGATGGAAAGGGCTTTGGGGTCATACACAAGTGGGCGAACCTGTTTGAAGGGGCGGACGTCTTTCTGGCGTCTGCCCTGGGGTTCGCGCTATACGCGCCCGGGTACACGATCGCCGATATCAACGACTGGTTTGACGGACAGGGCGTAAGCGGCGAGCGCCTCGGCCCCCATTTCGACGAGCTCGATCGGAAGCTTCTCGGCGGCGAACTCGCGATCCCCGTGTTCGTGATCCAGGGCGCCGAGGACTACACCACCCCGGTAAGTCTGGCCAGATCATACGTGGATGCACTGCACTCGCCTCGCAAGGCTTTCACCACGATCGAAGGTGCCGGTCATTTTGCCGTTTTCACGAAGCAGGACGAGTTCCTGAAGGAACTCAGGATGCGGGTGCTCCCGTTGATACGCTAGAACGTTTTTCACAAATCGTTGTTCACGTGACGCTGCCCATAGGTTCCTTGAACTCAGGCTCTCACAAAGACCCGGAATCACGGTCGTCAATATTTGAAACACGCTCTAGGGACATGAGGGACTACAGAGGTCAGAAGGACATTTGAGCAGGACACCCAGCAGTACACGGAAATGGCGCGGGACTGAATTAACTCGGGCCCGGGGCCCGCACCTTCGCGTACTCCGTCTTGGCTTCCTTCAGGATGGGGATGTCGGGGTCGGCGTCTTTCCAGAGGGCGAAGAAGTCCTGGTACGTGGTGCGGGCTTTGGGCATGTCGCCGGACAGGGCATGGAGCGGCATCGTAGGTCGGCCCACAGGGCCATGGGATTGGCAACGTAGGGGCCATTTCTTCGACTCGTCAGGCAGTACCGCCGCGAACTAAATGCCATCACATTAAAGAGCAGTCCCGCCAGGTCCGATTTTGAGGATCTTCCGTGCCAGACGGCCCAGAAACGGATACTCGGCCCACTCGCCACGTCCAGCTTTGATGCCATAGATGATTGCGATCACAAGCATCACGATCCACGTCCCCATGAGCCCCAGCCAGAGTAAAGGAGCGAGAATGAAGAGACCCAAAGGTGGCGGCGCGTCCTTAGCATGGGCATGCTGAACCATCATCAGGACGAAAGAGCCAAACCACAACACCATGAACCCAACAATCAAGATCAGATAGATGATCTGCAGGAGCAAAGCCTGTAGAGCATGGAAAGAAGTGAATCGGGATTCACGCTTTATCAAGAGGATGACGAGTGGTGCCATCCACCAGCCGACAGGCTGCAAAATGTGGGCCAGCATAGCCATATTCCGCTCATGCTGCGATGGCAACTGAGCAGCGTCTGGTGCTTCGCTCACGGCTCACTCCCCGATTGGCGTCCTAGTATATCGCACGTCTGAAACGGACTCGCTGGCGGGGCCGAGCAAATGCGATGTCTTTGCCCCCTTACCTCCCTACGTCGTAGTTCCGCACGGAGCGACTAAGATCGAAACTGAAGTCACCGTGCTCAAAACGGCTACGCTTGGGCCTCATAGGATCGGAGCGTGGACGGCGAACAGTCAGCGTCCGAAACCGCCGAGCGGCGCACTGCAATCGCGATTTTACGTCAGCTTGGCGCGTCCACTGAGTCCACTGATCTAAGCCTTTACTCAGTTCCCGAAGTGAGCTAAACTCTCCCGACTTTTCAATGACACGCGCTGCTCGCCTTGAGTTTCCGTGGGGCCTCGCACTGACACGTCAACAACTTCAGAAAGGGGATGATCTCGATGGCTAACACGATTGAAGCGATTCCGGAGAAAATAAGGTGGGAGATTGCAACGAAAGGATTGACCGGCGCATACATTGCAATTTCTAACGCCTTAAAGCAGGCTGTAGGACAGAAGAAATTTGAGGAGTTCAATGGGCCGCTCTGGTATGAAGCAGGAAAGGGAGCGAAGGAATTTGCCGAAACCCTCGGATTACCCACTGAGAGCGCCAGCGATGTCGAAGGGATTACACATCTCCTTGCTCAAACTTCAATGGGGCCGGAGTTTAAATTCGAAGTTGTCGAATCTACCAAAGACAGATGTGTGGGAAAGACTACTCAGTGTCCATGGCACAAGAGGTGGAAGGAGCAAGGCGTCGACTTTGATACTTGCGGCGCAGGGCATCAAGCATGGGGTGCTGGAGCTGCCGAAAGTTTAAACCCAAATTTTACTTTCAGACTTACCAAGAATATGGTCCGTGGCGATTCACATTGCGAGTGGGTAGTAGAGCGGAAGAAGTAGGAGGCCAAAAGGAACGATAACGGTTTGTAGGTCCAACGGCGATTTCTCGGAGTCGCCCTTTGCGTTTCTAAGCAGGGCTGTGGTGCACTATGCCGCAGCCCGTACCTTTCGCTTGATTTCGGGCTTCCACACTCAGGTGGCGACTTGTACTGATTTCCCGATGCAGTGGGTTCCGGAATGCGGAGGGTCAGGGTTTCCAGAACTCGCAGATGTGAATCAAGACCGATTTTCATCTGGCCGCGCACGATGATTGACGAGATCAGGCGTGGCTGTTGAAAAACTCACTCCGAGAAATTTGCAGAAAATAAATCGCGTTAGGATGCCCTACGAACGATTTTCTCTTTCTGAAATATCGAGTTTTTCAACAGCCACAGGCGATAGCGCTCACGACTGGTCAGTGAGTGCCTCCACGCACGTGGTTGCTATTATATGAGCCTGATGACGATGAGCTTATGAACGCCATGCTTTTTGAGCTGCAAATCCAAATCTGTGTTGGCAAAGCCACTGGAACACCAATGCTCGAGGGCCACGATATCGCCTAGCTGAGGTTCGAATTCAGGGGCAGATCTCGCCACCCCACGTGCCGTTTTCGAAGGTCTTTCAACCAAGCTGCCTTCTCTGGATAGGCGCAATGTACTTCCAGGTCGCGTAGTCGCCTGGACGGTATCGATGATGCAGCGCATAGACGCGAAGCTCCGCTTTCCGCGCAACATTCAGGACTTGCAACATATTAGGAACGCGGCCATCGTCGCGAGGTGGTTCACCAGATGAACCGGCAAGCCGCGCTCGAGCAACTCGTCCCGCCACGGCTCGACCGGAATGTCCTGAAAGGTGATCGTGCGGCCAAGCGCCTTCGAATACTCCGTGCTACTCCGTGCATAGAAATGCATGTTCTCGGACTGCGGACCGGTCAGTTGATAGATCTTGCCGCTGCACTGGCTGGCCGAGCAGGCGCTGAACTGGTCCGGTCTGCCGGTCGATCACGGTGGCGCTGTTGTCCCAGTAAGCCTGCAAGGGGAACAGAAGCGTGTAGTTATGGTTGATGAACGCCGGATCATACGTGCCAAGTGAGCCGATCGGAATGCGGCCGTGATTAAGAAATGGCATGTACAGGAGTCCGACGACGGCTGCCGCCAGCGCAGCGTCGCGAATGCGAACCCGCTTCCAATAGAGGGGCAAGAGTACGATGGGCAGCAATTTCACTGCTATAGCTAGCCCAAGTCCGACGGCCGCAGTCGCCCGCCATCGGCGCCCTAGCGCAGCGGCGGACACCACCAGCAATAGCGCGCCAACAATGTCAATGTGACCGCTTCCCGCCACCTCAATGGCCAACAATGGGTTCCAGGCGTACGCCAGAACCACTTTTCTGGATCACGAGACGAGCACTGGAAAGCGTGTGGGAGCGTGTGGGTGGCTTTATTGACAAGATTTGCCACGCGAGTGCAAACTTGTGGGCATTAGTGCCCTGCTCGGATTTCGCCTCGAGACCGTTTCTCGTTCTTTCAGAATTCTGTCCCGCGAGAGTGCGGGAAGGCAGTCGGGGATGTCACGTCGGCAACAGCCAAGGTCGAGAACGCACAAGAATGAGGGTAATGCCGGCTCCGGCGGAGAACACGAGCCTCCCCTGACGATTTTCACCGAGCAGATCTGTCCTGCAAAGCACCATAAGCGCAATGATTCCTCCCAAACAGCAGTGGTGTGCTGCATTTGCGGAGCTGTGACAATCTTATTTGCGTCCACGCTGTCGACCAAGGGTGATCACTTCGCGGCGTGGGAACAACCGGAACTTTTGGCGGCCGAGATGCGCGGTATTCAGACCATTGCGTTAGTTGAACCGAGCGGTCGGTGCTCGAGAGATGGTCGCTACCTTGCCACGCCACCGCCGGCAACATCGATTTCAATCTAGTGGGACAGAGACAAATGAATGCAAATTCGAAAGCACAATCAGCAATCCTGAAAGGCCCTCCACCAGCTAGCGCCGAGCAGCGGTTGAAAGAACTTGATATCAAGCTCCCGGCTCCGCCTGAGCCGTTCGGCACATATGCTGAAGCGGTGCAGACGGGCAATCTGCTTTTTCTGAGCGGGATGCTTCCCACCGAAGGCCGCCGGGCGAAAGTCATCGGGCGCCTCGGAGCGGAGATCGATGTGGAAGCGGGGCGCAAGGCGGCTCACCTCGCGGCGCTCAACGTCCTCGCTGTCGCGCGACGGCATTTGGGATCACTTGACAAAGTGACGCGCATCGTCCGGCTCGGTGTCTCGGTGGCCACTTCGGGAGATGTCCGCGATCAGCCCAAAGTCGCTGATGCCGCTTCGGACTTGCTGCAAAACGTCTTTGGGGAAAACAAGGCCCCTTGCCGCTTGGTGTATGGCGTCGCGAGCCTTCCGCTCGGCGCCCCCGTCGAGCTGGAAGTCATTTTTGAGGTGGCGGGGTAGAGAGGGTACTTCCCGGCAATAGCAAGTCTTTTTCCGATGGCGTCGCCGTTGCAAAGATCGAGTGGTCGCAAAAAAGGAACCCTGTGTCCCCCCATTTTGTGGAGGTGCCCCACACTCTGAAATCGGTTTCGTTCATCGAGAAGGATTCCAAGAGATTCGCGGACACGAGTGGATGGGGATATGCACCGTTTTTGTATGACCCAGCGTCTGACACATTCAAGCCTTACGGGAGCGACGCCTCATTCGGGAGGAAAGTTTGTTACCAGTGCCCACCGCTTGTAACCGCAAGAGATTACATTTTCACGAACTACGCACCAAGGTAAACGTATCTGAAGGCAATGTGACTTAGCAATCGTCGAAGCCTGCGAGGTAGATTACGAACACCAAGGCCGTCAATTCATAGGAGGATCTATGGCAACGCTCAGAGTCGCGGTCAAACCAGCGGTGGCACCAATGAAGGTCGCACAGATTTCTAAACCGGGAGCAGATTTCGAAATCGTCGAGCGTGAGATCCCTAAGCCGGATCCAGGACAGGTGCGCATCAAGGTGGAAGCCTGTGGCGTCTGCCACAGTGACGTGTTCACGAAAGAGGGCTCTTGGCCCGGAATTCAGTACCCGCGCGTTCCAGGACACGAAGTGGCGGGCGTCATCGATGAACTGGGCGACCGCGTCTCCGAGTGGAACAGGGGACAGCGCGTCGGTGTCGGTTGGCACGGCGGCCAGGACAACACGTGTCGCGAATGCCGGCGCGGAGATTTTCGCAATTGCCGAAACCTGAAAATTCCGGGCATCAGCTATGACGGCGGATACCAGCAATACATGGTGGCTCCCGTGGAGGCACTGGTGCCCATACCGGAAACTCTAGGCGATGCCGAAGCAGCGCCGCTGCTCTGTGCCGGAATTACCACCTACAACGCCCTGCGGCATAGCGGTGCGTTCCCCGGAGACCTGGTTGCGGTGGAAGGAATCGGCGGTCTTGGTCACCTCGGGATTCAATTCGCGAACAAATTTGGTTATAAGGTCGTGGCGATCGGGCGCGGGTCCGAGACCGCTACGCTCGCGAAGAAACTCGGAGCCAGCGTGTACATCGATAGCAAATCGACGAACGCAGCCGAAGCATTGCAAAGGTTGGGCGGGGCACGGGTAATCTTGGCGACAGCCCCGAGTTCGAAAGCCATGTCCGAGCTGATCGACGGTCTGGGCCCGAACGGCAAGCTCGTAGTGATCGGTGCCGCATTCGATCCCATCGAGGTCACACCGGTACAGCTCATCAGTGGTAGCCGAACGATTCAGGGCTGGGCCGCGGGAACTGCGGCCGATTCCGAGGACACACTCAACTTCGCCGAACAAACCGGCGTGCGTCCCATGATCGAAACATATCCGCTCGAAAAAGCGGCCGAAGCTTACGCGCGAATGATGAGCGGCAAAGCACAGTTCCGCGTGGTTCTGACGATGTGAAGTACGCAAGAATGGAAAACACTGCGAGCACTGGTTCGACTAGCTTGCATGAGCGGAGCTAAGCGATGCGTCTTTTCATACTGCCACGTTGGAACCGATGCTCGCAGGTCCTCTGCATAACACTGGTTGTTTCTGTAATCCTCGCTTCATTTCAATTGTTGGCCCTAGCCCAAGGAAAGGAACGTCCCATGAAGTACCCGACTTTGTATCGCACGATACAGATAGATGAGCTCTCCATCTTTTACCGAGAGGCCGGCCCGAAAGGCGCGCCGACGCTTGTGCTGCTGCACGGACTTCCTTCTTCATCGCGGATGTTCGAGCCGCTCTTCGCCCGCCTTTCTGATCGCTATCACCTTGTCGCACCCGATTACCCGGGCTTCGGACACAGCGACTGGCCAGACGCGAAAAAATTCGCGTACAGGTTCGATCACTACGCCGAGATCATGAATCACTTCACCGAGGCGCTCGGCCTGTCGCGCTACACGCTTTACATGCAGGATTACGGCGGCCCGGTGGGTTTTCGCATGGCCTTGGCCCATCCGGACCGAATCGAAGCACTCATTGTCCAGGACGCGGTGGCGCACAACGAAGGCCTAGGAGCGAATTGGAAGCCACGGCGGGCCTTTTGGGCCGATCGCGCTGCCAACGAAAGCACGCTTCGCACAAATCTCCTCTCGCTAGCTACGACGCGAACGCGCCATGTTGGAAATGATCCCAACGTGGAACGCTACGACCCCGATCTGTGGACCGATGAATTTTACTTTCTCAATCAGCCCGGCCAGGCCGAGATTCAAAGCGACCTGTTTTACGACTATCGAACCAACGTAGATTCCTATCCGAAGTGGCAAGCATGGATGCGCGAAAAGCAACCGCGCCTGCTGGTGATCTGGGGCAAGTATGACCTCTCGTTCGATCTGGGCGAGCCGGAACGCTACCGCAAGGATGTACCGAAAGCTGAAGTTCACGTTCTCGACGCCGGTCATTTCGCATTGGACACTGCTGCAGATGAGATCGCCGCATTGGTCCGGGATTTTGTCGCTAGTTCACGCGAGGAGCTGCAGGCGCGGCGCGCCGGCTGAGGTCGCTAGAACGCCAACTGGTAACCGTTGAGACGTAGCCCGCCACACGCACTGGATCCGAACCTTCATACACGAGTTAAGTATGTCAAACAAGAAAAAAGCAATCATCACGGGGGCGTCGCACGGTATTGGCGCGGGTTTGGTCGAAGCCTTCCTGAAGCAGGGTTATAACGTCGTCGCGACCGCTCTTGATGCCACTGGATCGTTGACTGCCTCACCCAGCCTGGTTGTTATTGATGGCGATATCGGTAGACAGGAGACCGCTGCCAAGGTAGTCGAAGCAGCGATCGATAACTTCGGAACCATTGATGTTCTGGTGAATAACGCCGGAATTTACCGCACCAAGCCCTTCACAGACTTTACCACCGAGGACTTCAGTGCCCTGGTTTCGACCAACCTGCTGGGGTTTCTTTACATAACTCAGCTCACTGTGAAACAGATGCTGAAACAGAAATCAGGAAATGTTGTAAGCATTACTGCGGCGCTTGCTGATCAGCCAATCACCGGAGTAAACGCCTCGGTTTCGATGATTACGAAAGGCGGCCTGAATACAGTAACGCGGAGTCTCGCAATCGAGTATGCAAAAGAAGGCATTCGTTTTAACGCCGTAGCCCCGGGCGTCGTGGACACACCGCTGCACAAGGGTGATCCCAAGGACTCTCTGAAGGCATTGCAGCCAATGGGGAAAGTTGTGGACGTAAAAGACGTTGTCGACGCTGTTCTCTACCTGGCACAGGCAGCTCAAGTAACCGGAGAGATACTCCACGTGGATGGCGGCTCTCACGCCGGCCGTTGGTAGCTGTTGATTAACCATGAAGACACCGAAGCGGTCGCGTTTGTGGTAGTTGCAGCCGCGATGGTCACGGGCGATATCGCGTCAAGGGCACTCGCAGGCGGGCATGCCGACCAAGAGGCCTCTCCGATCTTCGGCGTCACAATCCCTGCTGGATACCGGCAGTGGGAGTTGGTCGCCCCGTCTCACGAAGCGGGCAGCCTCGACGAGTTGCGGGCATTCTCGGAAACGCTCTAGCGATGAAGGCGTATCGGGAGGGGATACTCCCATCTCCCGACGGCACCATCCTTGCCAAGGTGGCTGGGAAACACGTTGCGGTGACCGGTGTCGACGGAGCTTTCGTTCCCGCGCGTGCCACGGTGGTTCAGATTATGGTCACGGACTCGAAAAAGTACGCCGCAACGAGCGGTTGGGGTTTCGCGCGATTCGTTGGGGCAAGCCAGTGGACCAGGCACCGCTCAAAGCATGCTTTTCCTGCCACGCGGCTAAAGTGAAAGGGCACGACCTGGTCTTTGGTCTTTGCGCGTTACGCCCCTTGAAGGTCGAAGGTGCGCCAGCGAAAGTCGTAACTTCGAGGGAGCCTCGTGACACCAAGGACAATAAGTTCTCGCAATGAAGCGTTCTTTGACGTTTCAGGTTTGGATCCCCTTGGGCTCTGCACGTAGTTTTGGTCACGACCGGGCCGGTGTGCAGACTGGGTCTTTAGCTGGTTCGATACCACTACAAAAGTCGGCTGGGAGGAAGTTTCGTACTGGGAAAACGCGCTAGTGTCCACAAAACGGGGATCGTCGGCAAACTGGAAACTGGACTTGGGCGGGGTGCCGCGCGATTGCGCACGCACTCGCTGAACCGAGATGGGCCTAGAGTCGCAGGTGGACAGATCTTGTTGAGATTTGGCAGAATGGCGGCCACTATGCGAGCCCGATGGCTGACGTCCGTGGCAGTATCCGTTGCGGCGTTTCTGGTCGTCCCGATCGCGATCTGCGCGCAAGACGCAAACCTGCCGCACCTGGAACAACGTGGAGTTACCCTGCAGCTCGTTGTCGACGGCAAGCCCTTTCTGATGCTCGCCGGCGAACTTCAGCTCGCCTCATGGAAGAACGGCATGTCCAGCTACGCGCCTGTCTGGGTCAAACAGGATACGAAACGCTTCCCGCGCGTCGTGCTCCGTAACAACGAGGCCAATATCCTTAGCACCATAGCGGGCTTCTCAGATGCCACCCGCGACGCCGACGCCCGAGCCTTCGCCGCGGTCATGCAGCACATTCGCGAGGTCGATATCCGCGAACACACAGTCGTCATGATGCAAGTAGAGAACGAGGTCGGCGTCCTCGGCGATAGCCGCGACCACTCCTCTGCGGCCGAACAAGCCTTCGCCGCCGCTGTACCTCCGCAGCTGATCGAATACCTCAAGGTCCATCGGGACACGCTCGATCCCGAACTCTGCGAACTCTGGCGGCAGCAGGGCGAGAAGACATCCGGCACATGGGCGCAGGTGTTTGGCGACACCCCACGCGCGGACGAGATCTTCATGGCATGGAACTATGCCCGCTATATCCAAGCGGTGACCACCAAGGGTAAAGCCTCCTACGAACTTCCCATGTACGTGAACACATGGCTGGCGAGTGAAGACACGGCTCCGGGCGACTATCCAAGTGGAGGTCCTCAGCCGCGTGTTATTGATATCTGGAAGGCAGCCGGCTCCGCCATCGACATTTATTCCCCCGACATCTACTTGCCTAACTTTTCGTATTGGGCAAATCGTTATCACCGTAGCGACAATCCACTCTTTATTCCGGAGACCAGCGGTGGGAGCTCCGGAGGCGCCAACGCCTTCTATGCGGTCGGCGAAAACGCCGCTATCGGGTTCTCGCCATTCGCCATCGACTCATTCAACGCCGAACAGAAGACCGACCTGGGTGCGAGCTATAGCGCCATCGCCTCCGTCGCTCCCATTCTTCTCGAGCAGCAGAGCAAGGGCAACGTCCACGGCTTTTCTCTTTCGCGGGAGCATCCGTCCGTCGAGTGCAGCATGCAGGGCTACACAATCCACGTCAGCCTGGACGAGATCTTTGGCGACCATTCAGAAAAAGGCTTCGGACTGATCATCGCCACCGGACAGGACGAGTTCCTCGGTGTCGGTAAAGGCTTTCGCGTCCTCATAACGGCCCGCGCGTCGAGCCCGTTCAAGCTCGGGTACGCCTCCATCGATGAGGGGGTATATGAAGATGGTAAGTGGAGACCTGGGCGACGCCTGAACGGTGACGAAAACGATCAGGGCAACTACTGGCGCTTCGATGCAGGTTCGATCAAGATCGAGAAAGCAGTCCTCTATCGCTACAAGTGAGTGCCCTCGCTACCGGAGGACTCCCGCACCTGGCGGGCGACATTCGTGGTTTCAATATACCTTCTTGGTATACTCGCGTTAAAGAGCGCAAACGGCTGTGGCAAAGTCCCTGATAAAGCCCCGCCATTCTCTAATATTGTTGGCGGCATCGATTTCACCAATTCCGACATAGAGATCGCCGCCTTCGCTGTTAGCGAATGCCGAAACGAGCTTAGTCAATTTGGCGGGCGTTATCTCCAGCGCTTTTACGTCCGAAAATTGGCGCTCGTTGGGCTGAACGACCTTGTCAAGCGGGACCCGTCCACGAACGGAGTTTATCAGTTTCGCCTTATGTTCGCCACACGGTGCGCGTGCGCTCATCGTGCGCTAGCGCACAGAAAACAAAAAGGTTGCGTTCCACAGCCGCGCCGCCTATAAGGATTCACATGGGCGACATTATTACTATTCACGCCCCTCATGCTCCGCAATGGAAACGACTCTACGAAGCGGCCATATTAGAGCTTGACCCCGCAAAACTACTCCAACGGATTGCCGTAGCCCAAAGCGCGGTTCTTGACCAAATCGCAGACGGCTCTTCAAAACCATCGGATGGCCAACAACTCGCCCTGCACGATGTGTTACACATGCTGAGCACCCTGCGCACGATTGCGGAGCGCGACATTGGCGAATAGAAAAGACCGTCCAAATACAGGCTATGCTCGTAATCGTTAGCGTGAGTCGTCTGGATAACGATGAAGTTGCCATTCGAGTGGCGCGGCCTCAACACGACTCAAATTCCGTGCGGGGGTACCGATCCGAAAAAGAGACACGAGCGATCCTGTCAGATTTTGGTCTCAGCGGAGAAATAATAGATTCTCACTTGAAATTGCTTGCTCAGATGAATACAAACGAGCAGTTGACATTTCCGCCTATGAATGTCCCACACCATGAACTGCTATCGCGCGGATTTCGCCTGTGATAGGGCGGCGAAGTGGAGGACGGACGATACCAGATACGAGATATACGCATTTTCCCTGATTGCAGGTGTCCCCCGCAGTACCCATAATTTTGTCATGGGGGATAGCGATATTTCACCGCGAAACGACAGATCCTCCCAGATCAGGAACGAACCGGCGCAACTGTACAACGAGCAGACTGAGTTTTACAGAAACGGGGCTCGGGCTAAACACATGGAAACCGAGATTGCGGAATACGAGAAGAGGCGTGAGCGTATTCGAGGATTGTTCGCAGAACTGGACGAGTTGAGAAAAGCGACAGGACCCCGCTAAAGGCAAGCTGATGAAATATGGTGCGACCTTGGCGCGAGGTCAGATCTCCGAGGCCAAACGATCTTGGCTCACGCCTAAGGTCGCGGACACTTAGAATGACATTCGTTCTTTTCTGGTTGCCTCAGACTGTGTACGCTACCGCTCTCTGTCTGGCAATGAATAGTGCAAACGACCCTTCTGTGATATACCCTTCCGTGTGTACGAAAGCCGCGCCAGTCGCCCCATCTGGGCTGCGCGATGACTTGGGGGCGGTTCCGTCTGGGTTTGGCCAGACCCTTATGGAAAATCAAGAAAAGTGGATGGAACTTTGCGCCCTAGCATCCAAGGAACAAGACCCGGCAAAGCTCCTGGCGCTCACTCAAGAAATCGCGCGCCTGCTAGCAGAAAAAGAGCAGCGGGTGAAAGAAATCCATCGCGTGATGAAAGAACAAGAACAGCTTGCAACTAGCGAGTCTTCTGGCTTTAATTTCGGCTGACTGGATTGGAGTTGACATAGGTTGAAACGGAGCCCGCCAGTTTCGGCGGTGCGACCTTGTCCGTTCTACCAATTCAGAAGCAACTCTGACACAAAAATCTATGAGACCGTTGTCACCACCGTTCTTGTGAAGCAGAGTGACCAACCGGTTCTGTATGAAGTCCAGCCTTTTGCCTGCATTGTCCATGTTGCAAAGGGTTTCCTGAAGCTCCCTGCCCCATGAGCCGAACAATGCTTCCGATTCAAAAAGCTGGTTTACTGTCTCTTGCATTGGAATTCGAAATACAGGGAATGCTCCATGAGGGCAAAATTCGATCCCCATAACCCCGGTCCTCCGCGAACTGGAACGGATCCAAGCAGAACTATCTCTGTTCCCAACGAAATACACGCCCTCGCGACTTACTTGGAGCCGACCCTCGACAATGGACACCAACGAATTCTCGTACGGAATGATCAGCTTGGGGCACCCACTCGGCACCGCCATGCTTTTATCAGCCGCGGGGAGGCCGGTTGGGCTTTCCAGGACCCAAAACGGTTCGATATAAGGCTGCAATTCGCGTCTGGGTTTCACGAAAGAGAGTTTCATTGCCATGCCCGTCGCGCTTTTAGATGAAGTGGCGCTTTCTTTGGTGTTCCACCGCTCTGGCCAAATCCCGCAAGACCTGCCAATGAGTGGCGGATCCCCATCCAGCAGCCATCGCATCACACCATCCACATCCGGTCATGAAGTAGTTCGGACCTTTGTATAGTCGTAGCTTCGGCAAAACTTTTCGCTAGTCCCCATTCCCCGTGGCGCCCCGCCACTGTCCCGCTAAATCGCACTCAGGGCCTCTTGATGGTCTTGAGAGCGAATTTCATTTCAGAGCGACAACCGCGATGTGTACTGGCTCTAGCTTTGTCGGATCAACGATCTTATCGTCCTCGAGGTTATAGATTCCAGTGTTGCCGATGAAGTAAAATTTGTCGCCCAGGATTGCGCCGGTCGTCGGATCGCTCACGAGGGCAGTGCGATATTCGAGAGTCTCGCTCCCGGTAACTTTGCGGCCATCCGGCGCAAGCTGCCATCGCATGACGCGATAGGCTCCTGTGCCATACTGCACGCTCAGAAATTCGCCCTTGTTCCAGTACAGGCCGTCAATTCCGGACAGCGTGTCGTGCGCACCAGGGTCCACATCCTCGGATTCATTAGTAAGCAAATCAACGCGAATGATGCCTAGCATGTCGGCGACAAACAGCAAATTGCTATCGCCGGACAGTGTGATGCCGTTCGGATAAAAAACAGGACGGTAGAATTTCATGTCCTTGAAGGTATGCGACGCGCGGTCGAAGCGGTACACGTGATGCCCTTCTGTATCGGTCGTGAAGATTTCTCGACTGCCGCGGAGCACCAAGTCGTTCAAATCGTAAGGCATCGTACCGGGCGATGCGTATCTCTCGAGAAGTTTGCCTTGGGCGTCGAAATGCAGAAGCTCCGGACGGTGCTTCTCGCCGGCATCTGTTGAAGCCCACACGCTGTGGTCCACCGGATCCACGTGAACTCCTCCGACGGGCATCAAGTCATACGCGTCCTGACTAACAAAGTCGGACACGTTGCCATTCAGCGCAAACTTCACAATCTTCCGGCGGTGCGTACTGCCCATGTAAAAGAGCCGTGTCTCGGCATCCACGGCCAGGCCCTCGGGGAAAAGGTCATTCGCGGGCACAGTGAACGCCACGTTCGCTTTGTGTACGGGAGGATAGCGGCGGTGCACCTCTTCGAGCATCTCTCGGAATTCCGGGTTTGACGCCAGCGCTCGCAGCGACCGAGATTCCCCAGGGTCGGGATCGAAACCGGCGTCGAGTGCCACGCAGTCTTTCAACAGCGCCAAAGCCTTCTGCAATTCGCCGAGGTGTGCGTATCGCCGTGCCAGCAGAAAGAGAGCCGCACCCCGGTCGGGAATCTTGGGCAGGGCGTTTTCAACCGCGCGAATTTCAGCTCGTACTTTTTGCGCGTCGGCAGGCGCAAAGAAAGCTGCCGTGGACTTTTGCTGCGAAGATGGCGCCGCGGATTTTCGCGCAAAGGAAAAGCCAATACCGCAAACGACAAGGAAACAGGCCATGGCCCTCAACGCGCGCATTTCGTCCCCCCAGGCCTAAAGACGGCTTACCATCAACCTGGTTAGCTGGTCGACCGCGGAGTGTTCCGCTTTTATGGAGTCGTAGTGTAGCAGCGTTTGTTATTGGCGGGACACGAAAGGTCCTAGCCTTGCATTGCTCAGGACATGCATGACGTTCGCGCTGGCGATACGTGCGTCTACACCGTGCCCATCTTCATGAGATTCATCTCCTCAGGGAGGCCCTCACTTTCAGTGCCCATCGGCGGTAGCAGGTGTCCCGTCTGACCATTGCTCAACCGGAATCAGAAATACGATCGACCGCTCCGGCGCATCCTTGAATGCGATGATAGGCGAGCCCGACAAGCCTGCGCCCCATGCTTTAGGATCAGCTTCAGTTGCGAAGAACATCAGGTGTGGACGCCAGTGTGCGTCACGATGGCTGAGACATGCACTTTGCCCGCTCCCTCCAGGAACGCGGCCTTGGATTCTGCGGGAACAACAAATGCATCGCCTTTTTTCATTTTGTACTCCGGTTGTGGGTGGATGCTATTGCGTGATGTTTTCCACTATCGGCTCGTGACGTTTTCCATCTAGTCTCCAAGGTCCGCGCTAGGGGCCGACAACGACCCATCGCGACGCCAGGCCAGAAGCGACGACAGGAGACCAAGAACCACAGAAGTTCCCACAATGCTGATCGATTCCCACAAGTCTGGCTTGGCGCCCATGAGCAGGACAATACCAAGAAAAACGACGATTCGGATGCCGAGCGAGATCTTCAAGAACGGATCCTGCAGTCGGCTGAACAGTTGGGAGTTGATCGCCTTCGCGTCCGCGCAAGCCCGCCGGATCGCACGCATGCGCCTGCCAGTCAGCGCGCCGAACAGTGTAATAAGCAGAAGAGCACCAACGGCTACCTTTGGCCACGCCAGGTCTAAGGCCGACATTCGCATGGCCAAGTAGACTCCGGAAAAGAAGACGACAAGCAGTAAGCCCACGGCAACCAAGGGCAGGCCTGGAACCGGCTCAATCCAACGGCGAGTCTCGCTCAAGGAGGGGGCTCCTCTCAAATGAAACAGCGACAGAACTTCAAAGCTCAAGGCAGCGAACAGACTTAGCACTGCCGTGACGTGGACGAACAGAACGAGTGAATAGAGCGTGATGTTTACCTAATTTCCGACTAGTTGCAGACCCCTACGATCTTGCGGATCGAGGAGCGATCCTCGGCCACCTTGATCATGAAATCGGCCACATCCGCGCGCGAGATTTTGAAACCGAAACGAGGTAGGTGGCCTTCTCGCACGCGATACTTCCCGGTATAGAGCTTGTCTGTGAGTTCGGGTGGGCGCACGATGGTCCAGTCGAGTTCGCTCTCCCCCAAGACCCGCTCCATGGCAGACGCATCGGCAACCGTGCGAGGAAAAAACAACCGGCCTAAAAGGTATGCTGGCGGCACGATCGAATCCCGGAATAGGAAAGCTACAGACTCAACTACGACGCGCCTGACTTCGACACGCAGCATGGCACTTGTCAGAGCGACGGCGAATTGTTGAAGGAGGTTCGCGTCCGCTTTCGACACGGGCACCCGAGGACCGAATCCGGAAAGAACTGCATCGTGACCTTGAATGACCCGTTCAAGCTCGGCACTGTTCAGCAGATCTCCTTGCTGGATGTGGATGCGGTCCCAAAACGGCTTCATTCGATCCGGCGAGCGAACAAATGCCGTCACCGAATGACCGTGTTCGATCGCCTGCCGAACGATCTCCAGTCCCGTCCCTCCTGTAGCACCCAGTACCACGAGCTTCATGCTGCTGCCCGTTCCCGGACGCCCAGATCCCTCCAGCTCAGTGTTGATGTGGTTTCTCATATTGGGTATAGATAACTATACTGACTAAAGGATGCTATAATTTCGGCGTTGCCCAGAATAAAAAAGCGCCCCTACAAATCCTTAGTTCGCCAGCGCCAGGCAGGCGACACTCGGCGACGCATCGTCGAAGCCACCCGGCGGCTCTTGCAGAGCGAAGGCTATGCTGGAATGACCATCGAAGCTATTGCGCAAAGAGCAGAGGTATCTGCCCAAAGCGTGTATGCCATCTTCAAGTCGAAGACCGGAGTTCTCACTGAACTTCTCGATCAGTCCACCTTTGGGGCCGACTACGAGGACGCCGTACGGCAGGCGCTGGGCGCGAGCGATCCCGAAACACGCCTGCGGCGCACGGCCCCTATCGCCAGACAGATCCACGACGCGCAAAGTGCGACGTTCGATCTACTGCGAGGTGCGGGTGTGGTGGCACCCGAGCTGGCAAAACTGGAACAGCAGCGAGAACGCCTGCGCTATGAGAGGCAGGAACGAATGATCATTTCCCTGCGCGACGCGCGACGGCTTCGACCAGGACTTGATCACGGGACCGCCCGGGATATCTTTTGGATGCTTACTGGGAGGGATGTGTACCGGATGCTGGTGCGCGAGCGTGGGTGGTCTTCTCAGAAATACCAGGACTGGCTGGCCGATACCCTCGTGCACTCCCTGCTGACTCCGGGAAGACCGAGTCCAGTTCGAAGTCGGGCGATGAAGCGTGATTCATCGGTGGGGCACGGTTGATCCTGACCTAGAAACCGCCGGTCTCGCGGTGGCACGAACAAATAGGCGACCCCACGCTGGCCGACGGCATCCTCGACCGGCTCGGTCCCCAGTTTTCCCCGCTATCGCCATCATCTTCCACAAAGGGACCCGCTAACTGACTGGAAAGAATGGGTCCTCAGGCAGGACTCGAACCTACGACCCTCCGGTTGACAGCCTCGTCGTTCTTCGCAAGTTCAACCACTTTGCGGCGCAGATGACAACCCACGAATGCGTATGAATACTGATGATTCAGAATATCGTGACCCTTGTTTGACCCATCTTTTGCTGCTGTTTTCAACCGGATGGGTTTGAGAGTTCGTGACTCTGCAGTGAAAAACCTAGCTCCGTGTGACCCGAGAGCACCAACGATAATTTCCGGACGGCCCATGACTCGGGAGGAAATCCGAGAATTGCCGCAGTCATTTGCGCAGAAGATCACTTTACGTGTAGCTGCGTCTATTTCAGGGCCACGGACTTTTCCCGTGCAGCGACCGACGTTCGGAATTTCTCAAACTTGAAGGCCAAATCGAGTCAATATTTCTCGTCGCCCAAGACTAGTGACACCTAGGGCTCTACTGTCGAGATCCTGAACCACCCACTTTCGTTTCAAGGCAACGTTCAGGAGAGCGGCACCGACCGCGCCGCCGACGTGGGGTCGCCGTTCACTCCAGTCCACACAGGCGTAAGCGAACCGTCGGCGCAGCGTCCGAGTTGCCTCGACGTTAATACCGAGAGCCTTAAAGCCTCTCGCTCCGTCTGGTGTAAGGTCGTAAGCCCCTACGTCACCTGAGCCGCAAGACAGCCACCCCAACACCCTCAAGCGGTCATGCAGCGAAACGCCCAGGGTGCCAGCAATGTGATCGTAGCAAGTTCGCGCGGCGCGCAGCCGGTTTGGCGTGTTCGGCACGAATACGTCGCGGGAGCCGCCGGCGAGCACACTTAGTGCTTCAAGTACGAGCGCCACATGAGCCCCGTCCAGGCTGTAATAGCGGTGCTTCCCTTGGGCGAGGACCTTTACCAGTCGCTGGGTTTTCAGCCGCTGCAGGTGCACGCTGGCGGTGGAGGGGGTCACGTCCGCGACCACTGCAAGTTCGGTGCTCGTCCGGGCACGCCCGTCGATTAGGCAGTAGAGCATACTGGCGCGTGCCCGCTCACCGATGGCAGCCGCAATTCTGCAGACCGCAGCGTCTGCATTTCGTTCTACATTCATAGTTTGATCGTAAACAAAGTGTTGTTGCTGCACAACTGGCAATCTTGCCCTATATGCATCTGAGAGAGACCTCCACCGGGCGGATAAGCCGCCGCGCGACAATTGAGGGTATCGTAACGACCGGTGCAGCCCTGATTCTTGGCTGTGGAGATTCTGCCGCCACACAGACCACCAGGAGGACGCACATGACGATCACCTGCTTCATCCGATACCAGATTGATCCGTTCCAGCGAGAGGAGTTCAAGAAGTATGCCGAAAATTGGGGCCGCATCATTCCTCGATGCGGTGGTCACCTGGTCGGCTATTTTCTTCCACACGAAGGCACGAATGATGTGGCTTGGGGTTTGATTGCATTCGATAGCCTTGCGTCGTACGAGGCCTACCGAACGCGCCTGAGGTCGGATCGGGAAGCGCGGGCGAATTTCGCAATGGCACAGAGCAAGCAGCTCATTCTTCGCGAGGAGAGAACCTTCGTAGAAGTGGTCGACGGAACCTTCGGCTTTCCTGCGACACCGACAGGACCAAGGTGATTGCCATGTTGACGCAGTCTGAAACGGGACCGGCGTTTCGCGCACTCCGCGAGCGTGAGAGGGCATTCATCGGCCGAGGGGATCGTTCGCGCGTCCACCGGAGATGGCAGGAGAGCCCTCATTCACTCCGAAGACATCGCTGCCGTCGCAATCGAGGCATTAACCACGCGTGAGTACGACGAAAAATCGTTGCCGATCACTGGGCCAGAAGCGCTGAGCTTCGCCGAAGTGACGGCGAAGATCGGAGCCGCAATTGGCAGGCAGCTCACGTTCCAGCAGATATCCGACGAGGAAGCGGGCCAACGATATTCAACTAGCGGCGCGTTATCGGC
>WNFC01001740.1_pt1 | contig 23787 bp, 22 predicted proteins | sample 5400541 | NCBI WGS metagenome assembly WNFC01 (sample SAMN13153342, study PRJNA577476) | soil metagenome | isolation source: 120 cm saprolite under Douglas fir tree site 2 hole 2 replicate 1 | place: USA:California | collected 2015-04-18
GCTAAGTATTTTCTGCCAGTCACCGTGCGAGATATCCAGGTAATCGGCTATTGCCTGTTTGTGGATCGTAGACTCGCTTCAGCATTAACGGCGGTCTGGAAATGCCGGCGTGAGCTCAGAAAAAAGCGTCAGGTGGTGCAGTCGCGCCGATGTGTCTCAGACGGACAGCTCGCGGCTTGGTTCTCAACTCGGCCAGTTAGTGTACCGTTGAATTCGGCCCGCTAAATGCCTTGTTCGAAACTGGTCAATGCGGGTTATCGAATTCTGTGCTCGAAAGTGGCAGTTGAGAAGTATTGCTGGGAGGAGGCGGCGCTCTTGCTGGGTGCTACAAGAATGACGACGAGGCTTGTCCAATTAACCCGTGGGGCCAAGCATCTTCACGAATAACGCCTCGTACTGATCAACCACCTTGTCCCAGCCGTAGGTCTCCCCCGCGACGGCCTGCGCCCGCTGTCCTAGTTCTTCAATGCGCTTGGGCCCGACAATTAGCTCTTCTCGGGCCCTGTGAAGATGACGCGCCTATCGGCAAGAGATTCGAGCTGGCGAACATAAACCGGTTGGTAAGGATTGCCGCCCACAACAACCAATGGCCAGTCCGTCTGAAGATCCCGATAGGCGCGAAGCACGAGTTCAGGGTTGTTTTCCGGTTCGAGCCGTGCGATGTAGAGGATGTAGCGCCTGCTGGACAATCCGAAGCTGGCAAAATGGTTGCTCGTGTCGGGTGGCTCAGCCCCGTAACCGATCATTTCTGATTTCTTGCCGTACCGTTGCCAATAGTAATCCTGAAACCACTGTCCCAGGAAATTCCACTTCCGACGTTTCCGATCCAGTCCGTCGACATTCAGCGCGGTCGGTTTTCCGGCCGCTCGCGGCATCCACGCGAACGGACTGTTAGCCACATTGCAGATGAGCACCACCTCTGCATCAGCAAAAAGCACATGGACGATCGACAGAAAAGTATGAAACAGCGTGTCGAAATGCATGCTGGGAACGCTGGGCAAAATCACCCGGCGGATGCGGCGATCGAAAATGTCGTCAGGCGAAGTAAAAGATTTTCTGCAGTAAACCGTTACCGTGTGGCCGCGCTCTGCCAGACGTTTGGAAAGTTGGTCCGCGAGCGTCTCAAACCCGCCGTAGCGAGCGGGAATACCACGAGTGCCGACGATTGCGATGTTCATCGAAGACGTTCGATTTCTGATGCATCAGTAACACGGCTGCACGACTGGCGTGCTGAGATGCTCTTGAGATCCGTGCCTCTCACGGCGTAACGCCAGGCCGCGTGCCAGTAGGCTTCTACAGCTTCGGGAACCGAGGTCCCGGAAGGACTGAATCCCAGCAATGATAACAGTCCGCGAAGCAGCAGGCCCATCGTGATGCCCACGCGCAAGATGGCGAGTTGCGTGCGAGTGTGATGCTTGGCAAAATATCGAACGAGATTTTTATACCAATACGATTGCCGATCACGGAATGCGAGTCCGCTTACACTATGCGCTCCAGCGTGAGAGAAAATCGCATCTGGACAGTAAACAATTTTCCATCCTCTATCGCGAAGACGGCGACAAAAGTCAACATCTTCAAACCACACCGGGAAAAATCCCTCATCGAAGCCGCCAACCTCATCCCATGCCTGGCGCTTCACCGCAAGACAAGCTCCTGCGGGCTGCTCAACCTCTTGCGCATTCTGGTAGTTGAGATCCAGGCAGCGGTAACGCATATTCCACGGATTACTCGGCCAAGCGCGATTTACGAGTAAGACTTCCGCAAGCATGCTTCCCAGGGTAGGGAGTCTTCGAACTGCGAAGCCCTTCTGTGGCACTCCGTCTTCGTTCAGCAAGAGTCCGCCCGCCGCTCCCACCGTATCCGTGCGGAGTGCCTCGGCCAATTTGTCCAGCGAACCAGCCGTGGCTACAGTGTCAGGATTCAAAATCACCAGCACGTCGCCCTCGGCGGTCTTAGCGGCCTGATTCACTGCCCCGGCAAAACCAGCATTGTGGGAATTGATCAAGGTGTGCATTCCGGGGGAAGCCGCGCGAGCCTTGGTGACGGTGTCGTCCGTCGAATTGTTGTCGACGAGGACCACTTTCCATTTCGAGAACGGCAGCAGCGCTTGCAGGCACGCGCGAATACAATGGCCCGAATTGTGGCTGACTATTGCAACGGTGCCTAAGAACCGTGTTGGCATGAGCTTCCTGTTCTCTGGGCAATCCTTTCCCGCGGTCACGGTGAATACGACTTCAAGATGAGCGACCTCCCTCCAACCTTGAGCATCGTTTCGCGGTTGACAGTGATACGATACACAATACATGGAAACGAGGTCATCTTGGTTAATGGGCGAGCTTTTTCGAGACACCTACCGTTATCGCGAGTTAATCTGGGCGCTCGCCCAGAAAGAGCTTAGGGTGCGCTACAAGCGCTCCGTGCTGGGTTTTCTCTGGGCGTTGCTCAATCCTGCACTCATGATGCTCGTGCTTACTCTCGTCTTTGGCACGATCATGCGATTCTCGATTGATCATTACGCGGTATTTTTGTTGAGCATGTTGCTGCCCTGGACTTTTTTCTCTCAGTCGTTGGCATACTCGGTAGAATCGATTGTCGGGAATGCAGATTTACTAAAAAAAGTGCGAGTAGCGCGGCTGGTATTTCCCGTAGCGTCTGTGGTGTCGAATGTCATTAACTTTAATCTATCGCTTATTCCGCTGATGCTTTTGATCGTTCTGATGCGTTTCCCACTGCACTGGACTTGGTTTTACCTGCCCGTACCGATGCTGGGACTATTTCTTTTTACGCTGGGGGCATCATTTTTCTTTGCCACTATTAATGTTTTCTACCGGGACGTGAGCCATATTGTGCAGATTATCTTGTCAGCCTGGTTCTATTTTTCACCTATCATTTACTCGCTGGATTTCGTCCCTGCAAAGTATCATTGGATCTTTCGGCTGAACCCACTCTTGTATGTTTTGAATGGATTTCGGCTAGGCATCTATTACGGCATCTTGCCATCGTTGCAGTCGATAGGATTAACCTTGGCATGTGGTTTTATTTCATTGATCGTTGGATTTGCTATCTTCCGCCGTTATCAGAACTCATTTGTGTACTACGTCTAACATTTCCATGTCGCAGCAAGCCTACTCCATTCAGTTCGAAGATGTTGTCCAGCGCTTCCGTGTGATTCAGGAGCGTCACGACACTTTACGGGAAGCGTTCGCAAAGATCAGAAGGCGCCGCACGAGCTATCACGAATTTGAGGCTGTGAAGCATGTTTCCTTCCGGATTTCGAAGGGCGAGGTGGTGGGCATCATCGGTCGAAACGGATCGGGAAAGAGCACGATCCTGAAGCTGGTGGCAGGCGTGTATGCTCCAACTTCGGGACAAGTGGAAGTACACGGGAGCATTGCTCCGCTGATCGAGCTTGGGGCCGGGTTTCATCATGAACTGACGGGACGTGAAAATATTCTTCTGAACGGATTGCTTCTGGGATTAACCAAGCGGCAGGTTCAGCAACGTGAGGCTAAGATCATCGAGTTCGCGGAATTGGGTGAGTTTATCGATACTCCCATCAAACAGTACTCGTCAGGCATGTACATGCGGCTCGCTTTTTCTGTGGCTACCGAGGTTGATCCCGAAGTCCTGATCGTCGACGAAATATTGAGTGTCGGGGACGGCGGATTTCGCGAAAAATGTCTCGATCGCATCCGGCAATTTCGAGATGCTGGAAAAACCATCCTCATGGTTTCCCACGATATGAGCATCATGAGCAGTTTTTGCAGCCGTTTGCTCTTGGTTCATCATGGGCAGCTTGTCGAGGACGGGGAACCTTCTCGTGTTGTTGGCCGCTACCAGGAATTACTGACAAGCCCACAGGCAGCAATGGCTTACTGAGTCCGCGAGAGTTGCTCCCTGCAGAGCGTCGTGACAAGCGAGCTGCGCCAGTTCTCGTCATTTAAAAAAAAGAAAAATGTCGGGTTTCGGCGACTATCACGCAGTATTGCACCAGTTGTACATTCTCCATACAATGTGCGTGCGTAAGAGAAACGGTTCGGGGTTCGGTAACCCCTCTTCCCCCAATGTCGCGAATCTGCTTCCTGCATGCTGGAACCCACAAGTCGGGCACTACCTATCTCCAGAACTTTCTTCAGAGTAACGAATATGCTTTGGCGGTCGAAGGGTTGTACGTGCCGGTTGCTGGACGCGTTAGTCCGAGCGGTCATCACAACATCGCGTGGCAACTTTCGGGCGACGCACGATACGATCCGATTCATGGAACAGTGAGTGACCTGTTGGCAGAGCTTTCCTCGGTCAGCGCGTCACGGGCATGCGTGAGTTCTGAAGATTTTGAGTATCTCTATGGAAGTCCTCAAGCGTTGAAAACCTTCCGTTCCCGGCTGAACGAAATCGGTTATGGGGTTAAAGTGTTGTTTTATCTGAGGCCGCAGGCCGAATACGCAGAATCGCTATATGCAGAATTCGTCCGCCATGGATTTACCCTCGATTTCCCGGAGTTTCTTGAATTGTTTGCGGCAAGCAAACTCAGAAAATGTCCGACCTCAGACTATTCCGTCTTGCTCGATCCTTTCGCCGACGCATTTGGCACGGATAATCTTATTGTGCGCCGATTCTGGAATGCGCGCGGACCCGATCGGATACTCATTGACTTTCTGTCACAGATGCTTCCCGGCTTCGATCTCGGAAGCGGAAAGTATAGAGTCAACAGTTTTAGAGAAAACGTATCAATCCCGTTCTCGCAGGTTTTTCAGCTTTTTGTCCGCAACAACCTGACAAGAACGTCCACGATCGTTCCGATCGATCCCGTCGAATTGGCGAAATCAGTTCACCCTGATGCGGGAAACTACCAATATCTCTCCGGTCCTTTTGATGCCGTCGATTTTACGGACGTCGTGACCAAGTTTTGGAGGTTGCGTTTATCCAATCTCAGGGTCTTATTTAAATATCGTGTGTTCATTCCGGTGTCGTCAGGCAAAGCACTGGGGAAGGATGTGTGGGCATGGCTCGGGTTCGACTCAAACGGTAGACGCCGGAAGTCGCTGATAAGGGGTTTCCGCCGGACTTCAGATAAACTTGCTGCGCTTATGACTCAGAATGCTCAGGGACCCTCCGAAGAAGAGAAGCACGGTGATTTCCAGAGCCGGAGCGCTGGACTTGGTGTACCGACGCAAGCCAACGAAAATGTGGTGGAAGATCCGCAGCATCTGCTTTCAGAGCTGCGACGGCAAATCATTGCTCGAGATGAGCGAATTGCACGGCTGAACCATGAACTGTTACAGCGGGAAGCGGAATTGGGCCAACTCAGAATCCAGGCAACGAAGCCCATCGCCGAGAGACCTCACGAGACGGATTCGTTCTCAGGCAAACCAATCGAGCAGCGGCTTTCAATTCTAGAATTCAGCCGCATCTCTGTTTCAGTCCGCTCGGCAATGAATGCCTGTTACGTGGGCCCTAGCCGAGTCGTAAAGATTTTGCGGAGGTGGAAGATAGCCCGCGTCATCGCCGGTTCCGGACTGTTCGATGCTGAGTTTTATTGGCTACAAAAGCCCGAATTGAAGAACGCCGGAATCAATCCAATTGCTGATTTTGTTGAGCGAGGCAGTGAAGAGGGGGTCGATCCGCATTTGGTGTTCGACACATCCTATTACCTGGAGCAAAACCCTGACGTTGTACGTATTGGAGTGAACCCGCTGTTCCACTTTATTAAGCACGGGGCGCACGAAGGACGTGATCCGCACCCACTTTTTGACACGTCGTACTATCTAGAGCAAAACCCGGACGTAGCGCGCGCGGGAGAAAATGCCCTCTTCCACTTCATGAAATGTGGGGCTAGCGAGGGGCGCAATCCGTGTCCTTTGTTCGATGTTTCCTTTTATCTTCAACAAAATCCCGATGTCGCCACGTTGGGCGTCAATCCACTCGTCCAGTTCGTCCAGTCCGGCGCTCGCGAGGGTCGAGACCCTCATCCGCTGTTCGACACCTCCTACTATCTCGCGGAAAATCCAGATGTGGAAGCGGTGGGCCTTAACCCACTGGTCCATTTCATCCGCTATGGAGCCGTCGAAGGGCGCAAGCCTCATCCCTTATTTGACGTTTCATACTATCGCCAGCACATTGCTGATAATGAAGGTCGGGGGTTCAACTCCCTGATTCATTTCATTGCGACTTTCAATCCTCTTATCCACTTCATTCAATACGGCGTTCACGAGAGACGCGATCCTCATCCGCTGTTCGACACTTCCTACTACCTTGAGAAGAATCCCGACGTAGCCCGTGCGGGGCTAAATCCGCTAGTCCACTTCATTCAAACGGGCGCGTACGAAGGACGGGATCCCGCCCCCTCGTTCAGCATCGCACGATACTTGCAGGAAAACCCGGAGGTGGCTGAGGCTCACCTCAATCCACTTGTTCATTTTGTGATGCACGCCGGGAAACAGCGCGATCAAGCCAGACCGTGAATCGTCCCTCAGGACCGGCCTGAAATGGAGCGCAGGCCATCTCGAACTTTCCGACACCAGGTTAGAATTTTCCATCCCCTGCTATTGAGAACCGAGCCTAGGACTGCATTTGCTGTTTGAAGCTCGTTCTGGAGTTGCTTGGCCTTGAGTTCCGCGCCGGCGGCTCGGGACAGCAGTACTTCGATCCCTTCCTGCGCGGACGCGGTGGACTTTTCCCAATACACGCTCACTAGTTCTTTGTCGGTAAAGCTGGCACGTAACACACACGGATTGGTCCGTTCCAGTAATTCATCCTTCGTGGGCATGTCACATGAAAGAAGTTCGACAGGGTCACCCTTAAAAGCAATCAACGTAACCCGATCGTTCACATTAAGTGGAACCGGTGGTATCACGGCTTTCACCACCGAAGTGAAACCCACAGACCGGAGACAACGACAAAGAGACTCTTCAGTCATCCAAAAACTGCTCTCATTGTCGAGTGAGGCCCGCAACGCGGCAGTCTTTCGCTCCGGGGAAGTTCCCGAAGGGAACTCACGGTAATTGCGCCCCGAAAAATGCTCCGATCCAATCGTCACTTCTTCCTCGCCCAGCAATGCGATGTGCGTATCAATAATTACTGCCCGCTGGCATACATCGTACATTCGTCCGAGTAGCTCAACGCCATCCGAAGCGGTGAGGTGGTACAGAATGCCGAGGCAGAGGACAACATCGAAGCTCCCGTGTTTATGTTTTGACAGGTTGCGTACGTCATCTTGCAGAAAGCTGCAATTACTCAGGCCGATCTTAGCCTTGACGGTTTCGCACTTATCAACGTTCTCTTTCCTTCCCTCCAAACCGATGGCCTGAGCTCCCTGCATGGCAAGTTCGAACGTGAAACCACCCTCCAGACAGGCAAGGTCTAGTGTCCGGACTTGGGACAGGGGCTTAGCGAGCACGTCGGAGACTAATTGAATATGCCGTAAGACCCGCTCGCTGTGCCCTTCCTGATGCCCTATTGTTGATAACGAATCAGGAAGGCGGATCTGGTGAGCTATCCACTTCATTGCTATCTTTCCAGGCGTTGACTGCTTCAGTTCTGGACATCAGCATAACATCACAACCCGATGAGATGGACGCAAGCACCTCTGTTCAACAAAGGGTGAATAATTTCGGTTCCGACTTAACCTAATCGCGGACTCATTTCTTTCGCAGCCATATGCTTCCGCCGCCGTTTTTCAGGCACTTCGGCATTTTGGATTCCAAAAGCGCCCGGTGTTGTCGAAACATGTAATCATTGAAGTAGACGATTTCGTAGGCGGAGTTGTACTGGAGAAACGCGTGTAAGAGGTACACCTCATTCCACGACCGGTTTTGCTCGATGATCCACGCGGAGGGATACTCAAAAGGGTAGAAGACGTCATGAATGTGAATATAAACGCCTGACGCTAACACCGGAAAAATCGCAAAGAAGTAGTGGTTCACATCGCTTCCAAGCTTTCCGACATGCGATGAATCAATGAAAAGCACGTCTCCTGCTTCCAACTTTGTAAACCATTCTAGTGGAGCGTTTTGTAACCGAACCTGCTCTACGCAACTGCGATACGGGTCTTCCGGCTGCAGGATCGAAAAAAGCCTCTGCGGATTAGGTTCAATGAACTTCATCTTCATACTCCGATTGAGAAACAAATCATTCGTATCCATCGCAACACAGGACGAGTGACCAGAACCCACCTCAATCAGTTGACGCGGACTCAATTCCAGCAGCATGCCAAAGAGCGAGATTGCGTCCGAATACGAAAACATGCCGTTTTCGTAGCAGTACCTGAACCCGGGTTGACGTTCTTGAGGAAACGGCATTTGCTTGTAGTGAGAGCTAATCTTTTCGAACCAACTCAGAATTAGCGATACGTCGAGACGAATATCCTCCGAATGGGGCAAGCCTTTGCTTACGGCATGCGCGAGCACGTCCTGTACTACATCGTCATTAGGGTCTACGAGGGGCGAATAGAAATGTCCGGGAGGGACCCACGTCGTGGGCTTCATCTGTCCGCGGAATGGTGCGAGTTCCGCTCTCAGCGACTCGATCGTTCTGGTGAGTTCGTGAAGGCGGAGCGCTGCGATTTCCGCCCTTAAGGAGTCGATCGTCTCGTTGAGTTCGCGAAGGCGTCGAGGCGCAGAGAAAATAGAACGAAGACGCATATGCAATCGCGCCAGACTATATCATTGCATGCCCGATTTCAATGTGAAGATTAAGCGGAGTGGGGGTATCACTGCTTTCATTACCGAAGTGAAACCCGTAGCCTGGAGCCACAGATAAGAAGATTCATCAGTCATCCGAAAAACGCCGTCGTTCACATGACGGCGTCACGCTGGTTGGCATTAAGGATCGCTCGGTTGACCTCTCTCCGTGACCTGCCTACGAAAGAGATGTCCCGAGATTGCAGTGCGGAAACGAGAGCGATCGAGGGTCTCGCACCAAGAGGCTTCATTCAATGTCTGTGTCCTGAACGACTGTCCTCGAACACGCGTGGGATCCTCGGGCACTCTTATCTGGTGTCCACAGTCTGCTGAATCCAGGTGGGACCTTCTTTATCGCGATCGGCCTATACTGAAACATTTCTGTCCTTTCATGTCGTTAAAGCGGAAACGCTCCCATCTTGTTAACGGTGTCGAACAAACCACACGAAAGGTCACTCGAAGGAGCCTGGTAACTTAGTACTGCCACGTTCTGCTAATCGACACCCATGCCGCGTTCGCTTATCATGAAAGGCGATGCCTAGCTGTCGGATTTGCTCAGGGTCGTCGCTCGAACGGATCGGCGCAAAGCGGGGTCATTTTGTGCAGCGTGATTTCGAACTATACCGCTGCCGCACTTGTGGTTACGCCTTTGTGCCGGATCCGTGGCTCGATCATGATGCCATCTATTCTGAAGATTACTATTGCGGTCACGGAGCGGATCCCTGGGTGGACTATATCTCGGAGTGGAAGCATCCCTCGACGACCGTGCGCCAGTATGAATGGCGCGGGGTACTTACGCTAGTCGAATCCTTACGTCCCTTGTCTCGGGTAACAGCTTGGCTCGATTTCGGTGCCGGGCTGGGCGGACTTGTCCGCTATGTCCGGGAACGCCGGGATGTCCGCATGTTCGGATATGAGCCAGGCTCTCGGGTGCGATCCTCCTCGGGAGCGGTCCCGTATCTTGCCACGAGCGAGCTGGACAGCGGAGCGTATTCATTCGACATCGTGACGGCCATTGAAGTTTTGGAGCATACAGCGCAACCACTCGAGGAATTAAGCCGCATCCGGTCCCTTCTCAAGCCGGGCGGCCTTCTCTTTTATACGACTGGCAATTCCGAAGCGCATCGCGACGCACTTCTTTCGTGGCGCTATTTTGTGCCGGAGATACACATCAGCCTGTATGAGCCGCGGACACTCGCACTGGCTCTGCAACGTACTGGCTTTCGCCCCGAATTCCAGGGCTTTTTGCCGGGCTTTACCGATATCATCCGATTCAAGGTCTTGAAGAATTTGCAGATGCGGCATATCGCATGGTGGGAGAAAGGGGTACCGTGGCCCGTGGTGGCGCGACTCATCGACAAACGCCTCGGAATCACCGCGCAGCCGATCGCCTGGGCAGTTTGATCGAGCAGCTTTTGGTTTGAGCAAGTGGCGGCTGCCGGGAGGTCTTTATCTGTTTACTAGAGTGACTGCCTCGACGATCTCGCAATCAGTTGAATTGCCTCCTTAACTACGCCGGTTGAGAACCGCTGAGTGCAAGAGGTATTTCACTTGAAGCTACCCCCAAATCCACCGTAGACCGAAGCTACCGATTTGAGAATTGTCGCTGTGAAAAGTAGGGGCAGGCGCCCAGTGTGGAAATTGACAAACTTCTGCAACAGGCAGGCCGCGTTCTCGAATTTGTGGTGAGGGACTGTTCCAGATGAATCTCTATTCCCCCGGCTTGAGGTCGGCAGATCGTCGGAAGGGATTAGACTGTCACAAAGAAAGCCGGCTAACGTACTCATGAACTCGCGCCAAACATGCAAAACGGCAGCCATTTTATTCGTAGGTTTATTCGCGTGCTACGTGCCACTGTCTTCCGGCTCTATCCGTGGCCAAGGATATGCTGGCGAAGAAATCGACTCGGGTCTGCGAATGCTCTCCGTGGCCACCGCCTGGATGAAGGGCCACCCCGTGCCCCCAATGGTATGGTCCCGCCATGGACCGGTGCCGGTGCTGTTTGACCTTCCGTTCCTTAAGCTCGGCAAGCTCGTTGTATCGCCAGATTTCATGCTCTCGTTTTCGCCGGCACTCTTCACGGCGGGGCTGTTGACGATTCTCTTTCTTTGGCTGCGAAAACTGTGCTCGCCCGCAATGAGCTTGTTCCTTGTGTTGACAGCAGCGTTCGGCACGATGTTGTGGCCATATGCCTACATCGGCCTGGAGACGAAGCAATCGTTTTTTATCCTTTTGGCAGGATACCTAGCGCTCGCCGACGGAAGAATACGCACTTGGCCCCGCCTGCTGCTATTCGCAACGGCGTGCGCACTCGCCATATCGGTAAAGGGCACAGGAATAACGCTATGGCCGGTTATCGCCTATTTGATCTATGTTCAATTCCGCAGCGACTGGCGCTCGCAGCGTGCGCACCTTCTTACTTCAGTTCTTATCATCGCTGCCATCTGGGCGTTTAGTCACTGGGGCACTAATGCCTACTGGAGGCCTCGTGGCGGTGCCGGTGGCAATTTGCGGCCGTGGCTCATTGACTCGCCTATCCAGTTGTTTAGCAATGCAATTGGGGTGTTCGGTTCTCCCAGCAAAGGTTTGCTGGTATATGCTCCGGTGTTGATAGCCAGCATCTATGCCGTGCCGCGAGCGTTCCGCACGGACCGCGGGTTGGTGATCTATGCCCTGCTTGTGACGGCCTGTACCCTGGGATTCCTTTCGCTGCTGAAGTATCCGACGGACGAGACTTGGGGGTGCCGTTACATGCATCTCGCGATCGCTCCACTGGTTCTCTGCATCGGCGCGGCCTGGCCGCGTGCTGGTTGGCGGACCATAGCGCCGTTATCGGTTCTGGCAATTGTCGGCGTAGTCGTGTCTTTTCTCGGCGCGTTTTACTACTACGGCGTGCACGACTTCGCGATGAAGGATGCGGGCCAGAATACGGCTGAATGGATTATTGGGGACAGCACTTGGAACCCCGTGCAGTTCAACGCCCGGCTGTTTAGGGTGTGGATGTCGGAGACTGACAATGCGCCTGTCCTCTGGACTCCCAAGCATACTTGGGTGTGGACTCCGCCGACCGACGCGCCTGGATGGAAAAGCATTAATCTGCGCCAATACTGCCAGCCGCAATCGTTTATGCTGCGCTTCTGGCATATTTCGAAAAATGGCGTTGTATTGCGGATTTTCGCGATGTATGTGTCCTTACTTGTTCTTGGAGTCCTGATGCTGACTTGGGTCGTTCTGAGAACCGTGAATGAACAGCGAGCCGAGTCCGCTGCAGCATTCAGCCTAGACGCGGAGGAAGCTCGCGCCACCTGAGTCCAGAAGTTCGCTCGCACACTTCTGCGACAATGGCCGCAAGGGAACTGTGGTAGTGACTTGTATTCGTCGCTCGACCCGTTGGAAGTGGTTGGGCCCATCGCCGGTCGATGGACAGTTTGAGACCTGGACGTGGTGAGCGGTTCACTGGATTTCCACGCCTTCTGATCCACGCTGCTTTCCAGTGCATAGGTGTCGACTGGTGAGACCTGGGCCCCTGTTTCCCTCGTGCAAATCACCAGACCCGGTGAATGGAAACGATTATGACTCAGAGGCTGCGAGTAGTTCTGTGGTGTGGCGGAGACCCGTCCTTAGAAATGTTTCGTTAGGCAGGTTTCTTAGGAAAGACGCTTGTCACAAGGTGGTGCGGTCACCCAGCCACCATGTATTATCTGGAGCATCCCTTTTCCAGTCAAGTCGGCGCGCCTAGTTGCAGTGCTGCTTGCATCGCCGAAAATGATTGTTGCTGCAGGGAAGCTCGGAATTGCACATTGAACTCGGCCATAATGCCCGCTGACCAGAGGTCCGAAAGCATGAAACACATGAAGAGCTGCATCAATTGCCGAAGTACACGCCTATATTATGCCTTCTCGGTGGCCGGCTACAGGCTCGTGGAATGTGCGGATTGCGACTATTTGGGCATGTATCCCCAGCCCTCGGATGCCTCTCTAGCTGAAATCTATGGCGAGAGCTACGCGCTGCTGAGCGAGGATGAAGAGGGATCTGAGCACGCCAGCCAGTTAAAGTGGGCGACAGCAGAATACTACCTCAGCCTGATCGAACGTTACCGAGGGCGCCACGGCGGGCGCCTATTGGAGATCGGCTGCGGGAGCGGGGACTTCCTCCGGGCTGCTGCGGATTTGGGCTACGAAGTCACTGGCGTCGAGTATTCCGCACACGCTTGCGAGCGGGCGCGTGCGCAGCTCGGTGGGCGCGGTACCGTCATTCAGGGCGAAATCCAGAGCATCTTGGACCGAAACGCCTCGTTCGATATGTGTGTGTTGAATGACGTTCTCGAACACGTGCGGGATCCACGCGCCCTATTGGCCGGAGCTCACAGTCTGCTCAAGCAGGGTGGTACTTTGTTTCTGGCAACTCCCAGTCTTGACTCGTGGTCCGCGAAATTGATGAAAAACCGCTGGATGGAGTTCAAGCCAGAGCATCTGCACTATTTCGACCAGAATACATTGCACAGTCTGTTGTTTCAGACAGGCTATCGGCGAGTCATCGGTTTGCAGGGCGTGAAGACGCTGAGCCTGGATTATGTTCTTGCGCATTTCGAACGCTTTCCCGCAGGCCGATTCTCCACTCTCGCCAGGTTGGCTGCCGGAGTAGTGCCGCGCAAGTTGCGGCGCAGGCCGTTCCGCATGGTTGCCAGCGGGATGATTGCGCTTGCCTCGTCTGAGCCGGTGCAAGAGAAGAAAAAGCTGACAATCGTGGTACCTGCCTATAACGAGGCAGCCACGCTGGATACTGTCATGTCGTGCCTGCTCGCAAAGGACTTTGGGGAGATGGAACTGGAGGTCATCCTAGTGGAAAGCAACTCCAGCGATGGGACTCGTGAAATTGCGATGCGCTACAGCCAGGATACGCGGCTTCGCCTGATCTTAGAGGATCGACCGCAAGGTAAAGGACATGCGGTGCGGACTGGCCTGGCTCACGCCACAGGAGACTTCATCCTCATTCAAGATGCAGACCTTGAATATGATGTGGAGGACTATGAAGTTCTGTTGAAGCCGCTTGCGGACGGGAGCCGGGCATTCGTACTGGGCGCGCGTCATGGCGGTAAAATCTGGAAACTGCGTGTCTTTTCTGGAAAACGATTCTTAAGCGGGCTGCTCAATTTTGGACATTGGTTTTTCAAGACGCTCATAAACGTTCTTTTCGGTTTGAATCTTGACGACCCGTTCACCATGTACAAGGTCTTCCGCAGAGATTGCCTCACCGGATTGAGCTTCGATTGCGACTACTTTGATTTTGATTACGAGCTGCTCATCAAGCTGGTGCGAAATGGATACCGTCCCGTGGAGATACCAGTCAACTACCGCTCCCGCTCGTTTAGCGAAGGCAAGAAGGTGTCATTACTTCGGGATCCCATTACTTGGCTGAGAGCCGTTGTTCGTTTCCGCTTACAGAGAAGAGATCCCTTAGGGGTTATTGAAGCAGCCCGCAAAGCTGCGTTGGAGCGACGGGTTCCGGTCGCCAAAACCGCTGAGGTGCAGGAGCCCTAGATTCTTGATCCGGCCTCAGCCGTAAACGACAGGTCCAACCGGGTTACCCTTGCGACACAGCATGGTACATTCATAGCTATTCTTGGTTATGTTGGTGTAAATCGCTATTCGTAAGCGATTGACACCGTCAATAGCGCTTCGTATGGACTAGATTACAGTTTGCGTAAATCAGCTTTTGATGGCGACCGTCAGCGGCTTTGGTGGGCCGCGAGATGCATCGGAAAAGATGATGAAGTTATCTGGCAAAAAGGCTATCGTGACAGGTGCTAGCCAAGGCCTGGGATTGGCAATCGCCACTGCCTTCGTTCGCGAAGGAGCGGAGGTACTGATTTGTGCGCGCACCGAGAGCGATCTCACGGCTGCGCGTCAGTCTATTCTGGGCCAGGCGCCTTCAAATATTCGGGTCGTAGCTGAATTAGTTGATGTGTCCAGCGAGGCTGACGTAGGTCGGCTCGCGCATGTGGCCGAGGAGCTTCTTGGAGGGGTTGATGTTCTGGTATGTAATGCTGGCATCCTCGGTCCCAAAGGTCCATTGGACAGCGTTGGCTGGTCAGACTGGGAATACACAATAGCCATCAACCTCAACGGCACTGTCCTGTGCTGCCGGATGCTGCTTCCCCTCCTGCGCAGATCAGAACGCGGGAAAATCCTACTGCTTTCGGGCGGAGGGGCAACCAAGCCCATGCCCGGCCTAAGCGCCTATGCCGCTTCCAAAGCCGCTGTCGTGCGATTCGGAGAAACACTTGCGGCAGAGTTAGCCTCCAGCGGCATCGATGTCAGCTGCATCGCTCCGGGTGCTCTGAACACGCGACTGCTGGATGAGGTCTTAGCTGCTGGTCCGCAAGCGGTTGGACGATCCTACTACGACGCGTCGGTGAGGCAGAAACAGAGCGGAGGCGCATCGCTCGGTGAGGCGGCAGAACTTTGCGTTTATCTGGCAAGTCCCCAGGGTGATGGCATCAGTGGCAAACTGATCAGTGCTGTTTGGGACCCATGGCGCCGTCTGGCTGAATTTCGAGCGGATTTGCGGGACACGGACATCTATACCTTACGTCGGATTATGCCCGACGACCGCGGCCGATCCTGGAAATGAGCACCTCTCGAATGCCCGAGCGGAGAGAGATAATTCGCACCGCCATCATCGGCTGCGGCCTGATCGGACAGAAACGGGCGAAATCGTTGGGCACGAGCTCCCTGGCCATGTGTTGCGATCAAAACCCAGAACGGGCCGCCGCCCTTGCCTCGAAGTATTCCGGAGCGAAGGCTACGGTTCACTGGGAAGAGGCAGTCGTCCACCCGGATGTGGACGTCGTCATTGTCTCGACATCACACGATGCGCTGGCAGTCGTTGCTGAGCGCGCCGCCGCCGCAGGTAAACACGTGCTAATCGAGAAACCGGGTGCCCGCCGGGCTGCGGAGCTAGACGCGGTTATTTCGGCTGCGAAGCGCTCTGGCGTGTGCGTGCGAGTGGGGTTCAATCACCGCTACCATCCAGCGATCTGCAAGGCTCGTGCGATCATCGACTCGGGCGCGATTGGCCCACTAATGTTCCTTCGCGGGAGGTATGGACACGGGGGCCGGCCAGGCTATGACCGTGAGTGGCGTGCCGTACCAGAAATTTCGGGGGGCGGCGAGGCCATCGATCAGGGAATGCACCTCATCGACCTCGCCCGCTGGTTCTTAGGCGATTTCTCAGTTGTCCAAGGATTCACGCCCACTTATTTTTGGGATATGCCGGTAGAGGACAACGCATTTTTCCTCCTGCGCACACCGGATAACCATGTCGCTTTCCTGCATGCCACGTGGACCGAGTGGAAGAATCTGTTTTCCCTCGAGATCTACGGCCGTCAAGGGAAGTTGGAGGTGACGGGACTGGGCGGCAGTTACGGCACCGAGAGGCTTGCGCACTACCAGATGCGGCCGGAGATGGGTCCACCGGATACCGTGATCTACGAGTATCCGCAGTCGGATGCATCCTGGAATCTGGAGTTCGCCGAATTCCTCGAAGATATCCGGCTTGGTCGAGAGTCCCGGCCTGGATTGGCGGACGCTCAAGCCGCTCTGAGGATCATCCAGCAGGTCTACGAGGCAAGCAAACTGTGATAATAACGCGCAGCCCCATGCGAATCACTCTGGGTGGCGGGGGTACTGATCTGCCATCGTACTATCGAGAGCACTCGGGCTTTGTGATTTCGGCAGCAATTGACAAGTATGTTTATATTGCTCTGCACGAGTCATTCGTCGATGATGTGATCATCAAATACTCGCATATGGAGCGAGTCCGGAACATCGACGATATCCAGCATCCTCTTATTCGTGAAGCTCTGCGTCTAAACGGCGTGCAACCTGCGTATCTTGAGATTGCCAGTATGTCCGACATCCCGGCTGGTACCGGTCTGGGGTCCTCAGGAAGTTTTACCACCGCGTTGCTACACGCCATCCACACTTTACAGAACAAGGTCATGACCAAACAGGCCCTTGCCGAAGAAGCCTGCCATATTGAAATCGACGTGCTGCAGGAGCCGGTTGGAAAGCAGGATCAATACATTTCGGCCTTCGGAGGTATTACTTCTTTTCATTTCCATCCCGATGACACCGTTGAGGCACATCCGCTTCAACTCAGTACCGAAACGCTGATAAACCTGGAAGATAACTTGATTCTTCTTTTCACAGGCTACTCACGTTCGGCTTCTTCGATCTTGAAAGAGCAGGACGTGCGTAGCCGAGATAGAGAACACGCGATGACTGACAATCTACACTTTGTCAAAGAGCTGGGTTCTCGAAGCCTAAAGGCACTTGAGAGCGGCCATCTCCGCGAGTTCGCCGACCTCATGCACGTCCATTGGGAGCACAAGAAGCAGCGTTCCACCGCAATGAGCAACAGCGCAATCGACGAATGGTATGATCTGGCCCGCGCGAACGGAGCGTTGGGGGGGAAAGTGATAGGTGCCGGGGGCGGAGGATTTCTGATGTTCTATACCGAGGAGAAGACACGCCTGCGCCACGTTATGCAGAAGGCAGGCCTGCGAGAAGTGCGGCTCCGGTTTGACTTGCAGGGTACCACTGTTGTGACGCGGTCGTGAACGACCGCGGTTAAGTCCCTCGACAATAGTGATACGAATGGAGATCAACGTCTTCGCCGCTTGTCAGCAGACCACGCATCGCTTTTTTTTACGACTTTCTCTGTTTTCCAGCAAGCCGTGTTGAAAGGCGCTAAGCCCGTGATTTATCTTCGTCACACAGGAGTTTTCCTGACAATGAACGAGACAATGAAAACATGCGCTGTTTGGTAACCGGCTGTGCCGGATTTATCGGAAGTAATTTCACTGACCGGTTGCTAGCCAACGGGCACGAAGTTGTAGGCTATGACAACTTCTCGACCGGCCGGCGGGCGTTCCTCGAACCCGCACTTCAATCCCCTAATTTCAAACTGGTCCAGGCCGATCTGCTCGACGAAGATCAGCTTCGGCGAGCGGCCGAGGGAGTAGATTTCGTGTTTCACCTGGCGGCGAATGCTGACGTCCGCTTCGGAACGCAGCACCCGTACAAGGACCTCGAGCAAAATACGATCGCCACCTTTCGGTTGCTTGAAGCGTTGCGGGCCAACGGCGTAAACCGTCTGATGTTTGCTTCAACCGGATCGATCTACGGCGAGCCGGATATTTTTCCTACTCCCGAGGCTGCACCCTTCCCGACCCAGACTTCGCTCTATGGGGCGTCAAAGCTGGCTGCCGAGGGATTGATCGAAGCCTATTGCGAAGGGTTTGGTTTGCAGGCCTACATCTTTCGTTTTGTATCGATCCTCGGTGAGCGGTACAGCCATGGCCATGTGTTCGACTTCTATAAGCAACTCCGGCAAACACCCGGCACGTTGCGCGTTCTCGGCGACGGAACCCAGCGCAAATCGTATCTGTATGTGCAAGACTGCATCGACGCCGTGCTGCTAACCATTGAGAAGGCTGGGAATCGCGTAAATATTTTCAACTTAGGAGTGAGCGACTACTGTACAGTCACTTCTTCGATCGGATGGATTTGCGAGCATCTTGGTCTGCATCCGGACATTGTGTATTCTGGAGGCAATCGTGGCTGGATCGGCGACAGCCCTTTCATTTTCCTGGATACCTCGCGCATTTCGGCGTTGGGATGGAGTCCGAAGTTGAGTATCCGGGAGGGTGTAATTCGAACATTGAAGTATCTCGAGCAACACCCGTGGCTTCTCGAAGGGGATTAGAATGCAGAGCGCTGATGCGGCTAACAAGAGCCGCTTCCCGGTGGCGATTCTTGCGGGCGGCATCGCGACGCGGTTGCAGCCATACACGGAAAAAATTCCTAAATCAATGGTGGACGTGGACGGCGAACCTTTCCTTGCCCACCAGTTGCGGCTTCTATCAAGTCAAGGTGTTCGGTGGGTGGTGATCTGTGCGGGTCATCTCGGCACCATGATTCAGCAGTTCGTGGGCGACGGAGAGGACTTCGGCCTTGCCGTCAGTTTTTCTTTTGACGGGCCGAAACTGCTCGGTACGGGTGGGGCAATTAAAAAAGCCCTTCCACTCTTGGGTCCAGCGTTCTTTGTCCTCTATGGTGACTCCTACCTTCCTTGCGACTATGAAGCAGTACAATGCGAGTTTGAGAAGAGCGGCAGGAAGGGTTTGATGACTGTATACCGGAACGAGAACCAGCACGACAAGAGCAACGTCGAGTTCCACGACGGCGCGATTTATTCTTATGACAAGGTTTTGCGTACGAACGCAATGCGCCACATCGACTATGGACTCGGTGTCTTTCGCGACTCTGCTTTCGACATGGTATCAGCCGATGAGGCAGTAGATTTGTCCGTCGTCTATCGGGATTTGTTGCGATCAGGACAGTTGGCGGCGTTCGAAGTCCAGAACCGGTTCTACGAGATCGGCTCTCTCGATGGTTTGCGGGAGTTTCGCAAATTTGTCCCCACTTTCTCCCACAGGAGGAAGAAGTGAGCGGCTTCGTGGATCAGTATCTCTCGGAAGTGAGCCGGATCGTCGACCAGCTCGATCGGGGGGCGATTGAAAAGGCAGTGGAGATTCTGGCGGCGGTTCGGACGCGCGGCGGCAGGTTGTTTGTTCTGGGTGTTGGCGGCAGCGCCGCCAACGCGTCGCATGCCGTGAACGACTTTCGCAAAATCGCGGGCATCGAGGCTTACGCTCCCACCGACAACGTCTCTGAATTGACGGCGCGCACGAACGATGAGGGCTGGGACACCGTGTTCCGCAGCTGGCTTGTCGTAAGCCGGTTGGGACCGGCAGATACCCTCCTGGTTTTGTCGGTCGGTGGAGGCAGTGTCGAGCGCAATGTCAGTCCAAACCTTGTCGCAGCCTTGCAATATGCCAGCGAATGTTCTGCAAAGGTGATCGGCATCGTGGGGCGGGATGGCGGATACACCGCTAGCTCCGCGGACGCTTGCGTCCTCATACCGACGGTCAATCCGGACACGGTGACACCACATACGGAGGCTTTCCAGGCGATCATATGGCATCTCATGGTCTCGCATCCGAAACTGAAGGTCAGCCAGACCCGGTGGGAATCGTTGCGATGAAATGCAGGGCCGTGTTTCTGGACCGCGATGGCGTGTTAAATGAAGCGGTGATACGGGACGGCAAGCCATACCCGCCGTCTTCGATTGCGGAACTGGTGATTGCGCCCGAGATCAAGCCCGCTTTGCTTTTGCTTCGGAACGCCGGCTTTCTCCTGATCGTAGTTTCCAATCAGCCGGATGTGAGGCGCGGCAAGACTGCAAGGGAGGATGTCGAAGCGATCAACGCGGCTCTCTGTGCTCAGTTGCCCCTCGATGAAATTCGAACCTGCTACCATGATGACGCTGATCAATGTTCCTGCCGAAAGCCGGCACCGGGCATGCTACTGGAGGCAGCGCTGGCGCATAAATTAGACTTGCCGGCGAGTTTCATCGTGGGAGACCGATGGAGAGACGTGGAGGCAGGCTTCCGGGCAGGTTGCAAGACTGTGTTCCTGGACCGCGGATACCGTGAGAAGCGTCCGGACCGGGCGGACGCAGTGGTTCGGTCCCTGCCAGAAGCGGTCGCCTGGATTCTCTCCGGCATTGCGGTTGACACAAGCCAATGCTCACTAACAACATGACTTATTCGAAATCACCTGAAAATCTAAAAATTAAGCTGTTCGCCGATGGAGCCCAGCTAACTGCGATGCTCGAGTTATACCGCAACCCGTGTATCCGGGGCTTCACCACAAATCCGACTCTAATGCGGAAGGCGGGCATTTCGGACTACCGAGCTTTCGCGCTGGAGATCTTGGGGGTCATTCGAGACCGGCCCATATCGTTTGAAGTCTTCTCCGATGAATTCGCGGAAATGGAACGTCAGGCCATGACCATTGCTGGCTGGGGTGACAATGTTTACGTCAAGATTCCGGTTACAAATACTCGCGCCGAATTTTCCGGCGATCTCATTCGGCGCCTTTGCCGAGCAGGTGTGAAACTGAATATCACGGCCCTGCTCACCTTGGAACAGGTGCGTCGGGTCAGCGAGTCGTTGGAGGAGTGCCCGGCCGGCTGTGTGTCGGTTTTTGCCGGACGCATTGCGGATACCGGTCGTGATCCTGTACCGCTCATGGCTGCGGCCGTGGAGTTGATGCGGCCATATCCGAACCTCGAATTGATCTGGGCGAGCCCTCGAGAGTTGCTCAACGTTTTCCAAGCCGATTCTGTGGGATGCCACATCATCACCGCGACTGAGGACATTCTAAAAAAGCTCTCCACTGTAGGTAAAGACTTGGCGGAATATTCCCTGGATACGGTGAAGATGTTCCGGGAGGACGCGGTGAAAGCAGGTTTTGAAATCGAGACAAAGCTAGCTGTCGAGTAGGATGGTGCCTTCATAAGCGATCCGCCCACATAGTGCTTTTTCTGGGCAGCCACATCCAGAGGGGAAAATGACTGCCATTGATTGCCGTGATGTTAGACTTCCCCTTCGGAAATCAGCTACATCAGCCCAGAAATGTCAAAAAGGAATGCTTTCGGTCGTAGACTTGGATTTGCACTTCTAACGGCTTATGTATGGGTCGGGGGTGCAGCTCTCATCACTGCGGTCAACCACGACCCGCTAAATCTTTCGCTCTATCCTGAGGTGTCATCGGATTCCGTCCTCTCCCACATAGGCGGTCCGCATCCCACGAAAACAGTTAACGAAATGTTGCAAGCTTGGAGCGACAACCAGGTGGTGTTGGTAGTTGCTTCCGGAACCAATCTTTTTTCGAAAAAAATATACTACGAACTTTCGATTTTGGGCTATCCGCGGCGCCTGCCCGCAATAATTTGTGATCCCAAGCCAGGGGGCGGCGCAGCATACCACCCAGAGCTGGCCTCGACCAATATAGATGGCCTGATCTTCTTCGGCATTGTTCCGAGTAGCGGACTAACTGGGGTGAGGCAGGTTGCTCCAGAATTATACGCAGCTCCATACAAGGGAGTCCCGAGATGGAATTCGTTCTGTCCTTGATTGCCCTGCTGATCGCATCCATGGGCGGGGCAGGCATGGCCTTCTGCTGGCTCCGTCAAGATGGCGAGAGAGTCCCTGCGGATTTGCAGGAGCGGCGCTGGTTATCGGTGCCGGGACAATTTCGCTTTTATCGTTCTGCCTGGGATTCGTGATCCAAGGGGTTCTTCTGAAAGGGATGATAACCGCGGTCTGTATTTCTCTCTTCGCTCTCGGATTCGTGCGGTTTCTGAAACAGGCTCGCACGGGGGATAGGTTCAAAGTCAAACTTGTTCATGTGCTGCTGGCGATGCTCGTCATCGGCCAACTTTCATTCGTTACCTGGTTGTCCTTGCACAAGTCGACTCTTGCGTGGGACGGGCTGATCGTGTGGGAAGCGAAAGCCACTATCGCTTTTCGGCACAACGGCGCAATTCCGCTGCAATACTTTACGAGCGGGTACGAAGTTTCGCACGTGGCCTATCCGTTGTTTCTCCCCCTGTTGGAGGTGTGGATTTATGAGTGGCTGGGCCACATCGATCTGGCCGTGATCAAACTCATCGGCCCTTTTCTGTACCTGGCTGCACTGCTACTCCTGATTGGTTCAGCAAAGCGTGTCACCAACAGTCTATGGGTCGCGACTATTGCTGTTTTGCTGTTCGGGTTGTTGCCCATATGCATACTAGGTTATGGAAGTGTGTCGTCAGGCTATGCCGACTTTCCCCTGGCGGTCGTGTGGCTTTGCGCCTTGGTTCATTCGCTGGAGTATTGGAGCACGGGCACATTGTCTGCTGCGCGTTTAACCGGTGTAAGCGCCATGTTCCTGCCATTTGTGAAAAATGATGGAGTCATAGCACTACTGTGCATCGCGCTGACGATAGTGCCGAGGGTTGTTCAAGAGCGGAACTGGAAGGCAGCCGCATGGATGATGACACCAGGCTTCGGAGTTTTATTCGGTTGGCATTTGCTGATCAAGTTGTCGCACGTGAAAGAAGGGGATCTCTTGCCATTCACACTTGCTAATTTGTTGGCGCACCTGAACCGGACAGGACCTCTAGTTCGGTCCACGATCCAGGAACTTCTTACTTGGGCCCACTGGAGTATCTTGTGGCCCGCAGCGATTGTTGCAGGGGCCCTTCTCATAAGCCGTGCGCGCATGGCCACGTCGTATCCGTTGGTCGTCAATGCTCTTTTACCGCTCCTACTGTACCCTTGTGTGTTCTTCTTCAGCGCGTGGGTTCCCTTCGAAGCACACGTCGGGGTTGCTCTTCCACGGCTGTTCATTCACAACGCGCCTGCGGCTGTTTTGCTGGTGTCTATAGCGTGCGGAATCCTTATGGGGCTGGGTGGGGACGAGTATCGTGCCCACGTGGCAGAAGGGACGGAGATTGCGGAATCAAGTATGCTACCGTCCTAAGGCTTGGAGCATTTTGCTAATCGTCATTGAATCTAGCATCCAACCTCTAACGTCGAGGTGCTAATCTGAAACGTGATGCACGAAATAATGGATACTTCTGCAACAAGCAAGGCGCTCGTGGCCCCAACGTTTTCGGACCTATGTAACATCGTTTGCCTTAGGGCTTGTGTTTCTGGCCTGGGCTACGCTCAGAACTCTGATGGAACAGCGAAGCGCCCCGGTTGTTGAACTCGCAGCCGTGGCAGATCGCGCTGGCAACTCGTGACGGCCCGGTAGGCTGCGTTGTTGTCTTCAGTATTCTGCAGCCTGGTCTAAGAGACAACTGCCAGCTTGTTGGTGGGTACGCCTGCCAGGATCTCGGTCAGGCTTCTGTCAACCGTGTCAGGACTCCACTCGCTCTCAACGCGCTTTCTGGCATTTTTGGCGACTGAGTCCCAAAGTTCGGGGTTCTCATGAAGTTGGATAATGCGTTGCGCAAAGTCCTCCGGAGCATCGGCGATTAGGGCGTCGACACCGTCTTGGAGTCCCATCCCCTCTGCCCCGATCGTGGTTGTGACAACGGGGATTCCCCAGGCCATCGCTTCTCCGATCTTGCCTTTCATCCCTGAGCCAAATCGCAGGGGAGCCACCGACACTAGGGCCGACTCCAGGTAGGGAGCGAGATAGAG
>WNFC01001633.1_pt1 | contig 23782 bp, 20 predicted proteins | sample 5400541 | NCBI WGS metagenome assembly WNFC01 (sample SAMN13153342, study PRJNA577476) | soil metagenome | isolation source: 120 cm saprolite under Douglas fir tree site 2 hole 2 replicate 1 | place: USA:California | collected 2015-04-18
GACGGAGCGGAATTGGTATTCACGCCCTTGGGACACGCCTCGATCGGATCACCAATAAGCAAGGTGCTTCCCAGAGCCAAGGCCGAGGCTTTCATAACGTCGCGACGATTGAAGCCTTGTGAGTTGTTCTTGCTCATAAGAGTCGTCCTTTCTTAAGGGGCAAATTATATGCCCATGGCGCCTTGCAAGATGGTCTTGTCAAAAGCTCAATGCTTCAAGTGTTGCTTCAGGCTTTGGCGATAAATATCACACTGTGCTTCCCGCAGTTTGGCCTTCCCCACCGGCCGCCCGTCTTCCGTAAACGCGACGTACGCCTGGGATCCGTCGTACTCGGGCCATGAAGGCAGCCTGTCTCGATTTGGATTTCCGGCCTTGGCGAAAGTGGTCCAGTAGTTCTCCATCAGGTCGGCAAGTTTGCGATCAGTGTCTCCAAAAACACCTGCGATGTTGCCGCGTTTAGGGAAATATCCCCAAACGTAGGGCAAGTCGGCAGAGTGGACAGCGCCGCTTGCTTCTTGTCCAGGAATTGCGCGCTCGAATTGGTACTCATACGTGGCATCGTGGGCCGCGCTGTGCCAAGCCGCCACTGCCGTAGCTGGGCAGCGGAAGATTAGGTCGGCAGACCATTGTCCTGCAGTCGTACCGTAGAGCGGGTCCATGGTTCCTGATCCGCTGCCCGCCAATCCATAAACTTGCAGCGCCTGAGGCGCAAGCTCTCCGTAGATTTCGCCGATGTTTTTTCTTATTTGATCTGCAGAAGCCGGAATTGCGAACTCGGTGGTGTTGTTTCCGAGAAGGAATGGAATCGGAGCCTCTTCGCCGGCGGCGAAGACCTCGGCCGGTGAGCGCGGCAAGACCCAACCGTCAATAATGGGACCAGTTTGCAGCCCACCGTTTCCAAACGTGCGTGTAGTCTGCATAAGATCCGCAGCCGGCAAGGCGCGGAGATACTTGAGTACGCCTTCCCCGGCAGGAGCTTTCAGGTTGTCTGCGAATTCTTTGCCTCGCTGCTCTGCCTGGGCCAATGGCGGCGCGTCGATGCTGAGAAGGACCGTGCCACTTTCGGCGATTGCGCGATGAAAAAGGTTTTTTGCCAAGAGGGACGTCATCAGGAGGCCGGTATCGAGCGCGCCTGCCGACTGTCCGAAGACGGTGATGTTCTCCGGATCGCCGCCGAATTTTGCAATGTTGTCATGGACCCAGTGCAGGGCCGCGATCTGATCCATCAGCGCGTAGTTCCCAGAAGCATGATGCGTCGACTCGCGAGTCAATTCAGGATGCGCGAAGAATCCAAAAATCCCGAGCCGGTAATTGACCGTCACCAGTACCACGCCGTGTTGGACCAGAGTTCCATCTTTGTAAAGCGCGCTCGATGCGGTGCCTCCGGTATTGGCTCCTCCGTGAATCCAAAGCATCACCGGCCAGCGTTCCTTCGACGGCGGCCACTGCGGGGTCAGGACGTTCAAATACAAGCAGTCTTCCTGGCTAGTCTCAGCGTCATGCCGGTTCCAATCTCCGGCGACGAGTTGTGCGCAGGGAGAGCCGAATTCTTTTGCTTCCCGCACGCCGTCCCATGACTTCACCGCTATAGGCTCGTGCCAGCGCAGATTACCCACCGGGGGCTGCGCGTATGGGATACCAAGAAACTGAGTGCCCGCGCCCGGCAACGGACGTCCACGAATTTGTCCGCCGGTCACTGATACGACGGGTTCCTCTTCTGCGGCCTGGACGCGGTTCACGATTCTGTCGGTGCGGGCAAGATAGAACACAACGACAGCGACCATGAGGAGAAAGAGACAGCAGGTCCAACCGACCGACCGAATGAAAATTAAAGTGGATCGCACCTCGACTCCCTTTGGGCTTTTTCTGCTCGGACTCATAAGCGTCCGAACTTTTTTACTGCTTCCTCGATGGATTTGAGCTTCTCGATATACGCATACATGGAATGCTCTTTGAAGTCCATTTCCTGCGCGACGGTAAGAACATCTGCAGCTTTGGCGCGGGGGACTACCACTACGCCGTCGGAGTCGGCAACCACGATGTCTCCCGCGCTGACCGCAACCCCATCACAGACAACCGGAATATTGGCTCCGGCAAAGCGGTAGTGTCCAACCGAGGTCGAAGGCACAGTCCCCAGCGCGAACACCGGGAATCCGATCTTCTGTAAATAAGCAGTGTCACGAACGCCGCCGTCAATCACCGCGCCGGAAAAATCCCGTGCCTGCATGGCCGTTCCCATCAATCCGCCCATGCCGGCGATGTCGGCTCCGTCCTCGACCACCATTACGTACACCGAACGTGGGCCACCCGAGTCAATCGCCGCGAGCATACCCTGCAGAGCGTCAGGATCATGATTTTCTTCCTTCTTTAATTTCACGGTCACCGCGAATCCGGTGAACTTTGAGGTGAAGATCGGGCGCATGCGATGTGAGAGATAGATTCGCTGCCCGGTGAGCTTCTCCATCGCGTCGGAAACGGACGCCACTTCTACGTGACGATAGCCGTCGAGCAAGGCGGCGTCGCCCATTGCGTCGGTGGGGCGCGAGAATGCCCGGGGGATTGGGAACAAAGCCACGCCCAGCGCCATCGTTGCAAACAGAATCACTGCTGCGAAGCTCGTCCTAGATATAGAAAAACCTCTGAGTGATCTCCTCATCATTCTCCTCCAGATAATGCGATATCAGCTCCCACTGAACTGCCCGTCAAAGTCTTCGATTCGCAAGCCAGTTCCTTCGCTGGATCCACCAACAACCACAAAAGGGAACCGAGAACACACAATGCGGCGGCCACAACGAACGATGCACCCCAGCCAAAATGTTTGGCAATCACTGGGGTTAGGGATGCGGTAACCGCTCCGCCGATTTGGTTTCCCATATTCATCACTCCGGAAACCGAACCTGCAGAGTGCCCCGCAATCCCGGAGCTGACTGACCAAAATGCGCTCTGCGCAAGGTACAGAGCGCCGGCGCCTCCGGCCAGAACAACGCTGGCGATGCGGACGTCGTGGGCATGTGTTCCGAGGGCAACAAAGACAGCGGCCAGTGCCATGCTACCGGATGCCACTGCACATCGTCCTCGGCGGTCACCATAGCGTACGACGATGCGGTCGCTAATCCAGCCTCCAAGCGGCGAGCAGATCGCCATAGCAATGAAGGGAAGCATTCCGTAATACGAACTCGACTTGAGATTTAAGCCGCGCACCCCGTTGAGGTACTTGAAAAACCAGGTAAAGAAAATGTAAGCGACATAACCGTAACAAAAATAGCTAGAGGTAATGGCCCAAACATTGCGGCTGCTGAGGATTGTCTGCCAGGCAAGAGGCCTTCCCGACTGCTGTGAGCCTCGCTTCGGCAGCCCGGCCTCGATATACGATGTTTCCTCCACGCTGGCCCAGGGATGTTGTTGTGGCTTATCGCGCGCAATCCAGAACCAGATCACGCCAGCGGCCATACCAACTAGTGCGCTGATCCCAAAAGACCATCGCCAGTCGTAGTTCAACAGAAGATAGACGATCAGACGGGGAGTAATCCCTGCTCCCGCGCCCACGCCGGCAAAAATCAATCCATTCGCGATCCCGCGCTCGCCTGAAGGGATCCAGCTTGCCACCAACCTGTTACTTGCCGGGTAAACAACGGACTCTCCAACTCCTAGCAAGAATCGCACCGCCACAAGCACGATTAGCGAGCCCCGGAAGTTTGAGGGCACGAGTGGAGTCAAGGCCGTGAACACTGCCCACCAGATGGTCCCCAACGCCAGGATGCGGCGCGGCCCAAACCGGTCTGCCATGCGGCCGCTTGGAGCTTGAAAGAGCGCATAGCCTATGACCCAAGCGCTGAACACCCACCCGAATTCAATGTCATCCAAATGAAACGCCTGTTCGATCGGATGAATCGCGATCGAAATGTTCATGCGGTCCAGATATGAGATGGCGCTGATGACGAACATCCAAAAGATCAGCAACCAGCGGATTTTCCCGCGAATGAGGTTCATGGCGAGATTCAAGGCAACGATTGTAAGCCCGGAGGCAAGCCTTTAGATCGGGCTAATCTTTTCTGCATCCTCAAGAGTTTCCGAGGCCCGGATACAACTCCGGCTCATCTCCATGCCTCCAAATTGTGCGGTGAATGGCACGGCTCCTCACGCGGTGAGCAATTGTGCACAGCCATGAAGGAGCCCATGTGAGCGAATGTAATTGGTGCTCGCGGGTTGGTTAGCAGAATTCAAGTGCTCGCAAAGAGCACAGGAGGGTTGACATGCTTTGGACCGTTTTCGTTGTTCTTCTCGTATTGTGGCTTCTCGGTTTTAGTCTGCATATTGGCGGAGGCCTGATCCATTTGCTGCTGGTGATCGGCTTGATAGTTCTAGTCTTTAACCTGCTGAGCGGCCGTCGCGCGGTTTGAAAACTCTCTCCGCTCCAGCGGGTCGTGGCGCAGCCGTCTGGTGCTTGGGGAAGCCGGGATTGGCTCACCCGGCCTGATTCAACTGCAGCGGCAGCTTGCGCAGCCGCTGCCCGGAGGCGGCAAAAATTGCATTGGCCACGGCCGGGGCGATCGGCGGCAACGCCGGTTCGCCCATGCCTCCCGGATCGTCTCCGCTGGGCGCCAGATAAACTTCGATGGGCGGGGCCTCGTTGATTCTTATCGGATCGTAACCGTCGAAGTTAGTCTGCTCGACGGCCCCATTCTTGATTGTGATTTGATTCTTCAGCGCGGCGCTCAAGCCGTAGATGATTGCACCCTCAGTCTGGGAACGAACCGATTCCGGATTGACCACTGGTCCGCAATCCACCACCGCCACGATGCGATCAATCTTGAAAGTCTTATCCTCGGCGACGGAAACTTCGGCCACTTCGGCAAAATAACTGCCGAACGAGGAAAATGTTGCGATGCCGCGTCCTTTGCCTTTGGGCAAAGGCTGATCCCAGCCTGATTTCGTCGCCGCCAACTCCAGCACAGCGCGCAGCCGCTCTGGATCAACATCATCGTTTCCTGCGAGCTTGGCGCTCTTCTGTTTGACCAGAAGAGCTTTGCGAAACTGGAACGGATCCTGTCCCGCGGCTGCAGCCAGTTCGTCAATGAAGCTCTCGACCGCGAAGCCGTTGAATGAATTCTCTACCGACCGCCACCAAGCTCGGGGAACGGAACTAGCAGCAGGGGTGTATTCGAGCCGCACGTTGGGAATGGCATACGGCATTTGTTGCGCGCCACCGACTTCCGATTCCTCGGGCTTACCTTTCTCCGGGTTCCAGAAACCGCCGATTGAAGTGGAGGCAATGGTGTGAGACCACGCCGAGGGATGCCCCTGGCCATCCACTGCTCCCCGCATGTGATGGCATGAGGCGGGACGGTAGAAGTCGTGGGTCATATCATCCTCGCGCGTCCAGACCAGTTGCACTGGCTTCTGCAAAACCTTTGCGATCTGTGCGACTTCCGCGGGATAGTCGGCCATGTAACGCCGGCCAAATCCTCCGCCCATCAAAGTCGTGTGCACGATCACTTTTTCCGGAGCCATGCTCAGCACCTGGGCCACGCTCCGCTGCACCCAATCCGGCGATTGCGTGGGCGCCCACACTTCGCAGCCGTCGCCGTGCGGTTGGATGGTGATGTTCATCGGCTCCATGGTGGCGTGGGCCAGAAAGGGCAGCTCATAAACTGCCTCACTCAGCTTCGACGATTTCGCGAACGCGGCTTCCACGTCGCCGTCATTGCGGACGCGCTTGCCTGGTTTCGCAGCGGCCGCGCGCAAGGCTTCGCCAAGCGCGTCGCTTGATTCAGAAGCATTGGGGCCGTTGTCCCATGTGATTTGAAGAGCGCGCCGAGCCTTGATCGCAGTCCAGGTTGAATCCGCTACCACAACGATTCCGCCGGCAGTAAACCTGTCGCCGCCGAGCGCAGGTATTTCAAAAACATCATGCACACCGGGGAGCGCTTTGGCTTGAGCGGCTTCGAAGTGCGCGGGCTTGCCTCCAAAGGTTGGGCAGCGTGCGACCACTGCGAACAGCATTTCGGGGACGCGCACGTCGAGTCCGAACTGCGCCCTGCCGTTCACTTTTGCTGGAATGTCAACCCGAGGTACAGGATGCCCAATCAGTTCGAACGTGGCCGCATCTTTCAGCGGAACGCTTTCAGGCTTTGGAAGCGGTAGCTTCGAAGCTGCGTCTACCAACTCTCCATAGGTTGCGCGGCGGGAAGAGCCGCGGTGAAGGATCGTGCCCGTCTTGGCGAAGCACTGTGTCGCTGGAACGTTCCATTTGGCTGCCGCAGCCGTGATCATCAACCAACGCACGGTCGCACCCGCCTTCCGAAGGGGTGTGTAGTTTTCCATTGTGCTACCGCTGCCGCCAGTGCCCAGATGCGGATAAATGTCCGGCCGAGTCTCAGCTTGCTGTACGGTGACCGAATTCAGATCAACTTCGGCTTCCTCGGCGAGAATCATGGCGAGGCCGGTGCGAATGCCCTGTCCCATTTCCGATTTCGCCACGATCAGCGAGATCTCTCCGCTGGGTTTCACATGTATCCAAGCGTCAAACGGGTTAGGCGGGTTTTTCTTTGCGTCTTGCGCGAAAAGTAACGATCCGGGAAGGCGCACGCCAAAAATCAGTCCGGCCCCGGCGACGGTGGTTCCAGCAATGAATGCACGGCGGCTGACTGGCATCGTCATGCTCCTTTCGCGGCGCGATGAATTGCGCGCCGAATGCGCTGATACACGCCGCAGCGGCAGAGATTGCCACCCATAGCCGTATCAATCTGATCGTCAGTTGGATGAGGAGTCTTCGCCAGCAACGCGGCGGCGGACATAATCTGGCCGGACTGGCAGTATCCGCACTGCGGCACCTGTTCCGCGATCCACGCCAGCTGCACCGGATGATGACTATTGGCCGACAGGCCTTCGATGGTTGTGATTTTCTTTTCTCCGACCGAGGAAACCGGCGTCAGACAGGCTCGCACTGCTTCTCCATCAAGATGCACAGTGCAGGCACCGCATAGGCCCATGCCGCATCCATACTTGGTGCCGGTCAGATTGAGTGTGTCGCGTAGGACCCAGAGAAGAGGAGTATCCGGGGCGACGTTAACGTCGCGAGGAGTGTTGTTAATCAGCAGGTGAATGGTAGCCATGGGGACTCCTGCGGATGATGATGATTATGTTTAGACGAGGCTAAATCAAATGCGTTTGTTCGGCAAACCGCGGAGGACCACCTCCACTAGGGGCGGCGCTTGAGATAGACTCTCTGCGTCTCAAACTACGGAGGTCGCCGTGCAAAGTTTACATTTCGTCCTGCCGCTAATCGTCCTATTGTCACCATTGTCAGTTTCATCTGAAACTAAGTCCGCGGATAGCGCAATGTTGTTGGTCGCCAACAAAGCCGAGCACACTCTCGGCATTGTGGATCCCGTAGCCGGGCGGCAAATCGTAACTGTGCCCGAAGACGGTACCACCGGGCATGAAGTTGCTGCTTCTCCAGACGGTAGACTCGCGTATGTGCCGATCTATGGCAACTCTGGCGTCGGCAAGCCCGGAACCGACGGACGCAACATAGTGGTGATTGATATTGCCGCACGCAAGATTATGGGCAACGTTGATTTCGGACGCGGCGTTCGTCCACACTGCGCCGTCTTCGGTTCAAAGGACGGACTGCTTTACGTGACCACCGAACTCGACCAGACCATCAGCATCATCGAACCTCACACAATGAAAATCGTCGGCACCATTCCGACTGCGCAGGCGGAATCGCACATGCTGGCGATTTCTCCCGATGGCAAGCGCGGCTACACCGCGAATGTTGGTCCGGGGACAGTTTCCGTGCTGGACATGGAAGCGAGAAAAACTCTCACGGTGATCCCGGTCGCCCCGGTGGTACAGCGCATCGCGATCTCGGTGGACGGGCGCATGGTTTTCACGTGCGATCAGACCAAGCCGCAACTCGCCGTGATCGATACCGCAAGCAATCAAGTGAAGACGTGGGTCCCACTGCCGGCGCCGGGCTATGGGACTGCCCCCACCCCGGATGGCCGCTGGCTTGTAGTCGCCGTTCCCACGGCAAAGAAAGTGGCAGTCGTGGATCTGAGTACCATGAAAGTTGCCCGCCTGATTGATGTCCCGGCTGCTCCTCAGGAAGTTGTGGTACGTCCGGATGGCAAGGTGGCATACGTTTCTTGCGATGCCAGTCATAAGATCGCCGCGATTCGTACGTCTGATTGGAACGTCGAAAAGCTGATTGATGCCGGGGCGGGGGCGGATGGGATGGCCTGGGCGGGACCGAAGTAAACACTCGTGGCATTACAATACAGTCCAATCCGTGAACCAGTACGCACTATGCCTTCTCGTTTTTCTTCTCTCGTCCTGCTGTTTTGCTTTTGCGCAGGATGAACTCACGGCTGTCCCGAACCGCCCCACGGTTTCCACTCCAGCACAGCCGGTGCAACCCGGAGTGCTCGAAACCGAATGGGGCCTGGATGCGTCCGGATCTGAGCAGGACATCAACGGACTGTTGAAGTTTGGGGTCAACAAGAATTTCGAACTGCGCCTGACCAACGATCCGTTCCTTGCAGACTCGGGAACTCACGGCGTCGGCGATACCGGCGCCGGTTTCAAGTACCGGTTCACCCAGGATTCAGGCCGCCAACCCTCGATCGCTTTTATGTACATGGCGAAACTGCCGACAGCAGGGGACGTGCTCGGCACCGGCGAACTGGACCACACGTTCATGTTACTTGTGAGCAAAGACCTGGGGAAACACCACTTTGACTTCAATATCGTCGTGAATCTTCTGGGGAAACCGCAGGGCGGCTTCGATCGCGACGTTCTGAACGCGCTTGCGTGGTCACATCCGCTCAGCGGTAAGTGGGGCGCGACTGCCGAGCTTTCGGGTGTGACTTCGCCGAACGCTTCCACGCCTGCCAGTGCGCAATTCCTCGCTGCCGCAACCTACACAGCGCGGCCGCGATTGGTGCTCGACTGCGGCATGACAGCGCGCATTACAGGAGACATTCCTCACTTCACCTTCATCGCAGGATTCACTTACTCGATCGCCGGGCTTTACCGCAGTCGTCCGCAGCCGGTGGAAGGGGACGCGCGCCGTCCGTGAGCATTTCACTACAGAGGCTCAACAATAACGATTTTCTCCGCGGCTCTGCTATACTGACTCCCGCATCCACCAACTTGCCCGGAGGCCGCATGTCACGCCTACACATCGTTTTCGTCCTGCTATTTACTTGCTCCGTCGGTGCCATAGCGCAACAGCTTTCCGATCCGGAAATCGAGAGTCGCGTCAATACATTATTGAAGCAGATGACGATTGAGGAGAAAGCTGGCCAGCTTACACAGTTTGCCGGAGCAAGTCCACAGACGATGGATTTGATTAAGCAAGGCAAAGTGGGATCGCTGCTGGGAGTTTTGGGGGCGCAGCAGGCCAACGAAGTGCAGCGAGCCGCTTTACAGTCAAGATTGAAGATTCCGTTGATTCTCGGCTATGACGTAATTCACGGATATCGCACGGTGTTCCCGGTGCCGTTGGCGAGCGCGGGAAGTTTTGATCCGCAACTGATTGAACAGGCCGAGCGGGTTGCCGCCAAAGAAGCCAGCGCCTCGGGTGTCAAGTGGGTTTTTGCGCCCATGGTAGACATTGCGCGCGATCCGCGTTGGGGACGCATCGTCGAAGGTGCCGGTGAAGATCCCTATCTGGGTTCGCTGATTGCTGCGGCCAAAATCCGGGGATTACAAGGCAAGAGCCTGGCTGATCCGGAGAGCGTCGTCGCCTGCGCAAAGCATTATGTGGCTTACGGCGCGACCGAAGGTGGACGCGACTACAACACGGTGGACATTTCGGAGCAGTTGCTGCGTGAAGTGTATCTGCCGCCATTTCACGCGGCGGTGGATGCCGGCTCAGGCACGCTGATGTCTGCGTTCCAGGATTTGAACGGAGTGCCGGCCTCTGCCAACCATCACACACTCACCGACATTCTTCGTGATGAGTGGAAGTTCAACGGTTTTATGGTAAGCGACTTCAGCGCGATCCACGAGCTGATCGCCCACGGCACGGCCACCGACGATGCGCAGGCCGCAACCGAATCGCTGACCGCGGGCGTGGACATGGACATGGTGGACGGGGCTTATCTCAAAGAGCTGCCGGGCTTGGTCAAGTCTGGCAAAGTGCCGGCCAGCGTGGTCGACGAAGCGGTGCGGCGCGTGCTGCGCATTAAGTTCAAGGCGGGATTGTTCGAGCATCCATACACCGATGCGAATCGCGAAAAGACGGACATACTCACTCCGGAAAGCCGTGAGGTGGCGCGCAAACTGGGGTTCGAGTCGCTTGTCCTTCTGCAAAATAATAACGACCTGCTGCCCCTTAGCCGGAAACAGACGATTGCAGTGATCGGTCCGCTGGCCAATGACAAAGCCTCGCAACTGGGGCCGTGGGCAGGAAATGGACAAGCAGCAGATGCAGTAACCCCGCTGGAGGCGCTGCGCCAGAAATTGGGCAACGATCATGTCCTGTATGCCAAGGGGGTTGACATTCCACCGTTCGAGAGTGGCCGTGCTGCTGGAGTTGCGGCGCCGGCACCAGCGTCCGCCACCGGGGCGACCGGTGGCGAAACCGAGAACCAGCCCGCCAGTATCGATGACGCGGTGAGGACAGCTAGCAAGTCTGATGTGGTAGTGCTGTTTGTCGGTGAGCTGGCAGCAATGAGCGGAGAAGCAAGTTCGCGTTCCTCACTGGATTTGCCCGGCGACCAGATGAAGCTGATTGACGCGGTAGTTGCCACCAGGAAACCTGTTGTGCTGGTTCTTGAGAGCGGCCGCCCGCTTGATATCCGCTGGGCGCCACAGAAGGTTTCAGCAATTGTTCAGGCGTGGTTTTTGGGCGTCGAGGCTGGAAACGCGATTGCACATACCCTGCTGGGCGACGCGTCGCCCAGTGGCCGCCTCCCCTTGAGCTGGCCACGATCGGTGGGCGAGATTCCGACATATTACAACCACAAGAGCACTGGACGTCCGACCGCGCCCGACCGCTGGCACACCGGCTATCTCGATCAGGGCAGCGCGCCCCTGTTTCCTTTTGGCTATGGTCTTACATACACAAAGTTCAGCTACGGCAATCTGAAGATGGAATCTCCTGCGGTTGCGGCCAACGGAACTCTGCGCGTCAGCGCTGACATCCTAAACACTGGAGCGAGGGAAGGAACTGAAGTTGTGCAGTTGTATGTGCACGATCGCGTGGCGCCGACTTCGCGCCCGGTGCGTGAGCTGAAAGGCTTCCAGCGAGTGAGTTTGGCGCCCGGCGAACACAAAACGGTAGAGTTTACGGTGAAGGCGAACGATCTCGGATCCTACGATCCGGCGATGCACTGGATTGTTCCATCTGGAACCTACGACGTTTGGGTCGCGCCAGATTCGGCGAGCGGAATTCAGGCTGCGTTCGAAGTGAAGTAAGCAGTCGGCGTTCAGCATTCAGCAGGACTCTGATTACAACGATAGTGGTGCAATTTACTGTTGGGGCAAAACTGGCACCTCGGTGGGAACCACTTGGCACCTTAGTGCCATTCCCAAGATTTGCCGATCAAAGTACCTTCTAGGTGAGCAGTTCTGGGGGAGGGCTGCCCAGGCGTCTTCGACTCAAACCGAGTCAGGGCGCCTGTCTTATCTTGGGGGCAAGATAAGGGCTGTCTCCAAATGGCTACTTGGCATTTAGCACTTTGCATTTGGCGCCGTAAAAACCGAAAGATAGGCAAGTGCTGAATGCCAACTGCCGGTTTTGTTCAGCATTCCAACTGCTCCCGCGTCAGCTTTAGGCCATTCAGATTTCCCAGGATCGTAACCGCGATGTTTTCCGTCTGAAAGAACTGATTGGAAAGGTTCCACAACTCTTCTGTGGTCACCGACTCAATCTTCGCGATCAGTTCATCCAAACCATAGAACTGGTCGAAATACATTTCCTGGCGAGCGAGGTTCGACATGCGCGCGGTGGACGATTCCAGCGATAGCATCAGGCTGCCTTTGAGCTGGTCTTTCGAGCGGCGCAGCTCGTCCGCCGGAACCTCGGCCGATTTCAGGTCGCGAAACTCCGAAACCACGGACTCAACCACCTTCGTAGCTGATGTACGGGAAGTGCCAGCATACACCGAAAGACATCCGGTATCGCGATACGGGTTCAGATCGCTGTAGATCGCGTAGGCGAGTCCCTGCCGTTCGCGAATGTTCTGGAACAACCGGGAACTCATTCCGCCGCCCAGCAGCGTATTCAGAATGTATGAAGAGTGCCTCTTCTCATGAGTGATCGGATAAGAGGGCACGCCTACGCAGATTTGCACTTGCTCCAGCGACTTCTTGTTTCGCAGAATGATTTTGGGAACAATCTTGGGCGGGGCGCTATGAAAGCCGTTACTCATTGGCTGCATGTTTGCAAAGCGTTTGCCCACCAGTTCCACAAAGTGGTCGTGGTTCAAGTGGCCGGCAGCAGTTACGATCACATTCCCTGGCACAAAGCGCTGGCGATAGAAGTCCGCCACCGGCTCGCGTTCGAAGCCCTTGACGGTGTCGCGGGTGCCAAGAATCGGACGGCCCAGCGGATGGTCTTTCCAGAAATTCTGGGTAAAGATTTCGTGGACCAGATAGTCGGGACTGTCTTCGTCCATCTTGATTTCTTCGAGGATGACGCCGCGTTCGCGGACGATATCGTCGGAAGCGAAAACTGGATTCAAGACCAGATCGCTCAGAACGTCGAGTGCGATGGGTAAATGTTCGTCCAGCACCTTGATGCTGAAACTGACGCACTCCTTGGCGGTGAAGGCGTCGATATTCCCGCCGATGGAATCCACCTGGCGGGCAATTTCTTCCGCGGTGCGATGTTCGGTCCCCTTGAAGACCATGTGCTCGACGAAATGCGAAATCCCATTCCACTGCTTGTCTTCATCGCGCGAACCGGTCTTGACCCAGATCCCGATACAAACGGAGCGAATGTGTTCCATTTCCTCGGTGATGATGGTCAGCCCATTGGGCAGCGCAGTGCGGCGGATATTGCGATCTGCGTCCATATGCATTGTCCCTATTCTCACACACCTGCTCGGCCCGCGTGGCCTGGAGGCTAAGTCTCAGAAACACCGCGACTTAGCCTTGTAGCCACGTGTATTGGATGCAAATTTCTTCTAAAATGGTTCCAGACGCTCCTGACAGCCTGAGTCTATGAAAACGCTCCAGCAACGAGTTCTTCTAGGTCTTGATCTTCAAGAGCTTACGAAAATGGTTGAAGACGCGGGCCAACCCTCGTACCGCGCAAAACAGCTTTTTCACGCGCTTTACACCCAACGCGTAAATTCCGCCGACCATGTTTCGACTCTGCCGAAAGAATTTCGTTCGATGCTTGCGGACGAAGCTATTTCGCTGGGCTTGCCTGGCATTCAGAAGAAGTTCATTTCTTTCGACGGCACAGTGCGCTACCTGATCGAACTTGCCGACCACGAGACCATTGAAACAGTGTGGATGCCGGAAGGCGATGGCGGAGAAGCTGGCGATGGCAGCGAAGCAGGCGCGGAAATTGAGGCTCACAACCCTCGCAGTTGGCGCCGTGCGACGATTTGCGTCTCCAGCCAGGTCGGATGCGCGGTCAATTGTCAGTTCTGCCTGACTGCGTTGTTGGGAATCAAACGCAATTTGAGCGCGGGAGAAATTGCCGGTCAGGTGATTGCGGTATTGCAGGACCAGAAAGTTTCACCGCCAGACGAGCGCGTGAACCTGGTGTTTATGGGGATGGGCGAACCTTTTTTGAATTATGACAACTTCATCAAAGCTACGCGCCTATTGGTGGAAGGAGTCGGAATTCCTGAGTCTCGGATGACAGTCTCAACGGCTGGCATCGTGCCGCGAATCTACGATCTGGGCGCGGAGTCAGTGCGGCCGAAGCTCGCAATCTCGCTCACCGCGCCGAACGACGCGCTTCGCAGCCAGTTAATGCCCATCAATCGCAAGTGGAATCTGGAACAGTTGCTGGGCGCAGCGCGCGAGTTCCCGCTTCGCAACCGGGAGAAGATTACTTTCGAATACGTGCTACTGAAGGACGTGAATGATTCTCCATTGCATGCCCGCGAACTCGCAGAGTTGGTGCGGGGCGTGAAGTGCAAAGTGAACCTAATTGCGCTCAATCCGGGGCCGGGAATCCAGTTTGAAATGCCGGAGCAGAACAGTGTGGTGGAGTTCCAAAAAATATTGGCCGGCGCTAATGTGCCGGTTTTTGTCCGTCGTCCTCGCGGCCGGGATATCTATGCCGCTTGCGGGCAACTGAAACGGACAGTGGAGATGGCTACCTAGCCACGTGCGCCTGGGCATGCGGTTCGTCAACCTTTGCTTCGAGCGTTGCGGTTGCCACGACTGGTAGCTCGATCTGGAAAACCGCCCCGCCTTCGTCCCGATTGCGACACGAGATTTTTCCCCCGTGTTCCTGAATAATGCCGTAGCACATGCTCAGGCCGAGGCCGGTGCCTTGTCCTACCGGGCGCGTAGTGTAAAAGGGATCGAAGACCCGGGCGGGATCCGTCATCCCCGGGCCGGAGTCCGAGAACTGAATCATCGCGGAGGCGCCGCTGATCTGCGTGGTCACAATCAGCGCGCCTCCACCACTGTCTGACATGGCATTTGCGGCGTTGTTGATTATGTGGGAGAACACCTGCAGAAGCTGGTTGGCATCTCCACGAACTGGAGGCAGCGATTCGGCTAGCTCTTCAGTGGTCCGTACCTTAGCACCCTGCAATTGCGGCTGGCATAGTTTCAGAGCGGTGTGCAGAATGACGTTTAGGTCCTGGGAAGTCTTTGCCGAAGGCACTTGCTTTGCAAAACTGAGCAGGCTGGCGACCAAAGCTCGAACTCGCTTTGCCTGTTGAGAAATTTTCTCCGCCAGACTCTTTTGATCAGGACTGAGCGGGGTAGTGGAAAGGAGTTCCGCATAGCCCAGCATCGCAGTCAAGGGGTTATTCAACTCGTGGGCGGCGCCTCCCACCAACTGGCCGAGTGATGCCAGCTTTTCCGATTGCACCAGTTGCGCTTGAAGTAGTTGCAAATCTTGAAAAGATTGCCGTGAAGAACGCAGCAAACGGATGAGTTCGATATCCAGAAAATGCTGCTTGAGGAAGACTAGGCCGCCCATCAGCAAGACCGCTCCCAACGTGAGAACCAGGCGGAAGATGCGGACGCGGGAAGGGATGGCGCTATCGAACAGCGAGACATAGGCAAAGATGGGCAGCGAGAATACTGCCACCATGCCGATTCGCGAAGTCCACACTCCGCGCGCCAAAGACTTTGCTGGTCCAACTTGTTCGACCGGTATCTTCAACGCCAGCAGGCCCGCCATGGTCATCCAGGCCATGGACGCCATCAGCGGAAGATCGTAGAGGCTGCCGGAATAATACTGGTGGCGGTTGATCGCCCAGTTCGCCACGTAGGAGCTTAACGAATAGAAGAGACTGGCTCCGAACCAGTGCGCATAGGTAGTCCTCCAGCGATCCGAGCTTCGCCACCAGACCAGCGCCAGCCCCAGTAGGAACGCAGCCTTTTCCGCCACATACGCGACGTCCCAGTTGTGATCGTAGGCAGTCTCGTTCGGCTGCACGAATTGCCAGGGGATGACGACATACAAGTAAAGATAGACCCACCACAAGAACAGCAGAGCAAAGTCAAGAGTGCCAAGCCGGAGTTCAGTGTCGTCCTGACGGATGTCGGGCTGCAAGGCCAAGGCGGCCATCATGGGCACAAAGTGGAGAAATAGAATGGCGTCCGCAGTGAAGGGATCGGGCACCTCTTGCCTTTGGACGACCTCGATATAAGCCCAAAGGATTCGGTACGCTAGCCACGAGGCAAGTCCGAGGCCCATCAATGACCAGAAGAGACGCGCTCGTCGGTTGGTTTTCAGGACGTTGAAGAGACATGCCAGCGATGCAAAGAGCAGCAGCGCGCATTGCATGAAGTCGCTGAATGCCGTCAGGGCGAAGCCCCGCCAGTGCAGAAAAAAGGACGCAAAGGACACCACGGCCTGGATGCCAACTAGACACACCAACCCTACCGCCCAGTTTTTAAAGCGATCGGACATATAAGCCTGTGGTCGCATTTTAGACCGTTATGATTTCAGCAGGATGTTACTTCGGTAATGGGCCAACCTTGGCAAGAAAATCGCCACGGGCTGTTGCGGCTTATGGCTCTGGTTTGGTGAGGGCCTTAGTTGCACTTGCTCTGTAACTTGTACTCGCCATAATATCCAAAGCAAGAAGACCGCTTTGTCCGTGCTCAGCCGAATCCCGATGTTCCGATTGCGTCCCCGATCGCTGTGGCGTGACCGGGCGCCATTCGGCCCGGAAGAAATCCGGCGCACCGAGCGCTGGTTAGCCACAGCCAGGGTATTTCTTGCCATTTCTGCCCTGGTCGCGGTGTGGCTGGATCCCGCAGGAGTCAAGTCGGTCTGGGCCTACGCACTTCTGGCCTTCTACATCCTTCAAGGCACCGCGATCATTTTCCTGCTGCGTTCGCGCCAGCAGTCGACTCCGTCCTTTCGCTTTTTGGTTCATGGCGCCGATGTGGTCTGGCCGGCAGTGATTTCTTTATTCACTACAGGTCAAAGCAGCCCGTTCTTTCTGTTTTTTCTTTTCGTCATCGCGGCCGCTGCTTATCGATGGGGGTTGTGGGAAACTGTGGCCACTGCTATTTCTTCGGTATCGCTGCTCTGGCTGGAAAGCTTTGCGTTGCGGCTGGGGCGGATTGAGCAACTCAACCTCTGGTTGCGGGCGCATCACCTACCGCTGGTGCGGGTAGATGCGGCTGACTTTGAGCCCAAACACCTCTTCATGCGCTCCGTATACCTGATTGTTATGGGGCTACTTCTGGGGTACTTGGCGGAGCAGCAGAAGAGGCTCCGCGCCGAGAAGGACGTTGCCGCGCGCTTGCTCGGGCTGGTACGAATGGATGCCGGATTGGGCGGAGCGCTCTCTGAGATTGTGGCGCAGTTGCTACGCATGTACGGCTCTCGGAAGGCATTGGTAGCTTCGCGGGAGAGCGGAAATCCCCGGGTTTCGGTCGGCATCCTGGAGTTGAAGAACGGAATGACCCAGTTGCAGTGGATGGACTCGGGACTATCGGGCTCGGAGACTTATCTGGGGGAGAGTGCCGCCGGCACTTGTTACGCGAAGAGTTGGTTGGGGAGTCCTGAGTTCGACGCCGTTGGCTTGGATGCGGAGGGCGCGCTGGTGCGCAACCTCGATACCGGCTTCCTGAAGCGTTTCGCAGAGACGCAAGCATTTCAACACCTGATCGCAGTCTCGTTTTCGTTTGGTCCGGAGCTTTCGGGGCGGCTTTTTCTGATGGAGCCGGCCTTGAGTTCCAGCGTCCAGGAGGAGCTCCATTTTCTCCAGGACCTGGCGCGGCAGGTTGGTCCTGCCGTTTACAACCTCTACCTGTTGCGCCGGCTGCGGCGGCGGGCGGGGGCTTTGGAGCGCGCGCGTCTGAGTCGTGAACTGCACGACGGTGCGGTGCAGTCGCTGATCAGCGTAGAAATGCAGATGGACGTGCTGCGCCGAAATTATCCCGGCGCCGAAGCCATGGGCGGAGAACTTGACCGCATTCAAAAACTGCTCCGGGAAGAAGTCCTGAAACTGCGCGAACTGATGCAGCAGATGAAGTCGGCAGACATTGATGCCCGCAAACTTCCCGCGTTTCTGCGCGATGCAGTGCAAAGATTTCAGCGCGAAACCGGTATTGCGGCGGGATTTTTTATGGACGACGGAGACCTGCTTCTGCCGCCGCCGGTGTGCCGCGAGCTGGCGCGCATCGCGCAGGAAGCGCTGGTGAATGTACGTAAGCACAGTGGTGCCAAGCAAGTGTTGATCCAGTTGCTGGAGCGGGGAGGGAACTGGGAACTCGTAATCGAAGACGATGGCGGCGGTTTTCCGTTTGCCGGCCGAGTTTCGCAATCTGAACTGGATTCTGCGGGGCGTGCGCCCGCCATTATTCGTGAGCGGGTGCGGCTGATTCACGGCGAACTCACGATAGAATCAAAGCCCGGACAGGGCGCACGGGTCGAGGTTCTGGTGCCGCAGACGCCGCAGGTAGTGTCAGGTTAAAGTGCTGCACTACGGGGGCACGGAGAATAGCTCGGCCACTGATTTACATGTTTTTTGAAGCTTATGGATAGTCGAAGACCGCAAACCGTACGTATTGTCATTGCCGACGACCACCCGATTTTTCGCGACGGGTTAAAACGGTTGCTCGAGTCGGAGCGCGATTTCAAAGTCGTTGGTGAGGCCTGTGATGGCGTGGAGGCAGTCAAAATGGTTCGCCAGTTGAAGCCGGAGATTCTGCTTCTCGACCTGGCGATGCCGCGACGTCCGGGCCTCGAAGCCTTGCGGGAAATGAGTACCGATACCACTGGGGTACGAGTCATCCTTTTGACGGCGGCGGCGGAGAAAGATCAGATCGTTGAGGCGCTGCAGTTGGGGGCTCGCGGTGTGGTTCTCAAAGACTCCGCGACCCAGATTCTGCTCAAGAGCATCCGCGCAGTGATGGACGGGGAGTACTGGGTGGGCCGGGAGAGTGTCTCAAACCTGGTGCAGTATCTGCGGGGTCTGGTTGGGTCCTCCAGCAATGTCGCCCGTCAGCGGAGATACGGGTTGACGCCGCGGGAATTGGAAATCGTCTCTGCGGTAGTTGCCGGCTACGCCAACAAGGAAATTGCCGAGCATTTCAAGATCAGCGAAGATACGGTCAAACATCACCTGAGCAACATTTTTGACAAAGTCGGGGTCTCCACTCGGCTCGAACTGGCGTTGTTTGCGGTGAATCAGGCCCTGCCGTTCAAGCCCATCATCTAGGTGATGGCACCTTCGGGCCATTGTGGCTGAACTCCGGCAATTTTAGAGTTTAAGCCTTGCGAATTGGGGAGTTAGGCCAGGCGAACACGGGGGCTATCACGGAATCTAACACACGCAAATCAAAGGGGTTCGTTATCAGAAAGGCGTTAGGGGACATAGCTAGGCTTGGACGGGACGACCGGGGTCAGGACATCGCCGAATATGCGGTGATGCTAGCGGTGATCCTCATCATTGTGATTGGCACAGTCAAGCTGATTGGAACCAATGCCAACAGCACATTTTCCAACGTTGCTAGCTCGGTCCAGTAACCGATTCTTCACCGAGGCACAAGTCTTCAACAGGGAACGATCTTGGGACTTTTGATCCCGCGGGTCGCATTGCGAGTATCCACCACTAGGTTTGATTCTCGCACAATCCGCTCGTAGTCGTAGTCAGAGTGATCGGTGACGATCAGAACGCAATCGTATTGCGCGAGGTCTTTGAGTGGAGTGCACTTCATTTGGAGATCATATTTCCGCCCCCTGCCAATCTCGGCAAAGTACGGATCGTTGTAGCTGACCAGCGCGCCCTCTTTCTGCAGCAGTTCGATGATAGTGAGTGCCGGTGACTCCCGCAGATCGTCTATATCTTTCTTGTAGGCCACTCCCAGTACCAGGACCTTCGATCCATTCAGCGCCTTCTTGTGCTGATTCAGCGCACGCGCCACCGAATCCATCACGTGGTAGGGCATGTTGCTATTGATCTCGCCAGCCAATTCGATGAAGCGGGTATGGAAATCCCATTCCTTTGCCTTCCACGACAGATAGAAAGGATCCACCGGAATGCAGTGACCGCCTAGTCCGGGGCCGGGATAGAATGGATGAAAGCCGAAGGGCTTGGTTGAAGCAGCTTCGATTACTTCCCAGATGTCGAGATTCATTCGCAGACAAAGCAGCTTGAGTTCATTCACCAGCGCGATATTCACACAACGATAAATGTTTTCGAGCAGCTTGGTCATTTCCGCCGCAGCAGGCGATGAAACTTCCACGGTCCGGTTGAAGATGGCGCCGTAGAGCGTACCCGCCAGTTCAGAAGCCTGCGGGTTCACTCCGCCAACGACTTTGGGGATGTCCCGCCGCGCCACGGTTTGGTTACCTGGGTCCTCGCGTTCGGGAGAGAAGGCCACAAAAAATGACTTGCCATCCGACTCGCCGCCGCGCGCGGCCTTCAATCCAAGCCGGTTGCCCTTTTCCAGAATCGGTACCAGGACTTCTTCCGTCGTTCCTGGATAAGTTGTGCTCTCGAGAATTACCAACTGGCCGGGTTGCAGGTGGGGCGCAATAGACTCTGCCGTCCCGGTGATATAGCTGAGATCAGGTTCGTGATACTCATTTAGCGGAGTGGGGACGCAAATGATGACCGCGTCCATGGTTTCCAGTTGCGCATATTCCGACGTAGCTGTGAAACCCTGATTGCGTGCCCTTTCGATCTCCGGCACGGTGATCCGGAAAATGTAGGAGCCACCAGAGTTAAGCGTAGAGACCTTTCGCAGGTCAATGTCGAAACCCGTGACCGGAAAGCCACTCTCAGCATACAAAAGGGCCAGCGGCAGGCCGACGTACCCGAGTCCGATCACGGCAACCTTAGCTTGACGTTGGTCAATCTTGCTCTTCAGTTCAGAAACGTGCGTGGCAGAAGCTGATTGGCTGCTCATAATTTATAGGGATTAGTCACGATTCTAGCATGGCCGATTTTCCGCTTCGAGAATCCTGGCAACTCAAGGTTCGCAGATTTAATCGCCTTTTAGCGCGAAATCTTGCTGCCCGCGAGTTACTTCCGTTACTGTTGTTGGGCCGGTAAAGGCTGGGCCTGGAAAAGGCCGAGCCGGAAAGAAAGGAAGTCTTTTCAGATGCTGAAAATGCGGGTGATCTTGATCGTGATCCTTTCCGGGTGTTTGCTTTTTTCGCTGACCTCGGGAGGATTTCTGCTGATCAACAGCCCCCAGCATGCCGACGTTATCGTGGTGCTGGCCGGAGAGACGTTCAGGCGTCCGAACCGCGGCCTCGAACTGTTGTCCGAGAACTACGCTCCAAGAATGCTGCTTGATGTACCTGCGGTGGAAATGATCTACGGCCAGAATGCCGTCGAGTTAGCACAACGCTACCTGCAGCAACTGTCCCAGAGTCAATCAGCGTCGGTCTGTCCTATTGTGGGTCTCTCCACGAAAGCGGAGACTCGGGATGTCGCGCGATGTCTGGAAAAATCGGGAGCGCACAGCATTTTGGTTGTCACCTCGGACTACCATACCCGCCGGGCGCTAAGCATCTTCCAACATGAGTTGCCGCAATACACGATTTACGTTGCCGCGGCCCGCGATCCCGGGCAATTTAACGCCACCTGGTGGAAACGCCGGCAGTGGGCAAAAATGAACTTCGACGAATGGATTCGCTTGGCTTGGTGGGAGGCGGTCGACCGTTGGCGGTAGTGGTTACTCGAAGGATTCCGGACTCAGAACCCGATTGACCGGCGCGCGCTCGCTGATTACGATCACCAGTGGCAGTCTGCGGGTGTCAGGCTGCGATCGGGTGCGTCTTATGTTGCGGAAAGTTATCAGCGGGTGTCTGATTTTCCTTGCGCCGTGCGCTTTGTTCGCACAGGAAACGGGCGCCGCCGTGATCTACGGCACGGGTTCGGTATTTCTGAATGGAGCAGCGCTTTCGAACTCCTCCGCCGTGACCATCGGGGATGTTGTCCAGACCCGAGACAACGGCGTGGCCAATATCAACGCCCCAGGCGCGACCATCGTAGTCGAGTCCAATACCATCGTTCGCTTCCAGAGCGGAGGCTTCGCACTCGATCGGGGAAACATTTCGGTTGCGACCGGCAAGGGAATGAGCGTATTTGCCCGCGATTTCAAGATCACTCCAATTTCAGGTGACTGGACAGAATTCTATGTGACCCGCGCCAGCGGGAGCATTCAAATCATTGCGCGCAAGAACAGTGTGACCGTAACTTGCGGTGCCAATTCATCCATCGTACGGGAAGGGCAACAAATCTCTCGCGAAGATGCGGCGGATTGCGGCTTGGTGTCGAAGCGAGGAGGCAGTGCTCCTACCGCCGCCAAAGCCCCCATTCTGGACTCGCAGCGGTTGCAGCAGATCGGAATCGGTGCCGGTGCCGGACTGCTGGGATGGGTTCTGTTTCAGGGCGACGAACCGGCTAGCCCCTCAGCTCCCTAAGCACAAGTCCGGGGAATACCCCCTACGGAATCACTCCATGATAGTGTTGTCCTGACCACAACGTGTTCCTGGATCCACGCCATAAATTCCCCTCACCTGATTTAAGTCACGCAAAATCTATAGCGTTCCACTTGGCTACTTCCGTGCCACTCCTCTAACCGCAGTCCCAACGGAGGGGAATATGGCAAATATCAATCGCACACCGGAAAGTGGAAATCAGAATTTCAGACAAATCGAAGGAGACAGCTGGCAGAGCATCTATCTACCGGTAGTCTGTGCCGGCGTCGTCATGGCAGTTGTGTTGGCTGTGGCCATCGCCTGCTCAAAGACGTCCGACAAACGGGTAGCCAAAATCAGCGCACCGTCAACATCAATGCCCGAAGCCACCAGCACTGCGCGGAGCACCAGCGTGGCTGCTCCAGTGGTTGCAAAGAAACTGATCAAGAAGCAGCGTCTAGCAAACGCAACTTATGTGAATGCCACCTACGGGGTTTCATTCAGCTATCCGCGCAGGTACAGCCTGCAGGCGGGAGACAAGAAATTGTCCATGCCGGTGCCGGCGAGCTTCTTGAAGCCGGGAGCAATTCAGGTTGCAACGGTGGACATGCCGGATGATCTGTATCCCGATACAGATTTTTCCTCCGCGCTGCTCAACGTGAGCGTGAACCCCAGCCTGACGGCGGACGAATGCGGACAATTTGTTCCGAACTCGAAAGATGTCGAGGCTGGGAAGCCCGCAAACGCCAAGCTGGGCGCCAACGAATTCGCAGAAGTCGAGCAAATGAACGGCGAGCAGTTGAATGGAGCGATCAACAGCCAGTCCGACCTGAAGTACTTCCATCTGTTCAAGAATGGCGCGTGCTATGAATTCGCGCTGGACGTGGAAACCTCGCGAAAGTCGGATGTGGACCTGGCGCAGGCGGACCGCGGGAAGATTTTCCAGCAGCTGGAAAAGATTCTCGCCACCGCCAGGATTAAGGATGTTGAACTTTCCGGCGTGCAGAAGACAGAGTCGGCGGCCAGCGCAAAGACGCAGGAGACGCCAGCTTCGACTGCTGCGGCTTCGGCGCAGACCAAAGTAGTGACCCTGGAGCAGAAGTGAGAAGTTTTATCAGGGTGCCCCGCCCTGTCCCTCCGGTTCAGGAGGACAGGGCGGGGGTTTTCTTTTGCAAGAAATTGTTATCTCACCCGCCCGAAGTATCGCTCTATCAATTGATGGCCGACCTTGAAGCCCAAGACCCTCCCCTGGACGACCGAGTGGTGATAATGGAATCCGGCATAGATCCTCGCGAGTTCGACTTCGTGCATAAGGTCATTGGTGCTAGTGAAGATGTGGGTCTTTCCAGTGACCTTGCTATCCACGGTGAATGTGAGGTCCGGGGTCCCGAAGTACCCTGCGAGAATGGTTGCGACGACGCCTGTGACGCAACCGTGCGCCGCCGGGTACTCTGGGTGGCTGGGGGTATTGGCCAGCGGTAGCCAGGTTGGATCAGCGGTGAGGGCTGGGTTGCCTCCGCCCGCTTGGATTGCAGTCACAGGCCGCCAGAAGCTGAAAGTAAACTTCGCATTCCAGCAGCCGATGCCAGCATCGGCATATCCTGCCCACAGCATGGCCATCAGTCGTGCGCTGTCCGAAATGTTAAGCCCTTTCTGGGTAACTAAGTTCCGGAAGGCACGTGCGTATTGCTGTCCCGTGTGCTCAGTCCAGAAACGGCCAATCTCCGT
>WNFC01006182.1_pt1 | contig 23780 bp, 23 predicted proteins | sample 5400541 | NCBI WGS metagenome assembly WNFC01 (sample SAMN13153342, study PRJNA577476) | soil metagenome | isolation source: 120 cm saprolite under Douglas fir tree site 2 hole 2 replicate 1 | place: USA:California | collected 2015-04-18
GGCATCCACCACCAAGACACACACGTCGGCGCGCTCGATCGCCTGCGAGGTCCGGAGCGTCGAGTAGAACTCGAGGTCGTCCGCGACCTTGCTGCGCTTGCGGAGTCCGGCCGTGTCGATGAACACGAGCGTGTGCCCCCGATAACTGAACGGGGTATCGATCGCGTCCCGCGTGGTTCCGGGCTCATCCGCTACGACCAGCCGCTCTTCCCCGAGCAGGCGGTTCACCAGACTCGACTTCCCCACGTTGGGCCGACCCACGACCGCGACGTGAATCTGGGCCTCGTCGCTCGTTTCCTGGGCCGCAGGCAACAGCTCGACAATACGGTCCAGCAGGTCGCCGGAGCTCTTCCCGACGGCGGCGGACACGGGGAAGGGATCGCCCAGGCCGAGCTCGTAAAAAGTGAGGTGGCGCGTGTCCTGGGGCAGCTGGTCGGCTTTGTTGGCGACCAGGATTACCGGGCGGCGGGCAGCGCGCAGATACTGCGCGATCTCCAGATCCGCGGGGTGCAACCCCGCTTCGACGTCCACCAGGAACAGCACGACATCACTCGCGGCCACCGCCGCCTCGACCTGGGCCCGGATCGCGCGGTTGAGCTGGTCGTGGGCGCCCGGCACCATCCCGCCCGTGTCCACCAGCCAGAACCGTCGGCCGTTCCACTCGGCCGCTCCGAAATGCCGATCGCGCGTGACGCCCGGACGGGCATCCACGATCGCGTCCCGGCCACCGATGAGCCGATTGAACAACGTGGACTTGCCCACGTTGGGGCGACCGACGATCGCGACCGTCGGAGCGCCGCTCATACCTCCCCTTTCCCCACCCCGTGGTGCGGAGTGCGGAATGGGGAGTGCGGAGTCTGACCCTCAATTCCGCACTCCGCACTCCGCACTCCGCACTCGATGAGCACGTCCGCAAAGTCATACGACAGGTGCACGGGCATCGGCACCCGCTCCGCGAGCTCGTCGGCGCTCAGATTGTCCACGAATACCAAGTCGTCGTTCACCGCCTCCGCCGGCAGCAGGACGAAGTCCAGGTCTTGCCGGTCGCTCAGCGCCCGCTCGATGGCCGTTCCGGGAAGGAGTCCCGCCGTGGTGACCGAGGACCCGAACAAGGTGTTCTCGACTACGACCAGCTCGAAGCGGCCGCCCGTCGTCGCCGCGACGTCGACCAGCACTTGTGGCATCAGTGGACCCATGGCGCGTCCGGTCACCACCCCAATGCGCTTCCCGGCCAGGTCGGGAAGCCGATCGACGGCCGCCGCGATCCTGGTCTGAAGGAAGCGCACCGAGCCCACCCCATTTTCGCGTTGCTCGAACTCGCCATACCACGTCGGGTCCGGCAGCGGCTCTCCCGCCTGGAGATAGAGGTCGTCGGCTCCAAAGCACCACGGCGCCCCCCGTTCGGCAAGCGCTCGCGTCGCCATCCGGTCGACCGCCGCGAGCGCCGCCCTGCACTCGTCCCGCGTCAGCTCGCGCACCAGGCGATGCTTCGAGAACTCGGTGAGGGCGACCGGAACGACCGAGACGGACACGACCGCGGGACCGAGGCCGTACAGCGCGGCGAGCGTGCGCTCGAGCTCGGCTCCATCGTTCACTCCCGGAACGAGGACGACCTGCGTGTGGAATGCGATCCCCCGCTCGGCGAACCAGGCCAGCTGAGGGATGATGTCCGGCGCCTCAGGGTTCCGGAGCAGCCAGCGGCGGACGGTGGGGTCCGTGGCATGCACCGAGACGTACAGCGGCGACAGCCGGTACTCGACGATCCGCTCCATGTCCCAGGGCTTCAGGTTCGTGAGCGTCGCGAAATTGCCGTAGCGGAACGACAGCCGGTAGTCGTCGTCGCGGATGTAGAGCGGCGAGCGCAAACCATCCGGGTTTCCATCGACGAAACAGAAATCGCAGTGGTTCCCACAGCGCCGGATCCGGGGCGGCTCGAGCGTCACGCCCATGGGGAGCCCCTCGGGGCGCTCGATGTCGTACTCGACGTCCTCCCCCGTCGGAAGACGCGCCGCCAAAAGGAAGCGCTCCTCCGCGGTGAGGAACTCCCAGTCGAGGAAATCCTCGAGCGGCCGGCCATTTACGGCCAATAACTCCGTTCCCGGGGCGATCCCCAGCTCGCTGCCGATGGAATCGGGTGCCACCGATTGCACGCGAATCACTGCACCTGCCTGCCCTTCAAGGACTTTGTGAGCGTGACGTCGCAACCCCAACGTGGACCATGACTTCCGAAAGCTATGAAATATGCCTTAGGAAGCGCGGTAACGCCAGCCGGCCACCCTCCTACCGCTCACCTTGACGTCGAACGCCTGACTTTGGCGGGGGGACATGGCGGGGACATCCTGCGTCTGGGTCGCGATCACCTGCCCTGTGGGGTCCAGGAACTCGAAGGTGACGTGGAGCGGGTTGGACGGAGCGGCCTTCAGGTTGGTCGCCACGGCCGACAGGGCGGCCCCTTCGCTGTCGGGGACGAAGCTGAGGACGGTGATCTCGACCGCGAGGTCGGCGTCGGCCCGCGCGACATAGGCTTTGGTGGAGTCGCGCTGCCGGCGGAAGTCCCACCCGGCCGCCATGAGCTTCAGCGACGCCCGGTTGAGCGGGTCGAGCGCCAGCAACCGTTGCGCCGTCGGCAGCAGGGCAGTCGAGTCGTGCAGCTGGTAGTAGGCCACGGCGAGAGAAAACAATGCGTCGCGGCGGTACGGGTTCTTGGCGAGCCCGAGCGTCAGCGCGCGGGCCGCGGGCCGGTAGAGCCCCTGCCCTACCATGCGCGTGCCGGGACCGAACAGGGCGTCGGGGTCCAGATCCTTCGAATGTGCGACCAGCGAGTCGAACACGGCGGCGGCCTGAGCGGCGTGGCCGCTCTGCCCATACAGGGTCGCGAGCGTCGTCGCCGCGTCGAGCTCACCCGGATAGGCCGCGAGGCACTGCTTCAGGGCGTCGATCGCGGGGGCGAACGCGGCGGTGAGCGCGCTCGAGTCGGCAGCGAGCTGCTGCACTGCCGCGGCCAGCGCGGCCCGTTGGCGCGCCACCGCCTCGGCCCGCGCCGTCGAATCGCGCGTGAACAGTTTCTGGTCCACCGGCGCGAGCTTCGCGTCCCGCGCCTTGCGCGATTGGGACGAGGCCACGAGGCGCGCCAGCACGGTGGAGTCGTTGGTGATCCCTCGCCGGATGGAATCGAGGCTCGCGCGCACGCGCGCGGCCCGCTGCGCAGCGGGATGGCCCTGCACCTTGCGCACCACCAGGTGCCAGGCGTTGGTCAAGGCCTCTCGCCGGTCGTTCGCGAAGGCCGGGTCGTCGCCGGCGGTGCGAGCCGCGAGGCGGTAGTAGGCGAGCGCCGAATCGTCGTTCGACCGGCTGGCATACAGAGCGGCCACGGTGGCGAATGCCTTGGGATTGCGGGGATCCAAGCGGGCAGCGACCTGCAGTACGCCGAGGGCGGAGTCCTGCTTGCCGTCCTGCCACGCTGAAAGGCCGTCGTTCAGCAACTTGCTCAACAGCTCGCCGCGGTACGTGGCGATGTCTTCCGCGCATTTGGGCGCAAGCGTGGCCGCACGCGTGAGCGAGGTGTCGGCGCCAGCCACGTCGCCCACGATGACGTAGTAGCGGCCGAGGTAGTACCAGGCGGCGGGGTTCGTACTCTGATTGTCTTGGGCGATCGCTTCGCCCAGGGCCTTCTTCGCCTGGACCAGCTGCGGCTCGCGCTGGTCGGGCTTCTCGACCGCGCCGCGCAGCGCCTGCATCCCTTTGTCAATTTTAGAGTTACCTGGCACGAGCTCGCAGGGGGGCCGGGGGGGCTCCCAGCTGGCCTGAGCGGCGAGCGGGAGGTCAAGGAGACCGGTCGCTAGGGCGAGCACGGCACAGCGCGCGACGGCACGCATGGGAGCTAGAAATGACGCGGGAGGCGACCGCTGTCAACTACCGCGGGACCGGGCGGCGCCGCGCCGAGCGCGGCCAGAGCACGGTCCGCCCGGACGCGGTTGGAATCCGCCTGGGCCGCGTGCGCGCTGAAGAGGCGGTATTGCTCGATCGCGCCCTGCACCTTCCCTTGGGCGGCATACACGGCCCGTTCTCGCTAGGGTGCCCTTTGAGTCGCTGAGATAGCCACCGTGCGGCCCTGCCACTCGTAGCGGGCGCCGACGGCGGCGGTGATGAGGGTGAGGACTTCTGCCACCGGCTCGTCGCCGTAGGAGCCCGTGACGGGGCGGCGCGCGAGCGCGGGATCGGCGACGCGGACGTCCAGGTCATACCACCGGCCCAGCCGCTCCGCAGCCTCCTCGAGGGGGACGTTCGTGAAGACGAGGCGTCCCCTGGTCCAGGCTAGCTCGTCGGCCACGCGCGCGTTGCGTAAGACCCGGATCGTGCCCGTCCGAGACAGGGTTGCAACCTGGCCAGCGCGGAGCGGAGTGCCGGCCAGCGCGACGGCTCCTTCGACCACCGCCACACGCTCGCGCTCCGCGTCGCGATAAGCGTGGACGCCGAATCTGGTCCCGATGTCCTGGATCGCGCCGCCCGCGGTATGAACGACGAAGGGGCGAGCGGCATCATGCACGACGCTGAAGTAGGCTTCCCCTTCCAGGTACACGTCCCGCTGGAGGGCGGCGAAAGGCACCGGCGCCCGCAGCTTGCTGTCCGCGTTGAGAGTGATTTCCGTGCCGTCGAGCAGCCGCAAAACGGCGCGCCGGCCGCGAGGAGTGGTGTACTCCCGGATGGGCCGCGCCTGGGCGACCGCGCGTGTATCGTGACCGACCCACCAGGCCGCACCGGCGCCGATCACGGCAGCGACGATCGCGGCCGCATCGGGAGGTTCCACCGCCCCGATCGCTTGCGACCGCCATGCCGGGTCTCGAATCGGCTCCAGGCCGCGTCTACATCGTAGGGCGCGCCGAGTCGCTGAGCGTCAGTGTCCCAGGCAGTTTGCAGGGTAGTGACGGCGGCCCCGCGCGCCGCATGCGACCCGATCCACGCCTCGATGTCGGCACGATCCTCAGGGCTGGCGGTCCCGTCGAGGTAGCGGGCCAGCGCGCCGATATCGACAGTGGGGGGCAGGGGCGGCATCATCCCTAATGACGCCGCAAGGGTGGGACTTACTTACTCGAGAGCGCGGTCAGGGCCCCCCTCCCCCTCCCCCTCCGGCCCTCTGGTACACACGCACATAGTCCACCCGCATGGTCTGCGGGAACACGGTCGTGGTGTCTGGATTGCCGGGCCAGTTGCCGCCGACGGCCACGTTCAGAATGATGAAGAACGGGTGATCGAACACCCACTGCCCGGGTACATCCCGCGTCGTAGTGGTCTTGTAGAGCGTGTCGTCGACGTACCATCGAATCGCGTCTGATTCCCATTCCACGGCGTACACGTGAAAACTGTCGGCGAAGGCGCCCGCGCTCAGCTCGTACGTGCTGGTGACGCCTTGTGCACCCGAGTAGCCGGGGCCGTGCACGGTGCCGTGCACGCGGCGGGGCTCCCTCCCGATGTTCTCCATGATGTCGATCTCACCGCACGTGGGCCAACCGACCGCGGCGCAGTTGTCGCCCAGCATCCAGAAGGCGGGCCACAGTCCCTGCCCGCGCGGAATCTGAATGCGGGCTTCCATGCGGCCGTATCGCCACGCGCCTAAGCCTTCGGTCTTCAGGCGGGCAGACGTGTAGTCACGGGTGCCGAACGTCTCCCGGCGCGCCTCGATGACCAGGTTGCCGCCTTCGATCCGAGCATTCTCGGTGCGATCCGTGTAAAACTCGAGCTCGGCGTTGCCCCAGCCGTTGCCCCCGGTCTCCCGAACCCATTTCCCGGCGTCGAGCGTCGTGCCGTCAAACTCGTCGTGCCACACAAGTTGCCATGCGGGACGCGATGATTCGGGCGTGCCTCCTACCGAGCAGGACACACCGACCACGACCGCAACCCAGGTATGGCGAGGCATCAGCTAGGAAGGCAGCAGCGCCTTTCGCAGCACAGTGAGCGCGATGTCGCGGCCGCCCAGGTAGGTCGCAACGTAGTGGCACAGGCCGTCGTAGTACATCCGGAACATCGCCTCGAAGGCCGCCTCATCGCCCGCTCGGATCCGATCGGTCCAGTCGTGCGAGGGCACACGGGACGCGCTCGGGCGAGTACCATCCTCGCCGGCGGGACGGTGGCGCGTGGAGGATGACATGCAGAGCGGGCGACGGGATTCGAACCCGTGACGTCCAGCTTGGGAAGCATCCGCAAGCCGCAACGTGGCGCCACCAAGCGCCAGCGTCCGCCACGATTTCACGAACAGACCCCAAAGCTCAGCGAGGACGGTCCGCGCTCGAGTCCCCAAGTTTATCCCACAGTTTCGCGTTGGGGAAGGATCGACAAGACCCCCCTTTTGTTCTGGTGGCGCCATGAGCCGGCGCCGCGACGGAGAGGGAGAACGCCGGCCCAGCGGGAGGCGCGTGGCGCACCTGATCGGCAATCCGACGCCCAGGAAGCCCATCAAGGTGCCGCCCTTCGTGACGGACACGTTGTTCCCCGTCGTCGGCGGGCCGTTCAAGATCGTCCGCTCACACGGCTTCTCCCCGCTCGGGCCCAACAACGAAGCCATCACGGCGGCCGGGAATGGCGACACGACGGTGACGTTCTACAAGGAGCCCACCGATCACGTCCTGGCCCATGAGGCTGGGCACATCCTCGCCTGGTCTGCCCCCCGTCTTTCGGACCAGCGGATATGAGACATATGCTACAAGTGTCCGTGAGGGGCGGCAGACACGCAGAGTCTGCCAGACTCCTTCCGACACGTGAGCAAGCGAGGTGATGATGTCATATCCAAGAGCTGTAGTGCCTCTCGGCACTGTCCTCAGTGCCTGCCTCGTAGCTGTCGTACACGCCCAAACGCCCGCGTGCGATACGCTGGCAGTCGCAAGCGATCCCGTGACCTCGGACAGCCTGTACCCGCCGACACTCGCAGACGTGCAAATTCCCAGCTCGGGCGCCCGGATGAACGGCGTGCTGTACCTCGCCCAGAGCAAGGGCCCTCACACCACGGTGCTAGTTCTACACGGCTTTCCGGGTACCGAGAAGAATACCGACCTAGCTCAGGTCGTCCGACGGGCCGGGTTCAACGCCCTGATCTTCCACTATCGCGGCGCCTGGGGCAGTGACGGGGACTACTCCTTCAGTCACGTCTTAGAGGACGTCGCTGCCGCCCTCCGATGGCTCCGTCAACCAGCCGTCGCGGACTCCTACCGAGTGAACACGCGGCGCCTGATTCTGGTTGGCCATAGCTTGGGTGGCTTCGCCGCCCTGTACAGCGCCGCCGCCGACAGCGGCGTCCGAGCCGTTGCCGCTCTCGCACCAGGTGACTTCGGTCGCCGCGGCGAACGCTTGAAGGATCCCGAAGCGTTCGCCGCGAGCGTGCGCCGGCTTGACCCGCAGCTCGGGCCGCTGCGTGGGACGTCGGGGCAAGCTCTCGCCCAGGACATGGTCGACCACGCCACACAATGGCAGTTGGAGCGTTACGCGCACGTCCTGGCCGGGAAGCGAGTGCTGCTGGTCGCGGCGACACGCGATGCCATCGTGCCTCTGGGAGAGGTGTATGAGCCACTGGGAGCGGCACTGCGGCAAGAGGGAGCTCGACACTTGACCGCCGCAACGCTTGACGCAGACCACGGGTTCTCAAACAGCCGCGTGAGACTCGCCCGGGGGCAGGACACGCCCCTCGTTGCGGCAAAGCACCCTAGCGCCACCAGCTCTGTTCCCTCATGCTTTGGGTACAGCTGTCGCGAATCCGCCCTTGGCTGGCGGCTTGACCGGGGCTTGAGGGCTCGGCGTCACCTTGCGTGCCGCTCGCCCGGCATAACCGGAGACGATCCCATGAAGCCCTTGACTCTGCGTTTCGTCCTCTGTGCCCTGTCTGCAGTCACGGCCGCTGCCGCGTCGGGGCCTTGTAGCCCCTTTGGGCCTGGCAGTGATCTCGTCACTGTGCTTTTCACGGACCCCGGTACGACGGGATATCAAGCGACAGCCTTCGACAGTGCGGCGCCTGCGAGCTTCAACGAGACAGCTCATCTCAGCCCAGGGGCCACGTTCTGCGCGCGCACGCACTTGGCAGTGGTGGGACCCCGCCCGACTATCAATCTCGTAGCGAAGCTCGATAGCGGTGGTGTCATCAATACGACCTCCTTTCACGTGCAAAATCCATCTTGCGCGCAGTGCTTGACGCTACAAAGCTGGACGTGGGACGGCCTCACGCTCCCGAAATGGGGACCCTCGTGTTAACGCTTACGGCGACCTGTGTCCGCGCCCGGAGCCTAAGCGCGATCCGTTAGGCGGCAACGGGAAAGAGTTCCGGTTGTGTCACGGACGGTAAGAGTAGAGAGGAGAAGAGTTCATGGATGACTCCGTCTCCACCGAGCGCGCGCCGCGTGCTCGCTTCGCCCAGTTCCTTACCGACCCCCGGGTCGACCGGTCGATCGCGATCGTCGCATCCCTCCCCGCGGCCTACGTGATCTATCGCCGCCTGCAGCAAGGCACTCTGGACATCGTCCGGATCATCGGGATCATTCAGGGCCTGCTCTTGATCGTGACCATGGTCGCCCGCCGCACGCCCGTGCGCGTGACCATGAACCCATGGTTCTGGCTGCTCGCGTTCGTGGCGACCTACTGGGTTCCTTTCACGGCGCTGGCCGCAGCAGCAGGTACGACGCTCATACCACGATGGGGCACGCTCACTTTGTCCTGGCTCGGTCTGGGGATTTTGCTCTACGCACGGGTCAGTCTCGGGCGCAATATTGGCCTCGTTCCCGCGCAACGGCGCATCGTCACGACCGGCGCATACGGCTTGGTGCGGCACCCGATCTACACCGGAATCTTTGTCAACTACCTAGCCCTCGTCCTGCAACGCTTCTCCGGCGGCAACCTCCTGCTCGTGGCGCTTGGCGCGTTGTGGTTTATGGTGAAGAGTGTGATTGAGGAGCGGTTCTTGGCCGCCGACCCAGAGTACGCAGCCTACTTAGGTAGGGTTCGCTGGCGCTGGGTGCCTGGCCTCGCATGACGCGCTGCGGCCTAACAAGCGCTTGAAGGCTGGCGGGCGCGTCACCCCGTTCGTGGGCCGTCGGGATGAGTACGATAATGCGTCTTTCCGTACTCATCGACATGGAGAACGGCGGGGCCGTTCAGCCGCCTTGGGCCTAGCCGTCGGATTGCGCAGGCGGACGGACCAAGAGAATCTGGTTCCCATCCTGCGAGTAAAGAATCGGTCGCTTCCAGGTCTGCCGATCCGTTTCGTAGACGGGTCTCAGTCCCTTGGCGAGGTGCTGGGATCGCTCGCGAGAGAGACCGAACGAGGGTTCGGCGCCGGCGGCGCGCAATGCATCAATGACGCCGGGTGGCTCGCCTATACCGTCGCGAGCGTCGAGGCCGCTGAGTGGCCCGTCCCAGTCGAAAAACCGCTCGCCAACCACCACCCCCACAAACGGTGTTCGCTCAGGCGGTGGAAGCGCCCCGGCTAGCCTCGGCCCCGGAAGGACCCATGCAGTCGGTGCGGTCGGGGCTGCCGTGAGGTCCCTCATGAGCTGCGCCTCCACGGTGACGGGGGCAAGGGCGTGTACGGGTCGTGCGATGAGCCGGACGAGGGCTGTATCGGGGGGAGCTGCCCGGATGACGTCGGTTTGGAACCATACCGTGACCTTCACCAGACCAGGACCCGTGACGATCGCCTCGTCCACTGTGCTGTCGACCGTTAGCGAATGGACCTCGCGCCCGCCCGCGCCAAACCGCAGGGTGTGCCGCGGCTCAAACCTTGCTTGCATTGTCCTATCCTCGAGGAAGCCAGGCACGACCAGTGAAAGCGTCGAACGATGGAAGGGTATAACCACGGGAGCGTCCGACGAGGGCGTGACGTAAAGGTCCATTTGGAAGGCCCAACTGAGAGACTGGACCTCCGTTGCTCCGGTGCCCCGTGACTGGACTGACGCACTCAGTCTGCAGGTCAGGAGCTCTACCTCTGGTAGCTGCTGGAGCGGAACGAGGAGCCGAACAAGGTCCTCGCGTCGCGCCGACCGCACCGCCGTTCCCTCGCGCCATGGGACCTCCAGCTCCACGGGGCCACCGCCCGCGGTGCCGTGGGCCGGATTCTTGACCACGAACGGCGCCCGTGTCGTGTCGAACAGCAGGCCCACCACAGTACCGTCGGCCGTCGGTACAGCGAGATGGACCAGGGCTGGCGCGAGGCCGTCGAAGCACGCCCGCACCTGGGCCCACCAGTCGGCCAGGTCTTTAGGTTCTGCGGTGGTGACCGTTTTGCCGCCTCGTCGACGCCGATCACCCAGAGGATCGCGGCTTCCCCCGATGCGTTCGCATGCCCGGCGATTCGACGGGCAGCCTTTACCGCGTCGGGCCACCGCGCTTTGAGTTCGACCCGCGAATCCTCGACCGGATGGCCAGCTTTCGCGCGGTCTATCGCGCTGAGTATCCAGTGTTCCAGTTGGGCGTTGGTCATCGGCCTCCGGTATGGAACACCCTGGCCTGTCAACCGCGAAGGGCCTTCCCCCTAAGTTAGCGCTGTATCGGTAGGGTCTCTACGCGCTGGCTGCCACCCGGCGTGCAACATCGCCCCCGAGATCCTGCCGGTTGTCGTCGTAGGCGTTGAGCGTCCGCGTATACGCCCCCTCGGACGCATATGTCGGCCCGCGCGACCCGGCGACCGCCCGCCAGCTTCAGGCGCTTGTTGGGCCGCGGCCAGCCGAGCCCGCTCCCCAGCTGGCAATACCGTTCCCTAGTCGAGTTCTTTGAAAGTCGGCGCACCGGCCCGTCCTATCTGGTCGAGCTTTCGATACCATGAGTCGTGCTTGAAATAGACAAGGAACTCCTTCGCCTCCCCTAGCAGCGTTCGGTCGCCGAGCGCCACCGCTAGCTCCCCGAGTAGCAGATGCGGGCGCGGGTCTTCCGCGCTCACATGGCCCACTGTTTCGAGCGCGACGTCGCGAGCGCTCTCGAGTTTGCCTGCGTGGGCGGACTTCATTGCGTAGTCGCAGTAGAGCCTCATCCGCGCCAGCTCCGTTGTTTTGTGGATGGCCCACACCTCAAAAAGATCTCGGGCCCCCTTCAGAGAACTCGTGTGGAACACGGAGAAAACGGAGCAGCGGGGGCATCGATCGACTGTTAGGGTTGTGATGCCCAACGTCTCGAGATCACGAATCATGTTGAGGAGCTGCAAAGCAGTCGAAGAGAGGTACTGGACCGTGGGCATTGACGTAAGGAGAGTCTGGGCATAATCAGCTGCGCGAAATGGAGTGCTGAACACCGGTAGACACTGGCCGCTGCCATCCGGCAGAGGGAAGGTCACCGCACCGCTTCCGTGCGCAGTCATCAGTTCTGTAAAGAGCGGCGCATCGTCTTGAGACTGATGGGCGGATGTGCGAAGCTCTCGCGCAATGGCGTCACGGCGCGCAGTGAACGACTCTCCGGCCTCCTCCTGCACAAGATCTGCGGGCAGGGTCCGAGTGGGCACGGCTCGTAGGCGTGAGTACTCGGGCAGTTCCCGTCGCTTCTTGCTGCCAGTCAGCCACTCCAACATGGAACCGAACCCTCGCGCAGCTCCCGACGCCTGGCCCCAACACGATGGTGAGTCCGCATAGTGCCGCGGCCTAACGGATCGCGCTTAAGCTGCGGGCGAAGGACTTGCAGGCGCAAGGAAAAGGCCCGGCCGAAGCTGCGCCGGGGCTAGTCGCGCGAGCAGGTCAGCGTCAAGCGGTTGTTAGGTGCTCCGCCGTTGGTGCGCCCGCACGACGTTTCTAACGGTCGAGTGGTGCCACCGGGCGCCCCGTTTGGGGTGATGCCCTTCCTTGGCGAGCTGGGCAGCGATCGCGCGGTAGCTCCGTCCCCGGCGCCGCAGCGTGAGAATGCGGCGAATGGTGGCCTGCTCCTCGGGGACGGCCTCCATCCCCTGCCCCGGCCCGGGCGTGCGGAACCCCAGTGGCGTCGCGCCTAGCCGCTCTCCCATGCTGCGCTTGTGCGCCAAGGCCGCGCTGGTGCGCTCGCCAATCAATTCCCGCTCCATCTCGGCCAAAGCACCCATGATGCGGAGAAAGAACCGCCCCGATGCGCTCGCCGTGTCCACCGTCTCCGCGAGGGAGTGAAGTGCGACGCCCTCGTGGTCGCACACGTCCTCGACCAAATAGAGCAGGTCGCGGGTGCGCCGGCTCAAGCGGTCCAACTTGGTAACGATCACTGCACCGACCGTGTGTCCCTGGCATGCCGCGATTAGCTGTTGCAGCCCGGGCCGCTCGAGCGTCTTGGCGCTCAACCCCTCGTCGCGCACGACGGCCACGAGCTCCAAGTCTTTCGCGGTGCAGTAGGCGCGGATCTTCGCCTCTTGGGCGTCGAGGCTCACGCCCTCGCGGGCCTGCTCCTCGGTGCTCACCCGGACGTAGCCGACCGCTCGAGGGCGTGGTGTAGGCACCTCTGCAACGGCTGGGCGGCGCACACGAGCTGCCCGGGTCCGGGGGGCGAAGGTGGCGGCACGAGTCACCACGGCGCGACGAGTCATCGGGTACGCCGATCCTGCTCTCGCTGCCAGCGGCGAAGCTCCTGCATCGGTCGCTCGAGAGAAGTGGGACCCTGGACGGTGTCGACGTGCCCCCTGATGAGCTTGGCGTCGTCCATGCTGCGTGGCTTCCACTCCCCGTATTCGAGGGCATGGATGGCCGCCGCGGCAATGTCCATGTACGCGAACAACACAGTGACTTCCTCAGCCGTCAGGGTCAGCGTAGCCTCCGCGCGGCTCAAGGGGTCCTCCTCATGCTCTTGGATGGGCTTTGCGGTACGCCCCGATGACATGCGCCAGCGAGACGTGCGTGTACCGCTGCGTATTGCTCAGGCTGGTGTGGCCCAGCAGCGCCGCGATTGATACTAGATCCGCCCCGCGATCGAGCAAATGGGTAGCGCAGGCGTGGCGGATTGCATGCACGCCCATGCGGCGACCTGTCTTGAACGGCCACAAGTAGGGCGTCAGACGGAGTTGCATCGCCCGCGGCGTCATCGGCTTCCCCGAACGAGCCACAAACACGGTCGGCACGTCGCGGTCCCCGAGCACCTGTGAGCGGGCCCTGAGATAGAATCGCATCGCGACGACGGCGTGATGGCCCAGGGGGCAGATGCGTTCCTTCTTGCCCTTGCCCTCCACCAGGACTTCTTCCTTGCCTCTCGCCAGCTCCAGGTGCTCGATGGTGAGGCCGACGAGTTCGGAGAGTCGGCAGCCGGTCGAATACAGCACCTCGAGCGCTGCAAGGTCGCGCAGCAGACGAAACCGTTCGCGACGCACGCGGCGACCCCACCCTGTCGGCAGCTTGGCGAGCCGATCTTCGATGGCGGCGAACATTCCCGCCATCTGCTCCTGACTCGGGACCTGGGGAATCCTCCTGATGAGTTTCACCCGGAGGAACCGGAACGGGTTAGGCAGGTCCCGGTCCAAGATGCCGGACAGAAAGGTGTAGAACGACCGTAAGGCCGACGCCACGCGACTGATGCTGTTCGCGCCGATCCCCCGATTGCGCAGCGACGCGACGAAGGCCCTAACAAGCTCGCGGTCCACCGTGGCCCAGGTCCAGCCCGGAGCGTTCGCGTTGGCGAATGCCGCGAAGTATTCAAGGTCGCGCCGGTACGCCTGCACAGTGTGGGGCGAGTCGTCACGCGCCTTCTCCGCGTACTCGAGGAACGCGATGGCGTCGGCGTCGATGGCGGTCATGGTTTCCCCCGCACGTGCTGGGTGCGACAACTCGCACACCGGACGATGGACGTCACCCCAGGGCTGAACCATTGACCACAGACCCGACAGCGTTCGGGGAGCACGCGCTCGAGCCGGAATTGCATGTCGCGGAGCCGCGCGGCAGCACGTGCCTGCCCCCGGTACCATAGCAAACAGTACCCGTCAGGCTCGTACGGCGAGATGCCGGCGACGTAGCTGTGGAAGTTGGCCGCGAAGGCGTCTTCGGCCATCCACAGCGCTTCTTCCGCGTAGTCACGCTTCATGGGGCCCCCCTTCGAGTTGGGCGATGGCGCGCCACAAGCGGCCGCGACAGCTCGCCAGCGGCTCGTACAGGGCAGTCGCTTGATCCGCTGTGAGGATATCAGGCCCAACGTCCGAAACTCGCGCTCCAAGTCGTCCAAGAGCGTGAGCGCGGTACGGACGTGCTCTTGTGGGGTCTCCGGACCGTTCAACAACGCCAGCGCCATACGCGTGATACTACCACCAAACGGGACTACCGGCTAGTGGTGGTATCGCCTATATTCGGTGGTACGGATACTTTGGGGGCATGGTGAAGTTGCGGGTTGGTAAGCTCTTGAAAGAACGCGGGATGACGGTCTACGCCTTGGCGAAGGCCGCCAAGATCCCCCAGACAACTGCGTATCGGTTGGCCCGGGGGAACGTGAAGCGCGTGGACGTGCGGCTCGTGGACCGACTGTGCGCGGCGCTCCACTGTCAGGTAGCGGACCTGTTCGAGCGGGTGCCTGGGAGCCACAAATGAACGCTGGCCCTTGGCGGAGCCGCTGCTCGAGAAGATCGCCAAGGCGCTGCGCGTTCCGCTGTCGCGTTTGATGCGGGTCGAGTAGTCGGATTGCTCGGCCCTTGTGTAGAGTGACCGGGTAGGCTTTGTTGTTGTGGTGGGTGGCGCGAGCTGCCCGACAGATGATATAAGGCTCCCAAGCGCGGGTTTGGGGGCTCTTTTTTTTGGCCCAAGAACTGAGGGGTCCACCGATGAGCGAGCAGAGGCTAACGATCACCGACGCTGCTTTGCGGCTGCGGGCGAGCTACTGGACGACCCGGGAGCTCTTGCTGCGTGGCCAGGTCGTTGGAGGGCGTGACGAGTCCGGACACCTGTTCATCGACGGGCGTTCGCTCGAGCGCTACCTCCGAGGAAAAACGAGTGCTGCGGCTGCTGCCGTGGCCTAGATCAAGCGACACACTGGGCCGGGCGCCAAAGAAAACGGGCGCCCACCGCCAGCAACGGGAGCGCCCTGGAGAACACGATGAAACGTACAGCCTACACGCCTGTCCCGCCAGACCGAACGCACACTGCGGCGGGTGAGACATGGATTCCTCTCCCGCGCGCGGCCCGTCAGCTCGGGAAGCAGCTCGATTCCGTCGTCTGGCTAATTCACCACGGCTATCTCGTCGGCTATCTGTCCCCGCCCCGCTGGTTTGTCCGGGCCGACTCGCTCACCCGTTACCAACGCTGGGCCAAACGGAGCGCCGCATGACGGCCCTGACCGACCCGGTGCTCAGCGCCCTGGATCGGGCGGGTGTCAATGACTTCATGTCCACCGGCGATGCCAGCATACGGGAAACCCTGTACCGGCTCGCCAAAGAGGCCGAATCCCTCTCTGGGATCGACCGCGCCTTCCACACTCGGCGGGAGCGCGACGATCTGGTGACAATGCTCCGGCTGTTGCCGCGGCAGGGCCACCTCGTCGCCGTGCAGGGCGTCCAGGCGAATCGCTGGACGGTGCTCGAGGTCTACGCCCACTATCTGGCTGGGACGCTGGCCCACCTCTACGGCCCCCAGGACAATCAGGGGCTCAACGACCTGCTCGAGCCGTGGCTTGAGACCGCGCAGTGCGCAGATGGCACGCGCGAGAACCGCCGCGGCGCGTTCCGGTCCCTCAAGACGGACGGTCGGCGCGCCTATCAGCTCCGCGACCTGCCGGGGCTGCTGACCGGCTACCGGAGAACCTGCGAAGCCGCAGGCTACCCGCGTGCCTTCAACGTTGCCAAGACGTGCGTGCAAGCGTTCCTGCGGGATACGGTGGGTCGCCGGCACCAGCTCTACATCGACGTGGCGGACACCGAGAAACTCAAGGAGCGGGGTGAAGGTCTGTCCGGGTTCGCCCTGGTTGACGCTCTGGCCGTACGCGACGAGCTCTCAACCGCTGTGGGCCGCGCGTGGTGGTCGATGTGTCTGACCGGCATGGGCCTCAAGGAATTCTGGGAGGACGGTTGGACGGTTCAGGACGATCGGGTGCACATCAAGGGCGAAAAGGCGTTTGGGCGAGTGCGCGACGTGCCGCTGGTCGATACACCTGTGCGGCCGGAGATCGGCCGACGCGGCTACGTCACCGCCCTGCGGCGTCTGAGCGTGAAGCGACTCACCGCCCTGCTCACCGAACGCCTCGAGCGCGAGCCCACGCGGCAGGAAGTCGCCACGGCCCTGCGTGAGGAGCGCGGCGAGATCTGGCACGTGGCACCATATCGGGCCCGCAAGACATTCGCTCGCTGGGCTGAGGACGCCGGCGTCCCGAGGGTGCGACGCTTGATGTATCTTGGCCACGGCAAGCAGGACGTAACGGACCGCTACGAGCGGTATCAGATCGCGGAGTTTCTACGAGAGGACGCCCGCCGGATGCGGGCCCTACTGCCCCAGCAAGGGCTCAGGGTAGTGCCATGAGCGCGTGCATCTTGGCTGCGGGGCTGGCGACAATCCTGGGCTTCAGTCCCCCAGTTAGTCCCCGAGTTACGTCGGAACTACGACTGCGGAACCTCGTAAGTCTAAGAGCGGGCGACGGGATTCGAACCCGTGACGTCCAGCTTGGGAAGCTGGCATTCTACCCCTGAATTACGCCCGCGAAGCGCCTACTTGGCAGGAATTGTGCCAACATTAGGCCACTTTATCAATCCCGCTCACGACCGCTTGTACCGCCAGGCCATGACCCCCTTCTGTCCTGTTCTCAGTTTAAACGATTGGTTCCCCCCCGCTTCGACGGAGGGCGCATCCTGTGGCAGCGACGCAACGACAGTGCCTTTGCCGTCGAGCAACTCGAACGTGACCTTCACCGGCGGCGAAGGCTTGGAGTGGAAGTTGGTGAACAAGCCTTCTACGGCGGCGCCCTGGTCGTTCGTGGTGAATTTTCCTACCGTGATTTCAATCGGGAGCGAGTCCGCCAGGGTCAGGTAATACAGCGCTGAGTCCTTCTTGCCGACGAGCTGCCATGCACCCGCAAGCTTGGCGAGCGTGAGGCGGTTCAGCGGATCCACCGCAAAGAGTCGCTGGGCGAGCTGCAGCGTCTTGCCGGTGTCGCTGAGCATGAACGAGATGCCGGTCAGGTTGTACAGCGCGTCGCGATAGAACGGGTTCTTCTCCAGACCCGCGTGGTACGTCTGCACGCCCAGGCGGTACAGCGGGTCAGCCAGCGCATGGAACTTCCGCATCGTGTCCGCAGCCGCGGGCTGACACCGCGCCGAGATCTGACGCGCCGTAAGGGTGGGGGTTTTTTTCTTGAGTGCCTTCCCACAGGCGGCATCGAGCTCGACCGTGTCGGGCGTCAGCGGAATGGCGCCCAACACCGAGCCAGCCGCGCCGAACAGATCCTCGGCACTCGCCGAATCCGCGTGTGCCGCGATGGCCGCATACAGCGCCATGGCGGAATCGCGCTGGTTGGCGCGCAGGTACAGCTCCGCCAGGTTCGCCTTCGCTTGCACGTCATTGGGGTACGCGGCGAGGAACTCCTTGTAGGCCGCAGCGGCCTCGTCCCAGCGCTTCTCGCTGTGATAAACGCGCGCGATGTTCAGCCACGCTTCCCGTTTATCGCCAGCGTATTTCGGGTCGGTTGCCGCCGGCAGCGCCAAGCGGAAGTACTTCACCGCCGAGTCCATGCGCGTCGCATAGACGACCGAGTCGGTGCGGTACTTCGCCGCGTTCGTCTGCTTGAGGGCCGAATCGGGCTCCGGTCGAGTGACGAACAGGTGCGCCAGGTAGATGAAGCCGGGCGGCTCGTCGCGGTAGATCTGGTTGGCACGCCGAAACTCGACGATCGCCGAGTCGGGGTTCCCCGCCTGCCACACCGCGGCCGCGGTGTTGTACACCGGCACCCAGGCCTGGCGCCGGTATAGAGAGATATCGTCCTTGCACTTCGGTTCCAGCGCCAGGGCCTTCGTGAGCGCGGAGTCAGCGCCCGCGAAATCGTTCACCGCCAGGTAGTACCGCCCCAGGTAGTACCACGCCGCCGGGTTTTGCTCCTGGCCGTCGGCACGAACCGCTTGCGTCAAGTCGCGCTCCGCGTCCTTGAACGCCTTAGTCCGCTGCTCGGCGAATTTCGTGTTCGTCCCATTCCTGAGCGCTTCCATTCCACTATTCACCAGCTTGTGGTTCGGCTTGATCCCGCATGAGGCCGGGATGAAGCCGATGCCCTGCGCCCGCAGCGCGGGAGCCGCAACGACGAGACAAAGGCACGCGAGAATGGCGGCGTGATGCTTCACGGTCATGCTCACTCCTTGGATTTGGCCACCAACGCCTCGGCGTCGCGCTGCGCGACCCGGGCAACCTCGAGCGGCGGCCGGCCAAGCGCGCGAGCCGCCGCGAGAACATCGTCGTACTCCGGTTTGACTCTCACACCGTCGGCATCCGGCTGCTCCAACACCTTCACCCGTACGGTGACGTCGGGCGTGAGCTGGACCGTTACCTGACGGCGGGCCAGCGTCGCACGCTCCGCCACCCAGCGGCGGACCCCCGCCGTGGTGCTGTGCCGAAACAGCGCGGCGGTCACGGGCTCCGCCAACTCCTCGGGTGCCACGACCTCGACGCGGAATCCGGAACGTCCCTTCTTCATCTGCACGGGCCACGTCTGCACGTCCAGCGCCCCGGCGGCAACGAGCGCCTGCCGCAACGGCTCCACGTATTCCGGACTCATGTCATCCACGTCGGTCGCCAGCAGGGTCACGCGGCCGGCCTCCGCCGCCTGCTCCGCGATGAGGATCCGCAAGGCGTTGGGATAGTCCTTGGGGTTCCGCTGCCCCGCACCCCAGCCGCCCTTCACCATGCGCCACTGTCGCGGTGGTGGACCCGACGCGAGCACACGTACCAGCGCGGCTCCGGTCGGTGTCGTGGCTTCCCCCTCCACCGGCCCGCCACTCGCCAGCTCGACCCCTTCCAACAGGATCGCGGTGGCCGGCGCCGGCACCGGCAGCCGGCCGTGTTCCGCCTCCACCCATCCCTTCCCCACGGCCACGGGCCAAGCGTACACCGCTTCGACGCCGAGCTGCTCGAATCCCTCGATTGCCCCCACGATGTCGAGCACGGCATCCACTGCCCCGACCTCGTGCAAGTGCACCTTCTCGGGCGCGACTCCGTGCACCTGGCCCTCGGCATCGCCCACCAGCCGGAACGCGCGTATGGCGCGCTCCTTCACCCAATCGGAAACCGGTGCCCGCTCGACCAGCCGCACCAGCTCGCCCACGTGGCGTCCGTGCGGCTGCTCGGGGATTGTGAACTCGACCTGCTTGCACGCCACGCCGCAGCGGACGGCGTTCCGAACCGTGACTCCCACGCCGGCGAGCCCCAGCCGCCCGGGCAGCCCTTCGAGCCAAACCTGTGGCGCGCCGAGGGCGAGGAGCGCCCCCAGGGTCATGTCGCCAGAGATGCCGGCTGCCGGGTCTAAGATCGCGATGCGCATCCGTCTCAAGCGACGGAATATAAACGGCTTAGGCCCGGTACAGCCACCCGGCACCAGTATTGAAGATCACGACCCGATCGTCCGCCCGCAGCACCCCCCGCGCCTTGAGCTCGATGGCTCCCGCGAGCGAAGCTCCACCCTCCGGAGCGGCATCGATGCCCTCGAGGGTTTGCAGGTCGCGGGCCGCCGCGGCGAGAAGTACGTCGGTGACTGCTACCGCCCCACCCCCGCTTTCGCGCAGGGCGCGGAGTATCAGGCGATCCCCCAGGGGGGCAGGGACTCGCAGGCCCGCGGCGATCGTCTGTGGGTCGGGCCATGGCGCGCAACACTCGGCCCCGGCCTCGAATCCACTCACGACGGGCGCGCACCCCGCGGCCTGCACGCTGTACAGGCGGGGCGGTTTTCCTTGAAGCCAGTCGGCGCGGATGAGCTCGGCGAAGGCCTTCCACATGCCGATCAGCCCCGTGCCGCCACCGGTGGGATACACGATCGCGTCGGGCATGGTCCAGCCGAGCTGCTCCGCCAGCTCGAGGCCCAGAGTTTTCTTGCCCTCGATGCGGTACGGCTCGCGCAACGTGGACATGTCAACGGCACCGGTCTCCGCAGCATAGGCGCGGGCCGCCTTGCCGCAGTCGCCGATGTGCCCATTCACGAGTACCAGGTCGCCGCCGAAGCTGCGGATCTGGCCGAGGATGGTGGGGGGCGTGGTGGCCGGTGCGTACACGCGAGCCGCGAGGCCAGCGCGCGCGGCGTAGGCCGCGAGCGCCACGCCTGCGTTTCCTGCCGTGGGCACGACCAGCCGCTTGGCGCCCGCGAGCGCGGCACGAGTCACGGCGGCGGCTAGTCCGCGGGCTTTGAACGAGCCCGTGGGGTTCGCTCCTTCTTCCTTCACCCGCAGGTCGCGAAAGCCGTGCTTCGCGGCGAGCCGGGGCACCGGGAGCAGCGGCGTCCCGCCCTCGCCCAGTGTGACCGGGGCCTCCCCATCGGTGAGGGGCAACCACTCCCGGTAGCGCCACATGGTCCAGCGACGCTCCTGCAGCAGCGCTCGAGCCTCGGGCTTCGGCGCGGCGCCATACCGGACCAGATACGGCTGGCCGCAGGTGCAGACGCCGGGCAAGCCACCCGCGTTGCGGGTGGCGCCGCAGCCTGAACATTCGAGGGACCAGGGAAACTCAGACCCGGGCATGCAATCGATCCAGTATGCGCTCCGCCAGCTTGGTCGAGAACCCGGGCAGCGACGCAATCTCGGCCGGCGTCGCGGTCTTCACGCCCGCGAGCGAGCCGAACCGCTCGAGCAGGGCGCGCCGCAGCTCCGACGTGATAGTGCGCCGGGCGCGGCGGTGGCGGCTGTAGCTCACCGCGAAGCGGTGCGCCTCGTCGCGGGCGCGCTGCAGCAGCTTGAGCGACGGGCTGCGTCGCGACAGCGCGAGCGGCTCGGCGCCGCCCGGCAGGAAGACTTCCTCCTCGCGCTTCGCGAGGCTCACGATCGGCAGCTCGGGCCGCCCCGCAGCGCGCGCGGCGTCGAGCGCCGCGCCGAGCTGGCCCTTCCCCCCATCGATCACCATGAGGTCAGGGAGCGGCTTGTTTTCGGCGATCCGCCGCGTGAGGTAGCGCGTCACGACCTCGTACACCGCGGCGAAATCGTCCTGCGGCGCGCCCCGGATCTTGAACCGCCGGTACTCCGCCTTTTTGGGCCTTCCGCCCTCGAACCAGACCAGCGAGCCCACGGTATCGCGCCCCTGGTTGGTCGAGATGTCGATGCACACGAACGCGCGGGGAACCACGGCGAGCCCCAGGTCACGCCCCAGCGCGAAGACGGGGTCCGCCGCTCGCTCGTCGATGTCGAAGCTCTCGATCTTCAAGCTGTCCAGCAGGTGTCGCGCGTTCTGGTCCGCAAGCTCGGCGAGCTGCGCCTTGCTGCCGCGCTGCGGGACGTGCCAGTCCACCTCGGGCGCGAGCTGGTTGAGCGATGCGAGATCCTCGGGGGCGGGCGGGAACGGCAGCAGCACTTTGCGCGCCCGGACCTCGAGCGGCAGGTAACACCGCACCAAGAACGTCGACAGGATCGTCCCTTCCGTCTCGTGCTCGGCGTTCTCCAGGAACCAGTGGTCGCGCGCAATGAGCTTGCCGCCGCGGACGCGGAGCACGACGCCGCACACGTCGTCCCCGTCCCGCGCGATGCCTACCGCGTCCGCGTCGCCACCGCCCACGAGCTCGACCGCCTGCGGCTGCTCCAGCTGGTCGAGCCACTTCAGCGCGTCGCGCACCTGCGCCGCCCGCTCGAAGTCGAGCTGGCCCGCTGCCTGCTGCATGCGCTGGCGCAGCCCGGTGCGCACATCGACCGTCTTGCCTTCGAGGAACACGACCACGTCGTCGATCATGCGGCGGTAGTCCGCCGCGCTCTGCAGGGCAACGCAGGGCGCGCGGCAGCGATCGATGTGGTAGTCGAGACACGGCCGGTCCGGGGCCTCGCGTGGAAGATCCCAGTGGCACGAGCGCACGGTGAAAATGCGACGGATGATCTTCAGGGTCTGCCGCAGGGTAGCGACGTCAGTATACGGCCCGAAGTAGCGGGCGCCGGGAATCGTCACTCGCCGGGTCACCAGCACGCGCGGGAACGGCTCCGCCAGCGTCACCGCGATCCGGGGATAGCTCTTGTCGTCGGTGAGCCGGATGTTGAAGCGGGGCCGATGCTCCTTGATGAGGTTGTTCTCGAGGAGCAGGGCCTGGGCCTCGTTCGGGACGATGATCGTCTCGAGGTCGGCGATCTGGCTCACCAGCGCCGCGCGCTCCGGTGTGTCCCCGCCATCCGGGCCGAAGTAGCTCGGGACCCGGGCCCGGAGGCTGTTCGCCTTTCCCACGTAGAGAATCTCACCGGCGGCGTTCTTCCACAGATACACGCCGGGCTTGTCGGGAAGGGCTTCTAGCGTGCGCGAAAGGCGGTCAGGGATTGCCATGTCCGGACGGCATCGGGATGCTTGAGCGCCAGCGTCAGCGTGGCGTACACAATCCCAAAGATACCCAGCACGGCAACCCCTCGCGGTACGGGAGCGACGCTGCCTGTGAGCCTTGAGACACCGATCGCGGCGGCGCCCGCGAGCACGCCCGCGACCAGCGTCATCCCGAACGCCCGCCAGTCCGTGCCGCGCAGCACGCTGCCGACGCGCCCGCTCAGGTGGCGCAGATGGAGCCCGGTGTTGACGAACGCGCCGATCGACGAGCCGAGCGCGATCCCGGGCGCGCCGAGCCATCTCATGAAGAGCCACGCGAGTCCCGTCGAGACCACGAGCGAGAACGTCGCGATCTTCACCGGGGTGCGTGTGTCCCGCATGGCGTAGAACCCCGACGCGAACAGCTTCACCGTAGCCTGACCCACCATGCCGACCCCGTACGCGGCGAGGACGCTGCCGACGAGAGCCGTGTCATCCGCGGTGAACCGGCCGGTCTGGTACAGCGCGGCTACGATCTCCCGGCTCACGGCGATGCACGCGATGGACGACGGCACCACGAAAAACACGATGCGCCGGAATCCGACGGCGATGCGCGCTCGCAGTTGCTCGTTGGGCGCAGGCCCCCCACCGGCTGAGGCATCGCGCGACAGCTCCGGCAGTGACACCGCGGTGACCGAGACGCCGAACAGGCTGATCGGCAAGACCTGGATCAGCTGGGCGTAGCCCAGGGCCGAAACGCCCCCCGGTCCCGTGAACGAGCCGAGCAGCGTGTCGATGAGCCCCGAGACCTGGGTGACGCCCGCGCCCAGGACCAACGGCATCCAGGCGAGCAGCACGTTCAGCACGCCCTCGGGACGCAGGGAGAGGCGCAGGGCGATGCCGTGGAGCAATTTCCAGCACGCGGGCAGCTGCACGCCGACTTGCAACACGCTTCCCGCGACGGTGCCCCAGGCGAGCGCTAGCGCTACCCGGTGCAACTGCGCGTCGAGCGGAAGCGCCCGATTCGCGAACCAGGTGCCCGCCGCGAGCATGGCCACGATCCCCGCGATGTTCCAGAGCGCGGGGGCCGCGTAGGGCAGGAAGAACCGCCGATGGGTGTTGAGAATGCCCAGGCACCAGGCGGAAATCACCATGAGGCCCGCCATCGGGAACAGGATGCGCACAAGTGTGATGGTGAGCTGGCGGCGCGGCTCGTCGAAGCCTTGCGCAATCACTGCGGTGATCGCGGGAGCGAAGGCGATCCCGAGCAAAGCGAGCACACCGGAGGCGAGCACCAGCAGCCCGAGGATCGTCCCCGCCAGGGCCCGCGCCGCCGTCTTGTCCGGCCGCTCGTTGAGGGCGGCGTACACGGGAATGAACGACCCAGCGAGTGTGCCCTCGCTGAGCAGATTGCGGATGGTGTTCGGGATCCGGAGCGCGGCCCGGAAGGCG
>WNFC01001634.1_pt1 | contig 23776 bp, 26 predicted proteins | sample 5400541 | NCBI WGS metagenome assembly WNFC01 (sample SAMN13153342, study PRJNA577476) | soil metagenome | isolation source: 120 cm saprolite under Douglas fir tree site 2 hole 2 replicate 1 | place: USA:California | collected 2015-04-18
GCGACTTGGCGAGCAGCCCGGGATTGCGGTACGCGACGCAGTAGACGCCGCTGCCCAGTCGAATGCGCTGCGTGTCCATGGCGGCCGCGGTCAGGGTCGCGATCGCCTCGTAGCAGCTCATGTCGCCACCGCGGGGGGGGATTCCTGAAAGTGGTCGGACACCGAGAACCAGTCGAAGCCCTTGGCGTCGGCGAACTTCCACAGCTTGCGCATCTCGCCGAGCGGACCCCCCATGTGCCCGATGTGGATCCCGAACTTCATGTCTTGCCTCCTTTGCCGGTGAATCAGGTAGTCACCCCGTAGCTCCAGTCCGCTTGGTGCCCGGCCACGAACATACCGCGGATCTTGTCTTGGAAGGTCATGACCGTGTGCTGCCGCTGTCAGAACGACAACCGGACGCTCGTCACGCCCCCGGCCAAGCCGGGGACGCGCCTCGAGATACTCCGACCGACTCCTAGCGAAACAACGGGAAGAAGATGCTGATACCGGGCGATGGCGCGGGGGCATAGACGACCGGCGGAGGCAGATAGACCGGCCGAAACGTCTGCCGGCGGTGGTAGTCACGCCGGTCGCGCTCGTATCGGGCGCGCGCCTGTTCTTGTTGCCAGGCGCGCTTCTGTTGCTCTCGGTGCCAGGCGCGATTCTGTTGCTCATGGCGCCGATCGCGATCATCGGCGAGCGCCGGCCCCACGCAGAGGCCGCCGAGCGTCGAGGCGAGAGCGACCGCCAGCAGCATCCTGCCGGCTGTCGCGCGAACATTCCTGGCCCGCGTCACCGAGGTGGTCATTTCTGGCCTTTTGACATCGAGCGCCTCGGCCCTTCGCCTCGGCGGAAGATGGTATCGGTCGTCTTCCTCTGCGCATCCGACATGCTGTCGTAGAGCGCCGTGAAGACCGGGACGAACCTCTTGATACCGTCGGCGTGTGCATCCGCGATCTCCGCGTAGGATGTGAAATCCTCGACCGCGGTCATGGTCGGCGCCCTGTCGTACCGTGCCTGCTTGAGGGGCTCCATCGTCTTCGCATTGGCCCGCATCACCGTCGTCACGCTACTCCACAGGTCCTCCTGAACCGGGGTGATCTTGAGCTTGGCGTGAAGGTCTGTGATGCGTGCCTCATCGGCGTCAACGGCCTTGCCCTTCGGAGTGTGCGCCATCGTCTGCTTTCCCGCGGCGGCGGCTGGGGTCGCCTGTGCCAGCATCATTGTCGGCGCTGAAAGCTTCGCGGCGACTGGCTCCGCGGCGGTGATGGATGCTGCCCCTGTCACCATGGCGGCGCAGAGCACTATGACATCGCGGGTCTTCATTGATTCTCTCCTCGGCCGGTGAACGGCCACAACCTGTTGGTCGATGGTCCGCCTGACGGCGTCCCTGGAAGTCACGCTACGCCTCCGCAGAAACGCCGCCTAGTGGACCAAAGGGCCATGGAGAAGGGGACTGATCTAGCTCCTGGTCACGAAGCTGCGACTAAGGTCCACTAGGCCGCGATGGGTCGATGGGAGATCGTAGTGGGTGCGAAGAATCTTGCTTGTTCCGTCGGGTCATCCCCTAGAGAGGAAGCCCAATGCTCAATGAGTCCGTTCTGGAGTCCCCGCGCGACAAAGCCCAAGCGACCGTCCGGAGTGGCAAGCCGACCGGACCATCGGACGATGAGCTGAGGGGGCAGGTGCGCGCCCGGCTGGCCGAGGGCCGCCTCCCCACTGTCGACGGGGTGTCCCAATCCCATCGAGGGACCGGCCGACCCTGCATCGTCTGCCGCCGTACGGTAGAACCCATCGAGGTCGAGCGCGAAGTAACAGGTTGCTCAGGCGTCGTCCTGACCGCTCATGAGGACTGCTACAAGCCGTGGCGGGAGGAGTCGAGGGTGTGGCGCGACCTCGTCGCAGTTGGCGAGTCCGCTGACCGGTCGGGCGTGACGGATGGGGGCCGGACATGAGCGATGGCACGCAAGAGGATGTCCGTAAGTGTCTGAGCTGCGGCCAAGAGCGCGCCTCGGTGAAGAAGCGGAAAGAGGGCCAGGCGTCGGTGTACTACCAGTGCCTCGTGTGTCAGCCAGGTTGGTCACCGCGCAGGGCGTAGAACGCCGCCATTCATCTTGCAGGGGTTGAAGCCTCGACCGGGGGGCTTCAAGGCTTCGCTCGCCGTCCAGGCAGGACCGGCGCCCCTTCAAGTGCTACGATTCCCGGCATGAAGTGTCCCCGGTGCCAGCAGGACAACCCAGCTCACGCCCGGTTCTGTCTCGGCTGCGGCAGCCGCCTGGCGCTCGCCTGCGGGGGGTGTGGCGCCGAGCTGCCCGGCAACGCCCGCTTCTGTCTGCAGTGCGGGCAAGCCGTCGCCACGTTCACGGCCGCGGACCGGTCAGCCCCTCCCGAGACGTACACCCCCCGGCATCTCGCGGAGAGGATCCTCACCTCGAAGAGCGCGCTGGAAGGCGAGCGCAAGCAGGTGACGGTGCTCTTCGCGGACCTGAAGGGCTCGATGGAGCTGCTCGCGGACCGGGACCCGGAAGAAGCGCGGAAGATCATCGACCCGGTCCTCGAGCTGATGATGGAGGCCGTGCACCGCTACGAGGGGACCGTCAATCAGGTCATGGGCGACGGCATCATGGCGCTCTTCGGGGCGCCGTTAGCTCACGAAGACCACGCGACGCGGGCCTGCTATGCCGCGCTGCGGATGCAGAACGCGGTGGCCCACTACGCCGAGGACATCCGCAAGCGGCACGGGGTCGATGTCCAGATCCGGGTCGGCCTCAACTCCGGCGACGTCGTGGTGCGCTCGATCGGCAACGACCTCCACATGGACTACACGGCGGTCGGCCAGACGACGCATCTGGCGGCGCGGATGGAGCAGCTCGCCCGCCCCGGCACCACCCTCATCACCGAGGCCACCCTGCGGGGGGCCGAGGGGTTCGTCCAGGTGAAACCGCTCGGGCCCACGCCGATCAAGGGCCTGGCCGAGCCCGTGCCCGTCTACGAGGTCGTGGGGGCCGGCACGGCCCGCACGCGGCTGCAGGCCTCGATGGCGCGGGGGCTCACCCGCTTCGTCGGGCGCGACGCGGAGGTCGATCAGCTCTGCCAGGCGCTCGAGCAAGCCGGGAGCGGCCGCGGCCAGATCGTGGCGGTGCTGGGGGAGCCCGGGGTCGGCAAGTCGCGCCTGTTCTACGAGTTCATCCACTCGCATCGGACCGAGGGCTGGCTCGTGCTCGAGTCGAGCTCCGTCTCGTACGGCAAGGCGACACCGTACCTGCCGATGGTCGACCTCCTTAAGAGCTACTTCAAGATCGCGGAGCAGGACGACATGCGCGCGGTGCGCGCGAAGGTGACCGGCAACGTCCTCACCCTCGACGAGGGATTGAAGGACAGTGTCGCGCCGCTCCTGTGGGTGCTCGACGCGCTCCCGAAGGACCACGAGTTCACGGGGCTCGACGCGGTCACGCGCCGCACGCGGACGCTCGAGGCCGTCAAGCGCGTGCTGCTCCGGGAGAGCCGCACGCAGCCCCTGCTCCTCGTCTTCGAGGATCTCCACTGGATCGACGCCGAGACCCAGGCGCTGCTCGACGCCCTCGTCGAGAGCCTGCCGACCACGTCCATCCTGCTCGCGGTGAACTACCGGCCCCAGTATCAGCAGCCGTGGGGCAACAAGAGCTACTACCGGCAGCTCCGGATCGATTCCCTTCCGCCCGACACCGCCGGCGCGCTCCTGGAGACCTTGCTGGGCGACCATCCGGCCCTCCAGTCGATCCGGCGGCTGCTCATCGAGCGCACGGAGGGCAACCCGCTCTTTCTGGAGGAGAGCGTCCGGGCCCTCGTCGAGATGGAGGTGCTCGTCGGGGAGCGCGGCGCGTACCGGCTCGGCAAGGACCCCGTCGCGATCCAGATCCCGGCGACCGTCCAGGCGATCCTGGCTGCGCGCATCGACCGCCTGCCGGCCGACGACAAGCGCCTCCTCCAGGTCGCGTCGGTCATCGGCAAGGATCTGCCGTGGACCTTGCTGCTCGAGACCGCCGAGCACGCCGAGGACGCCCTGCGGGGCGGCCTGGCCCGGCTGCAGGCGGCCGAGTTCGTCTACGAGGCGAAGCTCTTCCCCGACCTCGAGTACACCTTCAAGCACGCGCTCACCCACGAGGTGGCCTACGGCAGCCTGCTGCACGACCGCCGCCGCGCGCTCCACGCCCAGATCGTCGGCGCGATCGAGCGCGTCTATGCGGATCGGCTGAGCGAGCACGCCGACCGCCTCGCCCACCACGCCTTTCGGGGCGAGATGTGGGAGAAGGCCCTGCACTATCTCCGGGAGATGGGCTCCGTATCCAAGCCGAGCATCGACGCCGCCGGCGCGCTGGGCGGCGCGGAAAGTCCCGGCCACCTGTGGTTCCGCGGAGAGTACGACCGCGCCCTCTCGCTGGCCCTCCGCGAGCGGACGTTCAGCGCCAGCTTCGGGAACTTCGGGTGGGCGATCCTCTCCAACCTCCGCCTCGGGCAGATCTACCACTCACTCGGCGACTACCCGAAGGCGACGGACGCGCTCACGCGCAACGTGACGCTGCTGGAAGGCGATCTCAAGCGCCAGGCGTTCGAGCTGGCCGGTCTGCCGTCGGTGCTGTCCCGCGTCTGGCTGGCGCTCTGCGCCGCGGAATGCGGGAACGCGCGGGAGGCCGCCGCGCTCACGGAGGAGGCGACGGCCATCGCCGAGGCGGAAGATCACGCGTACAGCCTCGTCATCGCCCACGCGGGGACGGGCATGCTGCGCAATGTCGGCGGGAACCACGAGGGCGCGATCGGACCGCTCGAGCGAGGGCTCGTGATCGCCCGGCTGGCCGACATCCCGCTCCTGTTCCCGCTCATCGCCGCCCCGCTCGGCCGAGCGTACGCGCTCACCGGGCGGACCGAGGAAGGGCTCCGGCTGCTGGAGGATGCCGTCCAGCGGGCCGAGGACATGCAGTGGGCGGCCAACCACCCGCTCCGGCTGGTGTGGCTCGGCGAAACCTACGTCCTGACGGGCGACGGCAGTGCCGGGCGGCGCCTCGGGGCCCGCGCGCTGGAGCTGGCCCGGCGGCTTGGCGAGCGAGGCCACGAGGCCTACGCCCTGCGGCTGCTCGGCCAGATCGCGGCCAGCGGCACCGAGCCGGATCTCGAGCAAGCGAACACGTACTATCTCGAGGGGCTCACGCTCGCGAAGACGCTGGGCATGCAGCCCCTGGCGGTGGTGCTCGCTAGCTCCCTTCCTTCACCTCGATGATCTCGTCGGCGATGGCGCCGTGCGCCTCCCGGTGGACCGCCTCCGCGGCCTCCTTGCTGGGAGCCTGGACCAGGCAGAAGACCTTGCCGGTGCCCTCGTCGAACCAGTACTTCAAGTAGTTGACGCCGTGCTTGTGCTGGCACTCCAGGTCCTTGCGGTGGGCGTCCGCGATAACGTCCGTGGTCAGCCCGTCGATCTTGTTGTGCACGTCGAGATAGAGCGGCATGCCGTGGCCCTCCTTGATACCGGCAGCCTATCGGACCGGACCGAGAGTTGTCAACGAGCAGGGCGCCGGCTACGTGCGGAGCAGGATGCGCCAGGTCACGCGGCCGACCTCGAAGCCCTCGTGAAGCTGGCTCACGTACACCTCGTAGTCGTACGCGCCGTGCTCGAGTGGCATCTGCACCAGCAGGCGGCACGGTGCGCGGGATCTCGCCGGGAATCGCGTGGGCGGAAGCGCCGTGCGCCCGTGGGGCGAGATCGCCACCCGGCCCATCCGCGGGTCCCCGCCATCAGTCTCGAACGGCACGCGGGCACCGAGCAGAACGACCGGGGCCTCCAGCCAGATGCGGGATCCCGGCGGCAACTGCGAGCCGACGGCCAGCTTGAAGTATCGGTCGAAGTCGGCGGCGCCCGCGGCCAGGAACTCGAGTTCTTGCAGCCCGCTCTGGCTACGCGTGCCCTTTAACGCCGCGCGCCAGACGAGTACCATCGCCCCTGGTGGACCCCCAGCATCTCCTCGACGAGCTGGTCCAGGCCGCGAAGCGGCTCGGCATCGAGGTCCGGTCGGAGCCCTTCGAGACGCCGGCCGCCCTGGGCGGTGGGCTCTGTGTCGTGCGGGGTGAGCACCTCGTGCTGATCGACTAGCGGGCGCCCCTGGCGGATCGCCTCCGCGCCCTCGCGCGGGCCCTGGGTGATCTGGGGAGCGAGGCCGTCTACATGGCCCCGGAGGCCCGCGAGCTCGTCGACCGGTCGCGCCCCGGGGGGCTAAACTGGAGAAGCCCTTCAGCCTGAACACGCTCTGCGAGATGCACGAGGTGAGGAGGACCGAGCCGATGAGATCCCTCTGTGATGCAGTCCTCGTGACCCTAACGCCCGGCCAATCCGCAGGCGACCGCATGAGGTGCGGGCTCTCGGCACTGGCCCTGCTGCTGCTGGCCTCCGGCTGCAGTGCGGGCTGGCTGCCCTCGTCGGCGCGCGAGCCGTCGGAGGCCGAGCAGATGGTAGCCCGCGCCGACGCACTGGCCGGAAGGGGATGGGATCACTCCGCCCGCGCCCTGTACGAACGGGTGTTACGCGAGTATCCCGGCGATCCGGCCTCGGCCTCGGCGCTCTACAATCTCGGGCGCCTCCAGGTCGATCCGACCAGTGGGTTCCGCAACTACCGCGCCGCGCACGCGACCTTCTCGCGGCTGCTGACCGACTTCCCGAAGAGCCGCTGGGAGGCCGACGCACGCGCCTGGCGGGCCACGCTCAGCGACCTGCTGGCCCGCGAGGAGGAAGCCACCCGACTCAAGCCACAGCTCCAAGGGCGCGAGGAGGAGGCCACCCGACTCAAGCGGCAGCTCCAATGGCGCGACGAGGAAGCCACCCGACTCAAATTGCAGGTGCAATTGCGCGAGGAGGAAACCTCCGGCCTCAAGGCCCAGATCCAGCAGCTGAGGCGCGTGGACCTCAATCTCGAACGCCGGCGGTGACAGCGCGGTGACGCCATCAGATAGGCCATGATCCAGACCGACGCGCTGACGCTCGCCCAGCGGATCCGCACGAAGCAGCTCTCCCCCGTCGCGGTGGTCGACGCCGTGCTCCAGCGGATCGACGCTCTCCAGCCGAGCGTGAACGCGTTCATCACCGTGACCGCGGACGAGGCGCGCGACGCCGCCCGGCGGGCCGAGGCGGCGGTGATGGCGGGCGAGCGGCTCGGCCCCTTCCACGGCGTGCCGTTCTCGGTCAAGGACCTCCTGTTCACCAAGGGGGTCCGCACGACGATGGGCTCGCTGATCTTCGCCGACCAGGTGCCGGCCGAGGACGCGGTTCCCGTCCGCCGGCTTCGCGAGGCCGGCGCTATCCTCATCGGCAAGACGACCACCCCCGAGTTCGGCCACAAGCCGCTGACCGACAGCCCCCTGTTCGGCGTCACGCGCAACCCGTGGGATCTCTCCCGCACGGCGGGCGGCTCGTCGGGAGGCGCCGCCGCCGCGGTCGCCACCGGACAGGGGCCGCTGGCGCTCGGCACCGACGGCGGAGGCTCCATCCGCCTTCCCGCCGCGTGCTGCGGCATCGTCGGGCTCAAGCCCACCCTGGGCCGCGTGCCACACGTCCACCAGGCCGACCTCTTCGCCTCGACGTCCTACATCGGCCCCATGGCGCGGAGCGTGGCGGAGGCGGCCGCCTGCTTCGACGTGATCGCGGGCTTCGATCCGGGCGATCCCTACTCCCACCCGGAGCCGCTCGACGATCCGCGCGGCGTCGAGGTGCGCGGCCTGCGGCTCGGCTGGCTCCCCCGGGTGGGCAACCGGCTCGTCGACGCGGATGTGCTCGCCTCCTGTGAGGCCGGGGTGCGCCATCTGGAGGGCCAGGGCGCCCTCGTCGAGACCGTAGACGAGGATTTCGCGCCCTTCGAGCGGGCCTTCCTGGTCTTTCTCCAGGGCGGATTGGCCGCGCGCGTCGGCCCGCAGCTGGCGACGTTCGGCGACAAGGTGGCACGCAGCCTGCGCGAGTCGATCGAGCGGGGCGCCCAGTGGTCGGCGGCGGACTGGGCGAATGCGCTCGCCCAGCGGACCACGGTATACCGTCGCGTGCACGCACTCTTCCGGCGCTTCGACTTCCTGCTCTGCCCGACCCTCGCCCGTCCGCCGCTCGCCGTCGACCACGACCCGTACGAGCCGATCATGATCGCGGGCGAGAACGCCGGGTCCATCCGCGGCGCCTGGTATCCCTATCTCTGGCCCTTCAACCTCTCCGGCCACCCGGCGGTCTCGCTACCGTGTGGCTGGTCGTCGGACGGGCTGCCCATCGGGCTGCAGATCGTCGGGCCCTGGAACGCGGACCGCCGCGTGCTCGCCCTGGCCGCGCACCTCGAGCGCGAGCGCCCGTGCGCGCGTCCGATGCCCCTCTAACCCCGTCGTCTCACGCTTCGGAGGCACGTCATGCCGCTCTCGCCCAATGGTTTCCCGGTCCTGCTCAGCTTCGACATCGACGCCGAGACCATGTGGACCGGGCGCGACCCCAAGAACGCCGAGCGCCCCATCGTGATGAGCCAGGGGGCCTACGGCTGGAAGGTCGGCATGCCGCGCATCCTCGACCTGCTCGCCCGGTACGGCCTGCGGGTGACGTTCTTCGTCCCGGGGCTCGTCATGGAGCAGCGCCCCGCCATGGTCGAGGCGATCCTGAAGGGCGGCCACGAGATCGCTCACCACTCCTGGTCCCACGCCTGGATCGTCAACCTGACGCTCGAGCAGGAGCGCGAGGAGATGGACAAGGGAATCGAGATCATCCAGCGCATGACGGGACGGAAGCCCGTCGGCTATCGCTCTCCGGCGGCGGAGTTCAGTCCCCACACCCTCCGGATGCTCGCCGAGTACGGGTTCGGCTACTCCTCGAACTACTTCGACGACGACTCGCCGTATCTCCACCGGATCGACGGTAAGCTCACCGACATCGTCGAGTTCCCGTTCGCCTGGGTGCTCGACGACGCGCCATTCTTCCAGTACTCGATCACGCTCCCCGGGCGCACCATGCAGGCGCCCTCGGCGGTGTTCGAGGCCTGGCGCCGCGAGTTCGACGTCCTCTACCGGGAGGACCGGTACTTCTGCCTCGCCATGCATCCCCAGATCATCGGCCGCCCGTCGCGCATCACCTTGCTCGAGGAGCTGATCAAGTACATCCTCGGCCATGCGCGGGTCTGGCCGGCCCGCTGCGACGAGGTGGCCGATGCGGTGCGGCCGGCCCTGCGCGCGGAGGCGCGCGCGTGAGGCTGGCCGGGCGCCGGGTGCTCGTGACCGGCGCCGCCTCGGGGATCGGCCTCGCCATCGCGCGCCTGTTCCAGCGCGAAGGGGCCCGCGTGGCCGCGCTCGATCGTGACGAAGCGGCCTTGACGAGGACCTCCGTCGACGGCGCGGTGGCGCTGGTGTGCGATGTCGCCGAGGAGCGCCAGGTGCGGGCCGCCGTCACCCAGGCCGCGGCCGCGCTGGGCGGACTCGACGGGGTCGTCAACAGCGCCGGGATCGATCTGATGCGCCCCTTCGAGCAGATGACGGCGGAGGAGTGGGCGCTGGTGATGGCCGTCGATCTCACCGGCCCCATGCTGGTGTGCCACGCCGCGCTCCCCGCCCTGAAGCAGGCCGGGCGCGGGACCATCGTCAATATCGCCTCCGGCGCCGCCCTGCGCCCGCTCGAGCAGCGGACGGCCTACTGCGCCGCGAAGGCCGGCCTCGTCATGTTCGGCAAGACCCTGGCGGTGGATCTGGCCGCCGACCAGATCCGCGTCAACGCGATCTGCCCCGGCATCATCGACACGCCGCTCTTCCGCTCCTCCTGGACGGGCGCGGCCGACCCGGAGGCCGAGCTGGCCCGCATCCTCGATCGTTACGTGATCAAGCGCCCCGGCCGGCCCGACGAGATCGCCCAGGCCGCCCTCTACCTGACCAGCGACGAGTCGTCCTTCGTCACCGGCGCCGCCCTCGCCGTCGACGGCGGGCGGACGTTTCACTGATACACCCCCTCACCCTACCCTCTCCCCAAAGGGGAGAGGGCAGGACGAAGGGGAGAGGGCAGGACGGAATCCCTCTCCCCCGCCGAGGGGGAGAGGGTAGGGTGAGGGGGCTCAGCCCACGAACACGCCGCCGGAGGGGTGCAGGATCTCGCCGGTGAAGAACGCCGCGTCGTCCGAGGCCAGGAACAGCGCGGTGCTCGCGACCTCCTCCACGGTGCCGTAGCGCCCCATGGGCGTGAGCCCCATGGCCCAGCGGCTCCGCTCGGCGTCCGCGCGCAACGTCGCCGTCATCGGCGTCTCGATGAAGCCGGGCCCGATGGCGTTGACCCGGATGTTGTGGCGGGCCAGCTCCTGGGCCAAACACTTGGTGGCCATCCAGACCCCGGCCTTGCTCACGCTGTAGGCGCCGCCCGTCGAGGGCATCCTCGACATGATCGAGCCGAGGTTCACGATGCTCCCGCCCCGCCGGTTGGCCACCATCCAGCGGGCCACCGCGCGGTTCGAGAAGAGCACCCCGTAGAGGTTCACGTCGATCACCGCACGGAAGCGCTCGGTCGGGATATCGAGCAGGGTGTACGGCTTCGCGGACTCCGCCTGCGGGCGCGGGCTCGCCACGCCCGCGGCGGCCACCAGGACGTCCACCTCGCCGAATGCCTTGACGCAGGCCGCGACCATGGCGTCGTTTGCCGCCTCGTCGGTCGTGTCGGTCCGCACCGCCAGCGCCTTGCTCCCGCCCGCCTCCACGCGCCGGGCGGTCTCCTGGACCGCGTCGAGGGCGAGGTCGGCGACGCATACCTTCGCCCCCTCCGCCGCGAAGCGGAGCGCGCAGGCGCGCCCGATGCCACTGCCACCGCCGGTGATCAGCGCGATCTTGCCCGCGAGCCGTCCCGCCATCGTCGTCTCCTTGGGTTGTTCGTTCGATCCGGCCTCAGATCATCCACCGCCCGCCATCGATCAGGATCGACTGCCCGGTGATGTAGCGGGCGTCGTCACTGGCCAGGAACGCCACCACGCCGGCCACGTCCTCGGGCTCGGCCACGTAGCCCATCGGCACGCTGTTCCGCACCTTGTCGATCACTTCTCGCGGCAGCCGGTCGTGGGCGCGGGTGCGGATGGCGCCGGGGCAGACCGCGTTGACGTTGACGTGAAACGGCGCCAGCTCGCGCGCGAGGGAGCGGGTGAACCCGACCACGCCCATCTTCGCCGCCGCGTAGTCCACGAACCCCACGTCGCCGTAGAAGGCGGACTCGGTCGACATGTTGACGATGCGGCCGCCGCGGCGGGTCCGCATCTCCTCGACCACCAGCCGCGTGGCCCGCATGGTCGCGAGCAGCGAGACCTCGATGACGAAGCGCCACGTCTCCTCGGCCGAGACGTGGAACTCGCTGGCGCGCTCGCGGGCACTCTGGCCGACGTTGTTGAAGAGAATGTCGATGCGTCCGAACCGCTGCCGGATGGTCGCGAAGGCCTCGCGCACCGCTGTCGCATCGGTCCAGTCCGCCGTGATCGGCAGCACCTGCCGGCCGGCCGCCTCGACCTCCCGGGCGACCCCGTGCAGCGTGTCGCCCTCGCGGTCGACCAGGACGAGATCCGCGCCCTCCCGGGCCAGGCGCAGCGCGCTGGCGCGGCCGATGCCGTTGGCCGCCCCGGTCACGAGCGCGATCCGATCGGCGAGCCGACCTTCGACGAGAGCTGCCATGGCATTCTCCTTACACGAAGCGGTGGAACCCGATCCAGCGCTCGGCGACCGCGAGCCCGACCCCGGTGAGCACGATCAGCAGGGTCGAGATGGCGGCGATGGACGGGTCCACGCCGTACTCGATCGCGGCGAAGATCTTCACGGGCAGCGTCATCTGGCCCGCCCCCAGGAGAAAGATCGACACGGGCACGTTGTCGAACGACACGATGAACGCGAAGAGCGCCCCCGCCGCCACCCCGGGGCGGATGAGGGGCAGCGTGACCGTGAAGAACGCGATCGGCCCGCTCGCCCCCAGCACCCGCGCGGCGTGCTCGAGCTCCGGATCGATGCCCTGGAGGCTCGCCGTCACCGCCCGCACCACGTAGGGCACGGTGATCACCATGTGCGCGAAGGCCAGCCCGACGAACGTGCCGTTCAGGTGGACCATCGCGTAGAACTGGAGCAGGGCCACCCCGACCACCACCGCCGGGAAGACGAGGGGGGCGTTCAGCAGCGCCGAGACGAGGGCGCCGCCGGGCACCCGCCGCCGGATCAGCGCGAACGACGCGGCCACCCCGGCCCCGACGGCGCCGACGGTGGCGACGAGCGCCAGCAGCAGGCTGAACCCGATGGCGTGGAGATACTCGGCGTCACCGAGCACCTTGGTGAACCAGTGAAAAGTCAGGCCGCGCGGGGGCACGGTCAGGTACGACGTGCGGCTGAAGGAGGCCAGCGCGATCACGACCACCGGCAGCATCAGGAAGCCGAAGACCAGGGCGACCCACACCCGCAGGAGCCACGCGCGGAGCCGGGCCGCGGTCACGCGCGTGCTCCCGTCCGCCGGGCGAGCCGGCCCGAGAGGTAAACCAGCGCCAGCACCATGATCGTGAGCAGCAGCGCCTGCGCGGAGCCCGCCGGCCAGTTGAGGCGCTGGAGGAACTCGTCGTAGATGAGGGTGGACATCACCTGATAGGTCGGCCCGCCGAGCAGGCGTGGGGTCACCAGCGCGCTGATGCTGAGGACGAAGACGAGAATCGAGCCCGAGAGAATGCCCGGCGCCGACAGCGGCAGCGTGACCCGGCAGAACGTGCTGCCCCAGGAAGCGCCCAGCACCCGCGCGGCATCCTCGACGTCGCGCGGGATGTTCTGGATGGCGCCGATGAGCACGAGCACCATGAACGGCAGGAAGACGTGGGTCATCGCGATGAGGAGGCCGGCGAAGTTGAAGAGCAGCTTCACCGGCGATTCCACCACCCCGAGTGCGTGGAGGGCCTGATTCACCAGCCCGTTCTGGGCGAGCAGGGCGATCCAGCCGAAGGTGCGCACCACCAGGTTCAGCATGAGGGGAAAGACCACCAGGATGGTCAGCCAGTTCCGCCAGCGCGAGGGGGTGCGAGCCAGGAAGAAGGCCACCGGGTAGCCGACGATCAGGGTGGAGAGCGTCACCGTGAACCCGAGCGCGAGGGTCCGGCCGATGATCTCGAGGTAGTAGGAATCGGTCAGGAGCCTGGTGTAGTAGCGCGCCGTGAAGCCGTCGGTGATGCCCACCAGGGGGACGTACGGTCGAAAGCTCATCGGCACCATCATCCCCACCGGCAGCACGAAGGCGACGAGGAGGAGCAGCAGGGCCGGCGCCAGCAGCCACCAGCCGGATCCGTGCCTCACCGTGGGCCTCCCGGGCCCGGCTCGCCCCCGGGAAGCAGGGTCACGTCGTCGGGCCGCCACGCGACGAACGTCCGGGCGCCGCGCGCCAGCGGGACCGCGGCACCCGGAGCGGTGACCTCCAGCTCGCGCCCGTCCGCGAGCTGCACCACATAGTGGTGCGCCTGCCCCGCGAAGGCGTGAAAGACGATGGTCGCCGCAAAATGGTTGGGGCCGGCCGGGCCGGCATCGGCACCCGGCGGCTCGAGGCGGATGCTCTCCTGGCGGATCACCACGTGCACCGGCTGGCCCGGAGCGAGGCCTGGGCGCGGGCCGGCCACGATCGAGAGGCCCCCGCCCTCGAGCGCGACGACGGTGCGGCCGGCCTCGCTCCCCGCGACGGTGCCGCCCAGAAAGTTCGCCCGCCCGAGGAACCGGGCGACGAAGGGGGTGGCCGGGCGGCGATAGACCTCCTCGGGCCGCCCGACCTGCTCCACCCGCCCGCGCTCCATCACGACCACGCGGTCGGACAGGATGAGCGCCTCCGCCTGATCGTGGGTCACGAAGATCATCGTGGTGCCGAGCCGTTCCTGCAGGCGCTTGAGCTCCACGCGCATCTCGTCGCGCAGGAGCGCGTCGAGGTTCGAGAGCGGCTCGTCGAGGAGCAGCACGCGGGGCTCGGTGACGAGCGCCCGGGCGAGGGCCACCCGCTGCTGCTGACCGCCGGAGAGCTCGCGCGGGTACCGGGCCCCGAGCGGGCCGAGCCGCACCAGCTCCAGCATGCGCTCGACGCGTGGGCCCAGCTCGGTCTCCCCCACCCCGCGCCGCCTCAGGCCGAAGGCGACGTTCTCGAACACGGTCATGTGCGGGAAGAGCGCGTACGACTGGAAGACCAGGCCGAGATTCCGCCGATGGACGGCCACTCGCGTGATGTCCTCCCCCGCGAGGACGACCTGTCCTCCGTCGGGCTCGACGAGCCCGGCCACCATGCGGAGAAGCGTGCTCTTGCCACAGCCCGAGGGCCCCAGGAGGGAGAGAAACTCGCCGGGCGCGGCATCGAGGGACACCTCGTCGACCGCGACGACGGCGCCGAATGACTTGCGGAGCCGGCAAACCCTGAGCGCCGGCGCGGCGCCGCTCACCGCCGGCGACGCGCTCCCCGCGAGGCGGGGGTCAACGCGCGATCTCGCGCCCCCAGCGCTCCGACCACTCCGGGAACTTCCTCGCCACGAAGTCGGTGTCGGGGAAGTACATGCGCTGGACGATGTCGCCAAAGGGCACGAGCTTCCCCAGATCGGCCGGAAGCTGGACCTTCTTGTTGGTGGGGCCGGCGAACTGCGTCTGCGCGAAACAGAGCTGGCCCTCCGGCGAGAGGAGGGCGGCGATGTACTTCTGCGCCAGCTCGCGCTTCTGACTTGCCTTGGGAACGGAGACCGTGGGCACGATGCCGATCGCGCCCTCCTTCGGGTAGGCCGCGGCCACCGGGACGCCCTTCGCCGCGGCGGCGCCGGTGCGGTCCGTGTACCACACCGCCAGTGCGATGTCGCCCCGCTCGAACAGCGGGATGATCTGGTCGGGCTGCGTGTACATCATCTGAACGTTCGGCTTGAGCTTCTTGATCGCCTCGAAGCCGGGATCGATGTTCTCGATCGAGCCCCCGTTGAGGCGCGCCGCCGCCATCAGGAACTGCTGGCCCGAGGTGCCCGAGATGTCGGGGATGGCCAGCTTGCCTTTCCATTCCGGCTTCCAGAGGTCGGCCCACGAGGTCGGCGGCGTCTTCACCAGGTTCGTGTTGTAGGTGATGATGGTGCCGGCGAACATCATCGACACCCAGTAGCCGTCCTTGTCCCGCGAGGCGTCGTACAGGTCACCCCAGTGGCCGATCTTCGCGGGCTCGAGCGGCTGGAGGAGCCCCTCCGCCTTCATCTGCTTGACGATCTGGCTGTCCATGTACGCGACGTCGAGCTCGGCACGGGCGCCGGCCGCGCGCAGCTTGGCCGCGGTCTGGACGGAGCTGCCGAGCACATACTTCACGGTGGCCCCGGTGGCCTTCTCGAAGGCAGCGGCGTGGCATTTCTTCGAGTTGTCGACGAAGGTGCCGCCGAAGGTCGCCACCACCAGCTCTTCGGCGGACGCCGGCAGCACGAGGCCGGCGGTGACCAGGCACATCGACAGGATCCTTCGAAGAACGGTCATGGTCGGTGGTTCCTCCCGGAGCGCGTAGTGGCGCGATTATTCGTCAGCCGCGCCGAGCAAGTCAACCCCGACCCTTGACGCCATCGCTCCCGCGGAGGAGTATGGCAAGACGTCGCCGGGGACGCGGATGCGCGCCGTGGCGGCAGATCTCGACGCGGCAGTTCATCGGCACGCGAGGCCCCGGAGGACGACATGACGGACCGCACAGAGCACCCGATCCATTCCCAGCCCGGCCCCACCCGGCGCGCATTCCTCGGAGCGGGAACGCTCGCGCTGCTGGGGCTCGCGGCGCCGCCGCTCGTCGGCCCCGCCGCCGCCCAGACCCCGAAGCGCGGGGGCACGCTGATCGTCGCCGCCGACGTCAGTCCGCCGGGGCTCGACCCCCAGAAGTCCGCGGCCGCCCATAGCTGGATGATCGCGGAGCACGTCTACTCGACCCTGCTGCGCCGCGATCCCCAGATGAACATCGTCGGCGACCTCGCCGAGTCCTGGCAGGTGGTCAACGACACGACGTTCGTCTTCAAGCTCCGGAAGGGCGTCATGTGGCACCACGGGCGCGAGCTCGTGGCCGACGACGTGAAGTACTCGTTCGAGCGGATGCTCGACGAGAAGACGGCGTCGCCCTGGCGCTCCAACTGGCTGATCATCGACCGCATCGAGACGCCGGATCGGTCCACCGTGCGCTTCGTCATCAAGCGGCCGTTCGCCCCCTTCTTCTCGTACCTGGCCACGCCCCACTACTCGGCCATCGTCCCGCGCGACCTCGTCGAGAAGCATGGCGACCTCCAGAAGAACGCCTCCGGCACCGGGCCCTTCGTGCTCGAGCGCTTCGTCCCGGACAACACGGTCGTCCTCAAGCGGAACCCGAGCTATTACGAGCCGGGCCTGCCCTATCTCGACGGCGTCGAGTACCGGATCATCCCGGACGAGGCCGCCCGCCTGGCCGCGCTGCGCGCGGGGACCGTCCACTACCTCTGGTCCGTCGACCCCCTCATCGACCGGCAGCTCCAGGGCGCCGCCGGCCTCGTGCTCCGCGAGCCGGACGGCTACTGCGCCCAGCACGGCATGGCCTTCAACCAGACAAAGCCCCCCTTCGCCGACGTGCGCGTCCGGCGGGCGGTCAGCGCGGGTCTCAACCGGCGAGAGATCATCGCCAGCGTCCTGCGCGGCCGCGGCGCGATCACGACGAAGATCCCTCCCTGCGACGCGCCGTTCGGCTATAGCGGCGACGACAAGGGCCTCCCGTACTACGCCCACGACCCGGCTCTGGCGAAGCGCCTGCTCGGCGAGGCGGGTCTCGCCAATGGCCTCGACACGACCCTCGAGGTGTCGCCCCGCTTCCCCCAGACCGTCCGGACGGCCGAGGTCATGAAGGAGCAGCTCTCCGGGGCCGGAATCCGCGTGACCCTCAAGCAGGTGGAGTGGGGGGCGGCGTTGAAGAACTTCGTCCGCACCGAGTACGAGGGACTGAGCATGATCCCCCTGGTGTGGCAACCCGATCCGGACGCCCACGTCTACGATATCTTTCACAGCGGGTCGAACATCAACCTCGGCAAGTTCAAGGACACCCAGGTCGACCAGCTCCTCGAGCAGGGCCGTACGACCCTGGATCGAGAGAAGCGGATCGCGATCTACCGGGACCTCCAGCGACACATGGCGGACCAGGCCTACCTGATCTTCCCGTACGCCTCGGGCGCGACGGAAGCGCTCCGCGACACGGTCAAGGGCTACATCTCCATTCCCGGGGCCCAGCCGGGAAGCCGGAGCCGGCACTTCTTCAAGCAGGCGTGGCTCGACCGCTGACGGCCGGCGTCCACCGCCGGTGAGGGGATGACCGCCTACGTCGGCAAGCGGCTCCTCCTTCTGATCCCGACGCTGCTCGGGGTGTCGGTGCTCACCTTCCTGCTCATCCACCTGATCCCCGGAGACCTCGTGACCATCCTCCTCGGGATCACGGCGAGCCAGAACGAGCAGACGCGCCAGGCGTTGATCCACGCGCTCCACCTCGACCGGCCGCTCGCCGTGCAGTATCTCCTGTGGCTGGGCGAGGTGCTGCGGGGCGACCTCGGGCACTCCCTCGTCACGGGGTTCTCCGTGCGCGACGAGCTGGTGCGGAGCTACCCGGTGACGCTCCAGCTCGCGCTGATGGCGATGTCCATCGCGCTGGCGGTCGGCATCCCGATGGGCGCCCTCGCGGCCACCCAGGCCGGGCGCGCCCTCGACGCCTCGACGCGGGTCTTCTCGCTACTCTTCATCTCGGCGCCCGCGTTCTTCATCGGGACCGTGGTGATCATCGCGGGGGCGCGCTACGCGCCGTGGCTGCCCACCCTCGGCCACGTGCCGTTCACCGAGAGCCCGGCCCGAAGCCTCCTGACCATGCTGCCCGCGGCGGCATCGCTGGGCCTGGCCATCTCGGCGATCATCGCGCGCTTCACGCGGAGCAGCATGCTCGAGGTCCTGGGGCAGGATTTCGTCCGCACCGCCCGCGCCAAGGGCGTGGCCGACTGCGCCGTCGTCTACAAGCACGCGCTCCGGAACGCCCTGATCCCGGTCGTCGCCATGGCCGGCACCCAGTTCGTCTACCTCATCGGCGGCGCGGTGATCATCGAGGAGGTCTTCGCGCTCCCCGGCATGGGGCGCCTGGTCGTCAACGCCATCTACCAGCGGGACTACACGACGATCCAGGGCGCGGTCCTGCTGCTGACGTCAGGGGCCGTGCTCGTCAACCTGGCTCTCGATCTCCTCTACCACCTGATCGACCGCCGGATCCGGTACGCGTGAGCGGCGAGTCCGGCGACGGGACGGGCCCCCGCAGGGTGCCCCGGGCCCTGCGAAGCGGATCGTTCCTGGTCGGCGGTTTCATCGTGGCCGGCCTCCTGGTGGCAGCGCTGGCCGCGCCGTGGCTGGCGCCGTACGCGCCCACCGCGATCTTCCCGGGCGCGGAGATCCGACCGCCCGGCCCGCGCTTCCTGCTCGGGACGGACGAGGTGGGCCGCGACATCCTGAGCCGCGTCCTCTATGGGACCCGCGTGTCGCTCGGGGTCGCGATCCCGTCCGTGGCGCTGGCCGTGCTGACCGGGACGACGCTGGGCGTGGGCCTCGGCTACCGGGGAGGCGCACCGGACCTGCTCGCCATGCGGCTCTTCGACGTGCTCTTCGCCTTTCCCCCGATCCTCCTGGCCATCGCGCTGGTGGCGGCCCTCGGCCCGAGCACCGTCAATCTCGTCCTCACCATCGCGGTGCTGACGCTCCCGCAGTTCGCAGTGCTCGCCCGGAGCGCCACCCTCGCCCTCAAGCCGCAGGACTTCGTCCAGGCCGCCCGCGCGCTCGGGGCCTCCCACGGGCGCATCCTCGGCGCCCATGTCCTGCCCAATATCGCGCCGACCCTCGCCGTCCAGGCGAGCCTGAGCCTTTCGATCGTCATCCTGGTGGAGGCGGCGCTGAGTTTCCTCGGGCTCGGCACGCAGCCGCCGGCGCCGAGCTGGGGCAGCATGCTGAGCCGCGGCCGCCAGTACATGACCATCGCCCCGTGGCTGGTGCTGGCTCCGGGGCTGGCCATCATGCTCGCCGTGCTCGGCTTCAACCTGCTCGGTGACGCGCAGCGGGATCTCCTGGACCCGCGCCGGGCGGGCGCGCGTCGGAGGAACCCGTGAGCCCACCTGTGCGGATCGCGGCCATCCAGGCGCGACCGGTATCCGACCTCTTCGACGACATGTGGAACGGCGGCGACGTCGCCCGCGCGGTGGCGCTGCTCGAGACCGCGGCCCGGGCGGGCGCCGCCTGCGTCTGCTTCCCCGAGCTGTACCCGCGGGTCGGCGAGGCCGAGATCTGCGCGGCGGCGCGGCGCCTCGGCGTCTTCGTCGTGGCTGGACTGATCGAGGGCACGCGGGCGCGCTGGCACAATACGGCGACGGTGATCGGTCCCGACGGCCGCATCCTCGCCCGGCAGCCGAAGTGCTTCCCGACACAGGGCGAGATCGACAACGGGGTGGTGGCCGGCAACGGCTACCGCGTCATCGAGACCGACATCGGCCGGCTGGGCATCGTGATCTGCGCCGACTTCGCCTTCTTCTCCGACGGGCCCGAGGCCCTCGTCGAGCAGGGCGTCGACATCATCTTCAACCCGTCGTGGTGGTTCGCCCTCGGCGAGGCCTATCCCGCCACCGTCATCGGCCGCCACATGCAGTACGGCAAGCCGGTCATCGGCGTCGACATCGCGGCGTGCTCGCTCCGGCTCCAGGATGCGGACGGCCGGCTGGTGGAGCGGTTCCCCCGCGCCGGCGGCTACAGCACGGTGTGCGTGCCACCCCCCATCGCCTCCCTGCCGGAGCTCGCCGAGTGGTTCAGGACCAAGCCCGGCGGTACCAACTCGGCGCTGGGCTTCATCCAGACCCTTGGGGAGGACGAGGGCATCCTCTACGCCGACGTGGACATCGCGGCCGTCCGGCGATTCCCCGGGTACTTCTACCGGACCGCGAGTCCGTGAGCCAGAAGAGCTGGGTTGCTTGATCTTTGTCCCATACAAACGTACATTGAATATATGAAACGGACAATAAGGCCCAGAAACCCCAGCAAAGTCAGGCATGAGCTGAAGGTGGCCGATGAGGTATGGCTGGTGGCCGCCCTCCTTCATCGAGAGAACCCGGACCGGGCTGACTTCACGGTGGCCGAGATCGTCGAGCGGGCGCGCCAGGAGAGGCTCACCCCGGAGCTGCGCCCGGGCGTGTACGTCCACGCCGTCCTGCACTGTGTGGCCAACCGCCCTCCGAACCCGGGCCGCTATCTGATGCTTGTCGAGACGGGACCGAACCGCCGGCGTCTCTATCGACCGGGGGACCCTGCGGACGAGGCCCGGCGAGGGGCCAAGATGACGCCCGCGCGCTCGGCGATCCCGCCCAAGTACCACCCGCTGCTCGACTGGTACGAGCGAGACTACGCGCCGCAGCGCGGTCTCAAGCCCGAGGCGGATCCGCTCCTCGCCCTGCGGGGCTCCGGACGAGAGCTGTGGGCGGATGAGCATGCCGACCAGTATGTCCGCCGCCTGCGCGCGGGGTGGGAGTGAGCCGGGTCTTCTGGGACACCAACCTCTTCATCTATCTCCTCGAGGACTTCGGCCCGCAGTCGGATCGGGTAGCCGAGGTCAGGGAGCGGATGCTGGAGCGTGCCGATGAGCTGTGCACCTCGACGCTGACGCTGGGCGAGGTGCTCGTGAAGCCGGCCGAACAAGGCAATGAAGCCCTCCGGCAGCGATACGAGGACGTCCTCTCCGGGACGGCGCGCCTGATCGCGTTCGATCGCGAGACCGCCCGCCGATACGCGGCGATCCGACGCAACCGCAGCATCCGACCGCCGGATGCCATCCAGCTCGCCTGCGCGGCGCAGGTCGGGGTGGATCTCTTCATCACCAGCGACGATCGCTTGAGCCGGCTCGCCATCCCCGGCATCCAGTTTCTCGTACCGCTCGATCGCGCCTTCCTGTGATCCCGGCGGGCGCGCCACGACACCGTCAGGGTGATTCCTCTAGAGATCGCGGATCCGGGGCATCACGTCGCGGCCGATGCGCTCGAACGACCGCAGCATGAGCGGGTGGTCGCCCACGATGTGGCGGACCATCACGTAGTCGAAGCCCATGTCCCGGTAGCGGCGCAGGCCCTGGACGACGGTGGCCGCGCTTCCCACCAGTAGCTGATCGAGGCCCGTGCCGCGATAGCCCTCGGCGAGGATCGCGCCGACGACGGCGCGCGCGTCTTCGTCGGACGCGCCGACATAGATGTCGCGGCGCAGGACCGGTCGCGGCGGGCGCCCGGCGCGCGCTGCCGCTTCGCGGTACAGCTCGAGCTGTCGCCGGAGATCCTCGTCCGTCGCGTTCTGGCCGGTCAGCCAGGCGTCGCCCAGCCGCCCGGCACGCTCGGCCGAGGCCGCCACCGTCCCGCCGAGCCAGATCTCCACGGGGACCCGGGGCAGCGGGCTGATGGTGGCGCCCTCCAGCGTGTAGTAGCGGCCGCGCTGGGTGACACGCTCGCCGGCGAGGAGGGCCCGCGTGATCGTCACCATTTCCTCGAGGCGGCCCACGCGGGTGCGCTCCTCCATGCCGAAGGCCTGGAACTGGGGCGGGCGGCCGCCCAGGACGAAGGTCACGATCAGCGGCCCCCCGGCGAACGCGGCGAGCGTGCCGATCTGCTCGGCCAGCAGGACCGGGTGGTAGAAGGGGGCGAGCAGGACCACGCCGATGGGCATATCGCCGGTCACGCTCATCAGGCGGGCGACGGTGGGCAGCGGGGAGAACGTCGCGGCGTAGGCGGGGTTGGCGCCATGGCTGTCGCCGGTCAGCAGCGCGTCCAGCCCGGCCGCGCGGGCCGCGGCGGCGACCTCCATCAGGTTGCGCGCCTGGTCGTCCGGCGCGTACGCGCCCATCGGCCGCTCGATGAACGCCCCCTTCGGCATCGACGCGAGGAGGCTGCGAAATCGCTCGTGGGTGGCCGGCGAGGTCGGAAAGAGGAAGCGAACGGACGTGCCGAGCTTCAGTCGGTCTCGATCGGCAGGCTCGGGTCCTTCGCCCACTCGCCCATGGAGCCGTCGTAGAGCGTGAGGTCGTCGAAGCCGAGCTGGTGCAGCAGGAAGAGGTCGATGGTGGCGGAGATGCCGCCGCCGCAGTAGGCGATCACCCGCCGGTCCGCGCCGACGCCGGCGGCGACGAAGCGCTTGGTCGCGGGATCGACCAGGCTCGCCGCCGGCACGTTGACCGAGCCCGGCACGCGACCCGGCCGGCCGTAGCGTGAGGGCTCCAGGCCCTGGTGGAACTGGGGGCCCAGGGCGTTCACGGTGACGGTGCGAGGATCACCGATCGCGGCCTTGACGGTGGTCTTGTCGACGAAGCGCCCCGGCCGGGGGCGTGGCGTGAAGGTGGCCGGCGGATAGCCCGTGGGGTCGCCGGTCTCGATCGGGCGGCCCTCCGCCTGCCACCGGTCGAAGCCCCCGTCCAGCACCGCCGCGCCGTCGAAGCCGAGCGCGCGGAGCATCCACCAGACCCGCGTGGCCCACATCATGGTGCCGATGCTGTAGAGCACGACGCGGGCGCCGTCGCCCAGGCCGTGGCGGCCGAAGGCGCGCGCCAGGTGCTCGGCCGGCGGCATCATGAACTTGAGACACGTTTCGGTCGCGGAGAGCTCCGCCTGCAGGTCGAGGAAGTCGGCCCCCGGGATATGCCCGGCGACGAAGGTCTTCCAGCCGGCGACCGCCTTGTACGGATCGCCCGAGCCCGGATCGGGCGGCTCGAGATAGGTCGTGCAGTCGTAGACGCGCAGCCCGGGCTGGCCGAGCCGGGTGGCCAGGTCGTCGGTCGAGATCAGCGCGTCGGGATCGCGAAGGGACTTCATGCGAGGGCCGAGGTGGAGTCTGCCACAAACCGTCGCGCCCCGTCCAGGGCGCAACGACCTCACCCTTCCGCCGGTGCTACGCTAACCGCACCCTCGATGCTCATCCTCCAGGAGCTCGTCGACCGGTTCACGTACGCCGGCATCCTGATCGCCCTGCTGCTCGGCAGCCTGGGCGTGCCGATCCCGGAGGAGATGCCGATCGTCGCCGCCGGCATCTTGAGCCACGAAGGGCTCGCGCGGTGGTGGGTGGCGCTGCCGGTGTGCCTGCTCGGCGTGCTGTGCGGCGACGTGGTGCTCTACTGGACCGGCCGGCGCTGGGGTGAGCGCATCCTCCGCTGGCGGATGGTGCGGTGGGTGCTGACGGCGCCGCGCGCGGAGGCGCTGAAGGAAGCGTACCGCCAGCACGCCTTCAAAACTGTCGTCACGGCGCGCCACGTCGCGGGGCTGCGCGCGGCGGCGTTCCTGACCGCGGGTATGGCGCGCGTGCCGTTCTGGAAGTTCATCGTCGCCGACGCGGGCGCGGCGGCGGTGAGCGTGCCGTTCGTCTTCGCGCTGGCCTACTTCTTCACGGACCAGATCGGCGCCATCCTGGCCGACGTGCACCGGCTGGAGCGCTGGGCGGCCCTCGCCGCGCTCATCGTGCTGGCCGGCGGCGTGGTCGTCTACGTGGTGCGATGGAACCGGCGTGTCCCGAAGGCGCCCAGAACTGGAGGCCCTGACTACCAGGGATAGAGCCACCGGTCGATCGAGAGGGCTCCAGCTCCACCCACGAGAACAGCCAGCGCCATGCCAATCAGGGCCAGGTTCATCTCGAAACCGTGCCCCTTGCCCGGCTCGAGGGACCAGTTGATGAAGAAGCCGTTGGACCAGTGAACCTTGGCGATCGCCACCAGCATGACGAGGATGAGCCCCACCGCCGCGGGCCGGACCAGCAAGCC
>WNFC01012710.1_pt1 | contig 23773 bp, 18 predicted proteins | sample 5400541 | NCBI WGS metagenome assembly WNFC01 (sample SAMN13153342, study PRJNA577476) | soil metagenome | isolation source: 120 cm saprolite under Douglas fir tree site 2 hole 2 replicate 1 | place: USA:California | collected 2015-04-18
CACTTTCCGATCGGCCGCCGCGCGCCCGAGTTGACGCAGTGTCAGAGCGACGTCGCTGGCGCGGACCGCGGCAGGGATCCGCGCTCAAGGTTTAGAAACAGCTTCTTACCCGGGGATGTGGTCGCTGCTGTGCGGGATGCTGGAAGAAGGAGAGACCCCGGCCGAGTGCGTCCGGCGCGAGATCGCCGAAGAGATCGGGGTCGTGCTCGACCCCGAGAAAGTCGAGCACGTGCGCACCCGTGACCTGCACTACGGCCTGGAGCACGCCTTCTTCGCACGCATCGACTTCGAGATCGACCAGGTCGTGCTCACCGAAGGTCAGCGGCTCGGCTGGTTCGACGAGACCACTTCCGCCGCAACGACACTCGCGTACGAGGACAACGCGATTCTCGCCGAGTTCTTCGCCGGACTGCCACAGCCCGAGACGACCCGCTGAGGCTATTCGTCGTCGGGTCCCTCGGGATCGCGCAGCGGGCGGGGACGACCGCCCAGCTCCGGCAGCACGAAGCTGTAGTGCCCCTCCAGACCCAGGTGGGCGCGGATGAACGCGGACAGCCGCGCCTCGTCGGCTTCGAGCACCGGGTAACCCTGCTCGCGCAGCTGTTTGACGGCGTGGTCGAGGTAGACGGTGTTCCACCAGCACCACGCAGTTCAGGACCAGCCCCAGCGCGGAGAGCTGGTCTTATCCGAAATGATCTTGAAAGCTCTCGGTGGTCTGAGATCTGCTGGCACTCACGCATTGTGATTGGCAAGAATCTTGGTCCGTGCCCGCTCCGGGCGTGTCGTCGCGCTGGCTTTCAGGAATCTGGGCTGGATCGCCCGGCGTCGGGCCGGAAGTCGGGCATGCCGAGGTGGACGGTGGCGTGCTTGGTGGCCAGCTGCCGCATGGCGGTGAGCTTCTGCCCGGCTGCGGTGATGCTGGCCTCGATCGCGGCCACCTCGCCGAGCCAGCCCTGCTCCTGGGCCTCGCTGAGACGGTCGAGGAGGTTGGCGTGGATCTCCTCCAGGCGCGGCAGCTGGGCCGGGTCAGGCCGGAGCTGCGGGCAGCGAACACAAGCGTGTTCATGCTGGCAAGGGGTCCCGTAGCCACGGGTGCAGACGCCGAGAGCGACCTTGCGGAGCTCAAAATGCCCGAGGAACTCCTGCCATTCCCCGGCGCTGAGGTCCCGGTATTCTTCGCCGGGCCGCAGTGATCTGCGGCGGGCGATGAAGGCCCGGTGGTGGGTGATGACGTCCCCGGGGTAGATCGCGGCGTATCCCATCGTGGTGTCAAGAACCCGGTGGCCTGCGATCTTCGCGGCGATGTGGGGCGGGAGCCCGGACCGGATGGCGTCGGTCAAAAAGAGCCTCCGGAAATCGTGCGGGGTGAACCTGAGCGGCTGTCCCGTGGCGTCGGTCAGCCCGCTCGCCGCGACTGCCCGGTCGAGGCATTTGTGTACGTAGTTGCGTGACATGGCGCGGTTCTCGGGGCCGTGGCGGCGCTGGAAAAGGAACGGCATCGGTGCGCTCCAGGTCCGTTCCATGGCGTCGTAGGCCGACACCAGGGGCATCGCGGCCTTCCCCGTGCGGACCCGGTGGATGATCGCGGTCAGCACCTCGCCGAGCTCCGGGGAGACCAGCAGAAGCCGCTCCATATCGAGCTTGGACGGCGCGACCTGCAGCATCGGCACGATCTCGCCGGTGGCCGGCAGCGTGTAGGCGACGAAGCTGTGGTGGGTCAGCTCCAGCATCTCCTCATGCCTGATGCCGGTCAGGCGCAGAACCTCCACGATCGCCCAGCTCCAGAACGCTCGTTCCTCCTCGCCGGCGAGGTCCAGGCGGCGGCCGGAGCTGGTCTTCTCGATGTAGACGCATCCGGTCGTCCCGCCGCCGCGGCGGAGGTAGGTCTCGCGGTCCAGGGCGAACTCGGTGCCTGCCGGGATGTCGCGGGCGGCCGCGAGCCGTCTGGCCGCGTCTCGGTTCTGCCGCTCGACGGTGGCGACCAGGGCGGGCAGCGCGGGCAGCAGGGTGCGGGTGCGCTGGTCCATGTCGGCCTTGCGGCGGCTGCGGGCCCTGACGTGGGAGGTCTCGCTGACGCGGACCGGGGACGGCGCCACCCACGGGCCCCAGCGGGCCGGGTCGTCGGCGGCCCAGCGTGCGATGTCCTGGTAGAAGGCCCGGACGGTGTTGAGCACGATGTGGACATTGATCCGGGGCCGGGCGGGGTGGCGGCCTCGGGCGGGGATGACGCTGACGCGTTCCTTCCATGCCGCCGCGGCCGGGGCGTCCAGGCGCAGTGAGCTGATCCCGGGATGATGCTGTTCGAGGTCTTTCCAGAACAGCAGGCCCAGCGAGCGGGCCATGTCCTCCAACGTCACGTAGTCGACATCGACGGTCCGGTCGGTGAGGTAGCCGACCAGCAGGTCCCGGATCGGCCTGCAGGCGATCTCGTGCCGGTCGATGAGCTCGGCGGGGCTGCGCTGGCCGATCACCATGACGGCCTTCAGCCGGGGCGGAGCGCCCGGCCCGAACACGCCGGTCTCGGCGAGCAGCGCGTAGTACAGGTGCTTGCCGTGCTGACCGGAGCACTGGTGCTCACCGATCGCCGCCTGCAGCTCGACGCAGTCCCCGATCGTGATGTCCTTGATCAGCCCGCCCTTACGGATCATGATCCAGGTGATCCGGTTGAGCGCCTGCGCTCGATCGGGCACCCCGTGGCGGCCGGTGGCCTCGCAGTGCGCTTCCACCGCCGCGAACCCGGCGGGGTCGGTGACCCGGCGGAACTGCGACAGCAGACGGGAGGGGATAAGGCGCAGCAGCCACCGGTAGTCCGGGCGGATGACCTGCCCTCCGATGAGCGGGATCATGCCGCAGGCCAGGTCGGCGGCGTCGTACTTGCGGGCGCGGCCACGGGCCGCCAGCCAGTCCACCGGGACCTTCATCCAGCCACGTCCGGCCTCCTCGGCCCCGCTGGCCAGCCACCGTTCCTGCCAGGTGCCGCCGGGCTGATCCTCAAGCCAGTCCAGCAACTTGCCCAGTCCGCGCTCGCGCGTCTTGAGGTTGGCGCCGCTGTCTCCGGAGAACGGCAGCGCCAGGATCCGGCCGGCAACCAGCTCGCGTGGCGTACAGGTCTGCCGCCAGACCGGGCCGGCCCGGCGGGCTCGCGATCCTGGCGGAACATGACGGTGGTCGTTCGCCCACCTTCGCCGGCTAGGTGCCGGGAGCTCTTGCAGATTGGCCGTCATGCCGGATCGCCGCCCGGCGGGACCGCCCCGAACAGGGTCTGCAGGACCTCCGGCCGGTAGCCAGGCGCCGGTGCCGGCGGCAGCGCGGCTCGTGCGGCCTGACGGGCGTGGTGGGCCAGGACCTGCGGGACGACCTCCTCGACGGTCGGCGCGGTGTAGATCTCCGTGGTGGCGATGTGGGCGTGCCCGAGGACCCACTGGACGTCGGCCAGGGTCAGATGCGCGTCGGCGGTCATGCGTTTGGCGGCGCTGTGCCGCAGGTCATGCAGGGTCCAGTTCGAGCCGAGGGCGGCGTTGGCCTTGTTGAAGACCATCCGCGCGGCGTCGTACTCCAGCCGGCGGAACGGGCGGCGCAGCGTCCACCACAGCGGATCGTCCGGGCCCGCCGGGACCAGGTCGCGGATCTCGCGCTGATACAGCTTCAGCCAGACGAAGGCGTCCGCCGAGGCGGGCAGGTGCTGCAGGGCCCGGCTGCCCTTGCGGATCACGCCGATCAGCTGGTCCTCGGGCGCGACGAGCTTGCGGGTCACGCCCAGCAGCTCAGAGGCCCGGGCGCCGGTGGAGATGTAGAACGCGATCAGGGCCCGGTCCCGGTTCGTGGTCAGCGCCGCGAACAGCTCGTTGAACGCCTGATCGGGGATGCTGCGCGGGATCCGCCGGGGTTCCCTGGGCTGGTACTCCGCCCGCCGGGACGGACGGCGGAACGGCTGCATCGGATTGTGGTGGGCGTTGAGGTCCTCCTCACCGCCGCGGGCCTTGGGGAACGGGCCGGCCAGCGGACGGCCGCGCATCTCCCGGTGGTACTCATAGAAGCTGCGTACCACCGCCCGCGCGTGACGGCGGGTGCGGGCCGCGTACGTCTCGCCGGGCGAGGCCTTGCCGGTGACCGGATTGACCGAGCCAGGCCGCGGCGCGTCCGGGCGGCGTCGCCGGGCCGGCTTCTTCACCATCTTCAGCCGCAGCGCGAAGTCCCGGGCCTCCGCCCGCCCCGGCCGGTCCCACGGCACGTCAACTGCCCGCAAGAACCGGAACCAGGCCAAGAGCTCATAGGCGTAGGACCGCAACGACGCCGGGCTGGCGTCGTCGGCGAGCATGTGGTGCAGGAATTCGGTGACCGCCGCCACCTCGGCACCCTCACCGTCGATCAGGCGGAACGGCCTCAGCGGGTCGCCGGTCTCCTCGACCCGGCCGACCCCGGGCACCTCCAGCGCCACGACATCCCGGATCTCCCCGGTGTACTCGGCCATCTCTGCCTCCACGAGTCGCTCTCGATGACTCGTGATGAAAGCAGATCCCAGATAGTCCCCGGGGACACCTCACAGAGGCCGGACAGGAGCCCGAGGTCACTGTGCGTAGACCTGCAGGCAGAGGAGGAAGCCCGCTGCGGTAGTTCGGTCAACGGGTCTTCCTGGCCTTCCCGGTATGCCTGCCGCAGCTTGCCGCGCTGCCCGTGGAAGGCAGCCGGTCCCGGGTCAGCGCGGGCACGCGCGGCTTGACCACCGGCGTCAGTCCCAGGTTGCATGCCTCGGCCACCAGCAGCGCCGCGACCGAGACCGGCAGGTCCTCCACCCAGGACGAGGGGCCCCGGGCAGCATGGGTGCAGGCATCCAGGTAGCCGGTCCAGGCGTGCACCTCCAGCAGCAGGTCCGGCAGGTCGGCCCGCGGCAGCATCGCCGCCACCATCTCGCGGAGCTGCCTCAGTGACTCCGGCTCGCCGACCGCGTCCAGGCGTCCCACCGACAGCCGGACCCGGCCCTCCGCCGCGGAGATGATCTGCACGCTCGCCTTCGGCCCGCCCCGGTCCACCGCTCCGGCGGGACGGTCCCGGCTGCCATACACCGCCCGGCAGGCTCGGCCGCAATCGCTAGCAAGCTGCAGAATCCTCGCCTGCTCCCGGCAACCTGAGATTGGCGCGCAGGAGAAGATCCCGGGGCAGTCCTTGAGGGAAGACAGCAGACCACGCCGCCCGCCCGCACTGCCCGGCCCGCCCGAGAACGCGGCCGAAGCCGCTTACCTCCGGATCTAACGGCCGGCCCGAGCAAGGACGCGGCTTGCTGCCGGTCACCGGATGTAGGCGTTCACCTTGAGAATTTTGGTGCCGGTGACCTGGTAGGCGCGCCAGTTCCTGGCGTACGACGGCGGCCTGCGGCCGGACTGGACGATCACGGCAGCTACCACATCCTGGGCCGCGGCCCCAGCTGACGCACAGCCGGCGTCGTAGGCGATCGGGATGTACTGCACCCCCTGGATCAGGCACGGCGGCCGGACGCCGCGGGCCGCCAGCTCCGCAGCGATGCGCGCGTAGTCGTCGTGGAACGCCACGGTCCCGCCGGCCTCATGGTCAAGGACGAGATGCTGGGCCACGAGCTGGACCACGAGCAAGCACGTCACGACCGCGGTCACGGCCGGCCTCAGGTCCGCGCCCGTCCTGGTGACGAGGAAGGCCAGCCCGTCGGCGGCCGGGATGGCGAGCAACGCGTAGGCGGGCAGCAGAAACCGCGGCGCCGCGTAGTTGATCATGAACAGATACTGCGCGGCCAGGCAGAGCCCGCACACCGCGGGCAGCAGCGCGCTGCCCAGCGGGCCCATGCCCGGCGCCCCTGCATCCGGCTGCCCGGGACCCCGCGGCCCGGGCGGAGCGACCCACCGCGCGGCCAGGACGCCGAGCGTGACCAGCGCGGGCAGCAGGAACCACCACAGGTCGAGTTCGGGGTACCTGAGGCCGATCGTGCACGGCCGGCACAACGTCGGGCCGTTGAGCGCGCGCAGCTCATCGGGCAGCGCGAAGTGCAGGCCGAACCCGCCCTGCTCGGCGCCGGCCGCCCGCAGCCGCCCGACCACGCCGCCGAAGCGCGCGTACGCCTCGATGACCCATTCGGCGCCGCCCGCCAGCAGCCCGCCGGCCACCGCCGCGGCCGGCCGCCAGCGCCGCCGGATCACCGCCGCGGCGAGCAGCGGCGCGGCCAGGCAGACCGCGTCGCCCGGCCGGACCAGCGTCACGAACGCGACGCTGGCGGCCAGCCCGGCCAGCGCCCTGCTCCCGCCGCGCAGGAAGCAGCCCACCGCGGCCAGGCCGCCCAGGGCCGGCCACATGTCCGGCATGGCCTGCGGGCCGTAGAACTGCGCCACCCACAGACCCCCGAACAGGACCGCGGCCAGCCCCAGCACCCAGGCCGGCCGCAGCCGCCGCCAGGTCCACAGCGCGAGCATCAGCCCCAGGCCGCAAGCCAGCGACAGGTACACCCGCAGCGCCACCACCGAACTCGTCAGCGCGGCCACCGGCGCGACCAGCAGCGGAACGCCGCGGGCGCGCGCCGGGTCGAACCAGGCGGCCGGCACGTGCCCGCTCACCTGGCTGACGTAAACAGACTCGTCCCAGCTCAGCCCCATCCGCGGCGAGACGAACAGCAGCTCCGCGGCCGTGAACGCCGCGCCCACCGCCACCAGCCACCACGCGCTGCCGGGCCCGGCCCGGGCCGCCCGGCCACGATCCACCGGTCAGCTCCGGCCGGCGCCGACACCGAACTCGCCGGTGCGGGCCAGCATCTCAGCCGGGCCGGCGCAGACCCGGTACGCCCCGGCCCGCAGCGCGCCGCCCAGGCCGGACAGGAACGACGGGACCGGCGGTTCGACGCAGGTCGCTGCAGAGCCCATAGCCCAAGTCTGCCCGCTCCGCTTCGCGCCGCGGCCCCGCCCCCGCCGCTCTTAACCATGGCGCGGCCTCCCGCCGCCACTGCAAGCAGCGCTCACGCCGGCTTCCCCGGCGATCGTGCCAGCCAGGAACAGGGCCATCGCGGTCCGGGACAGCGCGCCGGCGATCAGGGCCAGCGCGGCAGCAACGGGCTCGGCCAGCCAGTACGGCCGGGCGGTCGCCGAACCGGGACAGCCGCGAGCTAGGTGAGGGTCCCAATCGCCCGCACGAGGAACACGACGGCACCTTGCGTGGCCGCGCGCCTGCAGCACGCCCCTGACGAAGCCGGGCGCCATCGAGATGAACAGCCCGAGCAGGGAAAACGGCAGCGAACCCGGCTACGCCGCGGCGAACTCGCTGCAGCTCCGCTCGGTGAGCCACGATGGTGAAGACCTCAGCATGCTGTGCACCGCCACGTCGGAGCAGGCACCTGCCGCGCCGACACGGCGGCCTCCGGTGGCATGATGTGCCTGTCCCACCTCGCCACTCGCCACGACAGCACATGCGGGCGCACCCGCGTGCGCGCAGAACCGTACGATCTGTACGTGGGAAGCCATGCGGGATCAGCTACCTCTGAGCCGTACTGACCGGAAAATCACCTACCTGAGCTGGGCGTGCGTCAGCGGACCCGCGCCGTTTGCGACTATCGGGCCTGGTCAGGTGTTATCGGAGGGTCAGGCGGCCTTGGTTATGGTGACCTCGAAGCCGAGGGCCTGGATCTGGCGGACGTGGTTACGGAGCTTGCGGTCGGTATCGGTGCGGGCTTGGTAGTACCCGTGGCCGAGGTCGGTGTACCGGGCGGCGGGGTCTGCGAGAAGGTGCCAGATGATGACCAGGATGGAGCGGGCGACGGCGACCTGCGCCTTGGCCTTGCCGCGGCGGCGGGCGATCCGCCAGTACCGTTCGCCGAGGAAGCTATCGGTGCGGGCCGCGCCGATAGCGGCCTGGCCGAGGGATCCGCGCAGCCAGGTGTCGCCTTGTCCTTTCTTCCCGGCCCGGGTCCGGGGTCCGGACTGGCGGGCGGACGGGCACAGCCCGGCCCAGGACACCAGGTGGGCGGCGGTCGGGAACCGGCTCATGTCCAGGCCTGTCTCGGCGATGACGGAACGGGCCAGGTCCTCGCTGAGGCCGGGGATCTGCGCCAGCCGGGCCACGGCGTTCAGCACCGGGGCGTCCGGCCCGGCGCCGGCGTCCGGCCCGGTGGTCCCGTCGGGGTTGACGCCCCAGGCCGCGGGCATCGCCCCGGCCAGCTCGGCGGCCCGGGCGGACAGCTGGGCGATCCGGCCGTCCAGGACGGCGATCTGGTCCAGCAGCAGCTGGGCGAGCTCGCCGTGGTGATCGTCGAACATGCCGTCCAGGGCTTCGACCAGGTCATCGTGCTTAGCCTTCATCCGGCCCCGGGCCAGGGCGGCCAGCTGGCGCGGGTCGCGCTGGCCGGCGATCATCGCCTTGATCATGTCCTGGGCGGACACAGTGGTCAGCTTGCTGGCCACGGACGATACCTTGACCAGCGCGCCCTCCAGCAGCTTCTCCAGCCGCTGCCAGCACCGGGTCCGCTCCTGGACCAGGCGGATCCGCATCCGGGTGTAGTCGCGCAGGTCCCGGATCGCCTTCGGCGGCACGAAGCTGGCCCGCAGCAGCCCCATCTCGGTCAGCCGGGCCAGCCACATCGCATCGAGCTTGTCCGTCTTGGGCCGGCCGGGCAGGTTCCTGGCCTGGGCGGCGTTGACCAGCTGCACGGCCAGCCCGCATGCCTCCAGCACGAAGAACCATATACGCCAGTAGTCGCTCGTTGACTCCAGCGTCACGATCTCGATGCCGTCGGCCTTCAGCTGGCGTCCCAGCGCGCGGACCGCGTTCATCCGGGCCTTCACCGTCCACACGGTGCTGCGCCGGGCGCCGGCCCGGGACGGATGCGGGGTGCGGGTGCACACCACCCCGGAGTCCTTCGCCACGTCGACCGCGGCGACCCGCTCGTGCACCCGCTCATGGTCCTCGTCGTCGATCACCTGCGGTCTGCTCACCGCGTCCTCCTATGCTTGACCTGTGGGATAGCAGCGGGCTGCCCGGGGGTCCCGGTCGGCGGGCACCAGGCCCGGAATACTGACCGGCGTGCTCGAGGCAACAGGGCGCGACCCTCAGGTCAAGGACCCCGGCGCCAGGCTAAATCACGGGTTCGCATCCCAAAGTGCGCCGGCGTCACGGGCAGCCCGCCCCACTCTCCCACCCCGCAGGCCCGCGGCGCAGCACCAGCACCAGCACCAGCCCTAACGCGGCAGCGACCCCAGCCCGCCCCGGCCCGCACCAGCCCAGATTTTCACGCCCTGGCGACCATCCCCCGGATGCAATGGCTAAATCGGCGATCTGTCGCCATCCCAGGACACAGGGCACCACCACCGTGCTCACCCTGCGTAGCAGGGGCTCATCCGCCCGATAGCCGCCTCTGCGCAGATCGCGGTCAGTTGTCCAGCTGAGATCTTCAAGGCTCACCGTGATCCACTATTTGGCACTTGGGCGCACGGTTCTTACAAATACCCGAACTGGAGGGAACGGCTCTGCTGGCGGCTGCACCGGGGGAGGAAATCCTGGATGCCGTATTCATGCACTTCGCCGGGCGGCACTACCGTAAGCGTGACGACGGGGTGGCCATCGCAAAAGCAACGCCGCCGCCAGGTGAGATCCAGCGTGTCCTCGAGGCCTTCATGGGGTACGGCCAAGATAAGCCTGAAACCCGCAGTAGGAAGCGTTTCCCCTGGTCAGCGGGGGTGCCTGCGAATCGAGCGGGGGACTCCCACGTGGGTGGTCCAGAGCTTCAGAGTAGACTCGTTCTCTGAAGCCAACCCCGCTCTGACTTCAGAGAACCCGAAGCTTTCGGCCGAAAGACCTGGTCAACGGCTTCAGAGAACAGGCAGTCCCTCTGGCGGCCAGACCCGGCGGCGAGGACGGGCGAGGGCCTCGACGCACGGCGAGGCCGGCCCACTGCGGGTTTCGTGCTTATCTTGGCCGTACCCCAGCAACGTGCCGCGGCCGCCGCCCGGGCGCGCGCGCACGCCGCGGCCTGTCCTGCGGGAATGGCTGTGACCTTCGGCAGTAAGTGGCAGGAGATCTTTACTGCTATTTGGCCGGTTCTCGCGCTGGCGGGGCGTGAGGCCGTAGTCGGCGCGCCAGCTGGATCTGTTTACGGCCGGGGTGCGAGCCGCTGCTGCAGTTCGAGGTGCCGGAACTGGTAGACCGCGCCCGCCTGCCGGAGAACGCCCCGCCCGTGGGCATCAGCGAGGAAGCCCATGAGGCGCCATGGCAGCCGGCGACGCAGCGCGAGCCATATCCGGGCTATCTCATAATACGGCCACGCCGAACGGCTAAAGATGCTCACGACCCCGACCACGGCCCCGGCGCCGGCCGCGGCGCCGACCCCGGTACCGATAGCGTGCCCGACCCAGAGCATGGCCCCGAGCACGGTCACGGTAGCGATCCCGAACACGAGCCCGAAGGCAGTTCCAATTCGGCGATCTCCTGCAAGCACGGCCAGGGGATTCACGGTGGAACTGAGGTCGAGCGGAGCACCCTTCTGATTGAATACCCAATTCACGGCCCCGGCGGCGACCCCGGCGGGGACCGCGAGCACGGCGCTGGGCAAATTCCCGGGCCATGCGGGCCCGGTACTGAATCCGACCAAGGCCCCGACCCCGACCCCCCACACGATGTTGCGAAGACTTGGTGGTCGCAAGCGGACCCCGCGGACTGGTCTTGGCAACTCCCCCTCCTTGCGGCCCGCCCTCGCCCCGCGGACTGGTTTGGGCGACTCCCTGCGCACTGACTTGGCCGCGCTGCCGATCGCGGCCACGGTCCCGATCGTGGTCGTGATCCCGGCCCAGGTCCCGATCACGACCCAGGTCCAGATCACGATCGCGACCCAGGCCGCGGCCGCGGCCACGGCCAGGGGGCCTACTACGAGTAGTACCCAGACGATGTCGGCCCACAGAGCGAGCCGTAGCTGCCACCAGGCCAGGTCCGGGCTGCCGATCGTTTGTTCAAGGTGGCGGGCGAGGAACGATAGCCACTTTTCGGCCCGCTCTGCTGTCCAGCGGCCTGCGGTGGGCGGCCGGTAGGCGGCGCGGATGAAGGCGTCGAACAAGTGGGCTTCGACCGCCGGGCGGTCCGCGAGACCGCACAGCTCAGACGGCTCCGGCAGCTTCCCGGCATGCTCGCCGGGGCGGGGGTTGTAGATGGCCCGGGCCAGCCCGGCCATCAGCGGCGTGCCCAGGGCCTGCCACGCAGGCGATCCGGCGCTGAGGGAGCCCAGGAAATCCCAGCGGCCCTCGGCAGCAGGGCCTGCGTCCGTGCGCAGGTAGCTGGCCACGTCGCCGAATGGCAGGGTGCTCAGCTGAACCGCCGCTGCTCGCAGGGCGGCCCCTTGGCCGTCCTGCGGGCTGACCGCGGCCCGGTACTGCCCCGTGCGGCAGGTGACCACCACCTGTTCGCCGGACTTCAGCTCTTTGTTGATCCGGGTAATCGCTGTCGGCCGGGCTGATTCAGGGAGCTCGTCCAGCCCATCCAGGACCGGCAGGATCAGCCTGGCTTCCACCAGCGCCTCGAAGCGGTTGCCTCCTGCAGACCCGGGCGGCGCGGCCGCGGCCAGCGCTGGGTAGCTGGTGATGAGCGTGGCTCCTAGCCAGGCGTGCAAGCCCAGGCTGACCGGATCCCAGGACGCCAGCGTGGCCAGCACAGGGATCGGGTCGCCACGGCGTCGCCGGGCCAGCAGATCCAGTACGAGGCCGACCATCAGCATCGTCTTGCCCGCGCCTGGCTCACCGAGCAAGACCAGCCGTCCGGTCGGCACCGCCGCCAGAACGTCTGCCAGCTTCCTGTCGCCCCCGCCAGCCAGGTCTTCCGGTCCCTTGGCCCAGTTTTTCCTCCCTCGTGCTGACCACCCGGCACCGCTGGTCGCCAGCGTCTTCAGCGCGTCCAGGTCACCTGCCAGGGGTGGGTCAGCCGCAGTCCACGACACGGGCAATGGATAGGGATCGTTCAGCCCGCGGGCTTCAGCTTCATCGGCCCACTGAGAGCGGAGCCGGGCGGCGAGTTCGTCGGCTATCTGAGCCAGGTTTCGGTCTGGCGGCTGCCGGGCCCCCTTAAGGGGCACCCAGCCCAGGTATAGAGCAGGCAATGCGATGAGGAATGCGACCACCACAGCCACCACACCGGGGACGCCTAGGTGGTAGTAGAGGGTCAGTGCCAGCGCCGCTGCCGCGGTCACGAACAGCAGAGCCAGCGCCACCGCGCCAGGTCGGCGCGCGCGGCGGCGGTCCGCGCCCCTCATCCCCGCAGGATCCCACACCTCATTCCTGCGTGCACAATTCCGTACTCATCATGTCCGGCCGTGCAGGCCGACAGGGCATCTGAGCGGATCGGCGGCACCAGCTACCACCGGACGTACTTCGGCCGGGCTGTGCTTTCACGCAAGAGCCCGACTGAACGCAGGAACCGCTGGCGGTATTAATCGGCAGAGGGCCATCCAGGCCGCCGGTCATCGTGGGTGATCGGCCGCCGTTGCAGGCCAGAGGACCTACGTCGGCAAGGAGGTTGCCAGATAACTGACGTTATCTGGCAACATTACATACGATGGCAGGATGCCACCTGCGCGAACGCCGCGCCGCCGCCGCGGCTCAATTCCTGGTTATCAGGCAACTGCGGGCACGCCGCAGGAGCGAGCCGCCCGCGCCGTGCTGCCGGACCACCCTCTGGCCCGGCACATCGACGACTTCCTCACCGACCTGGCCAACGTCAACAAGCCGCGCAACACGATCCGCGCCTACCGCGGCGACCTGACCGGGTTCGCCGCCCACCACGACGGCGAGATCGGGGAGCTGACCGCGGCGCCGGTCCGCGCGTTCCTCGGCGAGATCGCCGGGCAAGCCCCGGCCACCCGCAAGCGCAAGCGCGCCGCGGTCGCCTCGTTCTGCAAGTGGGCCGTCCGGCACGAGCTGCTGGACGCCAGCCCGATGGACCGCATCGACGCCATCGAGGTCCCCAAGACGCTGCCCAGGCCGGCCGCCGCCGCCGACGTCGCGGCGGTGCTGGATGCGATCTGCTCCCGGCGGCCGCGCAAGGACGCGCCCCTCGGCGTGCTGAGGGACCGGGTGCTGTTCGAGACCGCCTACGTCTGCGGCGCCCGCGCCTCGGAGGTCTGCGGGATGTACGTCGAGGACCTGGACCTGCGCCCGGACGACGAGCACGCCCGCGTCCATGGCAAGGGCGGCACCGTCCGTACCGTTCTGCTCGATGACCGCGGCTACGTCGTGCTGCTGCGGCTCTACCTCGCCCGGTCCGGGTACACGTCGGGTCCGCTGTTCCGCGCCAGCATCAACGGCCGCGGCGGCCCGCTGTCCTACGACGCGGCGCACAGCCGGTGGAAGAAGTACTGCGCCGCCGCCGGTGCCGGGATCGGTATCCACCAGCTCCGCCACGCCCACGCCACCGAACTGATCAACAGCGGCGTCTCCATCGAGGTCGTGCGCCGCCGCCTCGGTCACGCCTCCACCGAGACCACCCAGGTCTACACCCTGCTCGCCGACAAGGTCGCCGACGCCGAGATCCGCGCTGCACGCCGCCGACGGGGCCGGTCAGCGAGCTGACCGGCCTTGCGCTGAGCAGGCTCGACGCAATCGCGTGTACCTGGTGACAGCAGTCTTACCGACACCCCATCTCCAGGGTAGGCGGCCGGTATCGCGTGTACCTTATGACAGCTTCGTTACCGACACCCCGACCTGCGGGAACTCAGGCCCGCGGCCCCTTTCTGCCGTATTCCGGCCGTCCCTCTACGACACCGTTTCGTACCCGGATCCGCATATCCGCGATCTCAAGCCCGGTCAGCTACCTGTCGGCCGGGTGAGATCCCACAGCCGCACCGTCTTGTCGCCGCAGCTGGCCAGCAGCCGCCCGTCCGGGCTGAACGCCACACTGCGGACAAACTTGGTGTGGCCGGGCAGGGTGCGCCGCTGCTCGCCGGTGGCCGGGTCCCACAGCCGCACCGTCTTGTCGCCGCCGCTGGCCAGCAGCCGCCCGTCCGGGCTGAACGCCACACAGTTCACAGATGGAAAAAAGAAGCCCCTGTGGCCGGTCAGGGTGCGCAGGTGCTTGCCGGTGGCCGGGTCCCACAGCCACACCGTCTTGCTGTCGCCGCAGCTGGCCAGCAGCCGCCCGTCCGGGCTGAACGCCACACTGCGGACCAACTTGGTGTGGCCGGGCAGGGTGCGCAGGTACTCGCCGGTGGCCGGGTCCCACAGAAGCACCGTCCTGTCGCCGCCGCTGGCCAGCAGCCGCCCGTCCGGGCTGAACGCCACACCGAAGACGCCGCCGGTGTGGCCGGGCAGGGTGCGCTGGTGCTCGCCGGTGGCCGGGTCCCACAGCCACACCAAGCCGAACGTGCCGCAGCTGGCCAGCAGCCGCCCGTCCGGGCTGAACGCCACACAGTTGACCCCGCCGGTGTGGCCGGGCAGGGTGCGCAGGTGCTCGCCGGTGGCCGGGTCCCACAGCCGCACCGTCCTGTCGTATATGCCGCCGCCGCTGGCCAGCAGCCGCCCGTCCGGGCTGAACGCCACACCGTGGGGAGCGTCCACGGCCCCGGCCGGATCGCCCGCTATCCCGGTCGAGTGGGCGCGCTCCCTTAGAACCGGTAGTCTGACCTCATCCTGAGCCTGGCGTTCGGCGTCTTCGCGGACCGGCGCCGTCAGGTCGAACAGGTGCCCATCGGGCGCACGAGAGTACAAGACCGGCGTGCCCCACTCGGTGAGGTTGCCCTCGTCGCGGATCGCGCCCCGGGCTTCGGCCAGGGCGGCTTCCAGCGGGTAGCCCTCGGCGATCGCTGCGTACAGCTCGCGGGCGAAGATGATCGCCGCGGCGTCGGTGATTTCGAACTGCATGGCGACCACAGCGGGCAGGCCCTGCTGGATCAGGCTCTGGGCCACGCCGGCGAACGGGTCGCTGGCATCGCTGCGGGCGCCCTCGCAGGCATTCAGCACCGCCAGGCGGGTCTGGTCGTATTCGCTGAGGAGGCTGCCGAGGTCCTCACCGGTCACCTCCTGGGGCTGCCCGTAGCGGTCCTCCATGACCAGCACGCCGTCGCGCCAATCGGGCCGGTAGCGACCGTGGCCGATGAAGTGGAAAACGTGAAATCCATCGCGGCGCAGCCGCGCCCGTAGTTCGCTCATGTTGGCGGTAAGCCGCTCGACGATCACCTGGCCTTCTTCTTGTTGCCGGGCCAGCGCGCCGGTGAGCGTGTCCCACTCGTGCTCGACATCTAGCGCGGGGTAGCCGCTGGGGTTGGAGATCATGACCAGCAGCCGCAGCGGCCCCTCCACGCGCAGCGGGTGGGGCGGGTCCGGCAGGTCCAGGTAGCGCACCAAGGGTGTGTGGCGCGATTGGGCCAGGAAGCGGTTATGGCGCGGATCGTAGAGGAACTCCCACGGCAGGTTAGCCAGCTCCGGGGTATCGGTCAGCCGCAGCCGCAGCCGCATTCCTACCCGCTGCGCGCGCGTCTGGCTAAGGCTGCGCTGCAGGGCGTCCCGCAGCTCGCCTTGGAATACCGCACCATATAGCTTGCCGCCGAATTCTTTCAGCGGCGCGCTTTCGGGTCGGCCGGGCCCGCGGGTACGGCGGTGGCTCCGGCTCATCTTGAGGACGAAGTTTTCCAGCTCCAGCTCCGAGAATGGCAGCGTGAACTGCACCGGGGCGCTCTCCCCTGCCGGGGAGCGCAGTACCCGTGCCCTGTAGGCGCCGGGTGGAGCCGGTTCAATCAGCAGGTCGAAGTCCTGGTAGCTGAACTGGCCTTCCATGGCGACATGCTCACCCATTGGCGGCATCGCGGCGCCGCCAGGTCATCGACACCTTGAAGTTGGCTTGCGCAGCCACCGATGCGATGAACGCCCCGGTCTGCGCACTCAGCTGCACGCCGAACTCGATTCCCACCTCATCGGGCGGGTCATCGATCGACCGGAGCCGGGCGATCAGGCTACGAGCGGCCGGTGTGACCGCTGCGGTAGCGTCCTCAAAGGTCTTATCGGCCTGTTCCACAAGAGCAGAGCGGTCCTTCCCGAGCCCGCGCGTTACTGGGCCCGCGGGCGGCTCGTCGACCTCAATCAGGATGCTGCCGCCCTGGTCGAGTGGGAATTCGACGAGACGCTTCATCAGGCCCCCCAGCCAGAACACCTTGCTACCGCACGGTGGCGCTGTATAGCCCGATTGTCAAGGCCTCGACAAGCAGGCGCGGTCTACCGGTTCCGGCACGTCGAACTACAGGGAGCTTACTTTTGGTGCCTAGGCGCCATCCCGAGTCGTTTAGTTGTGCTTTGGCCCCGAAGCGCTACTGGACCAGTCGACGAGAGAAAGCGCTCAGCGGGTGAGCGCGGTGCTGACCGGCCCGCATGGTGCTGGCCGTTCTGGTGCAGCACGACCCGGGAAACGCAGCCGAGCGGACTGGCCACCAGCACCGCATGCCACCTGCAACGGCGACCGACCACCCACTATGACTCCCGACCAGATCGGCGTGTGCAGATGACTACGGACATCGGTGCACACGACTTCGGACATTGACACGGCCACAGCGACTTGCGAAGGCGCGCCGTCTCATATGACCTGTCCGGTGAACGTCTCACTGAGCGGGGGCTATCCGGACGGCCGCACCCGGCGCCGGGGCCAAGAACCCGCCGAGCCGCCGCAGGTCAGAGATATATCCGTTGGTTTTTCCGCCAGTACTACCGGGACCCCTACTTGGCGTGGCCCCCTGCAGCTCGCCCGATGCCACCAACGCTGGAACGACCAGTGGCGTTAACGCGGCTCCACCCGGCTGCTTAACGCCAACCATCGTCGCGTTGTCGCTCACCCCCCTAGCGCAGGGGAACCGCATCGAAACGGCTGGTCGGCCCATCGTTACCTGGCCGTGATCCTAATCGTTGTTTTTGCGCTGGATGATACGGCGACCCTCAAGGCAGTGCGCGAGTTCGATGCCTACCTGCGCGCGAACGCCGGCCGGATCCCGAACTACGGGGAGCGCTACCGCGCTGGCGAGGTCATCTCCACCGCGTTCACCGAGTCCGCGGTCAACCAGGTGATCAGCAAGCGCATGGTCAAGAAACAGCAGATGCGCTGGACACCCCGCGGTGCCCACCTCCTGCTGCAGGTCCGCACCCGCGTCCTCAACGACCAGCTCGCCGGCGACTTCCACCGCTGGTACCCCGGCTTCAACCAGGCGCCGGACCCTGTGGCGCTCGCGGCGTAACCTCCCCCGCTTTGTCCCGCTCTCCCAGTACGGCCCGGCCTCAGCAGGCGTTGAAGCCGTGAGTTCCTGGTGAAGAACCTTCAGTCGGGCTGAACTGGTCGCGCTTAGCGGGTGATAACCCGCTGTATCACCCGGCCACTGTCTGTCGGCCGACCCGTCGCCGTGGCGGCCCTCGTAGGACCGGGCACAGGGATCCGGGTCTGCTTAGCAGGTGATAGGCAGGAGGGCTGGTTTACGACGGCTCGGGCGCGGGCCCCGGTGGCTCCGGCCGATTCCCGATCCAGCGCAGGAGGCGGAAGGCGCGCTCGCTCAGGGCTGGGCTCCCGAAGAGGGCCGTGCCGATAATCGTGAGCGCCCCCACCACCTCGATGACGGCGATGATCTCACCGAGCACGGGATGGAGCGCCCCGATGCCGACGGGAGTTCCGAGCGCAGTGACCCCTGCACCTACTGGGCGCCATGGCACGCGTTCCCGTTTCGTTGGCGTCGGGGAACTTGCTTGCCCGCCGTCGCCGGGGGAGTGGGCGGGACTCTGAGGCGAATATGCGGTCACGGCTCTCGCAGGCACCGGACCCTATGCATAATCCGGAGTCGAAACGAGGAGGCCACGCATGGTGACCTGGCAGGGAAATGCCCAGCATCCGTGGCCTCATCGCCGGCGGAGTTCGTCCATGTCCGCGGGCGTGACAGCCCGCGAGCAAGACCTCGACGACGGTGAAGCCCTTCATGATACGGACGATCGTGTCGAACGGGCTGAATCGGCCCTGGCCCCCGGTGAGCCACGTCCCGAGCACGCCGCCGCCGATCGGCTGCTCGCCGACCAGCTCGTCGTCCAGGCGATTCTCGAAGAAGGACTGCACGGACCGCGCCATCAGGCGCTGGAGGAGGCGCTGATCAGGTATGCCGTGCCGGTCTTGCAGCAGTTCCTCGCAGATGGGCGGATCATGAACAAGGCCACCCGCCTAGGCCGCCCGCCGGGCGGCTCGGAGGCATGGCTGGACTTCACGAAGGCCGACCGCGAGGAATTCGCCTGCGACATGGTCGCTGACGCGCTTCCTGCGTTCACCAAAGCGGTCTTCGAGGAGCGGCGCTGGTCACCTGACCGGAGAGCGTCGTTGAAAACGTACTTCGTCAATGCGTGCGTCTTGCAGTTCCCCCGGCTGTACAGGAAGTGGCTGGACCAGCGTCGAACAGTCCGGCCCGGCGGTTTGGAGATCGACATGAGCGGCGGTGACCCGGCATCCGACCCGGCGAACACGGTTGCGCTCCGTGACGAGGCGGCACGCATGCTCGAGAAGATCACGGACAGGAAGATCCGGGAGGTACTGGTACTGCGCGCCTCTGGCTACACCGCCGAGGACGCCGCCCGTCAGGCGGGCCTGACCCCGAAGGCGGCCGAAAGCAGGCTGGCTCGCATCCGCATGGTCTTGCGATACGAGAGGGACAGCACGGCGCCGCCCGACTGCGGGCGGCGAGACAACCCGCAGGGAGGACGGTGGGTGCAGTGACACAGAAGAAGCTTGGTGAATCAGACGTGGACACGGCACACAAGGGGACCAACGTGGACAAGCATTTCAAGAACCTCCTCGAGGCCTCGTCTCTGGGAACTCCGGCCGCCCGCCGGATCCGCTCCTCTACAACTGCGGCCGTCGTCCAGGACGTGCGGCGGCGCCGGATGGAGCGCAACCCATTGCAAATCCCGCCGATAAAGGCATCTCCCGTGGCCAGAACAGCCAGGGAAACGGAACTGCCTGTTCACAGGAGCATTATCGCGGTGGACATCGAGGGCTCCACCCAGCGGACCAACCCCGTCAAGGCAGAACTACGCCAGCAGGTCTACCGGATCATGCTGCAGGCTCTGGCCGCCGCCGGGATAGACGACCGCTACTACGACCCGTTCACAGACCGCGGCGACGGCATCCTGGTCCTGATCCACCCGGCCGACGATTTCCCCAAGCCGCTGCTGCTCAGCCGTGTGATACCCGCGCTGGCCAGCCTGGTCGCCGCGCACAATAGCGGCATCCCACAGTCCGAACGTCCGCGCACGCTGCGCTTGCGGGCAGTTATCCATGCGGGCGAGGTGCACGACGACGGGTGGGGCTTCTACGGCGAAGATCTGGATGTCGCGTTCCGGTTGCTGGATGCTCCCAAGTTCAAGGCCCACCTTCGTAACATGACGACGGCGGACCTTGCCCTGGTGGCCTCGGATGAGATCTACCAGTCGATCATCCGTTATGGCTATGACGGCATCGACGAGGAAGAATTCTTCCCGTCCGTAACCGTTAACGTCGGCGGTCGGCGGAGGAGGGGCTGGATGAACCTTCCGCGGCCGGCCCCATTCCCGGCGGCGGTACCGGCCAGGCCGGCAAAACAGCCCAGCATCCCCGGGGTGTTCGAACACCGCCTAGGCCGGGGATACGTCGCCGTGACTTCGGCCTCGGCCTAAGGCAGTAGCCGACGCAGGCTGCGGAACTGACCATCGTGCTCGAACCCCTCCCGTGCAGCCCCGTAGATCACACTCCCCGGCGGCTCATAACGTAAAAGCCCGGGTTTTCACGGGAGAGTCGCGTCGCTGTCTCGCGGAGATCATCTAGTTAGAGAGAGCACCGCTGCTCGTTTCAGCGCTTGCCGGGCTCCCAACCGGGTGATAACCCGGCCCGGTTTATTGGCCGCCGACGGCAACAGCCTCGGCGTATTCGCCCGTTTGCAGCAGGCCGGGTACGAACCTGATCTGAGATTGCCGGATCGACGCCGCATCCCCGGCCGGGGATGCGGCCAGGCGCGGGCGGCCCGGTCAATCCCACGCTGTCCGGGTCGCGGACGGTCGACGCCTCCTCGGGCGTCATCCGGATCGGCGTACCGCGTGCGGTCAGTCTGCCTGCTCACCGCCGTGATGGAGCGGCGCGGTGCCGAAGCCCGGAAGCACGTCAACGCCGACGATGGCGCAGAGTGCCTCGACGAGCTGGCGGGCGGCGGCGGGCGCGATGGCCGCCAGGTCGATTTCGGCCCGCGGCGCTGAGCCGATTCGGAGGGTTGGCTGACCAGTGGTCCCGAGTTCAGGCCGATAACGCTGGGCTAGGTCCTCTTTGCTCTCGCCGGTACGGGCCTGGTCCTCTTTCTGCTTCTTGCCAGTGCCGCTGAGGTACTCATCAAAATGCTCCAGCACGTCGCGAGCCAGGGCAAGCGCCTGGCGCTGGTTCATACCAGGGCCGCGAGTGACGACGATTGCTTTGAGGAAAGCGTTGATCGCTGCATCGATGCGGGGCCTAGCGCTCTCGGACGGAACATGCGCTCGCGCCATCTTGGCGGCGACCAGCACGTGATGGAGCGCGACGACCTGGAGGTACTGGTCGGGCACTGTCACGCGGAGGTTGTGAGGCTTCCGAATTCGGCGTGCCTGCGCTTCCACGGCGGTCGCCCATAGGTCAGCCAGCTGAACGGCGACCCTATGGGCGTTCTCGGTGAGCAAGAACTGGTCGGTCACAATGGCAGTCTGGGCTGATCTGGGGGCGCTCGGCTACCGGATCGGTCATGTACCAGCGGCCTTCAGTCCGCTATCGCCACTGACGTTCCGTTGTTGCTAAAGCCCCTAGTACGGCAGCCGCACTTCGTGCCGTGAGCTGGGCGAAGGCGCCTGCTGGCGTGGTTGATGTGATCTTGTTACGGGATGGGCGGATGTGAGCGCAGCCGCCTCATGATCATGCCTGTGTGACGAGTCCAAAATCAGAGACGGCTGCTGCCGTCAGGATAGGCGCCCGGCTGGCGCTGCAGAAACGGGCTGAGCTGCTGGAACTGCTGCGGCCGTGTTTCGCGCGGGTGGAGCCGTGGCTGCAGGCGGGCAAGTACGCCGCCGCGGTGATGAGCGAGTTGCCGGAGCGGAACGGGTGGAGCATCGCCCGGCACGCCGGGGACCGGACGCCGGATAAGACCCAGCGGCTGCTCAATCACGCCGGCTGGGACACCTTCGCCGCGATGGCGGTGGTGCGCCGGTTCGCGGTGGCCGGGCTGGAGCAGGCCGCCCGGCGCGGGAAACGGCGCCGCGGCCTGGTGATCGGGGCCATCGACGAGACCGGGCAGGAAAAGGCCGGCGAAGCCACCGCGGGAGTGAAGAGACAGTACCTGGGGTGCGCGGGCCAGGTCGCGAGCGGGATCAACACAGTGCACCTGTCGTACGTGCGGGAAAAGACCGGGCACGCGCTGATCGGCGCCCGCCAGTGGATCCCCCGCGAGCACCTCGAGGACCCGGTGAAGTCCCTGCTCATGGGCCTGCCGCCGGACCTTGAGTTCCGCACCAGGGGACAGCTGGCCATCGACATCAGCAAGGACGCCGGCGACGACGGGATACGGCCGGACTTCTACTGCGGGGACGAGGTGTACGGCAACTGCACGCAGCTGCGCGAGCACTTTGAAGACAACGACCAGGCCTATGTGCTGCGGGTGCCGTCGAACTTCACGATCACCCTGGCCGCGGGCACAACAATGACCTGCGCCCAAGCGGTCACGGCGCTGCTGAAGCACCCCCGGCGCTGGGAAGTCCGCTCCGCCGGCAACGGCTCCAAGGGCGAGCGGTGGTACGCCCGGGCATGGATCGCCACCGCCTCCCCGCGCCACCACCTGCTCATCCGCCGCCACCTGGGGACTGGCGAGCTGGCCTTCCACTACTGCTTCGTGCCCGAAGGGCAGATCCTGACCAAGACCCGGCTGATCCGCGCCGCCGGGCTGAGATGGCCAGTAGAAGAAGATTTCGAATTCGGCAAGGACTGCTTCGGCCTCGACCAGTGCCAGGCCCGGCTGTACACCGCGATCCTCCGCCACGCCGTGCTGGTCATGGCCGCGCTGGCGATCTGCGCCGTCACCGCCGCGCTGGTGAAAGACCGCACCGACACCCAGGCGCCGCCCCCGGTCAGGCCCGACCAGCCGCCACCGCCGGAACCCGGCATGATCCCGCTGACCATCCCGGAGATCAAGCGCCTGCTCGCCGGCCTCACCACCCGGCCCCTGCCCCGGTGGCACGTCATCCACTGGGACGCATGGACCCGCTGCCACCAGGCGCGCTCACGATGGTTCCACAAACGCGCCAGACTCGCCCGCGACGTCGAGATTGCCCTGGTCAGCTAGTGAAATGCGGCTGCCGTACTAGTGTCCTGGTCCGGAGATCCGTTCACAGTAGCGTCCAATCGCGTCGATGATCTGGTCGGCGGTCTTCGTCCACTTGAACGGTTTGGCGTTCTCGTTCCAGAACTTGATCCACTGTTCGAGGGCGCAGGTCAATTCGTCGATCGAGCAGAAGACGCCACGGTCGAGCCGACGGCGCTGCAGTTCAGCGAACCACCGCTCGACCTGGTTTAGCCACGAGGAGTAGGCGGGGGTGAAATGCAGCTGGAACCTCGGGTGCTCCAGCAGCCACCTCTTGACCGCAGGGGCCTTGTGCACGGAAAGGTTGTCGCAGATCAGATGGACCGCCAGGTCGGGTTCGACCCGCCGGTCGATCTCATCGAGGAACGCGGTGAAGTCCTGCGCCGCGTGCCGGGCCGAGGTCTTCCCGATCACCGTGCCGGTCGCGGTGTTCAGCGCGGCGAACAGGTCCACGGTGCCGTGCCGCTCGTAGTCGTGGCTGCGCCGCTCCGGGGTGCCCGGGACCATCGGCAGCACCGGGGCGGTTCGCTCCAGCGCCTGGATCTGCGGCTTCTCGTCTACTGTCCCGCGCGATGGACGCCTTGGAGCAGGCCGCCGCGGACGCGCCGCTGCACCGCAATCTCGGCGACCTGATGCGGATGACCGGCTGAAGGGAACCCCGGCCCGGCCCGCTCGACCAGCCCGACGCCGGCGAGCACCCGGCCCGGGCCCGGCTGCGACGACAACCCGCCCTGGCCGGACGACGACGGCTGAGACGTCTCACCGGGCCTGGAACGATCCCTCGTGGCATACGTCGGCCTGGCGCCCTGCTTGGTCTTTCGGTTGCGTTCGCTGGTTTCTGGTTCGCTGGGCAGGAGGGTGTTGCGACGCTGACCCTGCAGGCCGAGGTCCTGCTTATGGGCTGGGAGAGGGCGGGCCGGGCGGTCCGCGCTGGTGATCTCGCGGACGGCCCGGACCCGCCCTTTCGCCGGCTGGTCAGCCGGTGGTGGTGCCGATTTCTCGCCGGACGGTCAGGGCCGCGCCCGCGCCGGCCAGCACGGCTGCGTAGCCGGCCAGGACCGCGAGCGCCGCGCCCGCGGACAGGGTGGTGGCGGCCGGGGATGCGCCGTGCAGCACGGCGTTGGCGGCGGCTTCAGGCAGCCAGCGGAGGATGCCGGGCTGGTGTGTCAGCGCGGGGATGATCCCTTCGATGACGAAGGCCCACATCAGGGCCAGGCCCACCGCGGCGGCGGTGTGGCGCAGCAGCAGTCCGAGGCCGGCGCCGAGCATGCCGAACAGGGCGGCGAGCAGCGGCACGGCGGTCAGCGCGCCGAGGACCCCGGGCTGGTTCCAGGCCAGCGGCACGTGGTGCGCGGACAGCGCGGCGGCGGCGGTGGCGGCGCTGAGCGCTTCGGCGGCCAGGCCGACCGCGGCGCCGGTCAGCGCGGCGGCGATGAGCTTGGCGGA
>WNFC01001637.1_pt1 | contig 23766 bp, 27 predicted proteins | sample 5400541 | NCBI WGS metagenome assembly WNFC01 (sample SAMN13153342, study PRJNA577476) | soil metagenome | isolation source: 120 cm saprolite under Douglas fir tree site 2 hole 2 replicate 1 | place: USA:California | collected 2015-04-18
GCCAGAAACTTCATGTCCAGCATGCCGTACTATTGCAGCCAATCATCGAACAGGCCATTCGCCGCCAGATGCGCACAATCAGTACCCGCCTTGCCTATCTACTTGTACGTGTTGCCTATGACGGAGGTCAAACACGCCAGCTCGTGACAAATATTCTCAGCAGACAACCGGGGATGACTCCCGGTGTACTTAACCAAATTCTTGACAGCAGCAATAACGCAGCAAAACGTAATGTTCTGCGCCGGACACCTCAGATTGCAACGCTCATTGCCGAAGTTGAGAAATGGCTTAGTGAGGAAGAAACCACTCTCACTTAATGGCGATTGTCAAAGCCACATACACCAAAAGGGGACAGGGCGCAAAGGCCTCAATCCGCTACATCCAGCACAGAGCGGGGAAAGAAGGAGCAAGAATCAGCCGTACACTTTTCGGAGTTGATGGACTCATGGGAAGATACGAAGCCTACCGAATGATTGATGAGGCAGAGAAGGGGAGTGTCTTTTTCAGATTTATCATTAGTCCCGATCCGCAAAAAGAGGACAGCGAACAGGACTTACATTTAAGAGAAATCACGAACAGAACAATGCATACACTCGAACAGCGTTTACAAAAGCAGGTTCAATGGACAGCAGTTGAGCACAGTGACCACGCGCCACACCGCCATGTGCATGTAGTGGCTGTTGTGAAAGGACGCTTGCAGCCACAGGATTTTGCGGAGCTTCGCGCAGAGGCGACAAATGCTTGTTTAGAGCAGAGACGCGAGCGCGATCTTGTACGCGAACATGAGCAAACGCATGGGGAGGAGGAACAATGGGAACTTGGACGATAAATATACAACGATTTTTTCTGTTTTTCAGCATGGTTGTAAACCGGATAACAGCTTTCTTTACGCACCAAGACAGCCTGCATAGAGCGCGTTTTGCCAGGATAGACGAGATGAAACATCTTCTAGCTACGCAGCCTATGGGAGACGGCCTGCTTTTAGGAGTCGGGCATTCGCATTTTCTAATCGTCAGACCTCAGAAGACACGAAGCGAACTAGGCAATCTTCTCGTTGTTGGTCCCACCAGATCGGGAAAAGGACTCCTGGCAACCAGCCAGCTTCTCACCTGGCAGGGAAGTGTTGTAGTCAATGACATCAAAGGCGAACTCTTTACACAAACCGCAGGGTACAGAAGCACTCTTGGGCCTGTTTTTGTGATTGACCCAACTGGTAGGGGACACCGCTATGATCCGCTGACTGGCAAGAATACAGAAGACGAGTTCTATTCCCAAGCCGCCCGACTCCTGTTTGCCCCGAATGAAACTGACCCCATTTTCACCCAGCGTGCAACGGGTATGCTGACACAGCTTTTCCTGGCTAGCAGAGCCGAGAACGAAGCGCCAATGCCATATGTTCGTAGAATCATACGATTAGGTTTAGCCGGAGCAGCTAAACGGTTGCAGGAGGTTTCACCGGAGCTTGCGACACAATTTCTTGATGTCAATTTTTCAGAGGCAAATTTCGCTGACCGTTTTCTTCTCTCGGCATGGGGAACGCTAACCGCGAAAATGAAACCGCTTGTCACCGAAACCGTTGTCCGCTGTTTTGCCGGATCAGATTTTACGCCAGGTGATCTAATGTGTGCTGAAAAACCAATCAGCCTCTATTTCCGCTGGACTGAGAGGGATCTGCTTGCGCTTTCTCCGCTTGTTAGACTTTTGTGGGGGTCAGTCATTGATGAACTGATAACAACCTATGACAGACAAGAGGGGAGGGGATGCAAGCAAATCTTGTTACTGGTTGATGAAGCGGGAAGAACAGCAATCCCAAGCCTTGCCGATCATGCCACCACAGTTGTTGGACGGGGTATATCTTTGTGGGTTGCCATACAATCGCTTGAGCAGTTGAGAGCCGAATACGGGCAGGCACGCGCCCAGGTTCTCAGAGACAACATGGAAAGCCAGGTGTATTTTCGCCCGACTGACCTTGCAACCGCAGCGTATCTTGAGGAGAGACTCGGCATGAAATCAGCGTATGCACATTCTTCAACGTCGCATGAAGGAGAGGAAACAAGCGCGGGACTCTCAGAGCGTCCCATTCCACTACTGACCACCCAGGAAATTTTACAACTCGAAGATATTGAAACCCTTAGTTTTCACCGCCGCTTACCGCCCATGCGGATCACCCGTATGGACTGGCGGAAGCACCCCGCCCTGATACAAAGGCGAAACATCCCGGCACCGCAGCTCGACACTCTCCCTCAGATTGCAGATATACCGATGGGGCAGGCCTTGACCCGGACTTTCCGCGACACTGATGAATATGTCGATCCTGACATGATCTAGCGACCAGGACACGAAGCAGGAAACCGTTTCCTATATGGCGTCCTGGATCATTTATATTCTTAGAAAGCTCAAGGAAGCGGCTTGAGGAGAGGGGGGAAGGGGGAGGGCAGTGGCGGGTCGCTGAGGCTAAAATGGGAGACATTTTACCCGCCACTGCCCTCCCCCCGCACAGCCGATATCTTATGGAAAATCCTAGCGTTATCTATAATCGGCTGTGCTTCCCTCCGGGCATCGAAAAAATCCGGCATTCCCCCCTGCTTCTTCGGAAGCACCCTCCTTGCCGGATTTTTGCTATTGTAGTCCTCTGAGGAGGACGGGGTTTATTTTAGAGACGCGGAGAGGGGGAGATGCATCCCCCTCAAGTTTGCGCTTTAAAGGGAAGGACGCGCAAACTTCACCCCCTTGCTAACCGTACCGGGTATTCTCTCTAGCTCTCTTATTATTGCCGTTCAAAATTTTAGAAATCAAGGCTAAAGTGCACGCGCTCTCTCCGATGTTTAATCAGCATTTTCCAATTTTTCCAAGCGGTAATCGTTCTCAAGCCATTATCCCGGCGCGGCCTTGACTTCTAAAATTCTTGAAGGCCTCAGTGCTATGCAGCTAGAGAGAAATCTAGCGGAGAGGAGGTGAACATTAAAAACATGCAGAAATACAAAATCATTCGTATCTTTCTGGTGGAAGCAGCAACGCGCACAGAAGCCATGATAATGTTTGCCGATGCGGTCAAGGAAGGGAAAGAGGATAAGTATTTCCAGTCCGAGATCGTGAAGGTGCAGGAAGAAGACAGTGGATGGGCAGCCACCATAAAGAAACAGTTGTTGGGTAAATAGCTTCTCTGCCAACTGGTGAGTCTAACCCACTCACCAGGAGCAGGGGATCTACCCCTGAGATTGGAGGTGAGTTCTGTGGATGAATACACCCGATGGGAAGAATGCTCAATGTGCGGTGAGTACTTCCCAAGTGAAGATTTGGGATGCATGAACGGGACACTCGTTTGCGGCGAGTGTTATAAATTCGATCCGTTCGTCCGGTAAGTTCCCTGTCTACTGGTGAGGCTAACACCCTCACCAGGAACAGGCAAGTTACAAATCTATGCCTGAGAAAGGAGGTGATAAGCCTATGTCTCAATGTTTCCGCTGGGAACCGTGCTCGCTTTGCGGTGAGTACAATCCCGTGGATGAGATGGGATGGAACCCGATAACCCAATCAGTTGTGTGTAGCAAGTGCGGGGATTTCGCTCCACTCCTCTGGTAGCTGATCTACCAACCAGTCAGTATCGTAGCATACTGGCTGGGAGCAGGTCAACTGCTTTTTTGTTGATCTGGGAAAGGAGGTGAGAGTATGAAGCACAAACTATCTGATCAAGAACATAGAGAAATTAAACGGCTCAGCGAGCGGGAAGAGGATGAACCACCATTCGTCACGGAGCGAAAACAGGAAATGATAGCACTCATTAAAGCAGGAAAAATAAATGAGATTGGCTATGACGAATGGGGCGAAGTTTTCTATCACGTTGACCCCGACAATTCTGATTAGTTTCTCTGCCAACTGTCTGCAAGACCTGCTTGCAGGCAGAAGCAGGCAAGCTACAAATCTATGCCTGAGAAAGAGGTGATTATATGAAGACAAACAAACACTGGTATCCCTATGAAGAGTTTGGAAGCTATTTCAAACTTGAGGATGGCGCTTTACTTCAATGTCCAATGAATATTGATGGAACACCAGACGTTGGAACAGATTGTGAGGTGGACTGGGACTACGGAGTTGAACCGAAGGATAAGCCACGTTTAAAAGCAATCGTCAAAGAGCTTCAGGAAAAAGAGTAGTTTTCCTACAAATCGCTTATCAGTTTTGCACACTGGTAAGCGCGAGCAGGCAAGCTACAAATCTATGCCTGAGAAAGAAGGTGATTTATGATTTATGACAGAACAAACAAAACAACTGGTTTCTGATGCCAAAACGACTGAGGAGAAGGTCAGGGCAGTCAACAAAATTCTCCAGGAGGGGGAGCCGAAAAATATCAGTGTTGACAATTATTCAGGCTTCACAGGGTATAAGCCTCAACACATTGTTGACGCGATGAACCTCGCATTCGGCATCGGCGGATGGGGATTTGACGAGATGTCAGCAGACATCCTCACCAGCCAGACCGAAAAGGGTACAGCTTCACTGGCAATTGCCCAGGTGAAGGTATGGCTCAAGGATATCGCGTGCACGCCTGTTGGCTGGGGTCAAAGCAGAGTGACCAAAGGCGATGCCGGAGACGCGAAGAAAGGAGCGCAGACAGACGCACTCAAAAAAGCCCTGTCCTATTTCTCCGTAGGCAACAGAGCCTATCACGGATTGCTCAAAGCAGCGTGATCTATTTCTCTGCCAACTGGTAGTGTATCTGCCCGCTACTCACGAGTGCCATTCGTGGGTAGTCGCAGGAATAGTACCAAACACGAAGAACCCCTGTCAATCCCAAACACCTCACTTTACCCACTGACGCGCCAGCGTTGCAACTGTTCTCTCTTCCTTGTTGAACCCCATTGTCATAATTGGTTTCGGTTGTCTCAGCAGCCCAACGGCAACGCTGGCGCTATCGTGTGGCCCAATTTACGACAAAGTACTAAAGTGGAGACAAAACGCAGCAATATCATAGCTCACACACATCTCTTGTGGTATGCTGCTAAGAAATTGGAGGACATGAGTCAGTGATGCCTGAACCAGAACAGTTGGACAACGATTATAAGTTGCGATACATTGCATACTACATTATCAGTAAATTGGAACTGACGAATCAGGCTAACGATCATTTGCAGGAAGCACTCGCAAGAGAGGGTTTACGGGATAGCCTACAGGATGAGATTGACTTGGATGACTGGTTAGAGCGGTCAACAGGCGAGCGCGATATGTTGTGGATGTTTGAGGATGTGCTTTTATATTTGAAAACGCAGTCACTTACATTAGAGCAACAAAGAGAAGCAGATCATCTTATGGTTGAGGCTAAGTATTATCGCCAGGCACTTGAAAAACAACTCCTCCTCTTGACTGAACTACAAGGGCCAAGTAGTGAAGAATCCTGATCAAAAGAGACCTATGTATCGGCACTGATTAAAAATACCCTACACGACAGAGGATAATAAGAGCGAAGCTACACAAATTGCGGGAAAATCTTAGTCAGTGCTATGTAGTCGTTTGTGAGGAAAAAACCCGTGAAAATGCCCGTGAAATGCTAAATTCGGCCCAAAAATAACGGCGGCACACAAAAATTTCTGCATGCCGCCGTTGGTCTGACCGGAGTCTACTCCGGCAGATCAGGCAGGAACGGGTCTTCACCAGTTTCAGTTGCAGGCTCAGCCGCAGCTTTGCTGTCCAGCATTTCAACCTGTGAGGCAATCACGTCAACTGCCATTCGCTGGACACCCTCACGGTCTGTGTACTTTCGCTGTGTCAAGCGCCCCTCAACATAGACTTTAGAGCCTTTGTGAAGATAACGCTCAGTGATTTCCGCGAGCTGCCGCCAGGCGACAATATTGAACCATTCGGTTTCTTCCTTGCGTTCACCAGATGCAGACTTGTACGTCCGGTTGACAGCCAGCGAAAACTTAGTGACCGGGGTTCCGTCTGGTGTGACATTCAACTCGGGGTCTCTCCCCAAATTGCCGATCAGAAGGATTTTGTTAAGCACAAGAGTTGTCCTTTCCGCGCGTTACGCGCACATCGCCAGTTTCACAATAAAAGGTTGACAGGGTAGCCTAAACCAACACCTCCTTTCGCCCGAAAGGGCATTGAACATATATCGTATTCACAGGTACGGCCTACATCGAAAGCTTTTCTATTTAGCGCTACGCAGATGAAAATATCGATGTGAGAGTGTAAGAATCCTCAAACGCCTAGAGAAGCGATACTAAAGAGTCTTCTGAGTAACGCTTCCAAATAGGACTCATAAAAACGGATACCGGGTCCAGAGGCCCGGGCGCAAGAGTAGAGAAGAGAAACCAGTTGATTTCTCTCTCCTGCCCAAGTTCCTGGCATACCCAGTGGTAGAGTTGTCTTTCTCGTTTATCATCCTGGGCGACAACGGCGATGTTTATTGAGTGAGTGCCGAAGGTTTGAGTATAGAACTGGTGGCACCACTCGACAATCGCACGCACCTTTTTTCGTATGTCACCCTGTTCCTCAGTTGCGCGATCCAGTTCCAGCCACACGCAGGTTTGCTCACCTTGAGTCCGAAAGTCAATAAACCCGTCTGGAATGACCCGCCCTGACAGCATGTGTTTGAGCGTGAGATCATGGTAAAGTGAAGCCAGCTCGATACCTGGCTGGACTTTCGGCAGCGTTTCAGCCGCTATCAGGAAGTCCGTGGTAGAGAGCCAGTGGCTCATGTGCATGTGGGAGTGTTGAGCGTGGTCTGAAGGATGGAAGCTGTTAAATTCCATCCCCAGGTTTTTGAGATGCCGAACGCCGCGTATCCCCAGGCAGTACAGGTATTTTTCATTGACTGTTTGCCGATCCAGGCGGGAAAGATACTTTTCATCGCTCATCCTTTTGAGCACGTCATTGGCGTATTTGACCGATCCACTGCTGAAATGAAGTGTCGTCACCTGCGTGGCGGTGAGATACGTGTAGCGGTGGACGCTCAAAAGGATGCGTTCTTGAGTTTGCGAGATATTCAAGGCTATATCCTTTGTTTGCTGGTAAGTTGTGGCATGTGTCCGTTCTGACGGGCTCTGAGTTCCTCTTTGACCTCAGAGACAGGCCGGGTATACCCTTGCTCAATATTGCGGCGTCGGATATCGGCGATCACCTCAGAGAGCACCACGTTATTTCTTGGCGGAAGCGGATCTGTTTGAAATACACACTCCCGATTGCCAAGCTTTGCCCAGGCTCTAAAACGCGCCAGTTGCGTAAGAGCATTGCCTATCCCGGCTTGTCTGTCTGCATGTGTCTGGACTTGGCGTGTAATGTCTCTGTACCCTCCGCTTCCCTCCATAATGGGATTTGCTTCAAGCTCTAAGGCCGCGCTCATTGCTGCATTGTAAAAGGCTTCAATGCGAGGTTTTTCACCATCCAGATCATGAAGGGAATTTTCCAACTGTCCAGATATAACCTTGATTTTCTCAAGAAGCGGGTTAATCTCAAATTCAATATATGCCTGCTTATGGCACTCGATCACCTTTTCAGGAGTATCAAGAGTTGAGAGAAATTTGCAAAAACCTGCTATAGCCTCAAGTGAGGCAGGGTCAAATGGCCTGCCCCTCATTAGACGAGCCTGTAGCGGGTCTTTTTTAAGATCATATATAGCCTCGTCTAGGCGTGCAATATCGAGACAAAGGTTCTCTGCATTTCTCCGTTCGTCTGATGGTACGATATTAAGCCAAAGGTTACGCCTCTCGATTTTTAGATGCTTGCACAACTCATAACAGTTATTTACGTGCAGGCCAGGCTTTCCATCCTCGTATTGTATCGGACAGGCAGAACCGCGCCACCCGATCATCCGGCAAAACCTGCCCATCATCTCGGAGCGTTTCTGTTCGAGCTGCGCAAGATAGACGCCCACATAGTAGCGGCGAATTGCTCGCAACTTTTCAGGAGTATCAAGAGCGCAAAGCTGTGCGTTTACCTCTGCTATTGTTTTTAATCTGGCCCGCACTTCCTCTACAGACGCACCAACTAAAGCAGTTGTGTTAATCGGATGCTTTTTGGCATAATTAGCGCCATGACCGTACATTAGACTCTCGCCAAGAAATTCTAAAACCCCCTGCCTCTTGCGGTCTATGGTTTGTTCTTTTTGCCATTCAAACGGTAAGTACTGACGGCCCGAACCGCTACTTACAGAGCTTGTTACAAACAATCCTAAAAACGCCTCGTTGCTCTCCAGCACCGCTCTCTTTTCAGAAATCTCCTGGTTAAGCTTTGCTATTTTCTTTTGTGCGTCCTCTTTAAGCGTTTGCCTCGCGGGGCCAGCGAAGTAACGGTAACAACCCAGATAGTGACCGAATTTCAGGCCAGCTTGATAAAAAGCTTTTTTTGCCTCCGTATGATTATGCGTCATGGAGAGATAGAGAAACTCGTTGAGATAAACCAACCCCTTTTCTATGTCTTTGGGGTCGAATCTATAGAAGATGTCTACAGGAGAAGAGGGATAAATCTCCATTCTGTGGTCGCCCCATCCATCGCTATACTCGTGTTCCACCACTTCCTCTTTTGTCGCGAGGTTAAGAGGGACAATGTATTTTTCCGTAAACTCCATCACAATACTTGACTGATGCCCCGATATCAGAAGGTGCGTAAGAACGGACTTGCGCGGAACCAGGATTTCTTCTCTGCTAACTACTTCAACTTGAGGCGTTGTGTCAAAGATCCCGGCAACTTCCACATCCTCACTGGCAATCCTAAAGATTATATAGTTTGAGACATTGAGCGTAGCGCCTTTCATCCTCTCTGAAATCTGCCCTCTGAATTGATGAGCTAATGTCGTGGCAATGCCGTACTTGCGGGCCTCAGCCAGGAGGGTTGTCAGGTCCTCGGTTTCATACCTGTGGGCCTCATCCAGGTATAGTGCAAAAAGTTCTCTGTCCTGAGAGGGGGTGTCTCTTCTTGAGTACGCGGCCTCTAAAATCTTTGCGATAATCGTTGTTCCAATAAGCGTTGAGATATCTTCAAGCCGGGGGTCAAGCTCGACTAAAAGAATCTTGTTCTCATCCATGACGCGGGTCATGTCTATGGTGCTTTTTGTCTGCGAAATGATACGGGCAATCAGGGGATTGGTGATGAATGCGTTGACCTTGTTTAAGGTGGAGGAGACCCATTCTATCTGTTCGGTTGGCCTGAGATTATTGTATACCTGCCACCATAATTTCACATTCTCGTTGCTCACGTTTCTCACAACACGCGAGCGGAAGCTGGTATCCAGAAGAAGCATCGGTATCTCTGCCATTGTCAGGTTATTCTCAATAAGAGTGATCGTCACATTCCTAAGCACATCCGCGAGGCGGGGTGTCTCAGGGCCAACGCCGAAGATTTTCTCGAAGACATGCATCACCAGCCCGCTGGTGAGAGCGACCTTCTCGTCGGATGACCGATCATCGCAGGAAAAGGGATTGAGGCCAAACGGCATTGCCGTATGCAGGGGATTAAGAAGAATAATGTCTTTCTCTCTGTCTGGTGGAATTCTAGTCAATATATCCTTGATCGCGTCTCCATGCGAATCAAAAAAGCTGAGTCCACATCCTGCTTTTATATCTTGTATGATGAGGTTGACCAGTAGTGTAGTCTTGCCAGTGCCATTGACTCCAAAGACGTAGAGACCCTGTGTACGGTCATCTTGGGGAATGCCAACAGCTTCTCCGGTTCGCAAATCCCTGCCGAGTGTTGTTGTGTTTGTCAAAAATTTTCTCCTTTTTTAGAAGCACTACCGCCCCCGGGAGAGAGGCGGTAGTGCGACTCCTTTCTGTTGATACTAGTTTGTCCAGTAGACGGGTACGACCCAGTTGGACTGGATGGTTACATCCTGGTATAGGTGCTGGTAAATTGCGCTGGTTATGACGCAGTTTTCCGGCAGCCGGCGGCTGAATTCTGCAACTGATCCAGGCTGACCGTTAATCCTCCAGGGCTTAAAGCTTGCATACGTTTCTTGCCCGGAAGTGCGGCCCCTGAGTGTCACTTTAATATTCACATATTCGGGCTTGCCGAAGATGATGAGGCTTCCGCACTGGTCGCTGACCATTGCAGCAGCTCCCTGAATCTTGATTGCATGGATACCAGTCTCTCGAAACTGGGTTGGCAATTGGTACTGAGTGTGTGGGTAATAGGTCATTGACTTGCTCCTTTCTAAAGGGAACTGAACTAAGAACAAACAAATTTTATGAGCGATTTGTGGAGGCGCGAAGCTCAATCAGCACTGAAGCGATAGATAGAACCTCGCACACTGTCCACCGGAGTTGCCTAGACTCCAATTGTGCCCAACCATTTGAACTCTAAGAGGCGGCACACACTCACTTTACTGAGTAATACTATTTCGATAGTTGCGCAGTTCTGTTGACAGTCGGGACACTCTCCGCTAGAATCGGCAGAGAGGATAAGAGCGCACTTTACCTATCAGTTCTGGACATAAAATGTCCATGAGGGAGTAGAGACCCTTGGCTATTGAGAGGTGAAGCCTGCTCAGTTGTCCCGACAGGGCAACTATCTTCTAACAACTGCCAGGCCCGCAACGCCTGGCGGTTTCTTCGAGAGCAGATTTTTCGGTCTGTGTCTCTACTTCAATTATGGCTAACCCCGACTGTCAATTACAATCGCTGGTTGTCAAGAAAAATAGGGCAATTTGTCAAGAAAATATTGACAAAATAATAATGCCTGGGATCACTTCCCAGGCTCGATATTATACAGATATGCAGAGAAGGCTTTTACTTACCGCTTACATTCTCCATAATCATAGCAATAGCCTTCGCCGCAGCACGATAGCTATATGGTCCGGCCCTCCGTATCGCTTGCTCAAAAATCGCGAGAACTGGCCCGGTCTCCCTTATTGGGGGATTACTCTCTTCAGCAGACGGCACAGGAAGAGCTTGCGACTCGCCAGTATCAACCGGTAAAGAAGGAATTGATGTTTCTGTGTCTACTTCAAGCACAGGCCAGGGGATATCCATGCTCTCAAGAAATTGAGGAGCCTCCCGCTTTATCCACTCCCTACCATCATTGTTTATAATAAGGTCTGGACAGAACTGGTACAGCCAATTGTTTAGTGCCTCATGACTCGGTATCACCGAATGGGTTCTGCCGATCATATACACTACTGTCAGCCATATCAGACCATACGGTTTGGATAAATCACTGCCAAAGTTACGTTCTGTGTCTCCATTAATCGCTTTGGATAAAACAGATGTGTCGATTGTATACGGCATGTGGCAGCGTGTTGACACCTTTCGTATTTCCTCAACAATTTGCGTCTGGTTAAAATCCGTTTTCCGCGAAAGAAAAGTATCTAAAGCTCCACGGAACCCACTTAGTTTTTCAAACCGAGTAGGCCACTTGAATTGTGACTTCTCACCCATATCTATTCCTTTGCGTGACATCATCGTCACGTAACATATCGGGGAGCGTAACGCTTGCAAGTAAGGATACTTGAAGCCCCTCGCTCCTCGTACCTACAATCAACAATATTCTGCAAGTTACGCCCGTCGAATCCCCATCGTGGACTGACGGGCCAGCAATATCTTCTATTGCCGTGGCCCAGAAGTCTCTTCCAGGTCTTTTCATAGTTCTCATTCCTTCTAAGCGTTCATGCCTAAGAACTGAGGCATGTGGTCAGCGCTGAGAAACATCAAATCAATTGGGGAAAGTCCGTAGCACCAGGAGAGGGCGTAGCTGAGTATTTTACGTACTCGATTGAGGCAGAGGAGACATTTTGCCTATTGCTATTACCTCAGCAATTTGATATATCTATCTCTGCCTATCTCTGGCTACAGGTTCTACCTGTATGGTTGGTGAACAGCCAACCACCCCTCGTTCGTGTTCGGTTCGCGAACGAGGGCTTTTCTTGTTCATCTACCTCCATTAACTTTCTCCAGAGAAATCTGTAAAATGCTGGATATCTCCAGAGCCTTAAAACATTGCTTGAAGTTGTGCAGCAATCTTGCAAATGTTATAGCACATCCATAGTGTTAAAGTGGTCAATAATATGAGTAGGATTGGTGCTAAAATACAAAACTGGGTTGCTTTTTCTTCAACTACTAAAAAGAGGCAGGTAGGGTAGAAAGCGCACAACGAGCAGGGTAGAAAGAGCATATCGCGTAGAATTGCATATTTGGGTCAAAATTCCCTTGACAATTAACGATATATCGTTATAATGCTCAGCAACTGTTGATGCTATCCATTGATACCATCCATCCTGAAGCTAGGTCTGGACTGGCTTTAACGTCTTCTCAAATGACACCAAACTTGGTACTAAACTTAGTAACTTTGTACATAACTTGGTACACAGCAATCATATCAATTGATTAGATCACCGAGGAGTTCACTGAGTAGTTCAATATAAATCATTATAGACCCCGCAGAACCTCCCGCGTCGTACAATGACCGCAAGCCGATGCTACACCTGATTACATGTTCAGCAGCAAATAACCACACCCGCGTTTTATATTCAGTAAGCATTGCCCTTATAGTATTATTTGCATTTTATTTATATTTTTGTTATAATCCATGAATTATTCTAAAAATTGAGAGAATATGTACTCAAATATGAGTACGCACATTCAACAACTGAATAGTGTTTTAAGCTATTCTCTTATCTGATAAAGAGATCGTCGTTGACGAAAAAATAGCTTTGCGCAGGCAGAATGAGTATTCTAGCCTTTTTATTGTCTGTGGGGGAAGTCCCGCTAGTTCGTTACTTGCACGATTAAGCAAGCAAGGGTAAAAATGCGCATTCTAAAACCCTTTTTACGCTCAAGGAGCGTTCGCACCCTCATCGTGATATTCACGGTGTTGGTCGTTCTGGGCGGAGGCTTATTAGTAACTGCATTCAACGGCTCATCGAGCACAACGCATGCGGCAACCAATAACGCCAGCTACACATTCTGCGCTATGTACAGCGCCAGCCGTGTTCTGTGGGGACCAAACTGGCCCCTTGCTAAATTGCAGGTCAACCTGTGCGCTGACGGAAGCCATGTATGGCAGACCAGCGGAGTCAATTGCCAGGTGCAGCAATTTACGGGGAGTGTGGATGTGACCTGGTGCGGAGTGTGGAACAATGGAGGTTCTTACCTCGATGTCGGGTCTAACTTTACCGAGCACTATCCCTGGGGCGGCAACTTCTACTGCTACTTTCGGATGCGTGTCAACCAATACGGTTCGATCACGTCCGTCTGGGGCGGCTGTTGACGCACCGACTTACTCATGGTTGGGTGAGGGCTATAGCTCTCGCCCAACTCTTACTATTTGACAATAAGATTATTGTCTGCAAAAATTTAAGATATTGCTTATGAAACTATTTTTAGAACCAACCAAACCAAAGTTAATCTCGGCACTTATACTCTCAGTTATATTTTTCCAACCATCATTTTTGAACGGTGTATTTTCTGTGGCTCTCACCCCAATCATTGCTATCCCTGCAATGCTATACAATAATTCGTCATTGGCAGGCAGACCGGGCACAGGAATGTTTTATAACATTGGAGCACCGCTTCTGTTTATTGCCAGTAACTTCCTGACATGGTACTTGGTTGCTTGTGTTATTGTATATCTGGCAGCTACCCAGAAAAAGAACAGGTGATAAAGAAGAGATTTTTACAACCGGATAAACAAAAGGCGATAATCACTGTTGTTCTGGCAGCTATTCTTTACTGGCTTCATCCCCTAACATCCGGCCAGCAATTCATTCTGTGGGGCTGGCCGCCAGTTTTCGGGTTAAGTATGCTCTTTCCGCCACAGTACAACTAGCTCTTCTTCGTAGTAGATACGCTGATATTGCAGCCTATTTACTACCTTTTACTGGTATATCTTATTTATAGCCTTGTTGAACGTGTTGCTAACGCTCAGGGCAAGAAGAGATGACTTTCCCCTAAAAGATGTGATTCCATATTCAGGATTCCACTCCCCCCAGCACGTCGCACAATCTATATACGCTGTCCTTAACCAAAACAATTTGATATACTCGCCCTGCTATGCCACTGAAAAACTACCGATCCAGACCAACCACAGATCCTTTCGCAGTCATTCAAAAGACACTCGCTCAACATAGAGCAAAGCAAATAATCCAGGAGTTTGGCGATGATGGCAGAGTACGCGCAATCAGCTTCTCTCTTGAAATTAGTGGCAAGCTCCATGCGTTTCGTCTTCCCGCACGGGTAGAAAGCGTCCAGCGTATTCTCTATGGCGACAAGAACCTGACAGAAACTCAACTAGAACAAGCATATACGACGGCATGGGCTAATATCCGCGACTGGATAACCGCACAAATGGCACTGCTTGATACTGGTATGGTGAAACCCGAAGAAGTATTTCTCCCCTACATGCTGGTCAAAAATGGCATCACCCTGTTTGAAGACATGAAAGAACGCGGCTTTTTACTTCCCTCTGGACAATCATAGAATACTACTCCCCCCTTTACTCCCCTAGCCTCAAATTCCCTAATTGACAAATAGTGCAGTATTTGCGATAATTGCGCTAAATACACAATATGAACGTCACCTCACCAGCAATCATGGAGAAAGTCATCGCAGCCTTTGAAGCACGGCGCAACTTTGGCAAAATCCTAAACCTTGTAACCTCAACCGGCGAGCGGTTTGTTGTCGAAAAACACGGGGAGCCAGTAGCAGCAGTGGTTCCTATTAAAATCTATGAGCAGTGGAAACGGGAGCGCGAGGAGTTTTTCGCGCAAATGGAAGCAATCGCTCAGGAAGTAAACCTATCCCCCCAGGATGCAGACCGCATTGCCTCAGAAGCAGTGAAAGCAGTCCGTGCTCACAGGAAGCTATGAGAGTAGTTCTTGATACGAATGTTATTGTCAGCCGTTACCTCTCCCCCAATGGTTCGCCAGCGCAGATTTTAAAACAGTGGAAGCGCAGTGTTTTTGATTTAGTGGTATCAGAAGCGGTTTTGCGGGAATACCAGGAAGCGCTGTTGTATAAGCATATTCAGGCATTGCACCGGAGAAATGCCGGCGAAGTACAACGGATTGTTGCCAACTTTCGCAAACTAAGCATTCTTGTTGAGCCCGAAGAGGAAGTAGCCGTTATCGCCAGTGACCCTGACGATGATAAATTCCTTGCTTGTGCGCTTGCAGGACGTGCTGAGGTTATTGTCAGCGGTGATAGTGATCTCCTCTCCCTCAAACAATACCAGGGTATTCACATTCTTCCCCCTCACACATTCTTGGTGTTCCTTGAGCAGGAAAAAGCAGCATAGCAGGCCTAACGCCTGTTTCTATCGCCAGGCACGACCGGACAAGTCTTTTACTCGAACGGAGGAAGATATAACGGCGATCCCGGGCTGAACCAAACTTAAAGGACAATCAGGCAAGTCCAACCACCTCAGAAGGGCGGCCACGCGGTCGCCCTTTTTACATAGCCTTGCACCAACTTTATTCTCAAGAGCGCCTTGACGCGAGCATACTTACATACCCTCATATATACATCTCCTGCAACTCCTTTACCCCTCCAAAGGCGATCCGGTCTACAATCAAATCATCCATGCCCATCATTAAGGCGGGTGTAATCACAAATTCCCCATACTTATCATTAATCCCGTCAAGCGCGTCTGATACCTGCCTCCTCTTCTCAAAATCTGTATCAAACAGCGAGGCCTGAACCGACCCTACAGGAATTAGGTCAAAGCAACTGACGGCAAGTTTGGCTACAACCAATACGCGGGGTTGCGAGTTGAAAAGTAGCATCACTTTTTTAAATAACTCTTCAGTTGTATATAATTCCCGGTCAAAAGTCCTTCCTCTATGCCAGTAAGTCCAGTCTGTATACACTAAAGCAACATGAACACCACTCGCTGCAAACTTTGCTTTTCTCATTCTTCGCGCCATCTTTTCTGTCAGCTTCATAAGAAGCCTGGACAATTCCTGTTTATCCGCAGTCTTTTTTCCGAGAGCGTAGGATTGCCCGAAGCTTTTGCGTTTAAACTCAACCTCATCTATCTCCCAGCCGCGAAGCCGCAAATACCAGTAGTAGCCATTGATTGACGCAAACACTTCCCTTTGCAGTTTCTGAAGCGGTGCATCGACAAACTGAAGCGGCGTAAAAATTCCCTTACTGTTTAGACGCGCTTCATACCTCGTGTTAATCCCGCACAAATCAGTCAGTTTAAGCTTTCCATACACCTCATGCAAGTTTTCGTGAGTAATGATATCCAAACCATCCGGTTTATGAAGGCCTGCGGCAGTTTTGGCTAAAAAGCGGTTAGTTCCAATCCCGATGTTACACCTGATCCACTCACCTATCTCTTCTCTCATCCGCCTTTTTATTTCCATCCCGATTTCAGTCAGGCTTTTTTTATGAAGAGCGTAGGTATGCGTAAAGTCAATAATCGCCTCGTCAATTGATTTGGGCACCACATCCGGCGAATAGTCCTGAAAGATTTTCTTAAACTGAAGGTGGATTGCGCGGTACTTTGGAGGATCTGGCGTTTTTACAATCACAAGAGGACACAGCACTTTTGCGTCCCTGACAGTCATTCCCGTTTTTATTCCGAACTGTTTTGCCTCGATTGATGGCGCAACCACGCAGCCGTTTGGCGAGTTGTACGCGGCAACCACGATTGGTTTTCCGCGAAGTAGAGGGCTTGCCTGCTGCTCCACTGTTGCAAAACACGAGTTGAGATCAACGTGCATGATGAGAGGCTGGTTGTGGTTAAGCGGCAAGTCCATTAGAGGCCATCAGACACCTCCTCCAACACCCAATCGAGAGTTTCAGTGTCATAGCTTAACCTGAAATCAATCGTTCCTGTTGAGACTGAGAACTTATGAAGAAGCTTTCTGCCCTCTCTGACAGTGTGATGATACCCAAGCTTATTTATAATATACTCCCTCCCCTGCCACCTAATCTTTCGCGGCATAACCCTGGTTCCATCCCTGCTATTTTCCATGCCTTGCGAATGGACTGTTATCACACTTACTTTCTCAGCTATTCTCTCGATCATATTTTCGTATTTTTATCTAATGCCGGTCAATAATAAGTGAACAAATGTTCACTGTCAAGCGGGTAAACGTTGTGCTGCTTCCCCGCCACACCGGGATTTGATATACTACCCCTGTTATTATGTGCGGAGCTTACGGATATTCTACAAAAGAGGAAAGGGAAATTTATAAACGGTTTGATGTCGAAAATACTTTAGAGAACTTCAAACCTCATTGGAACAGACATATAGGAACGATGAACCCGGTAATCTATATGACTGCTGATGGAGTGCAGATCAGGTATATGTATTGGTCATTCATCCCCAGTTGGGCACCGGAGAAACGGTTAAAATTCAGCACTTTCAACGCCCGGGATGACCACTTAATGCAAGGAATCTATAAAGTGGCAGTACCAAAACAGCGATGCCTTATTCCAGCAACCTATTTTTTTGAACCTGATAGAATTCACTTCCCTAAACCTAAACAAGCTCCGTGGTATCTGTTCAAGCTAAAAGACCAGGAAATCTTTGCACTCGCCGGACTCTATAATATCTGGACAGACCCGAAGACAAAGGAAGAGCTTTTCACCTACACGATTATCACGACAGATCCAAATGCAGATGTAGGCAAACACCATGACCGGGAACCGGCGATATTGCCTAGAAACCAAGAAAAACAATGGTTAAACCCTGATTTAACAGAGCCCGAACAGGTCCTGCCAATGCTCAAACCCTATCCGTCAGGAGCTATGGAGTCATGGAGAGTTCCTGATGATGCGAAGAACCCAAGAAATGATTATCCTGAAGTTATTGAACGTTATAAGGAACCTCGACAAGCCAGGTTATTAAATTAAAACAACCCGGTCTCTCGCTACTTTAAGAACCGCTCGCAGCAGTGTCTCAGAGGCGAAGGGTGATATATAAACGGTATCTCAAGAAATTGCAGATGCAGGGAGCCAAAAGGTAACATTCTATAAACCCCGCACAAATTATGTTATACTGCGTTGGAAACTATGACGGAAGCGGGAGAGAGCATGGCACCACGACCAATCACAGAGAACACCCTATTTTACGGCGATAACCTGTTCATCTTGCGCGAACACATCCAAAGCAATAGCGTTGACCTTATTTACCTTGACCCGCCTTTTAACTCCAACCGAAACTATAACGTCCTGTTTAAGGACGAACACGGCACAGAGAGCCAAGCACAAATTGAAGCATTTGAAGATACCTGGCACTGGAATTTAGAAGCAGAGCATACCTATACAGAACTTCTTACAGAAGCACCCGATCATATCGCCAAAATGATAGAGTCTCTTCGTGATTTCATTGGCACTAATCAAATGATGGCCTATCTTGTTATGATGGCTGCTCGACTCATTGAACTACACCGAGTCTTAAAACCAACAGGTAGCTTATATTTACATTGCGACCCAACATCAAGCCACTATCTTAAAGTCATCTTGGACACTATTTTCGGCCCTGAGCGGTTTTTGAATGAGATCACATGGAAACGTACTACTGCTCATAATGATCCAAAGCGGTATGGGCGCATTCAAGACCGCCTCTTGTTTTACTCAAAAACTGCGAGTAAAGTCTTTCATCATGTTCCAGGAGCCTATTCAGAGGAGCAACTAAGCCGCTATAAATATAAGGATGATCGCGGCCCTTTTCGTGCAGAAAATTTAACAGCACCACATTTTTCACCAACTCGTACCATCGAATGGCGTGGAACACATCCAGGCCCAGACCGACAATGGCGCTTTTCAATTGAGGAGCTAGAGCAGCTATACAATGCTGGCCGTATTCTGTTACAGCGAGATGGAAGACCTCGTAAAGATGGGTATAAAGTATATCTTGATGAAGCAGGAGGGCCAGCGATGCAAGATATTTGGACAGATATAGGACTCGGCCCAACAGCAGGAGAGAGGCTTGGCTACCCAACGCAAAAACCCCTTGCTCTTTTAGAGCGAATTATCCAGGCCAGCAGCAATCCAGGTGATGTGGTACTTGACCCTTTCTGTGGCTGTGGGACTGCAATCGCAGCAGCGCAGAAGCTAGGCCGAAAATGGGTAGGGATTGATATAACTCACCTGAGCATTGCTCTCCAAAAATACCGTATGGAAGCGATGTTTCCAGGCATCACATTTAAAGTCGTTGGAGAGCCAAAAGATATAGGCTCTGCCCGGCAACTTGCCCAAGAAGACCGCTATCAATTCCAATGGTGGTCGCTTTCTCTGATCCGCGCTCGGCCACTAGGCGGCGAAGCTGGAAGCAGAGAGGGCAAGAAAGGAAGCGATCAGGGTATTGATGGAGTAATCGCCTTTATAGACGATCAGAGCGGCAAGGCAAAGCGAGTACTGGTGCAGGTGAAGTCAGGCCATGTCAACTCAAGCCATATCCGCGATCTGAAAGGCACGCTCCAACGAGAGCAAGCGGCTATGGGTGTTTTTATCACGCTGGAAGAATCTACTCGTGATATGACAACTGAGGCGGTAAGCGCAGGGTTTTACCATTCCCCAGGCTGGAATAAGGAATATCCCCGCATCCAAATTCTTACCATTGACGAGCTGCTCCACAACGCAGAAGTAAAAATGCCCCCGCAGTTTGGCACATTCAAGCAGGCGCAGCGAGTCCTTCAGCCTGATGCAGAGCAGGCAGAACTAGGCTTCGGGTAGATTGACATTTGTACCGTATCCTGTTAGGATTGCAGTTAAGAATAAGCCCCATGATATCGCCTTAGCACTCGAAAGGAACGGAATATGGCAAAAAACAGAAAGCGTGAAACCAACCTTGCGAAGCAAATGGCAGACTTTAAGAAAGAAAACCCTAAAGTCGCTGAGGCGATGGAACTCTTTGGTATGACCATGACCCAATATCAACAAGCTTTATACGCTCTCAATGGTACCAGGATATATACCAGTAGTTCTACAATGAGATTGGATAAGACAGATTAGTAGTGCGCAACAGCGTAGATTGGACAATAAGTAGTTAATGGGAAATTGGAATAGTATTAGTGCGGAAATTCAGGCTCAAAATAACAAACCAGATGCCTTCGATATCGTACGCCGTCAGAAAATAGGTACGGTTCAGCAAATCACACGGCGACCGCTGTTAGTCTACGCCGCAGATTTCATAACGCCACACCCTGCCAAAGCTCAATTCGCCAGTAACCTAATGTCTATCTCGCTTGCTGATAAAGACAGTTTTGACGAGGTAACGCGCAATCTTCCACAAGGAAAAGGTATCGATATTCTTCTGCATAGCCCAGGAGGGTCAGCCGAAGCAACAGAGTCAATTGTTGAGCTGTTACGAAATCGTTTCTCCAATATCCGCTTCATTATTCCCAACGTTGCAAAAAGTGCTGCTACAATGATGGCAATGTCAGGCGAGCAGCTACTTCTCGATGATCGTTCGGAGTTAGGCCCAATTGACCCGCAAATGATATTCGTACAGGATGGAAGAGTCATAGTTTCTCCTGTACAAGCTATTAAAGATCAGTTCAAAAATGCTCAAGATGAGATAAATCAAGACCCTAAAAATCTTCCAGTATGGGTGCCCATTCTCAACTGGTTCGGCCCATCCTTGTTAGTACAATGCGATAATCACCTTAAACTGGCAAAAGAGCTAGTGACTAAATGGCTACAATGTTATATGTTTGCTGGTGATCCAGGTGCGACTACAAAGGCGCAACGAATAGCTGACTATCTTGCCGATCACAATGCTTTCCATTCGCATGAACGGTATGTAGGCATGGCTAAGTTGCAAGAGCTAGAGGTCAACATTCTTGATATGCGTACAGTTCCCGACTTACATGAAGCAGTTCGCGACCTGCATATCGCAATTATGCAAACCTTTATGGGTACAATGGCATATAAGATTGTGGAGAACGGCCAGCATGAAGCACTAATTGGCATGGTACAAGTTAATGTTCCGACACAGCAAATTCAACAGCCAACCCAACAGCCCGCACCTCCCCTTAATCGAGAAGCGAGGCGAAACGCAGCCAGGAAAAAACGATAAAAATACCGTCTATATATGGAGTACTATGATGTCTAAGAAAACAGCGGATAAGCTAAAAGACGTAGACCGTGTTTTATTGATTACCAAGAATAGCCTTGGGGATTTAAAGGATAAGGACCCAAATAAAAGAATAAGTGGAATATACAATGTAGCAGTGTGGGGAAGAAGCGTAACAAATGTTTTGCAGAATTTGAGAAGTGTAGAACCGGAATTCAATAGCTGGTACGATCCATATGCTCAGGAAATGAAAAACGATCCTCTCATGAGGTTTTTCTATGAACTACGATCAGAAGTACTAAAAGAAGGTACAACTGAATTTGGGACAAGTACGATAATAAATAATCTCTCTCCTCAAAGCTTTGCAAGAATCGAACGACCACCTTTTGAAACAGAAGGCTTTTTTATGGGAGATGAAATAGGTGGTAGTGGATGGGACATAAAGTTACCTGATGGTAGTACTGAGAAATATTATGTAGCAATCCCACCTGATATCGGCGGAAGTTATATAAACTTTAGTAATCCCCCCACTTCGCATTTAGGCAAAGACTGTAGTGGCAAGTCAATTTATGAATTATGCCAAATGTACGTTGAATACCTTGAATCTATGGTAAAAGATGCAAAAAAGAGATTTAGTTAGGGTACCACCCCGAATTCTGCGTACATATACGCTAAGGAGTAAAATTAAAACGTTTGTTCTTATATGGAACAAGACTACTTGACCCCGGAAGAAGTAGCACAGCGACTGCGAGTAAAAGCCACGACTGTCAGGCGGTGGATCGCAACAGGCGTGTTGGAAGCTGAGACGATCCGCGAGGGCAGGCGTAACCGCCATCGCATCAAAAAAGTTGTCATCGAAACGCTTGAAACACCACACCAGCACAACACAACCACTATTGCATCTTGATTCCCGGAATGACCCACGGTGGAAACCATAAATTGTGCGACTAATCACAACGATTGGAGAAATACCCCAAGGTCAGTATTTTCCAAATCCCCAGGAGCCATTTCTTTGGCTATTTGCCAATTCTCGGATTTGGCCCACTTAGGGAAAGGATCTTTGAATTGCTCATACTCTTGTAGAGCACGGTATGTATCACCTTTTACCTTTTTTACCGCATAATCGGGGAAGTAATTTTCAATCGCCCGACGCTCAAGGACGTGGCATTTGATATTTGCATCGTCGCAGAGTTTTTTAAACGCGGCTCTTCTCGCTTCTAACTTCTCACCAAGAGCAGAGCGTTCACTATCTATTAAGGCGCAGACGTTATCCGAAATACGTTTGATTTCTTCTAGCTGTACCCCGGCTTCTGGATTAATCATTTGATCCCCTCCCATTGGTAACAGCACAATCTGGTGCTCCTTTTTGTACCAGCGAAGGAACTGTTGGATTGTCTTGACCTCTGTGGAACCCTCGACAAGCAAAATTTTGTCAAAGCCAAGTTCTTTATACCCAGCAAAACTGAGTTCACCAAGAAATTCCGCCAGGCGTGGTGTACTGTTATAATCAGTGACTTCGCTTTGACCGTCAGGATTGCGGCGAACTGAATAGATGTGATCGGCACTAGCCCGTGCGAGACCAACACTATGGGTGGCGAATAGTATTCCATGACTGGCATAGGAGGTCAGTCTTGTTAAGAAGTCAAGTTGGAGCGAGGAATGAAGATTGATTTCCGGCTCGTCAATGAGAATAAAAGATGGAGATGAAGGACGCATGGCAGCACTTGCCAGGACAAGGAAAAATTGGGTCAAACCTGAGCCAAGCTCAGAGACTTTATAACTCTTTCCATTTATCAGCATATGCAACCTTTGTCCATCCGTCGAGGCATTGATTTCTAGTTGTGAGTATTCAAAGATTTTCGCAATGTCCTCTTGAACTCGATATGCGCTCTCTTGATATCTCTTTATAGGTCCCGTTTTCCAAGCGTTCCACTGAGTTATGAATGCTTGTCCGACAGGGATGTCGTAGTAGCTGCTAGATGAGCCAACATTAATTGTATTCCTAAAGGAAGGTATATAGGCCATATTGCCAAGCAACCCGCAAGCTTTGAACATTTGAGATAAATCTGCTAACATTTCATTCTCACGGTATAGGTGGTCGTTGTCCTTCCAACTCAAATTTCCTGCTGGTACTTCTCTGTTTTCAAGGTACATTTTACAAGTCCATGTGTTAGACACCCTTGGAATGATGACAGCAAGTTTAGATAGCACAGGAGGAGCTACTTTCTCTGTTCCATCCGTTGGTATCAATTGAATTTGTATTGTGAGATCACGGTTATTAAGGTTGCAGAATACTTCTTCTTGATCCATGATTTCCGGTGGAAAATTAAAGCCTTGTTTGTTACCGTTTAAACTATTTACAATTGCGGTGCTTGATAATAGTTGGAAGAGATGACGGAACTCGTAAAAGAATTTGAGAATTGATGACTTGCCTGAGTTGTTAATACCTATAAATGCAGTGAAACCCCGCTTAATTGTGATACGAGCGGGTTTAGCATCAGAAAAGCAACGATAATTTTTTATAGTGAGTTCTATATCCATAATTTATCCAGCCACTACTATGTTTTTCGGCTAGATTGTACAGGTAGAGAGACAAAAGTACAAGAGCTACTACAAATAACGCCACATTTGTACCCCCTACCTGGTGAAGAAATGCACAAAATGCAACTGGCACCGGCGTTTCATAGGTGATATAATTTCTTTGGATCGGAGGTGATGCTATGTTAACTTTACTCATCGCCTCTAGCTACAAATCTGGTAAATCTAGGCGAAGGATTTAACAGCTCCTCGGAGGCGTAAATATGGAAT
>WNFC01011425.1_pt1 | contig 23766 bp, 24 predicted proteins | sample 5400541 | NCBI WGS metagenome assembly WNFC01 (sample SAMN13153342, study PRJNA577476) | soil metagenome | isolation source: 120 cm saprolite under Douglas fir tree site 2 hole 2 replicate 1 | place: USA:California | collected 2015-04-18
ATGGTCCCACGCTGAAGATGCAGTCGCTGTAAGTAGCTGAAATTATGGAGCGGCCTATCGGAATCGAACCGACACCTGAACCTTGGCAAGGTTCCGTACTACCACTATACTAAGGCCGCTCAACGACCTTCTTTTTATAGCATGACCGCACGCCAGCAACAAGCCTTCCCCGCCTTTGCCGGCGTAAAGCAAAACGCCTTGCGGACAGAAATGATCAGGAAACCTGAGTAATCCGTGCGGACTTTACCACCGGCGAGCGGCGCTGGCGCTCTGCGAAGCGGGTAGCCTTATCCTTGTCCGTGTAAACGCGGCCGAACTTTTCCCCGTCGGCGTAGTAGACGCTGACGAGGAAATGGTGATGTTTGCGGCGGCGGTCCTTGTCAAAGGAAGTCCTGCCACGAGTCGAGCTTTTTTTTGTCTCATCTTTGGTCACGTTGGCCACCCTATCTGAAGAGATTACGCACATCACTATCTCAGGGGAGCGACTGCCGCACAAGTACCAGAGAAGATAGTAACACGCGCTTCATTACAGCAGAAAAGCGCGCAAATACAAAGCGGGAACTTGCCGGAGAGACGGTAACGAACGGCGGCTGCTTCCTGGCTTGCCGGAATATTCAGGTGGCTGCCTTTGTGAATGGAGTGTTTACAGCCATCGGAATGATGGAACAAGCAGGCCAAATTGTCCGGAAAAATCGTTGCGCGCCATGAAACATTTTTGCGTTTTCAGCGTCTTTATTAGAGAGGAGAACATAAGCTGAATGTGGCGGAGAAACATCATGATGATAACCGTCCCCAAACAACCGCCCCTCGTGGAAGATCTGCGAAATCATTCGCAGGAACAGATCGCAGAATTGCGTCAACTTCTAGCTGTGGGGGCGCCTTCGCGGCCAGATCCGCGCCGGCCTGGCTTTTATGAAGTGGAGGGCCTTTCGAGTACGTACTACGTGTTTAAGTATCCGACAGGCACAAAAGTGCTGTTGCTCGGCGTCTGGGAGCGCGAGAGCGACCCGGTAGCCACCATGGTGGCCTGTTCCTGCCCGGCGGCATGATTCCCTCTTCGCTATACTCCTGAGAACAAGCAACCGAAAGAAAGCGTCCTGGCGATAACGGGACGCTTTTTTAGTCTTCTTCCAGGTCCAGCGCGACGGAGTTGATGCAATACCGCGTCCCGGTAGGTTGCGGTCCATCGTCGAAGACGTGGCCGAGGTGGGCGTCGCACCGACTGCACTTCACTTCCGTCCGCCTCATCCCGTGGCTCGTGTCGCTCTCCGCCTCGACCGCCACTTCGCTGGCCGGAGCGTAGAAACTGGGCCACCCGGAGCCTGAGTGGTACTTTGCTTCAGAACGAAAGAGGGGCTGGCCGCAACAGACGCATTTGTAAGTTCCAGGGGTTTCGGTGTCCTCGTATTCGCCGGTAAAAGGCGGCTCCGTCCCTTTCTGCCTGGTTACAAGGTATTGATTCTGCGTGAGTTGCTTCTTCCAAGCAGCTTCGTCTTTGCGAATCTTGCTTTCCATAGAACTTCCCCCGAATCCCGTTCTAACTAGCATGTGCGCTGATTGGATTCAGCGCACCAGCTCCAGGTTTCAGTCGCCAAGGCGAATCGTGGTTCTAGTGATCGAGCGAGAACCGGCCGCCGAATGCATCATCCCTGAAATTCCGATAGGTGGAATGCAAATTTTCGTTTGATGCCCAGGAAGCTTCCTGTTGACTGGCGGCGGCATTTCCTTTAAGGTCAAAGCTCGCAATGACTCGCACACGCACTGCTCGGGCGCACCGCCACCATCATCACGGCCACGCGCCGCGCCTGCTGAGGTGTGCCTAGCAATTCGTTAATCAAAGCACTCTTTGGCCCGCTGGCGCAGCAAGCACCAGCGGGGTTTTTTTTTTGGTTCTGCATTTTCAGGAGGCGGCAAACGTGGAGATCGATTTTCGCAAAAGCGGCGGGCTGGTACCGGCCATCATTCAGGATGCGCGCAGCGGCGACGTGCTGATGCTTGGCTTCATGAATGCGGAATCCCTTGAGGAAACGCAACGCACCGGCGAAGTTGTTTTTTTCAGCCGCTCGCGGAGCAAGCTCTGGAAAAAAGGCGAATCCAGCGGCCACGTCCTGCGGGTGCGGCAATTGCTCGTGGATTGCGACGCAGACGCCCTGCTTGTGCGCGTCGAAGCCGTGGGGCCCGGCGTCTGCCACGAAGGATATCGAAGCTGCTTCTTTCGCTCGATCGAGCCGGATGGAAGCGCAAGAGTCATCGCCGAGCGTACTTTCGCCCCGGAAAAAGTTTACGGCAAGGAGAAATCCCGATGAGCCGGCTGAAGTTGGGGATCCCCAAAGGCAGTCTGCAGGACGCCACGCTGGAGCTCTTCGCTCGCGCCGGCTGGAAAATCACGCTGAGTTCACGCAGCTACGTCCCGGCCATTGACGACCCGGAAATTGAATGCCTCATGGTACGCGCGCAGGAAATGGCGCGCTATGTTGAATCCGGCGCTCTGGATGCGGGAATCACCGGTCACGATTGGGTAGTGGAGACGAGCGCGGCCGTGGACGAACTTTCGGAGCTGGTCTACGCCAAACAGCGGCTCGCGCGCGTTCGCTGGGTCCTGGCTGTGCCGGAAGACTCCGTGATTAGGGAACCACGCGACCTGGAGGGCAAAGTCATCGCCACAGAGGTCGTGCACATCACGGAAAACTATCTCGCCAAGCACGGCGTCAATGCCCGCGTGGAATTTTCCTGGGGCGCCACGGAAGTAAAAGTTCCCCAGCTCGCTGACGCCATCGTCGAAGTGACCGAAACCGGTTCATCCCTGCGCGCTAACCGTTTGCGCATCGTGGACACGGTCCTCGAATCCGCAACCGTCTTCATTATGAACCGCACCAGTTCGGCCGATTCCTGGAAACGCGAAAAGGCGGAGAATCTGATTTTGATGCTTCAAGGCGCGATTGCCGCCGCCAGCAAAGTCGGCCTGCTTCTCAACGTCCATCGCGAGGACTTGCAGGCGGTTCTCAGTGTTCTTCCCGCTCTCAAAAAACCGACGATCTCCGCTCTTAGCGACCCGGACTGGGTGGCTATCAACACGATCGTAGAAGAAGCCGTTGTGCGGCAAATACTGCCGAAACTCAAAGCCGCCAAAGCCCAGGGCATCGTCGAATATCCCCTGAACAAAATCGTGCTCTGATGCGCATCTTAAAGCTCACTCCGCGAACCGAAAAGTGGCTGCTCACGCGCCGCGCCCAGCGCGATGATGAAGCCCAATCCGTTGCCGCTACAATCGTCGCTGATGTCCGTAAGCGCGGCGATTCCGCTCTCTTCGCCTGGTCCAAGAAACTAGATGGTCTGGACCTCGCGCGCGCCGGAGTTTGGATTTCAAGAGAAGAAATCCGCTCTGCCAAAACTCAGGTGAGTCCTGCCTTCTTGAAGGCCATCCAAAGAGCCGCGAAAAATGTCCGCCGCGTCGCCGAAGAGCAACTTCCCCGCCCCTGGACCATCGAATCTGAACCTGGAGTCAAAATCAGTCAGCGCGTTTCGCCTATCGAGTCCATCGGGTGCTACATTCCCGGGGGCCGTTTCTCCCTCGTCTCCACGCTCGTCATGACCGCAGTCCCCGCCAAAGTCGCCGGCGTTTCACGCATCGTTGCCGTCTGTCCGAAGCCGAATCCCGAACTGCTGGCAACCGCGTGCCTCCTCGGAATTGAACGGATCGCCCGCATCGGAGGAGCGCAAGCGATTGCCGCTCTCGCGTACGGCACAAACTCGATTCCGCGTGTTGAGAAAATCTTTGGACCAGGCAACAAGTTTGTCACCGCCGCCAAACGACTGGTCAGCAGCGATTGCGCCATCGATCTGCCGGCCGGGCCTACCGAAGCAATCGTTCTGGCGGCCGAAGGCAACGCGCGCTGGATCGCCGCCGATCTCCTCGCCCAAGCCGAGCACGCAAAAGACGCCGCAAGTCTCCTTGTCACCACTTCACGCTCTCTCGCCCAAGAAGTGCAACGTGAAATCAAATGGCAACTCGCCGAACTTCCTCCCGGGATGGCCAGCGTTTCTACGGAGAGTGCCGGCGCGATTCTCCTTGCAGATTCCATTGAGCAAGCTTGCGAATTCGTCAATCGCTTCGCACCGGAACATCTCAGCCTTCCGGAGAATGCCGAACGACTTCTGCAAAAAATTGGTTCGGCCGGCACCGTCTTTCTCGGTCCTTGGAGCGCGCAGCCGCTCGGCGACTATGCCACCGGCAGCAATCACGTCCTTCCGACCGGCGGCTGGGCGCGGCGGCGCGGCGGCCTCTCCGCCGCGGACTTTGTGAAATGCATCAGCGTACAAACCATCCGCCGCAACGGCTTTCTTCGCCTCGCCGACACGGTGGAAACTCTGGCAGAATCCGAGGGCTTGATGGCTCACCGCAACGCCGTGAGGGTTCGCCGATGAAGGTTCGCTTGCCGGTACGAAAGGCGATCCTGAATCGCCGAACCTATGAAGCGCCCGCCGAAGGCCGCTCAGATAAGCTGCGCTTGGACTTCAACGAGAACACGACGGGCTGCTCCCCGGCGGTGCGGCGCGCGCTGGCGAAGCTCACCGCCAAACAACTGGCGATGTACCCCGAGTACCAAGCGCCAACGGCGCGTCTGGCTCGTTACTTTGGCGTTCGTCCTGAAGAGCTCCTGCTCACCAACGGCGGGGACGACGCGCTACGAGTTTTCTTCGACACCTTCGTCGAAGCCGGAAGCAGCGTCCTGATTTGCGAGCCGACCTTTCCCATGTACCGCTACTACGCGGAAATTTACGGTGCCCGGATTTCCGCCTTGCGCTACGGCAGCAAAATGGAATTCCCACTGGAGACCGTCGTCGCGGGACTGCGCAAAAAGCCGCGTGTTCTCTTTCTTGCGAACCCTAATAATCCTACCGGAACTCTTTTTGGCTTCAAGGAACTGGAGAAAATCCTGCGCGCGGCGACACACACCGCCGTCGTGATGGACGAAGCCTACGCGGAGTTTTCAGCCTTCACCGCGGTGCCGTGGATTCGCAAATTTCCACACCTGTTCGTCGCCAGAACGTTTTCAAAAGTCGCTGGCCTTGCTTCGCTGCGGCTCGGCGCCGTCATCGCAGGCAAGGAGTCGCTCGCGCTCGTGCGCCGCGCCATGCCGCCCTTTCCTGTGAATCTTGCCGCGCTCGTGGCAGCCGAAGCCGCCGTGAAGGACCACGCCACGATGCGGGCGTACGTCAGCGAAGTGAAGCGCTTGCGCCCTTGGCTCGCTGCCGAATTGCAGAAGCTCGGCGCGCGACCCTTTCCCAGCGCTGGAAATTTTCTTCTTGCCAATTTCGGTCCGGCCGGGCCCGCTCTCTTTCGAAAGCTCGAGAAGCAAGGAATTCTGCTGCGCGAGCGCACCAGGGACATGGGCCCGGGATTTGTCCGCATCAGCATCGGAACATCCGCCGAAATGAAAAAGCTGCTGAAAGCCATTCGAAAAGAATGGAAGGCGTCGGCTTGACTTTTGGCCTCCCAAAAATTACAAATGCCACGAACCGCTACCATTCATCGCAAGACAAACGAGACGGACATCCGCCTGAAGCTGAATCTGGATGGCCACGGAAACGCCCGCATCGCCACGGGAATCCGCTTCTTCGACCACATGCTCGAATTGGTCGCGCGGCACGGGGCGTTTGATCTGACCGTGGACGCCCGCGGCGATCTCGACGTGGACCAGCATCACACGGTCGAAGATGTCGGCATCACGCTCGGCGAAGCTGTGCAGAAAGCCCTTGGTTCGAAGCGCGGCATTTTGCGCGCGGGATATTTTCTGATGCCTATGGACGAAACTCTTGCCGCCGCCGCGGTTGATCTTGGAGGCCGGCCTTATTGCGTGGTGAATGCAAAGATCTCAGCAAATCGTGTGGGTGATTTCCAAGTCGAACTGATGGAGGATTTTTTCCAGGGCTTCGCGCAATCCGCAAAAGCCAACGTGCATCTCCGCGCCCTCTATGGCCGTTCTTCGCATCATCAAGTCGAAGCCATTTTCAAGGCGTTTGCCCGCGCGCTGCGTTTCGCTGTCTCTCGCGACAAGCGTCTCCGCAAAGTCTTGCCCAGCACCAAGGGGCTGCTATGAAAATTACCATCCTCGACTATGGCGCCGGCAATGTGCCCTCCGTCGAACGCGCTCTCCAGCGGCTCGGCGCTGAATCGCACCGCACGACTTCGCCAGAATGTATTTCCAAAGCGGAAGCCTTGCTCCTCCCCGGCGTCGGTCATTACGCCGCGCTGGTTCGCGCCCTGGACGAAAAACATCTCCGTGCGCCTCTCATGGACGCCATCCACCGCGGCGTACCTTTTCTGGGCATCTGCCTGGGGCTGCAAGTTCTTTTTAAGTCGAGCGAAGAAGCCTCCGAACTCCGAGGTCTGAATCTCCTGCCGGGAATCGTTTCCGCTTTGCCTCCAAACGTGAAGCTCCCGCACATGGGCTGGAACCAGCTTGAAAAGAAGCGCGAGTCTTCCCTGCTCGCGGGCATCGACGCCGGAGCATATTTTTATTTCGCGCACTCCTATGCCTCGCTCGATTCGAATGACGCCGCAGCCACCTGTTCCCACGGCGCCGAATTTGCCGCCGTCGTCGAGCAACGAAATATATTTGCCGTGCAATTTCATCCGGAGAAGAGCGGTGAGCCTGGCGCTCGCATTCTGCAGAATTTCCTGAGGCTCGCCGCATGAGTCTCGCGCACCGCATCATTCCGTGCCTCGATACCGATGGCGAACGCGTCGTCAAGGGGGTCAACTTTGTCGGCCTGCGCGATGCCGGCGATCCCGTTGCGCTCGCCGCCCGCTACAATGCCGAAGGCGCAGACGAATTGGTCTTGTTGGACATTGCCGCTTCGCGCGATCGCCGCCCCACTTTTCTGGAAACAATTCGCCGCGTCGCCGCGGAGTTGGCGATTCCGCTCACGGCGGGAGGCGGCATTCGAACGCTCGAAGACGGCCGCGCCGTGGTGCGCGCGGGCGCGGACAAAGTTACGGTTAACACTGCCGCGGTCGAGCGGCCGGCGCTGATCTCCGAATTGTCGCGCGAGTTCGGGGCGCAGGCCGTCGTCCTGGCAATCGACGCGAAGCGCGCTGGCGATCACTGGGACGTCATGGTCCGCGGCGGACGCGAATCCGCATCGCGCGATGCCGTCGAGTGGGCGCGGATGGGAATCGCTGCAGGCGCCGGTGAAATTCTGCTGACCTCCGTGGACCGCGATGGCACGCAAAGCGGTTTCGACGTAACGCTTACTGCCGCAATCTCCAGGGCCGTAACCGTTCCGGTAATCGCTTCCGGCGGGGCCAAGTTACCCGGACATTTTGTCGAAATCTTCCGGGACGGCGAGGCGGACGCCGCATTGGCGGCCTCCATCTTTCACGATGAAGTGCAATCCATTCGAACGCTTAAGGAATTTCTCGCTTCAAGCGGCGTCGAGGTTCGCTTGCCGTGCTGATTCCCTGCATCGACTTGCAAGGCGGGCAGGCGGTTCAATTGGTGCATGGGCGAAAGCGCGAGCTTGCCGTCGCGGATGTCCTTGGCTTGTTAGAGAAATTCAAGAAGTATCCCTGGCTGCACGTGATTGATCTGGATGCCGCCATGGGAAAAGGCGCGAATGACGATCTCGTTCAAAACCTTTGCGCGAAAGCACGGAACGATTTTGGAATGAAGGTCCGCGTTGGAGGCGGCATTCGAACCATCTGCCGAGCGCAAGAAGTTGCCGGCTGGGGCGCAAGCCAGATCATTGTTGGAAGCGCGGCGTTCCGCGGCAGAAAAGTGAACACCGGATTTTTGCGGCGGCTTACAAAAAAAGTTCGTCCTGAACAAATCATCATTGCTCTCGACACGGCCCGCGGGAAAATCACGATTCATGGCTGGAGGAAGAAACTGGCGTTGCAAGCCGAAAAAGTCATGGCGCAGCTCGAACCCTTCTGCGCGGGATTTCTTTGCACCGATGTGGACCGCGAAGGCACGATGACAGGGGCGAACCTCGACTGGTTTCGAACACTGCGCGGCGCAACATCGCATCCGATCATCGCCGCTGGCGGCATCAAAACGCGGCACGAAATCGCGGTACTGGAAAAAATGGGCATGGACGCCGCCGTCGGCATGGCCCTGTACAAAAACCGATTGCGCTAAGGAAAGAGAGTCCTGCCCCGGTACGCCCCGCCGGAACAAACAATCCCTGGGGCTTAGCGCAGATACGCATCGGTGATGTACTGCTGCACCATGCGCTGGGTGTTGAAGAACGATCCATTGATGGCAATCGAGTGCTGCATGACTTCCAGAAATTTTCCGCGATCGTTGCAGTACATCGGGAGAATCACGTTTTCCAGCTTGCTATAAAGCGATTCGGCTTCGGCCGCGTTGTCGGTCGGAGTATTGCCGGCACTGGTGCGGCGCGATTCGCCGATGCACCAGCCGGTGACGCCTTCAATGTGGCCTTCCACCCACCAACCATCGAGAATGCTCAGACTGGGCACCCCATTCAGCGCGGCTTTCATTCCGCTGGTGCCGGAAGCCTCGAGAGGAAACTGCGGCGTGTTGAGCCAGAGGTCCACGCCGGAAGTTATCTTTCCGCCAAGCTCGAGATTGTAGTCGTCGAGGAAAACCACGGGCACGGTTTTCCGCAGCGCTTTTTTCGCATGGAAAATCCGCCGAATTATGTCTTTCCCACCGGCATCATTCGGGTGGGCCTTGCCGGCATAAATAATCTGGAAATGGCCGGCATTCTTGACAATCTGCCGGAGACGATCGAGATCGGCCAGGATCAGGTCGGCGCGCTTGTATCCCGTTGCGCGCCGCGCGAAACCAATCGTGAAAGCCTCGGGATCAAACTTGAGGCCCGTCTTCTCGCGAACCGTCTCGAGCAAATCGTGTTTGGCAATTAAATGAGCCGCCCAAACTTCCTCCGGCGGCAAACCCAGCGCGCTTCGCAAGCTGTAATTATCCTCTCGCCACGACGGAATGTAGCGGTCAAAGAGCTGCTGAAACGGAGGCGAGGTCCATGTACCAGCGTGCACGCCGTTGGTGATGGCCTCGATCGCTGCTTCCGGAAACATCTGGCGCGAAGTTTCGCCGTGCTGCTTGGCAACGCCATTGACGTAGGTGCTAAGGCTTAAGGCCAATTGCGTCATGTTTAGCGAAGCACCGCGTTTTGCCGCCTCCAGCAAGTCCGGAAATCTCTGGTCCGCTTGGAGGACCCTCTTCACCAAATCCGCCGACGACGAATCGTTCAAATCGAAAAACGCGGTCTGCGTGGGAAAGGCACGTGTCAGAAATTCCATCTTGAACGTGTCATGCCCCGCCGGCACCGGAGTATGCGTCGTAAAAACGCACTTGCTTCGCACTTTCTCCATATCCTCTTTGCGAAACGTCTTGCGCCCTGCTTTTTCCGCTTCTTCGCCCAGCAATTCCAAGGACAGCAGCGCCGCGTGTCCTTCATTCATGTGGTATCGCGTCAGCTCCGTGTAACCAAGCGCGCGCAGCATCCGCACGCCGCCGATTCCGAGGAGCACTTCTTGGCAGAGTCTGTAGTACGAATCGCCGCCGTAGAGGGCGCCCGTGAGGTTACGGTCCGCTTCTGCGTTGGAAGGGAGATCGGCATCAAGAAAATACACCGGCACTTCAAATCCGCGTACGCCCTTCACTTCGTACTTCCAGCACCTCAATTCCACGCGCCGGTTTTCCAGCGGCAAGCTGGCGCGCGCGTGCTCTTCTTGCAAGAAATCTTCCACGCGCCACTCGACCGGTTCTTCGGTTTGCGAGCCGTCTTCGGCAAGGCGCTGCGTGAAGTATCCTTTGCGGTAAAGCAGAGAAACGGCCACCATCGGCAGCCGCAGGTCGGCAGCGGCGCGAATCGTGTCGCCCGCGTTAAACCTTAGATTGTCCGGGATTCCCGACGCGCAAGCAAGCGCTGCGGAAACGGCATGTGTCCATTCGTTTCGCTCGGATTTTGCATCGTAATTCGCTAAAACAAAGAGGGGCGCTGGCGCGCCCCTCTTCTGGTGAATTGTTTTTGTGACTTGCAACCGCTTCGTTAAAACTCGAAGCGCACGGAAAGTTGCGCCTGGCGCGGATCGCCCACGCCCACACGCAAGAAACCGTCAAAGTTGAAGAGGCCCGGCGTGCTCAGAGGGTTCACGTTGTTCTTGTTGTTGAAAGTGTTGAACATTTCGATCCTGGGAATCAGCTTCATGCGCTCTCCCAGGTTGATCGGACGATCCACGCCGAAGTCAAAGGTGAAAAAGGCGTTGTCTTTCAGCAGTGTATTGCGCTGGATGGTCACGCCATTCTGGATACGGTTGGCGACCGAAATGGGTTGCGCGGAATGTGCCTGCATGCGCACGTTCCCATGGATGCCCCAAGGCAGGTCGGCAACCGTATAAGCGTTGAACTTGTGCGTTTCGTTGCGGTCGGACAGAGAATATTCGGACGCCAAGTTGAAAAGATTCGCGTAACGGAAAGTGAACGGATCGCGCTCGTTGGAGTCATCGTCACGATCGCTGGAATAAGTGTAGTTCGCGTCAAAAAGGAATCGGTGGCTCATGCGTTTGCGCATGCCAATGGTGAACCCACGGTAGAGCGACTTCGCTGAGCTAACCGTGTCCGTGATGGATCCCAGATTCGGAAAGGGCGCCGGGAAATCGAACGTAAAATTGGGATTCTGGATGGAACTCAAGTAGGTCACGGTCGCAGCTCCACCGGTAGCGGGGACACAAACGCCCGTCGGATCCAGGACCAGACCTACTTTTCCGCAGGTCACTGCCGCAGCAGCACTAGTGCTCCGAGCGACATTGGGATTCGTAAATCGCGTCAAGTGAACGCCCTTGGACAGGGTGAAATCCAAGTACGCCGCGTAGTCACCCACGAGTTGCTGTTCGTAACCCACATTAGTCGTGTAAATCCTCGGGTTAGCGTAGCTCTTGCTAAACACCGTAACACCCGCTCCCACCAACGGCAGGGTCGCCGGCTGAACAGGAACGATTCCGGGATAGGTCGGCGGATTTCCTCCCGCCGTATTGAATCCCGTGTCCGCAAAAATTTCCTGCTGCTGAACGCCATTCGTCGTAATTGCGCCCACCTGGGTCAACATGTTCTGCCGCGCGTTGAAGATGCCCCAACTGGCGCGGAGCGCAGACTTGCTATTTCCGCGAATATCCCACGCAAATCCGATGCGCGGCTGAAATTCCTTATTCTGATTCGGAAGGAATCCGGTCGAATCAAAGTTCGGATCGCCGAGGTATTGACCGTAAGAGGTACTTGCCGGTGCCACTGTTGGATTGGGGAAGCGCTGGGCATCCCAGCGCAGGCCGTAGTTCAAAGTAAAATTCCGCCAAACCTTCCAGGTGTCCTGAATAAACAATGAAAAGTCTTCATTGGCGATGCTGGAATGCCCGGACTGGTCGAGGGTCTCCCCGGACGTCGTCGGCCCGTGTTGGAGATAAAGTAGCAGCGGCCCGCTAATCTTGCTCCCGGCAGCACAAGTTTGATTAAAGGGAGCGCCGTAAGTGATCCACCCGGTGAAATTTCCGTTGGTGTCGAAACATTCCGCGGCGGTGGGGCCGAATCCACCCGTTCTCGGGGCTGACGCGTAGCGGAGGAAACCGTCCACGCTGTCGAAAATGTAACGGCCAGTGAAAAAACCGCGGAAGATCTGCGCATTTCGGCTGTGAACCCACTCTCCGCCGAACTTCCAGGTATGTTTACCCGTAACCAGGGAAAAATTGTCGCGGATGTCGGTACGGTAGAAAAGCTCGTCGATGGCTGGCTCCAAGAAGAAAGGCTCTCCGAACCGGAAAGAGGGGCCGAAACCCGCCGCCGTGTCCGGCACGCTGGAGGGATTGATGGTGTTGCGCGGGCGGTTTTCCCGGGCATAGGTAAAGTGGGCTTCATTCAGCATGGTGTTTGAGAGTGTGCTGAACCAGTTCGTGTTGACGGCCTGAATTTTCGAGGGTCCCTCGATACCGTTGGCCGATGTACCGTAGGTAGGAACGTCGAAGGTCTGGTTGGGATTCTTGGACCAGTCATAGTTGTAAGAACCGAAAATCTGATTCCTGCCGTTCAGGTTGTAATCCACGCGGCCAAAGATTGCGGCGTTGCGTACTTGATGGATCACGGGCAGGCTCTCATCTGTGTTCTTGAATGGCGCCGGAAAAGGCGCCGTCTTGAAGAAATTCAGGAGCGCTACCCGCTGGCATTCCGCGCTGGCGTTGATCGCGGCATCGTCTGTTCCCGCGACCGGCTTTGCCACGGAGCAGGCTGGCCCAAGCGCTGCGCCCAAATTCTTGCGATTCAGATTTTCGCGAATTCCCTCGCTGGCGGCGAAAAAGAAGAGTTTGTCTTTGATGAGCGGGCCGCCGAGACTGCCGCCAAACTGATTTCTGCGGAAACCGTCGAGTGGCTTGCCGTCAGACGTAGCCGCAGTCAATGCTTCGGTGCGGAAGTATTCAAATCCAGCGCCGTGAATGGCATTGGTGCCGGACTTTGTGACGACGTTTATTACGCCGCCTCACCGAAGAATCCGTTGTTGTAATCGCCGCCGTCGAGGCTGATGTTGTTGAAGATGCCGCGCTGCCCGTTGATGTTAATTTCGTCGCCGTCCGGGCCCTGGGTGATGCTGACGCCGGGGGTCAGCGTCAGCAGGTCTTCAAATTTTCGACCGAGAACGGGGGTCGTGGCCACGGAAATTTCGTCGAGCGTGGAAGACGACTCCGTCTTCGTGACTTCCACGATGGGCACATCGGTGACGACAATCTGCTGCGCAACAGAAGAAACTTTCATGGTCACGGGTAGCGTGATGGTTTGCCCGACGGTCAGATTCACATTTTCCTGAACGATCGTGGCGAAGCCGGCTTTGGTGATAGTGAGCGTGTAGCGGCCCGGCGCAAGACTCAAGAAAGCGAAATGACCGTCCGCATTCGTGGTATCCGTCTGTACGAAATTGGTCGCCAGGTTCTTCGCTTCGACGGTCGCACCTGCGACGCTTCCGCCCTTCTCATCCAAGACATCTCCCTGGACGGTTCCCGCGGTGATCTGCGATTGTGCCCGTCCCGATGAGGCGAACCCCAACGCAAGCACGAGCACAAACAAAACACGGCACAGTTTTCTCATTTTCTCTCCCCCAGACATCACGACCCCTATTCGCACGAGCCATGGAGTTCCTCAAGAGGTTGAGGCGGCTCGGAAAACAAATGCTGCGAGGGAGTTTATGCTGAGAGGGTCCAAATGCACAAGGGTACTGCCTGTGGAAACCTTCACGAAATCGAATCAAGTTTTTGATGCAATGCATTGCTCCGCGGAAATACATCATGCGACGTCGAACGATGGAGGAAGCGATATGAAACCATGCGAGCGAAATCGGCTGAGATCACCCAGGATCGGCCGTCGTCACTGGAAATAGAGTTGGTATCGACGTTGGTGGCTAGGTGCGCTTTCCTCGCCGCTCCGATAGACCTTAACGACTGAGATTGTGCGGCAAAGGCTAGTTAACACGACCCCCCTGTGTTTCTTGTAAGTGTTGCATCTAAAGGACTTAGAGATTGAGTAAGTGGTTTAGAATCAACACTTGCGAGCATTTCTATAAGTGTTGATTCTAAAGGGACTTAGGGTCCGTTTTTTGGTGCGTTTTTTCAATGTTGATTCCAAAGAACTTAACCCAGGATGGCTTTTCGACCCGAGCAAAGAGAACGAGTTTGGAGGCAATAAGCCGAGGAACTTGGCTGCATTCGGGGCGCCGGAAGGAAAAAATGCCGCAGACAAGCCGCAGTTGAAGAAATTCCGCACTCTTACCTGTTGAGTATTCTAACAAGAGAGCTATGGGCAGTCAAGAAATTTTTGCGGCGGAAAAAAAACTCGAGGTTGCAATTTCGACCAGAGGGCGTGGGAGACACTCGCTAAAACAGGGATGGCCGCGCCGAACCGCCCAGCAAGGAGGTGTTTACGTTGACAATCGTATGCGTGCCTTCGTTGCCGCCCCAAGCGAAGAGCAGAAACACCTGAGGAAAGCCCCCAGCCCGCAGCGTGAGGCCGGAAGCAAAGCTATGGATCCAGGGATTGGATCCCAGGTCTCCACGCTTCAAGCCAACTTTGCCTTCCTCCGCCATGATGGAAAACCCGAGCGGCCCCCAGATGGAGTGCTCCAAATTCTGGCGAAAGAACATAACATTGGGCGCGCGAAAACGAAAATCCTGATAGCTGCTGAGGGAAGGATTGCCATTGATGTCCACGCCGCCGAGTGTCGGCTGAAAATAGAAAGGCACCGTGTTGCCTCCCGGAGTCATGGAGGTGGCGAGAAAAAACCGGATTCCTACGATACCTTCCTGATCGCGCGTGATCGCCTCGCATGGATGGCTCCTGGGTTCAGTGGGTGGAGGGCATTCATCCGGTCCGTTTGGGTTATTGTCTCTCTGTAATAGATTGCGCGTCTTTTTGCGGATCACAAACTCATGGTAGAGATCGGCGGTCAATCGCTGGAAAGAAAAATTCGAGTTTCCGGGAGCGAAGTATTGCTGATACGCGACGTCGTAGTTCAGGCGGAGAAAATCTTCGAAATACACGGGGCGAATCCGAATACCTTCGCCAAGTTGTAGTGTTCCCGGCTGCGTGGTTAAACCCGGCGCGGTCGCTTCCGTGTACAACGCTGCAATCGTGGGACTGGGTTGGCCAGTGCTTGGACGGATGTTTACGAAGCGGCCGTTGATTTCGCCATAGAGGCTGGCATTCAGGCGTTGGTAGAAGGGCTTCACGGCGCTCCCGCCCACGATCGTCTGCGTCATACCGTAAAAGGCGCGGCCTGCAACTGTAGTCGCCGGACCCAAGCCGAAGTACGTGAGCTTGTTGAGGGAGATTGCCTGGGCATACAAATTGAAAACCGGATGTTCCGGGAGCTCGGTAAGAACGCGCACCTTCTTTTTTCCTTTTGTCCCGAAGCCACCCGGGATCGGCTTCTCGTAGGTATCAACGAACTTTAGATAGAAGCCGGCGCGCCACGATCCGTTGATCGAACCGACGGCGTCCGAGTTCCAAGTGATCCGCCAATTGTCCGTGGTCTTGTGATCGAGGTAGGCGAGGCCCGCCCCAAATCCGTTCTGAGGAGCGATGCTGCCCACGGCGATATGCACCGGCTTCCCGGTGAAGAGCTCTTCGGCACACGGAAGAATTTTGAAAGCCCCGCAGCTCTCTTTCAGCTTGTCGAGCTCGCCGGAAGGGTCAACTTTCGGCGGGGCGGGAGTCGGCTTAGGAGGGTTCTCCTGGGCCCAACCTGATCCCGCCGCAAGCAAAAGAACGGCTAGAACGATGTGTCGCACGGGGCCTCCTTCACCTGCTCTTCCGCTTAGCATGCTTAGTCTTTGCGTTGCTCTTCGCGGCTTTCATGCGGCTCCTTGCTTTCCTGGGCCGAGCCGCCTTTCGTGGTTTATCAGCGCCTTGCGGATGCAAAAGTGCCGTCATCTTCTTCAAGTATTTGCTGGCATGCAGCTCAGTTTTGAGCTTGGAGATATCGGTCAGTTTTTGTCCGGCCTTCAAGAGTGACTTCTCGACGTCGTGAAAATGCTTAATTTGATGTTCAATCAGGCTGGAAATAAATCGACCATGATCGTAGGCGCTCTTTGGTGTTTCGGGGACCTTAAGAACTAACTTATATTTTTTTTTCATTTTTCCCTCACACGTCAAAAACCCAGCAATCATCATCCGGCCGCAAGGTGTCGGTCAGCGGCGTGAGAAAATTGTTGGAATTTTTCTCGCGGGGCGTGCGCTGCTCGTAGTTGTGCAGAAAGAAGTTCGTCACCGTGCCGGGAATGCAGGCGTGTTCAAAAATGAGGCCGTTTGGATCTTCCGTGCCCGGCACCACCGTTCCCCTGGGAATATACGGCGAGACAAGAATGGCAGGCACGCGCACGCCGAGACGGTCGAAGTTGAACGGCGCACCCGTTCCTGTTTTATCTGCGGGCGCAGAGTAGCCGTCCGATTGACAAGCCGGGGGAACCACGTGGTCGTAGAGTCCGCCATGCTCGTCATAGACGATCAACATCGCGGTCGTTTCCCAAAGCTGCTGATTCGTGCGGATGGCATTATAGGTGTTGGCAATAAGTCTTTCGCCCTCTCGCACGTTGTGATCGGGGTGCTGGTCTGAAGCAAGAATTTGGCCGCCGCCCGGCCCCGGATGATCGTTGTAGCAGGGCTCGATGAAGCTGTATTCGGGAAGAGTGTTGCCATTGCAATCGCCGATGAATTGGCTGTAGCTGCCGAAAATCTGCGGCTGGTTCTTCAGGAGATTCACAATCTCCATCGTCGAGCTTTGCTGATCGTAGTAATAAATCTTTGCCGTATGGCCGCCCCGAACCATGCGTTCGTAAATGCTCAAGATGGGATCCTGAATGTAAAAGAGGTTCATATCCACGTTACCGAAGGAAGTTCCGTAGTGCGCGAACGCGCGATTACAAATGGTCGGCCCGGGAATCGAGGAAAACCAGCCGTTGAAAACGGCGTACTCCGTTGCGAGCTTAGTGAGCACGGGCAACTGAGCCGGAGAAAAGTACGACATGATGGCGTGGGAAGCGTTAGTGTTAGTGCCCTGCGTGGCGTAACTCTTGATGAAGCCCTGCATGTTGGCGGCGCGGCCGGCTCCTGGAGGCGTGCCGCCGAAGATCTGGAGGTCGACGCCGGGGAAGTGATGATCGGGGTCATGATCCAGCTGGCCCTGGAATTTCGCGTTCGGCTGCACTGGAACCATCGTGCCGTTCGTGTCGGGATTGGATTCGTTTCCGGTCAGGCCGTTGATTCTCGGATATTGTCTCGTCAAACCGCCAAGCATGTGGTCAAAGGAGCGGTTTTCCATCATGAGGACAACGATGTGCCTCAGGTTATCGAGTCCGGCTGGCGGCATATACACCCCCAATGACGTTGCGGAAATGGGTTAGTACTGCATGGGTAGTGGGCAGAGAGCGCAAATCGTATCACTCTGCTTGGTCGCGTGTCCACGAGGGCGAAAACGCTCGGCACTCGCCGGGAACACGATGGGACGCAGTAAAAGCTCCGTCCGTTGAGAGCTCAGGATTTCCATGGCGCGCTGAAGAAGGCTTTCGAACTCATAAGGTGAGACGCGCACGCGCGAATGAGTTTCTTCGGAACGGTCTTGCGAACAAACAAGATTGCTTTCGAGTGGCTGCACTGCATTATCGTTCAGATTCATGGGTAAGTGACTCTCCGGGGACAGCGGTTCCCTCTCAAGTGGTGATCTGGCCCGCGAAATCGTTTCATCAAGAATGACGTCCACGGACCGCATGTCGGCAGTCGAGCTGCACTCTAGGTCTACTCCCGCATCGACTAAGACCCGGCGTAGAGCTGGAAGGGCGCCCAGTAGAAGGGCTTCTTGAAGACGGAGTCGGGGTCGAGGGAATGGAGGAGGCTGAGTTTGGCATCGCACAAGGCGGTGGCGGGGTCTTTACCTTGGCTCAATTCGCTGTAGAGCGAGTCCATCAACTGCGGCGTGGAGGCGTCGCTGACTTCCCACAGGGCGCCAATGACGTTGTGCGCGCCGGCAGCCAGAAAGGCCCAGGAGAGGCCGACCAGGCCCTCGCCGGAATAAGCGCGGGTGCCAGAGCCGTTGCAAGCCGAGATTGTCACGAGGTTGGCGTTCAAGCGGTGCTGGACGATGTCGCGGGCATACAGCTTGTAAGTGTCGCTAGAGGATTCCTTGCTGAGGATGACCGCAGATTCCAGAGGACGCGCGCGACTCGCGGTGCCGTGTGTGACGAAGTGGAGATAGGCATACTGTTCTGGCTCGCTGGTGATATAGGCGCCTGGGGTAGCCCCCGAGCCCTTCAGAACTGCACGGCGCGACTCCGCGAAATACTGCTCAATCTTCTGCATTTCGGCAGGGGCCTGGGGCAGAGGGCCGAATTCAGGCACGGGCACTGCGTCACCGACGAGAAGCAGATTCTTCTCTTTGGAAGGCGCACGATTGGAACCCGATGCCAGGAGGGACAAGGAGCTTGCCGTGCTAACGGTAACGTCCTCGATCCAAAAGTGGGGTTGCGCGCCCGGCACGATGAGCGTTTCGAAATTGAGACCGTAGAGGCTGGCATCAGGCAGCAGGATTACTCGCGAACCCGGGGGAACCAGCTGCTTTGCAGGTTCCACTAATGATGCATATAGCTTCTCGCCCGTGGACGCGGCGTTTTTCAAGAGGTCGCCGGACTTGAGGGTGAGGTCGCGGTAAGACTTGATGAGAGGATCGATCTCCGGGGCCGGCGGCAGGGTGAAGTACGCTGTCTTTGAAGGCGTGACGGCCCATAGATAGGAGCGCTTTTCGCCAAGCCAGTAAACCAGAAGCGTAGCGTGAAGGCGCTGGGCGAGTTGTTGGGGTGTGACGCGCGGAGCAGGGCGCCAAGTTGCCGTTTGCTCGTTAGATGATAAACCCTCGGACAGCGTGCGCGCTCGGCTGAGTTCCGCTTGGTTCAAGGCGGCGGCGGGCCTGCCGCGGCGGATCAAGAAATCGACATATTCGCCGTAGACTTCAATCCCGCTGGAAAGAAAGCTCAATCGCAATTCGTCGTGGTGGATCGACCGTCTTGCTTGCTCGATCGTGTTGATCGCTTTGAGGTATTGCCGTTCAGCCTCAACAAATCTTCCCTGGTCTTCCCACACTTGCGCGAGACCGGCCTCGGCTTCCCACTTGATTGGCGTTTCAGCGTTAGGTTCGGCAAGAACCTTGTCAAAAAGTTTTTCTGCGTCGGCGAAACGCTTGTTGGCAGTTGCTATGTGGCCGGCAAATAGTAAGGCATAGACGGTTCCAAACTTGTCTTCAGTCTCTAGAGCATCTTGGTTGTATTGCTCCGCCTCGCTGAGACGGCCTGTTCTCAGCAAGATTTTAGTTAGCATGTTAAGACAAACTGCGGTCGTTTGCGCATTTTTCAACTGGCGCGCGTGGTCAAGCGTGTTTCGCGCTAGATCCTCAGCGAGTGGGTATTCGTGAAGTCCCAAATACGATTCTGCAACCCCTGTGAACCAATAAGCAGAATAGCCGCTGAGACCGCTCTTGCCTGACGCCTCTGCTCCCTGCTTATAAAAGTCGCGCGCATTGTCAAAGTCGCCCAGCTCAAGGTAGCTCCAGCCGAGGTTGCCTAAAACTGTGGCCGCCAAAGGTTTCAGACCCAGGGAACGCGAAAGCCCGAGTGCGGCGTGTGCACGGTCTACAGCCTCGTCAAAATGCTCGCGGCTCATACCCACCCAGGCTAGATTGCTGAGCACGCTTGCTTCCCCGTCGCGGTCTCGCTCCTGCCGCATGAGTGTCAGCGCCTGCTCGAAAGTCACCTCCCCTTCAGGGAATTTTTTCTCGTCGACCTCAAGCGCGCCTCGAGCGTTCAATACATCTCCCAGGAGTTGGGGATGGGACGTTCTGGCAAGTTGTTCGGCTTCGCTGAAATTCTTCTGAGATTCGGGGAATTGTTGAGCTTGTCTGTGGGCGTTCCCCTCCATCATGGCTTTGCGCACAGAGATATCTGTGGCAAGAAGAGAAGCGGGTAGAGGTTCACTCAAGATCGAAAGAGCCTCTTGAGAATTCGACTTATAAAGGAGTATTTGTGCTCTCAGTACTTTGAGGCGCCAAGTCCATTCCAGGTTCTTGCCCGCGGATCGCGCCAAGGCGCCGTTGACGTCCTTGAGCGCTTTGTCCGCGTCATCGTGACGCAAAGTCCAAAGAATCTGATCGTGAGTTGCTTGAAGATGTGCGGATGAATAGGGTCCGCGCGAGCACGACTCTGTCAGCAGCAAAAGAAACAGGCTTAGCGATACTATCCGTCTCACGGCGGTGACGGTTGGCCGTTGGTGATCGTCTCGGCCGCCGTGAGGTCCGCCACATGGGGTGAGCCGAGTTCGAGGCGGAGCATCGTCAAGGTTCTGGTTCCAGGATAGGCAAAGACTTCGGCCAAGAAGATTTTTCCAAAATTTTTGACCTCGATGAGGTGATGCTTTAAATCGACGCCCTTCAGCTTGGTCTCGATTTTTTCCACGAGCGAGCAAATGGCCACCTGCCGCTTTCCGTCGAGCGCCACCATTTTCCCGGATTTCGCCAGATCGTCAAACGTCTTGCATTTGACCAGCAGGTCGTGGCGAAGAGTTACCTTCACCTCTTCTCCATCGATCTTCAGTCCCTCGAACCGGCTGTCCTCGGCAATGATATGCCCTTCCGGTTCTTTCGGGTTGTGAATCGAGGTAAGGCGGGAGACGATGCGGTCGGCCGTGACCATTCCTAAAATATTAAGACCTTTAACGACCGTGCTGACGTGGGTTACGAAAGTCTCAGTCTCGCCGCGCCGGCGCTTCCCCGAGATATGCGTGTGGGCAGACTTGAAGCATACGAAATCCTGAAAATGGAAATTGTCGGCCTTCGCCGTCGCAATTCCACCGATGGTGGATAGCGAGGCAGAGGCTTGGGCAGGGATTATAGACCACAGTGGATGACGAAACTCACCACTAAGGGCATGGCCGTGGCCGTGAAAGTGAAAGGGGATACGGTGCAAGTGTGCCATGGGACTCCTCGACTGGTGAAGCGAGTTAACAGCCTGCAGAAGCAAGAAGAGTTTCTTCAGGGACTAAAACCCACGGCGACGACATCTTCGATGTCTGAGCTTAGGCTAACATTCCCCAAAAATGACCCACGACCTCCGCAGCTTGCCAATCTTATTCATCTACTGACGGAATGCAACGTCAAATGTGAAGTATTGCAGTTTGCCGTCATTAGCAGCCTTCCCCGTGACAGGATCGGCGCCGAGGAAGACCAAGCTGTACTGGCCGGGACGCGAAATCAATCCTGCCGGGACGGGTAGATGCAATTCCTTTTTAGCCTTCTCCGCGGGGACGGCAAATTGTCGGAGGACGCGACCGGAGGCGTCCTGCAGCTGACAGAGATAGGCGGGAAACCTCGAAGATGGAACGAAATCAAGCTGCAAGAGAAATCCTTCATTAGGCCGGACCTCAAGGGGAGCTTCGTTGACAATTGCCTCATTTCCCCGGCGAGTATCCGACGGCTGTAGCAAAAAAGACCGGCCATAAACTTCAGCAACAGCCCGGGATGAGGTATTCCTCGCTTGGGGAATTGTGACCGTATTCTGGTAGGCGATAATCAGCAGAAGCGCGGCGAACGCGGGCACTGCGACTACAGGTTGCAGCCTGCGCAGCCATCCGCCACGTGCCGGAACAGATTCTTTCGCGAGCTGGTTCGCCTTCTCTTGGCGCAAGACTTCGCGCGCGGTGTCCGCAAAAGTGGCGAGTGCCTTGATGTCGACTGCGCATTCCGCGCAATCGAAATAATGCTCTTCATACTCGTCCCGCTGGACCTGGGAGAGTTCGCCGAGCACATACTTTACTGCTGCTTGCAGCTGTATTGCTTGGTTGTGGTCCATTTTAGCCATCCGAAGGGTAGTGCCGGGGGTCGCTAAATCGTTTCACTGGTTTCCCAAGCCAGTAGCCCGCCGGGCGGCCCCTATCTGGCCTTTCTCATAGAGGGCCCTGAACTTGTCCTTGGCGCGGTGGACCAGCACCCTAAGGTATTCGCGATCGACCCCTAATTCCCGGCACACGCTGTCTTTCTCCTTTTCTTCCAGGAAGATAGCGCGGAGAAGGTCGCGGTCGCGTTTTGGCATTCCGTCAAGGATACGGCGCACTTGCTGCGCGGATTCCTTGGTGACGAGCATGCCCTCCAGGTCCAATATTTTGTCGGGGATCTCCATATACACCTCCTCCATCGGCTGGTTCTTGGCGGAAGACCGGTAATGCTCCAGTAAAACGTTGTTACATATGGAGTTAACGAAAGCTCCGAAGCGCTCCGGCTGGCGCACGCCGTCTTTGCGTACGGCGGCAATGACTCGAATGAAGGTCTCCTGCCGCAAATCCTCCACTTTGTCCGATGTCAGCATCCGGGAACGCAGCTTGATGCGCAAAAGCTGCTCAAAATAAGCGACAAAGTGCTGCTCAGTCGAGGGGTCCCCCGACCGCAGCCGTTCCACGTACGCTTTATCAAAAGTGAAGAACTCCACGCAAACCTCGAACTCTTGGGGGAGGAGTATAGCGTTGCACCCCTTTATGGGCAATGAGACTTATGTTTTGTTAGCCAGGGTTTGAAACGGAAGGTGGGGCAGATGCACTACTTAGCGTAGGAACGCCCGTTCGCTCGGGAGTCCTTATCCGTGGGGAACCCTCCCCGGTCCCCATGTGCCCCAGTGGGCGCATCCAGGCCCGCCCTGAACGGGCGAGGATGCGCCTCCCCTCTCCCAAGGGTGGGTCATTTCATATGGGCAAATCAGGGACTCCTCCAATCACTGCTCTGAGCATTGAATTTGTAGCTAAACCGCAAGAAGCCCACCGCGTGGAGGCTGCGATTCCAGCCGCCATCGCCGGCGCGCTCAAGGATGTAACGGGATTCGCCGGATGCCTGGTCATGATTTCGGATCAAGAAGCGCGGTTGGTCACGGTCGTCACGCTCTGGGCTGGAAGTGACCGCGTGAAATGCTGCAACCAAAACGTCCGCTGGGTGCACGCGCTGCTGGCGCCGTATCTCGACCGCCGCCTGAGAGTGCAAACCATGGTCGCGCATTTGCCGGTATTGCCGATGATTCAGCCGGAACCAAATGTCCGCAGTGAGTGTTCCAACACGCAGGACCTTCTGTCCGAAGATGAAACGGTTTGCGTCGCGTAAAACATCCTACATAGGAAGAACCAAAGAGGAATGAAACCGTTCGTAGAGTTAAATCAGTGGGCTTGGGGGGAATGGTTACGATGCTTGGGAAACGAAAGTGCCAGGCGGGTTCTTGTAGCGGCACCGCGATTACTTCACTGGATCGCCAGACTCTCTGCCTGAACCACTTCCTGCTGCGCTGTTATTCCTCTGACGATCAGCTTGCGGCCCGCGTAGCTGTTCAAGGTTTCTGAGCCGGCCCATTTTTCTCTTTGTCAAGAATCTGTTTATTTCCGACGGCAGCGTCCTGACCACGCCAGGCACGGCGAATCCCACGTTGACCATCGTCGCCGTGGCGCCGCAGCAGGCGGAGTACATCAGCCAACAGATGAAAGCGCCGAGCATTTGATTCATAGGAGGAATGCGGTCCACGAGACGATTCCCTGTAAAATGTCGCGCCTCATCATCATATCGAACTAAGCCTCTTTGCCTAATGTTATGGGAGAACGGTGCGGCATCCGCACATCCTAAGTTTCTATATTTTAGGGGCTTAGCGGAGTTCGTTTTTGCAATTTTGGTCCTGTGGGGACCCGATGACTGAACCCGGTCCTTCCCAACACCCCAAGACCCTATTTCCTCCCAACGTTCACGACGTTCACGACCGTCAGGGCTTTGATGTCGTTCGGTTACCGAGTACATCTGACCCGATCCCCGACACCGTTGTATCTGCCTGGCAATGTTCACCACGTTCATGACCGTCACAACTGTTGGCTCCGCCCGTGGGCCCGAAACTCTTGGGTCGTTTCTCAATCCCGCCGTAGCAGCCAAGTAGGCCCAAAGCCGATACTTAACTCCGCCGAAGAATGAGCCTCCGGAAAAGATTATTCAGGTGTAATACAAGGAACTACCTGGCGACTATGGCGGCGGTAGACCCGGAAATCCTGGTGGGTCGTCACAATGACGGGATCAGCAAGCGTTTCGGTCATGCGAACCAGGCATGCGTCGGCGAGGCTCATTGGAACGTCCGAGTACTTTTCGATCAATCTCACAACGGGCTCTAGGCTGTCGGCAAGTTCGAAGGCGACC
>WNFC01001638.1_pt1 | contig 23762 bp, 22 predicted proteins | sample 5400541 | NCBI WGS metagenome assembly WNFC01 (sample SAMN13153342, study PRJNA577476) | soil metagenome | isolation source: 120 cm saprolite under Douglas fir tree site 2 hole 2 replicate 1 | place: USA:California | collected 2015-04-18
CCCAGCGGCGGCTGAACGTGCGCGGGGCTTTTGCAGTAACCCAACCGTCTCGAATCGCCAATCGGAGCGTGCTGTTGGTAGACGACGTGATGACGACGGGCGCGACGCTTGACGAATGCGCGCATACACTGCTCGCAGCGGGCGCGCGAAGGGTCGACGTCTTAACCCTGGCGCGTGCCGTATGAACCGCGAGCCATTAGCAGGCTGCTTAAAAAAGTCTCTTCACAGCCTGTTTCCCCCTCTGTAGTCCCCCGCGGCCGGGAGGAGAACTAAACACTAGCGGAGCCGAAAGCGAGCGAGCTAACGAGTCTGCGAGGTGCGAATCAAAAAGGAAGAAAGCCAACTTTATCGCAGGGTGCGGAAAAACCAATTTGCCATGAAAAGTCCCCGCGCACCCTGCTAACGGAGCCGGTGAGCCGAAGCCCTGAGCAGAGCCGAAGGGAAACGAGTCCGCGAGGTGCATACACACACTGGGCGAAACGAAGTGGAGCCGAGCAAACGAGTCTGCGAGGTGCGCATATAAATGAGGACTCAGTGACGTGGGCAGAGCGTCAAATCGGGATATGTGGGAGGAGCGGCATTGCGGCGCCGAGCTCGGCGGCGCGGAACCCTCGGTAATTGAATTCCTGCCGCTGCTGCCACGCGGGCGCGCGCTCGACATAGCAGCAGGCGATGGCCGCAACAGTATTGCATTGGCGCGCGGCGGCATTCACGTTATGGCGGTGGACTGGTCAGAGAATGCCCTGAGTTCGTTAATGCGAATCGCGAGGAAGGACGAACTTGCGATCGAGCCGGTTATCGGCGACCTGGAGCAGGCATTGCCGTTTCGGCCGGACAGTTTCGATATCGTGCTCAATGTCAGCTTCCTGGAGCGTGGATTGTTTCCCTCATTGAAAAAGGTCCTGCGAATCGGCGGCGTGTTGCTATTCGATACGTTTTTAATCGATCAGGCGGCCAGCGGCCATCCGCGCAACCCACGCTTCCTGCTGGGTCATTATGAGCTTGCCGATCTATTGTCGGATATGGAACTGATCCGCTATCGCGAGGGAATCGTCGACTACGGAGGTGGCAATCGCGCGTGGCGAGCAAGCGCGCTGGCCCGCCGCACCGCTTAACTCCCTTTCTGCCATCCCGAACCGGGCGACGTGAAGCGAGGGCGTGTCGAGGCTTCAACCCAAGTGAGCCGCGACCAAGCTTAAAGCGAAGCCCTGAACGAAGCCGAAGGAGATTTCTTCCAGACCCTAATGAGCAGTGACCCACAATCGCGCCCGCCGGTGAAACTTGGCGTGCTTATTTCCGGCGAAGGGAGCAATCTTCAGGCGATCATCGACGCGACCGAACACGGCGAACTTAGCGCCGATATTCGTCTCGTGATCTCAAATAAAGCCGATGCACACGGACTCGAACGTGCCCGCCGGGCCGGCATCGCCGCGGAATTCATTGACCATCGCCGCTTTGCTTCGCGGGAAGAATTCGATCGCACGCTGGTCGCCGCGCTGAACACCCGTCAAGTAGAACTCGTTGCCTGTGCTGGATTCACGCGGCTGTTATCGCCGGTGATGGTTCACGCTTTTCCCAACCGCATCATGAATATCCATCCTGCGCTCTGCCCCGCTTTTCCCGGCGTCAATGCCCAACGAGCAGCCTGCGATTATGGCGTGCGTTTCAGCGGATGCACCGTGTTTTTTGTCGCTGACGGGGTGGACGACGGCCCGATTATCGTGCAAGCGGTCGTTCCGGTGATGCAAAACGATGATGAAGGGAACCTGACCGCGCGAATCCGCGCCGCTGAGCATCGCATTTATCCTTACGCGATCCGCCTATTCCAGGAAGGCAGACTCCGAGTGCACGGCCGCAAGGTGCTCGTGGACGGCTCAAGCCCTGCCGATGAGCGGTTGATGCTCATTAATCCAACACTGCCATGAGGCTTTCGGTAATCGTCCCGATGCTCAACGAAGAACGGGTCATCGGGACGACCCTCGACGCGATTCGCGGCGGGGCGCCCGAGGCGGAGATAATTGTGGTCGACGGCGGCAGCACCGATCACAGCATCGAGATCGTCCGCGCACGAGGTCTGCCGCCCGCTCGCTCAGTTGCAGACGTTTCACACCCGCCTGCGGCCTACTCAAACACAAGCCAGGATCCAATCCCTCCCCCTGACCAGGGGGAGTTGTTCATGGGTCTGCGCCCCACCGGCGCTGAGATGAAAATCCAATCCCTCCCCCTGACCAGGGGGAGGTTAGGTGGGGGTTGTCTTCTATTTTCACAACAGGATAGGAAGGGGTCGTCTGCCTACCCGCGTGTTCAGAACGAAGCAGCTTTTTTTGCAGCAGCAGGAAAGGACAAAGACGAATACGAGCCTTCTGTATTAGTTCAAAAATCAGCGCGTGGTCGAGCACGCCAAATGAATGCGGGTGCGGCGGTTGCTCATGGTGATGCCTTGGTGTTCGTTCATGCGGACACTATCGTGCCTGCGACTTTCGCTTCCGATATCGCAGCCGCGCTTGCGGACCTCAATATGGTGGGAGGACGGTTCGACCTCGAATTGGACGAATCGTCATTGGCGTGGCGCCTGCTAGGCAAACTGATCAGCTTTCGTTCTCGCATCATGCGCAGTGCGACCGGCGACCAGGCAATTTTCGTTCGCCGCGACGTATTTATGGCGATGGGCGGATTTACGGAAATCGATTTGTGCGAAGACGTCGAGTTCGCGCGCCGCCTGAAACGCAGTGGACGCGTCGCCTGCTTGCGCTCGCGTGTCATCACTTCGGCGCGCCGATGGCGTCAAAACGGGCTGGTTCGCACCGTGCTTAAAATGTGGCTCATCAAATCGCTGTTCCTGGCCGGGGTCTCGCCGGCTCGGCTGCGCCGCTATTATGCGGACATCCGCTAATCCACGAGTCCGACAAAGTCCGGCCGCCGTTCGCCAGCTTGAGATTGTCGACTTCTCTGTAGAGTTCTGATCAGGAAAAGACCGGGATTCTTCACGCGCGGCAGCCACGCGCGCGAGAATGACAACTAAGAGAATGCGGGCCTTTTCTGTCATTCCCGCGCGTGGCTGCCGCGCGGGGAATCCCGACTCCTCTCCCTCTGCTCAAGAAAATCGACAGTCTCTGACCAGGTAGGGGAGGTTAGGTGGGGGTTGTCTTCGATTTTCCCAGCAGAACTAAAGGATGGAAGCCAGCTTTATCGCAGGGGGCGAAAATATTGTTCATAAACAAATCGGTTTTCCGCACCCTGCTACGGTCATTGAAACAATTTGACCAAGCAGGGAAGATTAAGGGGAGGACATTGCATAAGTGGCCAAGATCGAAGTCTATACGACGAGTTATTGTCCTTACTGTTTCCGAGCCAAGGCTTTGCTTAAAAGTAAGGGTGCGCCGTTCGAAGAGATCGACGTTACCAACGATCCGGCGTTGCGCGCCAAAATGGTAGAACTGGCGGGCGGACGCCGAACCGTGCCGGAAATTTTCATCAACGCCGAGATTATCGGCGGTTGTGACGAGCTGTACGCGCTCGAGCTCAGTGGCGAACTCGACGGGTTGTTGGCTCAACCATGAATCAGCATCGGCCGAACGGCGCGGTTGTCGATGGCACCCGGCTCAACAACGTTGCGCACGATTCGAAATCGGACACGGGGCTGCGGACAGCGGACGAGGGAAAGGAGGCGTACGAGCGCGAGCGCTTTCCCAACGACTTCTACCCTGGCCTCATTGTCTTTCTGGACCGGGTGCGCGGCCGTGGCGTCATCCGCTCGCACAGTGGCCGCGAAATTCGCTTCGAGTTCCCTTTTGTCAGCGTCGTCGGTGCAGAACTCGGCGGACGCGCACCTGGTATTGACTTAGTGCACCAGGGCGACAGGGTGGGCTTCGATGTCGGCTGGACTTCCAAGGGTCTGCGCGTCACCAGGATCAGACCAACGAGCAAAGACAGTAGCGAGTAGGGCCGAATTAAAAAACAAGAGCGGGCAACCAACGTCGCTCGCCCTCTCTCAGCCGTCCTCATTTTTTCGCTTATCCCACCCTTTTCTCTTTCCAGCGAACTCGATCGACCGCCGTGTGCCATCCCGCGACCAGCCGATCCCGTTCACTCACGCTCATTTTAGGTTTGAACACCCGGGCGCCTTTGGCTAATCCGGTAAGCTCGTCGGCGTCGCGCCAGATTCCCGCAGCAATGCCGGCCAGCAGGGCAGCCCCCAATGCAGTCGTCTCAGCCATTCGCGGGCGCCGCACCGGACATTGCAGCAGATCAGCCTGGAATTGCATGAGGTAATCATTGGTGGTCGCGCCGCCGTCGACCCGTAGCTCCGCGATGCGGCGGCCCGTATCACTTTCCATCGCCGTGACCACGTCGCGGACCTGGTAAGCAATACTGTCCAGCGTCGCGCGTACCACGTCGGCCTTGTTCGTGTCGGGGGTAATTCCGACGATCGCGCCACGGGCCTGGCTGTCCCAATACGGAGCGCCGAGGCCAACGAACGCAGGTACGACATAAAGCTCGGAACGGCCACGGCTTTTTCGCGCAAGCATCACCGTGTCCGATGATTTGGTGATGAGCCCGAGCTGATCGCGCAGCCATTGCACCGCCGCTCCGGCGATAAACACCGAACCTTCGAGTGCGAACGCCGGCTCGCCGGTCTTGCCAAGTGCCAGCGTGGTCAGCAGCCGATTTTGTGAATCGACTCGCTCGGTTCCCGTATGCATCAGCAGAAACGCGCCCGTGCCGTAGGTAACCTTGGCGTCACCTGATCTGACGCATCCCTGGCCAAATAGCGCCGACTGCTGATCGCCAATGGCGGCGCCAACCGGAATGCGCCGGGCGGCAATCGTGCCTGGTGCCGTTTCGCACAGCGGACCGCGTGAGCTGACAGGCTGAGGCAGCATCGCAGGGGGCACGCCCAGTTTGCCGCACATGACCTCGTCCCAGGTGCGGGACTCCAGATTAAGCAGCAGCGTGCGCGATGCATTGGTGAAATCGCTAACGAAAGCAGCGCCGCGCGAAAGCCTATACATCAGCCAGCTTTCAATCGTGCCGAAGCAGATTTCGCCTCGTTCGGCACGGTGGCGCAGTCCGCGTTCGCGATCCAGCAGCCATTTGAGTTTGGTCCCGGAGAAATAAGGATCTACCAGCAGACCCGTGCGGCGAGTGACCTCGGCCTCCTGCTCACGTAGGCCTTCGCAAATCTCGGTGCTGCGGCGGCATTGCCAGACGATCGCGCGATACAAAGGGCGGCCATTCTTGCGTTCCCAGACCACGAAGGTCTCGCGCTGATTGGTAATGCCAATCGACGCTATGGCAGCGGCATCAACCCGCGCACTGGCAATTGCCTGGCGGCTTAGCCGTCTTACCGACCGATAAATTTCGTCAGGATCATGCTCCACCCAGCCCGGCCGCGGATAGTGCTGACGAATCTCGCCGTAGCTACGCCCGCGGATTCTGCCGCGCGCATCCAGCAGCAGCACGGTCGTGCCGGTCGTGCCCTGATCGATGGCCAGCACGTATTCAGGCATAGCTGCCAGATTCAGGGCGATTTGTACTCAAAGGGACAGAACTCGCCATACTTCCCGCTGTGGTCGTAGCTGAGCCCCGCTCGACTGAACCGCAACACGGCCGTCGCACACAGCTCCGTTAGCTTGGCGGTGAATCCCCTGGGTTTCGTCAGCGTTGCGGGTTCCTCTTCGCCCGTAACCGGATTGATCATCGGCGCCAACGCCAATTCGAGCGTTCCTGGAATGGTGACCCGGCTGCGGATACCGTCCAACTGCATTTCAATCGGCACGTAGTGAAAGCCGAGAAACTTGCTCGCCAGGCTATAAAATATGCTGAATGGTTGGACGCTCGGTACCATCGCTTCAATTGCTTGCCTCTGCCCGGCATCGGCCCGTTCGTCCACGAGCATGACTAGTGTTACATTCCCGAGATGCAAAGCGGCGGGGCTATGGGCGGAGAGCCCGATGCGGAGCCCATCCAGCTTCACGCCGCCGTAGTGGCCTTCCTCGATATGCCACGTCCCGCCGCCCTCGCAAAAACCCCTGGTCGGCGGTGCCTCAAAATTGCACGGACAGCCCCAGTCACAGCTACATCCGCCCACAGAAAAACCCTTCAGGTGATACGAAATTTGTTCTGGCACGGCCGGGTTCCTCCTATTCTCTTGTCTTACTTTTTCCCTGAACACAAGTTTCAATCATCGATGCAGTGGCGATCCTCGCGCCACATTAGTCACTCCCGGTCTCTCAGCATTCCGAACTTCTCTATATAGCACGCACCTCAATCCTCACTTACAAGGCCAAGACACCAACTTGCAGGAGGTTAGCATGGACATTAGCCGTTCGTTACATGCTGGAGCCAGCAGGCATACCGGCAACCAGGTGCGCATCGCAGACTCACTGCCGTAAACGAAGGCCACCGAGCAGCTCAGCGATCTCGCGTGCGCGGTGTGGACCCGGGAAAAATCGCCAGCGCGCCGGTGACGGGATTGCGGCCGATGTGCACCCTGACTTGATAGACTTGTTCAAGATTCGCAGCCGTCAGTACCTGGTCGGGCGGGCCGCATGCAACCGTTGCTCCATTATTCAGCAGCAGTACGCGATCGGCATACAATGCGGCGGCGTTGAGGTCGTGCATCGTTGCGGCGACTGCCACTGCGCGCTCTGAACACAATTTGCGGAACTGACCCAGGATCTCCGCTACGTGCCGCAGGTCGAGAAACGCGGTAGGCTCGTCGAGGAGTACCACCCGCGGCTCTTGCGCCAGGGCTCGCGCCAGGAATACTCGTTTGCGCTCACCGCCCGAAAGTTCATTGATCGGCCGATGAGCCAACTCCAGCAGCTCGAACCGCTCCATCGCCGCATGGGCCGCCGCGAGATCATGGTCGGTTTCGAAACGGAACGAGCCTAGATGGGGCGCGCGGCCCATCAACACAATCTCCAGTACCGAGAAGCGAAACGCGACCAGATTCTCCTGCGCCACCGTGGCAACCAGGCGCGCAAGCTCGCGGCCATGGTAGCTGGCTAATGGACGTCCGAGCAGTTCGACGCTGCCGTGCCATGAGCGTAGTGAGCCGCCGGCCACCTTAAGCAGAGTCGACTTGCCGGCACCGTTGGGGCCGACAATCGCGAGCATCTCGCCCTCAGTTAGTTCGAACGAAAGGTCATGCAGGACGGCCGCCGGGCCATAGCCTGCGGTAATCTCCGAGACGGCCAGCGCGGGCGTTCCAGTTGCTGGGCTCATAACGCCAGCGATTTCCGTCCCTCGCGGCGTAATACATAAACGAAGAACGGGCCGCCGCAGAGCGCGGTTATCGCCCCGACCGGAAGCTCCGCAGGTGCAATGGCGACGCGCGCGACCAGGTCCGCGGCGACCGTGAATGCGGCGCCGGTGACAAAAGATGCGGGAAGCAGCAGGCGATGGTCCGCACCCAGCGCCAGCCGCAGCATGTGCGGTACGATCAAGCCAACGAATGAGATAATTCCGCTAACCGACACCGCGGCGCCGATCATTATCGAGGTGACCACGAAAATGGTGCGGCGGGCGCGGGCCACATCGACACCCAGTTCCGTAGCATCGTCGTCGCCCAGGCTCAGCAGGTTCATGTCGCGGGCGAAGCCGAACAGAATCGCCGAACCGCCAACCGCGGCAATCGCCACCATCGCGACCTCCTGCCAGGTGGGCGCTTCGAAACTGCCCATCAGCCAGAAAATGATGCTGTGGGTGAAATAGAAATTGACCACGCTGTTGACCAGCATGATCGCCGCACCCCAGAAGGCGTTGAAGATCACTCCGACCAATAGCAGGGTAAATGGTTCGAGGCGTCCTTCAAGCTGAGCCAGGCGATAGACCGCGGCCGTCGACAGCAGCGATGCTGCGAACGCGCATAACGGAACGAGCACGTCGGCCAATGCTGCTTGCGATAAGAGTACCATGGCAACGATGGCGCCGAACGCACCTCCACCCGAAATGCCGAGGATGCCACCTTCCGCGAGCGGGTTGCGCACGAGCGCCTGCAATGCGGCGCCGACCGCCGCCAGCACCGCACCCACCAGCGCGCCCATCAATACGCGCGGCAGCCTGGCTCCGAGCAGGATCGCACGATCGGGGCTGAATGGCTCGCGTATAGCCCGCATCAGGTCGATATGGACGCTGCCGAACGCGGTCGCGATTATCACGACGGCTATCGTGATGACGCTTAGCGCTCCGAGCGTGACAGCCATTCGGGTCCGCGTCAGATAGGCGCCAGCAAAGCGTTGGGGGAATTGCCACGGTTGGCGAGGGGGCGCGTCGCTGGGCTGAGCAGTAGGTTGAAAGCTGATCCCGGTAGTCACTGGTGTGGTGTGCGTTGCCGGTTCGTCGCGAACGCTTCCGGATGGATCAGCCGCGCGATTAGCTCCAGAGTTTGTGGCACACGCGGTCCGGGATGTAGCGTTGGATCGTCGGGGTAGCCAAACACACGCCGCTGACGCACCGCTGGGATGGACTGATACCTGGCCCAGAAGCGTGCCGGGGCGTGCGGATCAGTGCCCATCTGGCCGTCGAGGATAACTTCGGGCCGGCTGGCGATAATGTACTCAAGGCTAAGCCGTGGCCACGATTGCGCTGAGAGGTCAGCAATATTGCGCGCACGGGCGAGCGCAAGCAGTTCATCCAGATAGGTGCCCGGCCCCACCGCAACCAATGGCTGATGTCCGACCACCATCAAAACACGCCGCGGTTGAACGGCAGAGAGCCTCTCCTCCAGCCCGTTGATCCGCGAACGAATCTGCGCGACCAAATCGCGTGCGGCGTGCGGCTGACCGACCGCATCGCCGATCTTTTGGATGCTCGCCTCAATCGCGGCCACTGAACCATCGTCGACCATCAGCGTCCCTATCCCCATCGCTTGAAGCGCGCGAATTTCGCGCTGTCCCGAGGAGGTCGGCACTCCAATCACCAGGGTTGGCCTGAGTGCGACAATCTCCTCAAGGTTAGGCGTAAGGAAGGTTCCAATCTTGGGCAGTCGTTGCACCTGCGGCGGATAATCGCAATATTGCGACACCCCGACCACTTCCGCTCCCGCCCCTGAGGCGAACAGCGTCTCGGTCACGGAAGGTGCGAGTGAAACTATTCGCCGCTTACCGGTGACAGTTGCGATACGCGGCCGACTGCATCCGATCGCGGCACTAGCCAGCAGCCCGGTAAGAAGGGCACGACAGGCATAGTTCCAGCGGCTGCGAGCAGTGCCGGGCCACCTCACGATTTTTTCACGATTTCGTAGCCGAGCTCCTCAATCGCCAAAACCACATCCGCGAGCGCGGTCAGGTCCTGTATCTCTGCGTGGCCAAGCCGCACCCGGACAGCGTAGTTGTAGCCATACGGATGCTTGGTTTTGCGGAAATTAAGTATTTCACGGGCCAGTGAGACCGGATTAGCTTTTTTGGAGGGGGTCTCCATAATGAATATGATTAGCTGGATGACTAGTGGGCTGAGTCGTGAATCCGTTTACAAACCAGCGGACGAGCAGTAGTTCGGCGGAGGACTTGCCGGTTCAAACAGGTTGTCGCATGAGTCTGTGGTATCGGCGCTTCCGCTTCGCGCTGATTCCTCGGCTTCGCTCGGAATGACAGATGGGAGCGCTCTTTTTTCTGTCATCCTGAGCGAAGGATCAACGCGGAGCGATTTTACCTCCCTGCGCCAAGCCGAAATCGCTTCGCCTTGATCCCCGCTGACGCTCCGGCTCGCTCGGGATGACAAAATAGGTGCGTCGGCGGGATAATCGTTGCAGTACCACATTCACCGTTACGGGCCACTAGCGGCCATTGAGAGAGCCTTTACGTCAGCATACTGATCTGGCTTTCGACTTCTTTAGTGGACACCAGATGCCGTTTCAGATCGAGTTCGTCGGGGCTGAAGCCGAGTGCGAGACCGACGAACTGCGGCAAATGCAGAATCGGCAAATCGATCTCGGTACCTTCCTGCTTCGCTGCCCTTGACTGTTGACCGTCGAGGTTGAGATGGCACAGCGGGCACGGCGTCACCATGCAATCGGCACCCTTCTGTTTTGCCTCCCCGGTGTGCTTGGCGGTCATCTTGAGCGAGTTTTCTTCGTTGGCGGTCAGAATCGGGAAGCCGCAGCATTTGCCCTTGCCACTGAAGTCAGCCAATTCCGCGCCCACTGCGGCAATCAGGTTTTCGAGATAATTCTTGCGGCCGGCATATTCCTTGGTCGGCGTTACTACTTCCGGCGGGCGGCGCATAAAGCATCCATAGAACGGCGAGACCTTAAGGCCCGTTAACGGGCGCTTAAACTCGGCCTTGAGTTTGTCAATTCCGTAATCCTCGAACAGTACCCACAGCAGATGTTTGACCTCGATCGTCCCTTTGTATTCGAGGCCTTCTTCCGCCAGGTACTCGCGATTGATCTTGTCGCGGTATTCCGGATCCTCGGTGAGCCGCATATTGGCGGCGCCGATCACCCCGGTGCAGGTGCTGCAAATAGTCATCAGGGTGTAGCCGAGGCGCTCCGCTTTGGCGAGGGTGCGGGCGTTAATCGGATCGGAAATATATTGAGGAAGAACCCCGGCCCCATTACACGCAACGTCCTTTAATTCCTCGAGCTCGATGCCGAGCCGCGCCGCAACTTTGATCGCAGCCGGATACAGCTCCGGACATCCGCCGCGCGAGACGCAGCCCGGATAAAATGCGTACTTCATCGGTTCTTCTCCTCGGCCTTTTCGATAATACGCCGAATTCTGTCGGCACCAGGCGCCTTGTGATGGAGGTAAGGCATCGGCGCTTTGCCCCGGCGCATTGCACGTACCGCGGTGGGCAGCAACTTCAGCAATCCCTTGATATTGGTCAGGCCCTCCGACTCGACCGCCAGCCTGCCTTCGTCCAGCGAGCCGGTCCTCTTAACCGAATTGGCAAAGCTATAGTGATGGCGTGCGGCACGCGGATTCTGGATTCCCAGTTGGAAGGCTTTATCGCGCAGCGCGAAAATCCGTTCCGTCGGACCAATGCCGCGTGGACAGTGCTCGCTCGCCTCAAAGCAGTGGACGCAATCCCACAAGCCTTTCGCCTGCTCGATGAACTTGAAGCGCTCTGTGGTCATCGTATCGCGGGGATCGAAGACGAAACGATAAGCTTTGGTCAGCGCCGCCGGGCCGATAAAGCCGAAATCAATCGGCAGCACCGTACAACCTTCATCACACAGCCCGCAGTAGTAGCAGCTCATCGTCTTGCGGATGTCGGCCATCACCGAGTCCGCCACGATGCTTTCGCCGTTGGACGCCGTGGCGGGGGGCTCCAGCCACGGCTGGATGCGATCGATCTTGTTCCAAAGAAACGCCTCCCAGTCAGAAACCAGGTCCTTGACGACCGGCATATTGCGGACCGGGTCGACGGTGACCTCCGGCGTCTTTTGCGTCAACGATGACACCCGGGTGGTGCAGCCAAAGCAGGACTTGCCGTTTGCCCGTATAGTACATTCACCGCAATAACCCCGCAGACAAGAGGCGCGGAAGGCGAGGGTGCCATCGATTTCGTCGCGGATCTTGAGCAAGCCGTCGAGTACAGTGGCATCGTTCCCGAGTTCCAGTGTGTAATCGGAACGGCCCGGCTTTGTCCCCTCTCCGGGTTCCTTACGATATACTTTAAAGGTAACTTGCATTACTTATTCTCCGTTGGAACGGGTAGTCGATGGGAAATATCCGCCCTCTCCGGCAAATCACTTTTTGTGTCATCCCGACCGGAGCGTTGCTTTGCCGGCTGGGTGTCATCTCAGGATTAGACAACATCATGCTATGCCTGATTCGCGGCCGGTTTGGTATCCATGCGCGGCGCCCCGTCAACCTGAATAACTGTAGTATGACAGTTCCATTGACTGTCATTGCGCCGTGGAAAATCGGTCCGGTAATGTGCGCCCCGGCTTTCCGTGCGTGCCTGTGCAGCCATCGTAACCAGCTCGGCCAGGTTCAATAACGAGCCGACCTCCAAGTAGCCGGTGAGTTCGTAATTATAAATTCGCGAGCTGTTCCGGAGGCGGATGTGCCCATAACGCTCCTTGAGCGTACGCACCTGATCGAGCGCGGCCTGCAGCGAGGAGCCATCGCGGACCAAGCCTACGTTATCGTTCATCAGTTTTCCCAGCTCGGCATGAATCTTTAACGGTGAGTCGGCGGAATCCGATGCCCCTCCAGGATTGCTCAATGATGAAAGGCGGCGCTCCTCGTCGTTGAGGAGCGAGGTTCGGGGGGGTCTCTTCTGTTCCGCGCGAGCGTACGACGCTGCGGCCTCACCGCTCCTTCTGCCGAATACCAACGCTTCAGTCAGTGTATTCCCCGCCAGACGCCCGGCTCCATTCAGTCCATTGCAGGCACATTCACCGGCAGCAAACAGTCCGTTGAGCGAAGTGTGACCGGCCGCATCAGTCTCGATCCCGCCGATAGGACGATGAGCCGCCGGATAGATCGGTACCATCTGCTCGCTCACGTCTAGTCCGGCGAGTGCCTGCACGAGTTCGCAAGTCTGCGGTAAGCCGGAAGCAAGCTTATCCTTGCCGATCGGCCTGAGGTCCAGGAACGCGGAGCTGGAGCCATTTTGCAGCGCCTGGTAAATCGAATGGGAGAGTTTCTCCCGCGGCTCGAACTTCGTTGTGATAATTGGTTCCCCTTTCTGATTAACGATCTCGCCGCCCTCGGCCAACGCCGCTTCAGTAATCAAGAGCCCCGGTCCACCAGGGAAAACCGTGGGATGGAACTGGAACATCTCCATATCCATCAGGCGGACTCCCGCCAGATAGGCAAGGCTTTGACCGTCGCCGGTGGTTCCAATCGATGCGGTGGAGGGGAGATAGAGACGGCTGAACCCACCGGTTGCGAGAATAACCGCGCGCGCCGTTAACAGGTCCAGCGCGCCGGTCCGAAGGCCGAGAGTAATGGCGCCCAGAGAGGCGCTATCGTCTACGGTCAGCGCCGTCACGAAACTATCCAGAAACGTGGGGATTCTCTCGCGCTGAAACTGCTCGTAAACCACTTGTAGAACTACATGACCCGTACAATCGTCTGCGTAACAAGTACGCTCGTGCCGGTTCGCGCCGAACCGGCGGCGTGCGAGCTTGCCTGACGCGTCGCGGTTCAACGGCGCGCCCATGCGATCGAGCCAGATTATCTCGTCGCGCGCTTCGAGCGCGAAGGTGTTGACGACCTGCGGATCGCTCAGGTTTTCGCCTACCGCCAGAATGTCCTGGGCAAAATCGGCAACCGAATCATCGCCTCCGAATAGAGCGTTGAGACCACCGCCGGCCACCGCCGAATTGGTCCGCAGCGGGTGCACCTTGGTGACCAAAGCCACGGATGCTCCCGCGCGCTTCGCCGAGATCGCGGCGCGCAATCCCGCGACTCCTCCGCCGATGATCAAAACATCAAAATCTGGCACCTTGCTCTAACTCCCGATGACGCGGGTTCCGCCGGCATTGGATTATTACTAATCCAATCTTGGCTAAACCTTCAAACCATTTGATGCTGTTGAAGGATCTCGGCGAGGGCTGGTGTCAAACTCGCCCAATCGCCGACTAATCCTATATCAGCTCGTTCGAAAATCGAAGCGTCCGGGTCTTCATTAATCGCCACCACGGTGCCGGCACGCCTGATGCCAATCAGGTGGTTGGGGGCCCCGCTGATTCCAATCGCGAAGTAAAGCCGCGGCTCGATAGTCTTGCCGGTTAGTCCGACCTGCAACTGACGCGGCATCCAACCCTCATCGGTCACACGCCTGGTGGCGCATAGCGCAGCGTTAAGCATCCGAGCCAGGTCTTTGACGCGCTCGATTCCATCCGGCCCTCCCACTCCCATGCCGATTCCCACCACCACTTCAGCACCCTCCAATGGAACAATCGTTGGATCGAGAATCGAACGGGAATTTAACACACGGCTTAGGGCTGGACTGACGGCGGGATGAACCAGCTCTATTTCCGCGCTACGTGAAGGGACCGGTTCGGCCAGTTCCATCACGCCCGAACGCACCGTAGCCATCTGCGGATAAGTTTTAGAGAGAATCGGCGCCAGGATATTTCCGCCAAACGCCGGCTTGAGCGCTACCAATCGCCCCTCACCGTCGAGCTCGAGCCCGATCGCATCGCCGGTCAGCCCCAACTGGAGTCTTGCTGCCAGGCGCGGGCCCCAATCGCGGCCGCGTTCGCTTGCGCAAAGCAGCAAAGCAAACGGAGTGCGCTCGCGGACGAGGTTCGCCATCGCCTCGGCGACGGTTTCGGGTGCATATTGTTCCAATTCCGGATGATCGAGCGCCAGGATTCGATCGGCGCCGTAGCTCGCCAGCAACGGAGCGTGCGGCGCGATTGAAGCTGCCAAACCAACCGCGAAAACCGCGCCGCCCAGGCGCTGCGCCAGCCTGTCCCCGCTGGACAACAATTCCAGGCTGCCACGGGTGATTTCGCCTGCCATATTGGTCTCGCACGCGATCCAGACATCCCTCCCTGCTGTTGGCTTGCGCACGATGGTAGCCACATGTGCACGCTGCGTAGAGCGCGGGCTGAGGGCGTTCTTGCGTTCGAGTGCGCGGACAAGCTGCCGCGCCGCTTCCAGCGGTTCAGACGTTTCGATGAATTCGCAATGGACCTGCGGTCCTTGCTGTGTGCGAACTTCCTGCACCCAGGTCGGCGAGCCGGCGAGGCCGAACTGCGCCGGAGTTGCGCCGAGTTCAGCCGAGCGGATTGCCGTGAGCGGTTTCGATTTCGCCTCCTCGCGCGCCTTGGGCCGGACGCCGATTGGCTTGATCAGTCTTTCTGCGCAGGTAACAACCGCGGGAAGCCCGCATTCGACTTCTTCGAGACCCTCGTCGCTCTCGCGCTCCGCCCGCAGCATCGCGCCATCAAGCTGGAGCTTGCAGACACCGGTTATCTGCGGCACTCCGAGCAGTTCGGCGATCTCCGGGCCAACCTGCCCGGTCTCGGCATCGAGGGAATATTTCCCGAGCAACACCAGATCGAACCCCTCACGCCCGAGCCATAGAGCGAGCGTGCGTGCGGTCGCAAGCGTATCCGAGCCGGCAAACGCCCGGTCTTCCAAGTGAACGGCGCGGTCGATTCCCATCGCCAGGGCATCTGACAGGGCTGAGCGCGCCTGCGGCGGCCCCATCGTTACGACTGTAGTCTCGGCGCCGACTTGCCGCTTCAGTGCGACTGCTTCGGCAATAGCGGTCAGGTCGTAGGCGCCGATGATATTAATCCCGTCGCGTCTGATGGTTTTGGTAACGGGATCGAAATTGGCGTCGTCGACCAACGGAATCTGTTTGATACAAACCGCAACTCTGAGCATCTTTCACCGACCCATTCGTCGCCTGCTTCATCGCCCGGGGCTTCACCATGCTGAGCGCACGTCTCAGACTCCTCAGCATGGCAACCCTTCGCTCCGCCTGGTGAGGCAGGCTCCAGCACGAAGCTAATCGAGCCGGGAGCGGCTCTGCAACCAACCAGACCGCTGGCGTTAACACCCTGATGGCCTTCTGTGTCATATAAGGCTAGGTAATAGAGGTCCGTCCGAGGAGCAGGAATCGATGTGAGTTGATTCCTTGCCTCGGCCGTGTCCGTTCATGATGACCGCCAAGGTTGCCGAAATACTTTAACAGGAGAGTGACTTATGACAGAGGGTCGAATTATCTCAGCGGATTCACACTTCGTCGAGCCGCCCAACATGTGGGCCGAGCGCGTCGACAAAAAATTTCGGGAGCGCGCGCCCCATACGGAGCGCAATCTAAACGGCAAGGAAGGAGAATTCTTCGTCTGCGAGAATATCAATCCAACTCCAGTGGCCGGCTTCTTCGGCGCGGGAGTGCCATCCGACAAGGTGGCCGAACATAACCGCAAGGGATTCGAATCAGCTCCCGCCAGCGTATGGGATCCGGCGGCACGTCTCAAAGACCAGGACCGCGATGGTGTTCAGGCCGAGGTTATCTACACCTCGATGGGCATGCCGCTGTATGGCTTGGATGACGTCGAACTCAGAACTGCCTGCTTCAGCGCCTACAATGACTGGGCGGTCGAGTATTGCAGTCACAATCCGAAACGGCTGCTGCCGCTCGGGCTGGTCACCCTGGAAGACGTCGAAGCCGCGACCAATGAACTCGTGCGGATTGGCAAGAAAGGGATGAAGGGCGCGATGATCTGGGCCGAACCGCCTGATGACCGGCCTTATAGCCACCCCGAGTACGACCCGTTCTGGGCCGCTGCCCAGGAACTGAATATGCCGCTTTCGCTCCATATTCTGACCGGGCGCAAAGGGATGGGGATCGACTTCTTCAGCAGCAACATCCTGATTCAAGGCTCAACTCTCCATCATCAGGTGGAGCGTTCAATCGCCGTGTTCACGTTGGGCGGGGTGCTCGAGCGTTTTCCGGGCCTGAGGATCATCTCTGCTGAAAATGATGTCGCGTGGATGGCCTACTTCCTGTGGCGCATGGATATGATCCACGACCGTCTCGGCGGCCTGGCTCCAGTCAAGCTCAAGCTCAAGCCGAGCGACTACGTGAAGCGGCAGGTCTACACGACCTTCATCAATGAGCCAGTCTTCATCTCCGAGCTTCATCGTTGGGGCGCGGACAATATCATGTGGTCATCTGACTATCCGCATCTCGCTGCCACCTTCCCGCGCTCGCAAGAGTTCGTAGAGAAGACCTTCAGCGGGCTACCGGCGGAGCAGCGCCGCAAGATAGTGCATGACACAGCCGCTCGCATTTACGGAATAACCGAGTAGCACGCTTAGGACCGGGGGAGCCCGCTTTTAACGCTCCTCCGGTCTTACCCGGCCTCGCTGTCAGACTGTCTTCTCGCTGATCAGACTGTCTTAGCCGACGCGCTATCTGGCCGGAAGTCGTTGTCAAGAACTGCCCCGAAAAGTGCGGCTGTCGCGGGTTCACGGTAGTGCTTTAGCAGGGTGCGGAAAAACCTATTTCTTCATGAAAAATCTTTCCGTGCCCGGCGTTAAGGCCTTTTTCCGCAGCCTGCCAGGCAATAGCCACCGCAGCGCTGTCAGAAGTCGCCGCGCTTGACGCGCGCCATCAGCTCCTTGGAGCGTTGGTCGAGATAGACTATTTCCATTACCGCCCCGATTGCACTCTCGGTATCGAAGTAGGTATACAAAGCATCACCAAAACGGCCGCTTTGCAGTACTGAGAATCCATTCTTTCTGAATTCTGCCAGCACTCCCTGATGCTGCTCGCGATCGTCGAGGAAGAAGCCCAGGTGCTGCATTCCCTCCCCTCTGCGTTCCAGGAACTCTTTATAGCAGGTATCGCCTGAAAGATGCTGAATAAGTTCGATCTGAGTATTGCCCGAATATGCAATCGCGATGGTGAAATTATGTTCGGCCGGGCGGCCGCGGAAGGTTTTATCGGTCGCGCGGCTGCCAAAGTTCTCGATTACATAAAAGCGCGGGATCCCCATGCTCTGGCTAAAGAATCTCTGCGCGGCACCGAGGTCCCTGACAACAAAGGCGACTTGCTCGAGGCTTCGGCCGACTAATGAGAGCGGCGAACTTTGCTCCATACTTCCTCCCTGATACGCGTCCCATGCTGCCGCATTAAGTCGTCGATCTTGCGCGAAGCTCGAAGGGTCGGGCAACGAGCGGGCGGCACATTACCAATCAGGACTGAGTTAAGCTGCGGCGGGTCCGGCGATGACACCCTGCTCGTGCAGGCGCGCGATTTCCCTCGTGCTCAAACCCAGCACGTCCTCAAGCACCTGGTCCGTATGCTCACCCAACATCGGCGCGCGCCGCGCCGCCACCCGGGGTACCGCCGAGAAATCCAGGGGCGAACCGGGCATCAGGTAAGTGCCAATCCCCGGATGTTCCACTTCGGCGAACATCGGATTTTCCGTCGAGCAACGCGGATCTTCGCGTACGAGCTGGCGAAAAGTCTGGTACGGGCCCCATGAGACATTAGTTCCGGCAAACGTGCGCCGGATCTCAGCGAGATCACGCGACGCAAACCAGGGCCGCAGGAGTGCAGCGATTAAATCGCGCGCTTGAAATCGTCCGCTCTCCGTATTGAGATCCTGGCTGGTCGCATGCTCGACATCACGGCACGCGCGCTCAATCCCGGTGACTTCAACCAGCGCGCTCCATTGCCGAGGCGTGAGCGCAACCACCATCACCCGCCGTCCATCGCGGGTTTCGAAATCATGGCCGAATGCGCCATAGAGATAGTTGCCATCCTTGGGCTGATCGCGGCCGCCAAGCTGGGCTTCGGCGATGCGGCCGAGGTTGCCGACCATCGCAAACGCCACGTCCGACAGCGACAAATTGACCAGCTGGCCTTTGCCGGTCAGTCGCCGATGCCGTTCGGCAGCGAGCAGGCCGACCGTTGCGAGCGTGCCCAAAGCGATGTCCCACGCCGGCAGAATACTATTGAGCGGCTCAGCGAGATTGCGCGGCCCGGTCGCCCATGGGAATCCGGTGGCCGGGTTAACGGTGTAATCAACCTCGCTCGTGCCGTCGGGGTTTCCAGTAAGCGCGACCATAATCAAGTCGGACCGGCGCTTGGCCAGCGTCTCGTAAGCAAGCCATCCCCGGGCCGGGAAATTAGTCAGGAACAGCCCGCCCTGCTCACCCGCAGCCGTTACCAGCGCGGTGGCAAGTTCGCGGCCGGCCGCAGAACCGAGGTCCAATTGTATGGACCGCTTGCCCTTGTTCAACCCGGCCCAAAATAGACTCTGCCCGTTGGCTGCCAGTGGCCATCGCTGATAATCGAGCCCGCCGCCAATCTGATCGAAACGGATAACGTCAGCGCCCAGTTGAGCGAGCGTCATCCCGCCTAACGGCGCGGCGACGAATGCAGAACCTTCGACCACACGCAAACCGGATAAAATGCCATTCATGCCATGACCCCAATAAAACGCCAGTCAAGCACATCCTCAGCGCCGCTCGCGCGATCAGCTCGCACGCGCGACCGCAGATGAAGCAGACCACCGCCGCTGGGTAGTGGTTCGGTTTGCTCCAGTTCGATTGAACTGCGCAGAGTGTCTCCTTCACGAACCGGCGCCAGATGATCGCAACTGTGCCATGCGGCGATGGTCACCAGATTGGGCAATGCACGTGTGACCTGCGCCGCAGCCAGACCGATGGTGTGGCCGCCATAGACCAAGCGGCCGCCGGCGCTGGCGGATGCATCGTGATGTACCATCGCAACATTGAGCGTGAGACGGGCCAGTTCGGGTGCCGACGACACTACGTCGCCCCCCGCGACGTCCCACGCCGTTCCCGCAATCATATCGGCGAAGTGTGGTCCGGGGAGCGCTGCGCGGAAATGTTCGAGCCGCCATGTCGCGAACGCCGCCACCAGCGCTCTTCGGTCCAGTTCGGACGGAATCTGATCGAGGTCCGCATTATGAGAGGTCTGCCCTTTGGAGTCACGCAACGGCAGCATCGCGCATCGCCAAAAATCGAGCAGTTCCTCCCCATGCTGATCGCTGGTGCGTACGCGCAGCGCGGCCAGCCCGGTTGCGGCGCGGCCTGGGCGTCCACGATTCTGGCGTAATGCGACGACTTCAGTGGTGGTGTGGAGGGTGTCGCCGATGCGTGGAAAGCGGCGGAACATGAAGCCGCGATAGAACAGATTTGCGATCACGCGTCCGGTCAGCAGCGTCGATTGCCCAATCGCGACGTCCCACACCAATGCCGGATGGGCAATCGGCCCACCGGTTACGCAGCGGCTCAGCTCAACGTCGAGCGGCAGCCGCAGCCGGTCGCCGACAATCGCAGCATGGAGGGCCGCTAGTCCGCCGGTCAGTGTTTGCGCGGGGGCGCTATCGACGACCTGACCGACTTGAAGATCTTCGAAAAACGGCCCGCCGACGATTTGATGCGTTGAGCTCATCTTTTAGCGATCTGTTGTTTACCTGGCTGCTCAGACAACAATCAGAACCCTCACCCTCCCCTCTCCCGCAACAGAGCGGGCGAGGGGCAGAACGGCGATTTTCGAGCTTACGGCACCAGTACGAGCTTGCCGAATACTCTGGCCGCCACCAAATCCTCGAGCGCCTTTGGTGCCTCAGTCAGCGGGTATGACTTACTCACCACCGCCTTGATTTTGCCTTCACTAAAAAGGCCGGAGAGGACACGGGCCATTTCAGCGATCTCACCACCGGCATTAATCAGGCTCATCCCGAGCATGGTCACGTCTTTCATCAGCGCGGCGAAGACCGGGAAGCTCGCATCGCCTGCTTTGCCGGTGCCGGTGCCAATCACCACAATTCGGCCGCGCGGGGCGACGGCGAGAAAGTCTTTGGCGAGATTATCCGCCGCCACATTTTCGATGATGACGTCCACACCCTTTTTGTCAGTGAACTTTTGCACTTCGGCGACGAAGTCCTGTTCTTTGTAGTTGACTGCAACATGAGCACCCAATGCGCTAACGCGCTCCGCCTTCTCCCTGGAGCCGACGGTCGTAATTACTCGCGCACCGGCGAGCCTGGCAAGTTGAATCGCCGCGACGCCGACGCCGCCACCGCCGGCGGAGACCAGCACGGTTTCGCCGGATTTCACCACGGCCTTGTTACGCAGCGCGTGGTAGGCGGTGTAGAACGGAATCGGAATCGCCGCGCCCTCTTCAAATGATAAGTTCGCCGGCAAAGGAATCGCCTCCTCCGCGGCGAGACAGGTCTTTTCGGCGAAGCCGCCCGTCAGCGCACGTCCGAAGACCCGCTGACCCTGCTTTAGGTTACTGACCCCAGCGCCGAGGCCTTCAACCTCGCCGCACACATCCATTCCGGGAATGTAAGGAAGAGGAAGTGACCCCAGCCGGCCGGACAGCCGCACCAAATCCGCCGGGTTGATGCCGGCGGCGCGGACGCGGATCATTACCTGTCCCGCTTGCGCTTGCGGTTCCGGAGCCTCCTCCAGCTTTAACTGCTCGGGTCCGCCGAATTGATGTGCGCGCATCGCCTTCATAATCGTTCCTCCCGTTGATGAGGGCATCGCCCTCTGCGCGGCGTCGGCGAGGGTGAGGCTTCAGTGAAGTGTGTGCTCAGCAGAAATCGCGCGCCGCTGACCGCTGATGGATGTCGATTGAAACCTCAATGCGCTTTTCCCCGGCTCATTGCAAGTGCCTGGTTGATTCGGCAATGAGCGGGTTTCGCTGGCAAGCAAGGCTTGCAGCTTACCCCTTGGATTTTTCCCGGCCCTGGATGTTGTGCCATGTGCGTATCTGCGTCGTTCAAAGCGCCGTATGTCCGTCTGTCTGCGTTCATCTGCGTCGAAGCGCGTCTGGGGTTCCGACAAAGCTTGTTCAGCGGGAGAGGATCATCCAGAAAGATTGGTGCGAATCCTGATTCCATCAACTCCACGCCGTTGATTTCCTGAAGGACCCATAAAAATGGGCGACTGCCTCTCCCTGACAGGGTGAGGCGCTCAATCAAGCGGGCACGTGTGATGCGCCCAAAACAATCCAATCCGCGGAGAACCGCGGTGAACCGCGGTGCGCGCCCTTATCTCGTATCTCCCATATCTTAATGGCTCTCCCCGGCCGGGAAACGTGTTCGAACAAAAGAACCTCTCCCCTAATCGCTTTAGGCGAGGGGAATCGGGGCTGAACAATTCGTCCGGTGACTGACTATCCGCGCAGGCGCTTGCGCCCGCCGCATATGCGTACCGTATCGATGCGAGGATAATGGTTCAACGGGTGACGATGTCACCCGCCAACGCAGCGTCAGGGGCTTTGTCCCCTCCCCCATTGTTGACATGGGGGAGGGCAGGGAGGGGGTGCCTGCCCCCCGCCAATACTCACGGCGAACCACGCTCACTGCAACCCGTGGCTCGGCGGCTTCACGTTGTTCCGCCTGATGCCGCACGGCCACGCATGCGCGTGCCCGGCTCCGCACAGGCTTCCAGCCTGTCGTTGTCAATGCCGAGGCTAAAACCTGCAGGCATCGACCGCCGCTCGTTACAGACTAAACCCAGCGCGGGTCCGCATCATGTGGAATGCCGAAGACGAGCTTCCCCAGCCATCCCAGACCGTCGTGGCCGGCGAACGGCTGGTGGATGATCGCGGCGCGCACGTCGCGATACATCTGTTCCAGTGGCGTTGAGCGGAACAGCGCCGCCCCTCCCACCAGGCGCATCGCCTTGTCTACCACACTCACCGCGGTCTCCATCACAAACTGATGGCACGCAATAATATCAATCATCGGGGGTTCAGCCCGCACCGCGATTTCACTCAGCGAAGTTGCCGTGTGGAGGAGCATCGCGCGTGCCGCTCGCAACGCGATTTCCATCTCTGCCGCCAGGAATTGATTGCCGGGGTAGTGACTCATCGGACGATCAAACGGGAGTTGAGTGCGTTCGCGAACCCAGTTGATTGCCCAATCGCGGGCAGCCTGAGCCAGTCCCAGATAGCAGGCGTTCATTGAAGGCACCCAGCTCGAAAAGATTTTGAGAGTAGTGTCCCAGCTCTTCACCGGACGAGGCCGCGCGCTCTCTTCGGGCACGAACACGTTCTCCCAGACGATATCGTGGCTGGAAGATGCCCTGATGCTTAAGGTGTCCCAGTTGTTTTGGAGCTTTATGCCTGGCGTGTGTTTGGGCAAGTAGAAACCCAGGATCACGGGGCCTTTTTCCGGATCATCATAGTGAGCAGTCTCAAACAGGAAGTCAGCGCAGGCGCATAGCGTGCTAAACTTGCCAAGTCCATTGACGAGGTAGCCACCGTCGACTTTTTCGGCGCGGCGAGTGGTGTCATTCAAACCGCCGAAGCCCACCGCGCTGTGCATTTTCGGGTCGCTTACACCCCCACCTAAAATAATGCGGTCTGCTACTACAGACTCGAGCAGCGAACGCACCCGCCCATCCTTCTGATTACTGGAGCGCCAGAGGTCTGCGAGCCATCCGACAGCGAATTGGTGCATATTGATCGAGATGGCGGTGGGCAAATCGCCACGCGCCAGGCGCTCCTGCGCCAGCACCAGGTCGAGGATATCCCCGCCACTGCCGCCGAGCTCGGCGGGAACCATGATGGCCGTATAACCGGAGGCTTTCATCCGCTCGACATTCTCAAACGGAAAGCTGTTTTCGCGATCGTGCTGGGCCACGCGAGTTTTGAAGTCCTCGGCATGGGCCGCGGCCATCTCGATAAACCTGCGCTGGCGTTCGGCCCGATTGGTTTCCATAAGGTCTTTCTCCCCCGCTGGTACCTATTCGCATTCATTCGCTGAACAATCGTGAATGCAGAATTTGTCACGTCGCAGAAGCGTACGCCAGCTTTCATTTGTCATTCCGAGCAGGTTACGCGGCGAGGCCGCGGCACGGCACGCCAGGAAATAACCGCCGCGACTCCCCCGAGAGCGAACAGTCGGCGAATGTGGCGTTTATCTCCTTAGGAGCGAAGCCGAGGAATCAGCGCGAAGCGATTCAGGAGAGGAGGCGCGACAGGGCGAAGATCCGTTTGAACCGCGAATCCGATCGCTAGCCGACCGCAGTGCTGGTGAATACAAGCCGGGCAGGATTGCTCGAGCGCGGTGCGTTGGAAGAAGCGCTGCACCGGGGCCGTCCGGGGATGGCGGCGCTCGACATCTTCGACGAGGAGCCCCTCGGCGATCCAAACCATCCTCTATTATCCATGGACAATGGCGTCGTCACACCGCATCTCGGCTACGTCGAGCGCGACGGGCTCGAAGGAATGTTCAGTATAATGTTCGATCAAATTCTGGCTTACGAGCTGGGCCAGCCGATCAACGTCGAAAATCCTGAGGTGTTGACGATAATTCAGTCGTCCCGCTGACCCGG
>WNFC01002170.1_pt1 | contig 23762 bp, 17 predicted proteins | sample 5400541 | NCBI WGS metagenome assembly WNFC01 (sample SAMN13153342, study PRJNA577476) | soil metagenome | isolation source: 120 cm saprolite under Douglas fir tree site 2 hole 2 replicate 1 | place: USA:California | collected 2015-04-18
ATCCCGGAAGAGAATGAAACCTCAACTCCCAGCCAATTGTTCCCAGGCCTGGTGAAAGACACGGCCGTATTCGAAGGAGTAGTACCCGCTCCTGATGACCGGCACATCGACAGTCTTTATCGAGTTAGAGAGTTGAAGTTTCCGCCGAGATAAGGAGAGCAAACCAGCACAGCGTTCCGTCAGTCTGGCGGACTCTGCTTCGTGTTCGTTCGTGTGATTTCGTGGATCCTTCTTCATTTCTCAGCGAAGGATCCACGAAGTGACATGAAAGCAACACTAAGTAAGTCGCAATGGCAGATGAAAAATGTCAAATGAGAAATGGTAAATTGCTGCTTTCCGCATGGCGCTGGTGGCTGCCGCCTGCGGCGATAGCTCTGATCCTCATCCTGCTTTTCGTCGATCCATTTATTGGGGATTGGGATGCTCTGGAATACACAGTCAGCGCGCTGCGCGGCTATCCTTCGTCGATGGCGCTGGGACGAAGCCTGTTCATTTTTTACAATCACGGTCTCTATGTTATCGCGCACTCGGTCTTCAATCTTCCGCCACAGCGCGCCTATCTGCTGTTCAAATACACAGTCGTCGCGCCACGATCGCTGCGTTGCTGGTGACCTTCTCGCCGGTGTTTGTCATGTACAGCGGCCAGGTGATGACCGATGTTCCCGCTCTGCTGCTGCTGGCGGTAGCGCTGATCATTCATTTTCGCGGGATAAGACAGCATCGAGTCTGGCTGCTTTTGTTTGGCGCAGGGCTGCTGGGCGCCGGAGTGAATCTGCGCGAGACGGTCGCGTTTTATAGCCCCTGGTTGGTATTCGCGCCGTTTGTTTGCGGATGGCGAGTAAACCGGCGCGGATTGTTGCTGGTCGCGCTGTCGTGCCTGGTTTTTCTGTTTTTCGCGAGTTCAAGTTTTGCTTACTGGTTCCTGGGTGACCCAAATTATCGCGCCGCCTGGTACGGTTGGCTGGAATCCATGCGCGCCGAGAGTGCGCTTCATCCAATCTCGATCCGCACCATCTGGCCCTGGCTAGCATTCTTTCTGGCCACTTCGCCGCTGGTCCTGATCACTTTGCCACTGGCTGCGGTCCGTGAATGGCGCCGCGGCAAGCTGTCTCCGATCCTGTTACTCGCAGCGGTCGGGTTGTTTGCCAACCTGCTCTTGCTTTTGAGCTACAGCACCGCGATCGGATTTCGTTACCTTTCAACGGGGCTGCCGGCACTGGTTCCGCTGACTGCGAACTATCTGGTTCAGTCACTGACGACGCGGTTCGGCACGGCGCGGCGCGCATTCATCGCTTCGGCCGCCGCGATCGCCTTGGTTGCTGTCTGTTTCGGTGCGTACTTGTGGCCGTTGCGCAGTGCGACGATGAAAGTGCGAGCCGCGGCGAAAGAATACGATCGAGAGCTGATGAAGCTCCCGCGCGATGCGGTGATCATCTCTGGCGCTCAGACAGTCGCGGTCAAGTATTGGCGCGGTGTCGGCGCGGGCGACTGGGCCGTGATTGGACCGGGAGCGGGGTGGCCCGGAGCACGGTTAGGTTCAGTGATTGATGGCTACTTGAAACAGGGGCGGCACGCTTTTCTCGTTGCCGATCCGCGCTGGTGGCAGCCATGCGGATGGCATGTCAAAGAGATCAGAGAACTCGCCGGCATCGAGTCGCGCTTTCATTTTCGCCAGGTCGCGCCGACAGTTTTTGAAATCCGGCCGATCGCAGATTCGTCAGCCGTGGATCAACCTCATTTGGAAAAACTATTGCCGCAAAATCGACTCGACGAGGTCAAGCGGTGTTTCAGTGCAGAGTGATCAGATGCTGGCAAAACACTATTTGGCAGTGATGGAATGGTTAGCAGCCTGGAAGGCTGTCAGAGAGTAGCCGGTGGTCGAAGCTTAGCGCAGACCACCGGAACCGAAATTGAAACGGAGTTTGCACCCTGAAGGGGTGCAAGAATGGAAGGAGAGACTCTCATGGGCTCAACTTTTTTCAGCCTGCATTACCACGTTGTTTTCTCTACGAAAGAACGACAACCTCTCATCCTTAGCGCATGGCGGCCTCGACTGCATTCTTATCTCGGTGGAATTATCCGAGGAATGAACGGCGTCGCCGAGATTGTTGGTGGCGTCAAAGATCATGTGCACCTATTGGCGAGTCTCCGTCCGGTGCATTGCGTCGCAGATGTAATGCGAGATCTGAAGAAGGATTCGAGCAGTTGGGTCAAAGAGAATTTCGACCGAAACTTTGCCTGGCAGGAAGGATATGCCGCGTTTACCGTGAGTCCTTCGGCGACTGTTAGCGTGCGGAACTACATCGCGAATCAAGAGGCACACCATGGTAAGCATTCATTCATTGATGAATTGAAGGAGTTGCTGGGGAAGGCCGGAATAGACTATGAGGAGAAATATCTGTTGTGAGGTTTCTGGCACCCCTTCAGGGTGCGACGGGTTACTCACCGCGTACCGGAGGTCTCCGCTTCGCTTCGACCTCCGGCTACTTTCGCGCAACCCTGCGGGTTGCCAACAAGCAAATAGGGGCGAACGTTGCGCCGATATTGGTGACCAGTTCGTCGAAAGTAGGCTTACGCCGATCTCAATTGCACAACGGTCGTATGCGCGGGCACGAAATACTCGCCGCCCGAGGGGTATAGATCGGCTTGCCATTGCGGCTTTTGGGGAATCCACCCATCGATTGAAGCAGCATCCGCTGGCCGCGCGAACAGGTAACCTTGCCCGTATTTGCAGTTCAACTTGCGAAGCTGGGCCAACTGTCCCAGCGTTTCGACGCCTTCGGCAACGACGTCCATGCCCATGTTGTCTGCGAGCGAAACGATCGTGCGCACGATTTCGATGTTCTCGGCTGCTTCACCGATGCGTCCGACGAACGAGCGATCGATCTTAAGGGTGTCGAGCGGAAAGCGTTGCACTCCCAGGGCTTTCAGACGCTTGAAGAATTGCGCGGCCAGCTCGGCGTTTTCCATCACCACGCTCTCAGTGATCTCCAGTTTCAGGTGCCGCGCGTCTATGTGAGTCTCTTCCAGTATTTGCTGAATTTGGGCGCAGAGATCGGGCTCGGCGACCTGCTTGCCGGAAAGGTTGACGCTCATGAAAAGCTGTCGATGGGCCGGCGAAACCCATTGCCATTGGGTGAGTTGCTGGCACGCGCGCTTTAGAATCCACAAGCCAATCGGCGCGATCATGCCGGTATCCTCGGCGAGAGAGACGAAATCGACCGGATTGATGAAGCCGCGCTCGGGATGCTGCCAGCGAATCAGTGCTTCGAAGCCGGCGAGTTGGCCGTTCTCAAGCGAAACGATCGGCTGATAGTAAACGCGGAGCTCTTCGCGATCGAGCGCGCGCCGCAGGTCGTTTTCCATTTGCAGCAGATAAACTGCGCGCGCGTGCATGCCTTTGTCGAAAACTTCGTAACAGGCTTTTCCTTGCGCCTTGGCGCGATACATCGCAGTGTCGGCGTCGCGCAGCATGTTTTCGGGGTAATCGTATCCGGTTGAACTCAGCGCGATGCCGATGCTGGTCGTGGTAAAGACTTCATGACCACTGAGATTGAACGGCAAGTCCAGTTTTTCCTGTATGCGCTTGGCCATGTTGGTGGCTTCCGCAGAGTTGGGAATGCCGTCGAGCAGGATCGCAAACTCGTCGCCGCCCAAACGCGCGACCATGTCAACTTCGCGAATGCAGCTTTCCAGTCTGCGCGCCATTGCGATCAGCAACTGGTCGCCGATCGTGTGGCCCAAACTATCGTTCACGTTCTTGAAACGATCGAGGTCAAGAAACAGGACCGCGAACTGATAATCCTCAGACTGCTTCGCGCGTTCCATGACGAATTTCAGGTTCTCAGCCAGCAACGCGCGATTCGGCAAATTTGTCAGCGCGTCGTGAAAAGCCGCGTGACGAAAATGATCTTTGCTCTCCTGCAATTGCACGCCGATGCGTTCCTGCTCGGCGATATGCCGGTTGAGTTCTTCCACATGACGCTCGGCCTGCTCGGCTCGCTCGCGTTCAGCCTCGGCCCGCGCTTTCTCGGCTTCGGCGCGATCACGTTCGGCTTGTTCCGCCTGCGCTGCGGTCGCTCGGACTTCGCTCAGGTACTTCTGATAAGTAAAGTAAATGATCAGGATGATCGGCGCGATCACAAATAGGATCGAGATGCCGGCCGGCCTCACGATATTCACAACCGCGCCAGCCACGGCCGCGCCCGCGATGTAAGTGATCGACAACCATAGATAATGCTTGTTCCAGGTGCGCCAGATGGACTGGCCCTCCTTGAAAGCCAGACCAATAGCACTGAAGCCGGTGTTGGCAAAATATTGCACCAACGCCATCGTGCCGAGCGCGGCGATGAGAAACCGCCAGTCGTGCATTCTCAGTTCCGGGAATGGCCCAAAGAAGAATTGCACCACCACCACCGTGAGGAACGTGGAGCAGGCCATCATCGCGGAATTAAAGGCGACGACCAGCGGCGTTTTACTGATCCGCAGACCTGAGAAGAGACCTTCGGCCGCCGCCAGGAGGATGCCCGCCAGACCCCCATAAAGAAGCAATACGAGGAAGATAAAGGTGTCGGAAACTGTAACGTTCGCATTGACGTGGGGAATCCGGATTGCCGCGCGAGAGCTGACCAGAATTGTGAACGCACCTAACAATAGAAACCTGACATCGATTGAGGTCAGTGGCATCCACCAGGAAGCGACCACGAGCACCGTAGCTCCCAGAGCCACAATAGACCACCGGTATGGGGTGATGAATGTTTGCCTGTCAGTCAATTTAAGGGTGGTTTCCACACTTTATCCTTGGTCGAAAATTCTCACTAAAAATAGATGGTTTCGTAATCACCGCGGAACTGGTAGCCGGCTCTTTCATAGAAGGCCAACGCCTTCTTGTTTCGCTGGTCGACTGTCAAACAAATCGATTCAGTGCGGGCGAACAGAATCAAGGACAACTCAGTCAGGCAACGCATTCCATATCCCTTCATCCGTTCCTCGGGGTGCACATAGACCCCTTCCAGGTATGTAGCCGGCGGCGTCTCTGCCATGACGTCGGCTTTGAAGATCAGGTTCTCGCCTTGAGTCCAAACCCAGACTCGGCCCTGTTCGATGCGGCGTGCCGTGCGCCGACGAAAGCCCACGGGGTCGGTGCTGAGCGGGCTGATGCCACGTTCCTGATAAGCCAGCCCGGCATTTACTTTCAGTACTTGATCGAGGTCGTCAAGCGTTGCCGGCCGCAAATCCTCAATCGGTTCCATCGGTGTCGGCGGCTCTTTCTGCTCCAGCAAAGATTCACGCCAGAGCAAGCGAGGTTCCTGGTCGGGGTTGGCGTAAAGCTTCCAAAACTGATTGATTGTTTCGCGCTCACCTCTGATTAATTGCGCGTTGAAGCAATTGCGCAGCAGGCTGGCGAAGGCGGAAAGCGCAACTTCCGTCCGCGCTTCGACCAACGTCGCGTGGCCCAGCAGTCCGATTCCTTCCAGATTTCCCTGTGGGCCGCGACAAGCGTAGAACGATCCGCGATTGTGCGGACTGGTCAATCCGTTGTCGCGGATCAAACTCGACATGAAAACCGTGTGAATCGGACGCGCGGCCAGGAATTGAAGCGCTTCAGTCTGATCTTCCTCATAGAGTTCACCGATCATGCAAGCCTCGGGCGCGTCCGCAAAGGCGTCGAATATCGCTGTTGACTCCTGCCGCATCAGGGTAACTGCCATAGCTATTCCTAGTCGTTGTCAGCGTTAACCACTCGAGCGTTGAAATTAACGTGTGGCTTGCATGCAGGCGGTGTTGTCGCCGTTCACCATTGCGGCCATGGCTATCACGGTGTTGTCGCCGAGTACCGTACCATCGCCGAGCACGGTGCCATCGCCGAGCACGGTGCCATCGCCGAGCACGGTGCCATCGCCGAGCACGGTACCGTCTCCCAGCACGGTGCCACTACAGAATATGGTGCCGTCGCCGAGCACGGTCCCCGAGCTAATGAAGATGCTGTCGCCTAACACCGTGCCATCGCCAAGGACCGTCCCATCACCCAGGACCGTGCCATCGCCGAGCACCGTGCCATCGCCAAGCACGGTACCGTCTCCCAGCACGGTGCCGAGGGCGTAGTAAGACTGATACTTAGTAATCAGGCTGGTCCCTTTGGCGTATTGATGTCTGAAAAAGATCCCCTGTGACCAGGTAAAGGTCTGGCCAGAGATCGTCGTGTGCGGATCCGGAGCCACACTGGTTGTCAGCAGCGGATCACCCTGCTTCGTGGTCGAGGTGATATCAGTTCGCACGAGTTTGGCCAGGCGCGTCGCGCCTTCGGCATTCACTTCACCGGCGCCTTGCTCCAGCATGTTCCAACCGGCGAGCGGCTGGGCCGTGTACATCAAGATCATCTTGACCATATTCGGCGTCAGCTTTGGATTGACCTGGAGTATCAGGGCCGCGACACCTGACACCACGGGCGCGGCCATGGAGCTGCCGCTTAGGTACATCAAGCGCATGTGGTTTGTATTAGTGATCCCGGAATCCAATTCTGGATGCTGAATAACAAGATTGTTACCCGCAGCACTTTGGTACCCAATGCCCAGCAGCAGACCATCGCTGCCGCCGATATCAGATTCGGCGTAGATTAGTTTGTTGCCCGGCGCGATCAGATCTGGCTTTAGCAGATTGTCGTAATGAACTACTCGGTTCGAATCTGTCCAGTGACTGCGGGTCGGCCCACGCGAACTGTAAGTGGTAACCCCATCGTCGCCACGCGCGTTCGTGCCGAAGGTGTTGGCGGCGCCAACTGTAATCACTGAGGGCTCATTGCCGGGCGAATGAATCTGCCCGTATATTTTCCTGCCGTTTGCGTCCTTGCCGTTGTTGCCGGCAGCGGCAACCACGACTATGCCCGCGTCAACCAGCGCGCGCGCGGCGCGACAGACTGGATCATTCTTGTAAGTACTGACAGCCGGAGTGCCGAGGCTCATGTTGACAATGCGAATGTTGTACTTGTCTTTATTTAGCGGATTGGTCGAGCCAACCGGTTTGGTAGGATCGGCCGGGCTAATGATCCAGTTCAGCGCGCTTAATAGAGCTGAAGTCGTACCGGTCCCCTGCGAGTTCAATACTCGCAGGTTGATGATGGTCGCACCCGGCGCGACGCCTTGATATGCAGTGCCGTTGGAGTAACTGGCCGCGGCGGCGGACGAGGCTACGTGACTACCGTGGCCGTACGGATCGGTTGCGGTGTTGTTCTCGCCCGTAAAGTCTTTGCTGAATCTTATGCGATTGCTGCCATATGTAAACGCATCGTGGCCGCCGTCGATGCCGGAATCGAGCACGGCCACACCGATGCCGGTGCCGTCAATCGCCGACGCTCCCAACAGACCGGCGAGCAGGCTCGGGGCATTGCGAACGAGGTCTGTTCCGGTGGTGGCCGTGACGTGACCGAAAGATTCGAGCGTCACATTTGGCGAGATGTAATTAGCGACTCTTCGCTTGGCCAATTCTTCTATCGCCTTGGCCGGCAACTGAACGTACATCGCTCCAAGTTGAGCCATGCGCGCATCAACCGAGACGCCATACCGTCTCAGGAGTGAGCTAACCTCGCCGCTGTCAACGTCATTGACTTGCAGGATCGCGTCCAGCCGGCCGTTCGGCCCCACTTTCTGCATCAGGTCGCGCATGTCGGGTGAGATCTTTTCGCCTTCGAACTCTTCATTGATCGGACTCTTCTTCTTCGCGTTAGCGGCACTTGAATCCGCGGCCGCATTGCCAATGTGGTCGATTGAAATCGATTCGAACAGCTTAGCCACTTTCGGGCTGGCGGCGATGTATTCGGCATAGTCTTCAGGCGAGCTGCCGCCAATTACTCGAACGTGATTCACTTCGATCGCCGCTTGCACGGCGGTGGACGCAACCGTCGTCGCGCGCTCGCCGGCGTACTGATGAAGCTGATCGACAAAGAGAATGATCTGCCCGTCGGCCTTCGCGGCCTCGCCGAATACGGACTGCACGCGACTCGCGAATTCGTCGCTGGTTCCGGCGCCCTTGGCCAGCGCGTCAAGGCTTAGACTCAGGACGTGTTTGTTGCGCAGTGATTCCGGCACCTCGCCGAATGCGATTCTGAAAGCCAGACCACGGGCGATGGCGTTTCGGTCCAGGTCGAACTCACCCACGAGTACCGGCGCCTTGCTCGTCGTGCGGCCGAGGCTCTCGATCACGCGGGCGATGTCGGCATCACGGCCGTGGGCCGGTTCGAGTTTGCCGCGCAGGGCCAACTGCGTCAGGTCTGTCGCATACTTTGCGAGAGCCGGATAGTCAGTCGTCGCCTGACTGCGCGCGTCGCGCTGGCTGGCCGACTGGCTCGGTTCGTTTGACTGGGCCGCCGTGCGCTGGTTGAAAACCAGGCCTGCACACAGGGAAACCAGCAGAGCTGATGCTGTGAACCAGGTTACGATGGGGGCGTGTTTCTGTCTCTTCATTGTAATTGTGGATCCTCTTCCCTGTAAGATCGCCGGAACGTGTCCGAACCGGGTTTTCGTCAGGGCGCTACCTTTTATAATCGTAATCGCAGCCACCGTTGGGGTCCGCGATAAGACCTTGAAAGAACTCCGCCACGTAGAGAGACTCCAGGGGCGTTGCGTTCACAGCGAGACCCGTGCCAGCCCTTGCAGGGAAACGAGAAGCCGGAAAACAAAAGGGATTTGTCGAAATCAAGGGAAACAGGCGAGGCTTGGTGCATTCAAGCTGAAAGGCCATCTAAGTCAAATTGGGAGTCTGAGCCATCGTTGTGACTGACACATGCGGCCGGGCCTCTTCGGGTAATTCGGCCTCCAGAAGAGCGATGGCCGGGTTCTTGCTCAAAACATTTTGCTAAAACAGAGGCTTCGTGCGATCTTGAGCTTGCGCTATAATGCGCACAGCGTTGGGTTTGAACGACGCCTGGCAATCATAAGTAACTTAGGGCATCCTGATGTTCGAACGCTACACTGAAAAAGCGCGCCGGGTAATTTTCTTTGCTCGTTACGAGGCCTCGCAGTTTGGCGCCCCGGCGATCGAACCTGAGCACCTGCTGCTCGGTCTGATGCGTGAGGACAAGACGCTCACGGGCCGGTTTTTCCCGCGCGCGCAGATCACGATCGAATCCATCCGCAGAGAGATCGAAAGTCGCACGCTTTTGCGCGAGCGGATTCCTACCTCGGTCGAGTTGCCGCTGGCCCCGGAGACCAAGCGCGTCCTCGCTTTCTCGCACGAAGAATCGGATCGCCTACAGCACCGGCACATCGGCACTGAGCATCTGCTGCTCGGGCTGCTGCGCGAAGAGCGTTCGATGGCAGCGCAGATACTTTTCGAGCGCGGTCTGCGACTCAACGCCGTGCGCGACGAGATTGCCCGCCAGTCGGGAGCCGACGCGCGGCACCGCAAAGACATCCCTCATCTGTTGGAATTCTCGCGCGACTTGACGGATGACGCGGCCAACGACCGGCTCGATCCGTTGATCGGCCGTGATGACGAGATCGAGCGCGTGGTTCAGATTCTCTGCCGGCGCACAAAAAACAATCCGGTGCTGATCGGCGAGCCGGGCGTGGGCAAGACGGCGATTGTCGAAGGACTCGCGCAGCGGATCGTCCGCGGCGAGGTGCCTTCGTTTCTGGAAAACAAACGCATCCTCTCGCTCGACATCAGCCTGATCGTCGCCGGCACAAAATATCGCGGGCAATTCGAAGAGCGCCTGAAACAGATCATGCGCGAGCTGATCGATAATCCGCAATACATCGTTTTCATCGACGAGCTGCACACGCTGGTGGGCGCCGGTTCGGCGGAGGGCTCGCTCGACGCCGCTAACATCCTGAAACCGGCGCTGTCGCGCGGCGAGATTCAGTGCGTCGGCGCGACGACGCCGGCTGAGTTTCGCAAGTCGATCGAAAAAGACCGTTCGCTGGAGCGCCGCTTCCAGTCCGTGAAAGTTCCGCCACCGACGGAAGCTGAAGCCATCGCGATTCTGGACGGCGTGCGCGAACGCTATGAGAGTTTTCATCAGGTGCGCTATACCAAGGACGCGATTGAGGCCGCCGTGCTGCAATCCAGCCGCTACATTCCGGATCGCTTCCTGCCCGACAAAGCAATCGACGTCATCGATGAAGCCGGCGCGCGCGTCAAGCTGCGCGTGCGCGCGGAACAGGGAAACCTGGATGCTTTGACGGCGTCGCTCGACGAATGGGAGCGCGGAACTTACGGGCGCGCGCAGGCGCCGATTCATGACGAGTTGGATCCGCTGGTCATGGCGGAGGTGACCCGCGACGACGTCGAAGAGGTGATCGCGCGCTGGACCGGGATTCCCATAACTTCATTGAAAGAAGCAGAGTCGCGCAAACTTTTGCGGATCGAAGCCGAGTTGCACAAGCGCGTCATCTCACAACGCCCGGCAATCTCGGCGCTGGCGCGCGCCATTCGGCGTTCGCGCGCGGGTTTGAAGAATCCGCACCGGCCGGTCGGCTCGTTTCTGTTTCTTGGTCCAACCGGCGTCGGGAAAACTGAAGTCGCCCGCTGTCTGGCCGAGTTCCTGTTTGGCAGTCAGCGCTCGATGATTCGCTTTGACATGTCTGAGTTCATGGAAAAGCATTCCGTGTCGAAGCTGATCGGCTCGCCGCCGGGCTACGTGGGCCATGAAGAGGGCGGCCAGTTAACGGAACGCATCAAGCGCTCGCCTTATTCAGTTCTCTTGTTCGACGAGATGGAAAAAGCTCACGCGGACATTTACAACATTCTGCTGCAGGTCTTCGAAGACGGCATTCTCACCGACGCGCTGGGAAACACGATCGATTTCAAGAACTCGATCATCATCATGACTTCGAACATTGGCGCGCGCTTTATTCAGAAACGCACTTCGCTGGGATTCCAGGGTACGGCCGATCTGTCCCGCGGCAAGATGGAAGAGATGGTGATGGCCTCCGTCCGTCAGACTTTCAATCCCGAGTTTATCAACCGGCTGGACGAGATCATCATCTTTGACGAGCTGGGTGACGAAGAACTGCTTGATGTCCTGCAGCTACAAATCGACCAGATCAATGCCACGATGTCCAACCATGGTTTTATTGTGCGGCTCACTGACGAATCAAAGCAGTGGATCCTTGCCAAGACCTGCGCCGATCGTTCGTATGGCGCGCGTCCGCTGCGCCGCGCGCTGCAAAAGCATGTCGAAGATCCGTTGTCAGAGGCACTCATCCAGGGCCACCTTGGCGATGCTACGCTGGTGGAGATGTTTGTCGATGAAGACGTGTTGAGCTTTCGACCCATCATGATCGACGAAGCGGGCGTCGAGCAGCCCGGTGACTTGCTGTTAACTTACTGAAAGATCCCCCAGGTTACTGTCTGAGCGGCCTACATCAAAAACGTTTTCGCAGCCGCGATACCTCGCTGCGTGGACTTTCACTTTAATTTCCCGGTATAATGCGCCACTTTGCTAAGTCGGAAGCTGGCAACGGGCGAAGGTCGCGGTGAATCAAAGTGCTTCCCAGACAGCGCAACCGCGCCGGGTTTGTGTTACGGTTTTTCCTGAACTAAGCGCTTAACTTTCTATTGGCGGTGTGAAGTCCCCAGAGAGACCTCGACGGGAACCGGCACTTATGCACTTTTATCGCGTCGTCTGGCTCACTGTTCTGAGCCTTCTTATCGGCACCTTTTTGTTTCTCGCGCCGCATACCCGCGCGCAACAACCACAGCCGCGCCTGGTCGAAAACGTCGACATCATCGGCAATCGCCGTCTGCGCAAAGACGACATCCTCTATTACATTCAAACCCGACCGGGTGACACCTACAGCGAGGCCCAGGTCGCGCGCGACTTGCAAACGATCCTGCAACTAACCTTTTTCGACAAGGTGGGGACCAAGGTATCCACGGAGATCGGACCGCGCGGCGGCGTCAATATAATCTTTGAAGTCAAAGAGCTGCCCATCATTCGCGATATTCAGTTCGAAGGCCTGCACAGCGTCGCTGAGTCGGACGTGTTGAAAGCGTTTCGCGAAAAGCGTGTTGGCGTTTCCAAAGAAGCAATCGAAGATCCCGTCAAGATCAAAAATGCCACGCGCGTGATCAAAGAGCTGCTGGCCGCGAAGGGCCATCCGGACGCGACGGTCAAAGCCGGCGTCGAGCACGTGTCGGCCACTTCAGATGCAATCACTTTTGAAGTAAGTGAAGGCGCGCGCGTTCGCGTGGCCGATATTCGGTTCGAAGGCAGCAAGGTTTTCAAGAGCGGCAAGCTGCGCGACCAGATGAAGTACGTTAAGGAAGCCGGATTGATCACGCGCTTTCGCGAACAGGACATTCTCAATCGCGAGAAACTCGATTTCGACCTGCACAAAGTGGACAACTACATGTGGTCCAAGGGTTATATGCAGGCGCGCCACGGCGAGCCCCGCATCGAAGGGCTGGGTAAGCGCCGCACCGGCTTTCCGATCTTGCCGCTGCCTTTCATTTCTTCGGTCGATGATACGCTGCGGATTACGGTTCCGATTATTGACGGAAAGCTCTACCGCGTTGGCGAGATGAAGGTTGAAGGCAACTCGATCTTTTCGGAACAGGCGATCAAAGCCGTCATCGGTTTGCGAAAAGGTGAAATCGCGGACGGCGAAGCGCTCAGGAAGGCGCTGTACGAGAATCTCAAGAAGTATTATGGACAGCAGGGTTTCATTCAATACACAGCGGAAGTCGCGCCGACCTTCAAGGACAATCCGCAGAATCCTAACGAGGGCATTGCGGATTTTGTGGTCACGATCGACGAAGGTAAGCAGTTTACGCTGCGTCGCCTGGAATTCACCGGCAACACGTTCACTCGGGACAACGTGATGCGCCGTGAAGTGCTCTTGAACGAAGGCGACATCTACAACCAGTCAAACTTTGAATTCTCAATTCTCAGATTGAACCAGCTCGGCTACTTCAATCCGATTGACAAGGAGAAAGACGCGGATTTTCGCACTAACGAAGAGGAAGGACTGGTTGACGTCACATTAAAGGTTTCCGAGAAAGGCCGGCAACAGATTTCCTTCAACGGCGGCATCTCGGGAATCGGCGGCTCATTTTTCGGACTCGAATACTCAACGAACAATCTGTTTGGCCGCGGAGAGGTGCTCGCGATCAGTCTCGCGGCCGGCAACCGCCAGCGCAGTTTTCAATTCTCGTTCACGGAACCATACATAAAGAATCGACCGATCACGGCCGGCTTTTCGGTGTTTGCGTACTCGCAAAAGTTCTTTGGCGAGGGGACATTCCTGTCGCAGAACACTGCCGCGCAGCGGGGAGCGTCGGGCAACACATTCGACTTTCTCAGCACCAACGAAGAGAACCTTTTCACTCGTAATTCCATCGGCGCATCGATCTTTGCCAGCGCACCACTGTCCGAGTTCTATCGCAAGCGGCCCTTCACTCAATTCTCGCGCATCGGCCTTTCTTACCAACTCGCTAGATCAAGTGTTAAGGATCCGGCCGTGAACACGACTGGAACGGCCACGCAGTTTATTCCGGTGATCTACCGCCAGCCCAACATTTTGACCAGCCGGGCGACCGCGACCTTTGTTTACGATACGCGCAACGCCAGCATCGATCCGACGCGGGGGCGCTCGCTGTCGATGAGTGTCGGCCTGGCCGGACTGGGCGGCGATGTGCGCACCTACGAGCCCACTTTGGAATTCACGCAGTTCTACCCGATGCGAAAGAAGAGATCGGAAAACCCGGAAGTGTTCGGCTTTCGCATCCTGATGGGAACCGTCGGCAGCTTTGCGACTTCCTCGAAAATCAGGAACGCGAATTCGCTGGCGTTCGTTGATGGGGTCCCGATTTATGAGCGGTTCTTTCTGGGTGACGAGTTCACGATTCGTGGTTACAACGTCAGATCGATTGCTCCCGTTACGCCGCTGGATAACTTCATAACGTCCCGCAACGTAGTGCTCGCGACGAATGCTTTTGGCACGCCGACGCTGGTGACGGGCTTACCGCAGTCTCTGGCAAACGTTGGTGTATTTACCGGCGCCACCGGTGATAACGTAGTTTCATTACCGCGGGCATTCACGGCGACCGGCGCAGACACGCAAATGCTCGGTAACTTCGAATACCGAATACCAATCATTGGCAGAACAGTCAGCGGGGCGTTTTTCGTCGACGCCGGCACGGCCTTCAACCTTCGCGGTAAGAGGGATCAGGGTTATTCGAGCGAGTTTCTTCCCGACCAACCATTTCTGACGACGGTTGGGTCGATCAGGTGCCCCCGGCTGGATACTTTGTTCGGCCCAGGCAACGGCGTGGCGGCTGTCAGCCTGACGTCGCTGGCTGCGTGTAATAACTTCACCAGGTTGGCATATTCTCCGGTCTTTGGTTCTCTGCTTGGTCGCGACAACCGGATCGTGGCCCAGGGAGAGTTTGATAACGCCGTTAATCTGGGACCCGCGGGCATCGGTGGTCTGCCGTTCGGCTTCTATCCGGTTTTCCTTCGCGGCGACGCGCAAACGAACACCGTGGTTCGGCTGGGCCAGAGTTTGTTTTCCAAGATCACCGATTATCGCAGCAGCCTGGGAGCCGAGATCCGGGTTCAGGTGCCTGTTCTCAACGTGCCTTTTCGCCTCATTTATGCTTATAATCCCAACGCGCGACGCGACCAGGTCATTGACGGCTTTCCATTCTTTTTCAACGAGAAAAAGAGCGTCTTTCGGTTCAGCGTAGGTCGCACTTTCTAAAGAGTCTGGGAACCCGCGCAACAGCGCGCGTATTGTTAGCAACCCAAACCAGCGGCCCGCACAACTAAGCAGGTTGAGTTTTTGGCCGCGTCTCAATTCAATTAAGGAGCATTACAAGAAAAGTTATGAAGATATTTCGTGCAACAGTCGCGGTCGCTTTTTTTGCGGCCATCTGTGTTGGGTCAATTCGCGCGCAACAGCCGCGCCCCGGCACGACCACGCCCACGACCGGAGCAGCCCCGGCCGTGAACGTGCCTGAAACGAAGATCGCTCTGGTTAATTCGGAGGACTTTAATGACGAAAAGGCGGGCATCGTTCGTTTGGTTGTCGCGATGAAGAAAGTCGACACCGAATTTGGTCCGCGGCGTACTGAACTCCAGACTCTGCAGGCTCAAATTGAAAAAGCGACGGCCGATCTTGCCAAAGTGCAGGCAATGCAGACTCCGGTGGTCAATCAGCAGCAGCAGGAAAAGATCGATCAGATGAAGAGGGATTTTCAGCGCAAGGGCGAGGATGCGCAGGCGGCTTATCAGAAGCGTTTGCAGGAAGTCATCGGCCCGATTTACGAAGAGATTGGTAAAGCCCTCGACGCTTACGCCAAGGCCCACGGCATCACGCTCATCCTTGACGTTACGAAAGTTCAGGGCATTGTCAGCGCGTCAGATTCTCTGGATATTACCAAGGCCTTTATCACTGAGTTCAACAGCAAGAACCCGGCCACCGCTGCGGTGACGGCGCCAAAGTAGTTTTCGATTCTGAGCAGTTTTTCCGCTAAGATGCGGAGGTGCGGCAACGGCACGCGTCTCCGCATCTTCGGCTTCGAGCCTTTTGGAGTATCAATCATGAACAGAAATCGTTTCCTGGCCGCCTTAACTTTCATCGCGACCATTGCCGTCTCCACGACTTTGGCGCAACCCGGCGCCCAGCCGAAGCCGCAAACCCCGCCGGCGACGCAAACCTCTGCGTCTGTGCCGGTCAGCAAGGTTGCGGTAATCTTTTCGGAAGCGTTTCAAGATCCGAAAGCCGGCATCGCCCGGTTCAACGCAACCCTGAATAAATTGAATGCCGAGTTCGCCGATCGGCAAAAGAAACTTGACGATATGGCGGCGAAGATCAAGCAACTCCCGGACGAGATCACCAGCTTGCAGCAGCAGGCTGCGAAGGGGACTCCGATCGCCCCACAGGCAATTCAGGCTAAAATTGATCAACTGGATCAGCTCAAGAAACAGGGCCAGCGCGAAACTGAGGATGCTCAGGCGGCTTACGAGAAACGTCGTCAGGCGCTGTTTGGTCCGTTGCAAGACGAAGTCGGCAAGGCTTTGGATGCGTTCGCCAAAGCCCGCGGCATCACGATGATCCTGGATGGCAGCCAGGTGCAGGGAATTCTCTATGCGGCCGACGGCCTCGACATTACTAAGGCATTCATCAGCGACTACAATGCCAAGAATCCGGCCACCGCGGCGGTAACGCCGCCAAAATGATGGCTGGGCTCAAGAGCGACGCTTCAGACGCGGAGATGCGGTAGAATGGCTACCGATCCGCGTCTTTCATTTCGGAAAAGCAATGGAAACGATTCTCGATTCCGAAGGCATCAAGAAACTTCTGCCGCATCGCTATCCGTTTCTGCTGGTCGATCGGATCATCGAGCTGGCGCCGCTCCAGCGGATCGTAGGCATCAAGCAGGTAAGCATTAACGAGTCTTTTTTCCAGGGACACTTTCCAGGCGCGCCCGTGATGCCTGGCGTGCTGGTGATCGAAGCGCTGGCGCAATGCGGCGCCATCCTTGCCCTCCGCGAGATCGCCGATCGCGATCAGAAGCTGGTGCTCTTCACGAGCATCAAAGAAGCGCGCTTTCGGCGGCCGGTCGTTCCGGGTGACACTCTCGTTCTGGAAGTCACAGCGCTCCGCTTCGGCCCGCGCATTCAACGCATGCGGGGTGAAGCCAAGGTTGACGGCCAGCTCTGTGCTGATGCGGAACTGATGAGCGTCATCGCCGATCGAAAGAACACACCCCAATGAGCGCTCCATCCATTCAAAGTCACGCGCGTCACGAATCCGCAACTGAGATTGACGCTTCGGCAGTCGTCAGCCAGCGCGCCCAGATCGGGAGCGAGTGCTTCGTCGGTCCGTATGTCATCATCGGCGACGACGTTACGTTGGGCGACCGGGTGCGCATCGACGCGCACTGCGTGATTGATGGACACACGCGTATCGGCGACGACACTCATATTTTTCCGTTCGTTTCGATTGGCCTGCCGCCGCAGGATCTGAAATTCTCGGGCGAGCTTACGGAAACTGAGATTGGGCGCCGCAATCGCATCCGCGAATTTGTCACCGTTCATCGCGGCACCAAAGGCGGCGGCGGCCTGACAAAAACCGGTGATGATTGCTTCATCATGGCCCAGGCGCACATCGCGCACGACTGCGTGCTGGGAAACGAAGTGATCATGGCCAACGCGGCCACGCTCGCGGGTCATGTCATCGTCGAAGATGGCGCGAACATTGGCGCCTATTCGGGCGTGCATCAGTTCTGTCGCGTCGGACGCGAGGCCTACGTCGGCGGCTACTCGGTGGTTGTCAAAGACGCTTTGCCGTTCGCTCTCACGGTTGGCAATCACGCAAAGTGTTATGGTCTGAACAAAGTCGGCGTGCGCCGTCGCGGTTACTCGCGCGAGACCATCGCCGCTCTGCACCACGCTTTCCATCTGCTCCTGTCTTCAAAGCTGAACACCACGCAGGCGCTCGGACGCATTCGCGAAGAGATCAAGGACTGCGGCGAAGTGAACGAACTGGTTCAATTCGTCGAGTCGTCAAAACGTGGCGTAATTAAGTAAGGGTTTAGGATGTTGGGTCTAGGGTGTTGGCAACACTCGAAAGGAGACTCACAAATGCTAAGAAGTTACAGAGATCTACTCGTTTGGCAGAAGGCACTCGATCTCACAATTCTAATTTATCGGTTGAGCGAGGGTTTTCCAAAGACTGAAATATATGGCCTGACTTCACAGGTGAGGCGTGCAAGTGTTTCTGTTCCCTCCAACATCGCTGAAGGCTACGGACGCGGAAGTCGAAAAGAGTATCTTCAGTTCCTCTCCGTCGCCCAAGGTTCGTTGAAGGAACTGGAAACTCAAACTATTATTGCGCAGCGGTTGAATTATGCGACCACTGCGCAGGCCGAAAGAGTACTTTCAGAATCAGAAGTCGTCGGCAAAATGCTGGGAGGACTCATTCGTTCCTTGAGACCTAAGAATGCGTAGCTTCCATTGAAAATCCGAAACCCACAACACCCTACACCCATCACCCTACATCCTATGAAATTCGGTCTAATTGCAGGCAACGGGAAGTTTCCTTTTCTCGTGCTCGAAGGAGCGCGCAAAGCCGGCGCGGAAGTCGCCGTCGCCGCCATCCGCGAAGAGACTGACACGGAAATCGAGCGCGTCGCCGAAACTCTTACGTGGGTGGGTATTGGCCAGCTTGGCAAGATGCTGCGATTCTTCAAGAGCGAAGGCGTCGAGAAGGCCATGATGGCCGGCCAGGTCAAGCACGTGCAGATTTTCAGCCGCGCGATCCCTGATGTGCGCATGCTGAAAATGCTGCTCCGGCTGCCGAAGCGCAATACTGATGCGCTCATCGGCGCGGTCGCCGCCGAACTCGAGACCGAAGGCATCGAGTTAATTGACTCGACGTATTTCTTAAGGGACAATCTGCCAGCGTCCGGGACCTTGACCAGGCGTGCGCCCGACGAACGCGAGACCGGCGACATTGAATACGGTTTGGAGATTGCGCGGGAGATCGCGCGACTCGATCTGGGGCAGACGATTGTGATTCGCGATCGCGCCTGCGTCGCCATTGAAGCGATGGAAGGAACCGACGCCGTGATTCGCCGCGCGGGCGGGTTGGTGCGCGGCCGGCTGACCGTCGTTAAGAATGCCAAGCCCGATCAGGACATGCGTTTCGACGTTCCGGTGGTTGGCGTGCCGACGATTGAATCCATGATTGTCTCGGGCGCCACGTGTCTCAGTCTCACCGCCGGTAAGACTTTGATGTTCGATCGCGAGAAGATGATCAAACTGGCGAACAAGCACAAGATTGCGGTCGTCGCGGTCTAACCGTGGCACATCGCGGGCCAGGTCGCGTTCAGAGTTCAACCTTCAGGTTGCCGGGTTACAAGGCGCAAGCTAAAGCTTGCTGAACTCTAAACAGAACACAACCTTCTTACCTTGACTTGGCCCCGGTTTAGTTATAAAAGTCGCTCAGTTAGCAAACACAGATCAGTTTATTTCGACTTGACCTCGCAACCACGGGGTCGAGGTGACTTTGAAAGGAAAAGGGGTACCCAACATGGCATTACGTTTAGGCGACATGGCGCCGGATTTCACGGCCGAAACTACCGAAGGCCCGATTAGTTTTCACGAATGGATTGGGGACAATTGGGCGTGTCTGTTTTCGCACCCGAAGGATTTCACGCCGGTGTGCACGACTGAGCTGGGCGAGGCCTCGCGGCTCAAGCCCGAATTCGAAAAACGCAACGTCAAGGTGATCGGCCTGAGCGTCGATCAGACTGACTCGCACAAACGCTGGGCCGAAGACATTCGCGAGACGCAGGGAACGGCGCTTAACTTTCCGGTGATCGCCGATCCGGATCACAAGGTCGCAGAGCTTTACGACATGATCCATCCTGAAGTCAGCGACGTGTTCACCGTGCGTTCAGTGTTCATCGTCGGCCCGGACAAGAAAGTGAAACTGATGATCACTTATCCGGCGAGCACGGGCCGCAACTTTGACGAGATTCTGCGCGTGATCGATTCCTTGCAGTTGACTGCGGGCTACAGCGTGGCGACGCCGGTCAACTGGAAGGACGGCGACGACGTGATCATCGTGCCGTCATTGTCGGATGAAGCAGCGAAGGCGAAGTTTCCGGGCGGCTGGAAAACCTTGAAGCCGTATCTTCGCGTCGTCCCGCAGCCAAATAAGCCACAGACGAAAACGGCAGAGCAGAGCTAGGTAGCATAGACTTTAGTCTGTGATTGCAGTAACACCCAAGGCGCAGAGAAGCACCCCTCTGCGCCTTGGTCATTAATGAGTGACGCGAAGTTCTACTATCACAGGAACCTCCCTCACTGGCATCCGCCGGGTGCTGCCATCTTCCTAGTTCATTGCCGACGCTGGCGGAATCACAGACTGAAGTCTATGCTACCCTAAAATTATGAGAGCAGTCGTAACCACGCGCCACGGTGGCGTCGACGTGATGAAGGTCGAAATGCGTCCCGATCCCGTTCCGGCTAAACGCGAGGTCCTGGTTCGCGTCAAAGCCTCAGGCCTGAACTTTGCCGACATCCTCGCGCGTCAGGGTTTGTATCCCGACGGGCCGCGAAAACCCTGCATCATGGGCTACGAAGTCTCCGGCACTGTCGAGACGGCCGGCGAAGGAGTCGATCAAAGTCTTGTCGGCAAATCAGTGATTGCGATGACCCGATTCGGCGGCCAGGCTGAACTCGTCGCTGTGTCAGCCCTCCAGGTATTTGAGAAGCACGATCAACTCAGCTTCGAACAGGGCGCCGCGATTCCGGTAAATTATCTGACGGCCTGGGCGCTTTTGGTTACGATGGGCGGATTGCAGAAGGGCGAGGCCGTGCTGATTCACAACGCCGGCGGCGGCGTGGGGCTGGCGGCTTTGGATATCGCGAAACACATCGGAGCGAAAACTTACGGAACGGCCAGCGCAGGCAAACACCAGTTTTTGAAGGACCGTGGATTAGACCACGCCATCGATTATCGCAATCAAGACTGGTTGCCCGTGCTCATTGAGCTGACGCAAGGGCGTGGAGTTGAACTGGCCATCGATCCATTGGGCGGCGCGAGTTGGAAGAAGACCTATCGCGCTTTGCGGACGACGGGACGAATGGGAGTCTTCGGCATGTCCACGGCGTCGGCTTCGGGAATCCGCGGGAAGATCCGGGCAATGAAAGCTTTGGTGCAAACGCCGAAGTTTCATCCGCTGGCTTTGATGAATCGCAACAAGGGCGTCTTCGGCTTGAACCTCGGTCACATGTGGGGCGAAGGCGAAAAAGTTGCCGAGTGGACGCAAGAGATCGTGCGCGGAATCCACGAGGGCTGGATTCAACCGCACGTCGATCGCGCTTTTCCTTTCGATCAAATTGCCGAGGCCCACGCTTACATCGAAGCGCGAAAAAATATTGGCAAGGTCGTCCTGGTGCCTTAGCTCAGCACGGAGCCGAAAAACACTTGCGCTGAAAAATGTCGATGCTAGAATACGCCAGCTCGTCAGCACGTTAAGGAGCATCGGTTTCACCGAGTCCCATGGCTGAATCCAGTACCGCGATTGCACGCAGCGGCTTTGGCGCCACGATGCGCCGCGATGCGTGGTGGATTGAATTGATTCCGGTCGTACTCGTGCTGGGCGCGTTCAGTGTCTATGCGACGTGGCGAACATTTGAAAATAACTTCTATGAGTTTGGACCTTACCTTTCGCCGTTCTATTCGCCGCTAATCAAACCAAAATGGTGGCCGCTGTCGCCGGCAATCCTAATTTTGTGGGCGCCGCTCGGTTTTCGCGCTACCTGCTACTACTACCGCAAGGCTTACTATCGCGCTTTCTTTCTCGATCCGCCGGGCTGCGCCATCGGCGAGTCGCACGCGCACCGTTACAGCGGCGAAACGCGCTTTCCTTTCATCCTGCAAAACCTGCACCGTTATTTTCTCTACGTCGCCATCGTCTTTCTCGGCATTCTCTGGTACGACGCGATCACAGCGTTTTGGTTCGCCTCGGCCGGCGGCAGACACTTTGGTATTGGGGTTGGCTCGCTGGTCTTGCTCATGAACATAGTTCTGCTTTCCAGCTACACCTTGTCGTGTCATTCGCTCAGGCACATCGTCGGCGGCAACGTCGATTGCTTTTCGTGCGTAGTAGCGGGCGGGCCGCGGCACGGCGCGTGGCGCGGCGTTTCGTTTCTTAATGAACGGCACATGCTCTTTGCGTGGCTGAGCCTGTTCTCGGTAGGGCTTGCTGATCTGTACGTTCGTCTGGTTGCATCGGGCGCGATCACTGATTTGAGACTGCTGTGACCGAAAAATACGAAACTCACGAACACGACGTTTTGATCATCGGCGCGGGCGGCGCGGGGCTGCGCGCGGCGATTGAAGCGCTGGCGCAAGGCGCAAGCGTAGGGGTCGTGTGCAAGTCGCTGCTTGGCAAAGCGCACACGGTGATGGCTGAAGGCGGGATCGCGGCCGCCATGGCCAACGTCGACCGGTCGGACGATTGGCGCACGCATTTTCGCGACACGATGCGCGGCGGCAAGTTCCTGAACAACTGGCGCATGGCCCAGCTTCATGCCCAGGAAGCGCCCGAACGCGTGCGCGAACTTGAACAATGGGGCGCGCTCTTTGACCGCACGGCCGACGGAGATATTCTGCAGCGTGCATTTGGCGGCCACACTTTCAAAAGGCTCTGTCACGTCGGCGATCGCACGGGCCTCGAGATGATCCGCACGTTGCAGGATCGCGGCGTGCACCAGGGCATCGACGTTTACATGGAGTGCGCGATTACGCGTCTGCTGAAAGACGGTGATCGGGTTGCCGGCGCGTTTGGGTACTGGCGAGAGAACGGCCGCTTTGTTGTCTTCAAAGCGAAATCAGTCGTGATTGCCACGGGCGGAATCGGCAAGGCCTGGCGCATTACTTCAAATTCGTGGGAATACACCGGCGACGGGATGGCCCTGGCTTATGACGCGGGCGCCGAATTGATGGACATGGAATTCGTCCAGTTTCATCCGACCGGCATGGTCTGGCCGCCGGGCGTGCAGGGAATTCTCGTGACTGAAGCCGTGCGCGGCGAAGGCGGCGTGCTGCGCAACAAAGACGGCGAGCGCTTTATGGAACGTTACGATCCAGAGCGGGTGGATCTTTCGACGCGCGACGTGGTGGCGCGGGCGATCTACACCGAAGCCAAGGAAGGGCGCGGGACGGAACATGGCGGCGCCTATCTCGACATCTCGCACAAGCCGGCTGAATACGTGAAAAAGAAACTGCCGAGCATGTATCACCAGTTTCGCGAACTTGCGGACGTGGATATCACCAAAGGGCCGATGGAGGTTGGCCCGACGTGTCACTACATGATGGGCGGCATTCGGGTTGATGCTGAGACCGCGCAATCGAATGTTCCCGGTTTATTCGCTGCGGGCGAGGCCGCCGCCGGTTTGCACGGCGCGAATCGGCTGGGCGGAAATTCGCTGTCTGATCTGCTCGTATTTGGCCGCCGCGCAGGTCTGGCCGCAGCCGCACATGCGAACCAAGTCCGGACGCCGAGCGTTGACGACGGTCAGGTTGATCAAGGGACGCGCGAAATGCTCGAGCCGTTTGAACGCGGGGACGGCGACAGCCCATACGACGTGCATCGCGACTTGCAGGAAACGATGCAGAACTATGTCGGCATCTTTCGCAGCGAAGAGGATCTCAAGCAGGGTCTTTCTGAGATTCAAAACCTGAAAGGACGCGCCTCAAAAGTGCACGTTGACGGCTCGCGTCTGTTCAATCCGGGTTGGCACCTCGCTCGCGACCTGAAGTCTCTGCTGACAGTTTCGGAAGCGGTGGCGTTGAGCGCCCTGGAACGCAAAGAGAGCCGCGGCGCGCACAGCCGGATCGATTTTCCGCAGTATGACGAACAGTGGAGTAAGCTGAATAACATCATCTCACGGGACCGGGAAGCGATGCGTTTGAGTCACGCGCCGGTCGCCGCGATGCCGGATGAATTGAAACAGATTGTCGAAGCGAACTCGTAACCCACCGGAGCACGATGGCCAACGCAACTTTCAAAATCTTTCGCGGCGATCGGAACAAAGGCGACCTAGTTGAGTACCAGGTGCCGATCGCCCCCGGCATGGTAGTGCTCGATGCGCTGCATTACATCCAGGCGCACGACGCGCCCGACCTGGCCGTGCGTTGGAATTGCAAAGCCGGGAAGTGCGGCTCGTGCTCGGCGGAAGTTAACGGACGTCCGCGCCTGACTTGCAAGACTCGGCTGGACGCTTTGCCGCTGGACCA
>WNFC01001639.1_pt1 | contig 23752 bp, 31 predicted proteins | sample 5400541 | NCBI WGS metagenome assembly WNFC01 (sample SAMN13153342, study PRJNA577476) | soil metagenome | isolation source: 120 cm saprolite under Douglas fir tree site 2 hole 2 replicate 1 | place: USA:California | collected 2015-04-18
TGTTCATGACGTCGACCAGTTCGCTAATGGTGCCCTCGAAGGGCAGCGGATCCCACTTCTTGCGGTGGTACAGGGATAAGCCATAGGTATCGCCTTTGAGCAGCGTCATCCGAAAGCGTGGATCAGCACCGGTCTCGTCGGCGCGGCCCACGATGATGTGCCCGCCGCGTACGGTCGCCGTGCAACCACGCGTGGCTTCGCCCGCATCGAGTAACACCTGCACGTTCGGCAGAAGCACAGGGAGCCACGAGACGTCGGGACGGCGCTTGGCTGAAGGCATGCTGGGCAGTGTGCCAACAGCGATGCCCGCATGCAACGGTAGCGGCGTTGCTCGAAGGTGAGCGCGCCGATCCTCTTCCGGGAACACCCGCTGGGCGGGTAGTGTGGACCAACGAGCCACAAGGAAGGAAATTGCCTGTGCTTGGTCGCACGCCGCGGATCGACCTGACTGCCGAGGAAAAGCGTCAATTGCAGGGCTGGGTGCGAGCTGGCACCACCGCACAACGCCTGGCGCGCCGTGCCCGGCTGATCCTGGGCAGCGCTGCTGGATTGGGATCACGCCGTCTGGCACAGCAGGCGGGAATGAGTCGAACCACGGTTCGCCGCTGGATCGCCCGCTTCGTGGTCCGCCGCTGCGCAGGACTCAAGGATCGTCCACGCCGAGGTCGCCCAACCTGCATCCGTCCCGTCACGCGCGCACTGACGGTGGCACTGGCGTGTGAGCGGCCGGCCGAGCGCAACGTGCCACTCAGTCGGTATAGCCTGGCCGAGATCGCCGCTGAGGTCGGCGCCTTGAGTGACGGCGAGCCGTGCCCGTCGCGCAGCAGCATTTGGCGATTGCTGAAACACGATGCATTACGCCCCTGGCGATACAAGTGCTGGATCTTTCCGCGCGATCCGCACTTTCTGGAACTGGCTGGACCGGTGCTCGATCTGTACGCCTGCACCTGGCAGGGCCAGCCACTCTGGGCGGACGAGTACGTACTGAGCGCGGATGAGAAGACCAGCATCCAGGTCCGTCGCCGCCGTCACCCAACGCTGCCGACCGGTCCCTTTCAGGTCACCCGTGTTGAACACGAATACGCACGTGGTGGCGCGCTCCAGTACTTGGCCGCGTGGGATGTCCATCGCGCCGAGGTCTTCGGCCGCTGTGAACCGCGCACCGGCAAGGCTGCTTTCGGACGCCTTGTGGACCAGGTCATGGAGCAGGAGCCGTATCGTTCGGCGCGCCGCGTGTTCTGGATTGTCGACAATGGCTCGTCCCATCGTGGCCAACGCGCGGCCGACGAACTTCGTGCGCGTCATCCGCGAGTCGTCATCGTTCACACGCCCGTACATGCGAGTTGGCTCAATCAGATCGAGATCTATTTTTCAATCATCCAACGCAAAGTGCTCACCCCGAATGACTGCACCACGCTGGATGAGCTCGCGGCCCGAATCCATGCCTTTGGTCAACGCTACTCCGCACTCGACAAACCCTTCGCCTGGCGTTTCTCCCGTCAGGATCTCGAGCAGCGCTTGAATGACCCTCGCCTCTACGTCGAGCCAGCACTTGCCTTACCTCGTGCCGCCTGACACCGGGCCCGGAACTTCCGGGACGCACCACTTAGTCCGCCGGAGTTACTGTCACTTGCCCGGGTGATGGCGCGTATGACCCCGTTGCTGTCCGCGGTACTGACAAATAAGTTACGCGGTTCACCCTCGTCAGGACTGAAGCGCCATCCGAACAAAAGGGCATAGAAGCGTCTGAGAACGTCAGGGTCCATTGCCGCAGTCTCGACTTGTGCTACGAGAGCTTTGTGCATCTTCTGGGTCCTCCCAACAATTTGATTCGCCAGGTAAGATCACGAATCCTGTGGGAAATAATCGGTCCGAGGGAGGTCCGCTAAAGTTGCGTCGGCAATCCGAAAACGGGCATGAGCGTCAGATCCGGGAACACAGCGATTGAGACTGCTGCGTCGCCGTCGATGGTCAACACGACCATCGTCAGGGCGCGATACGTGGCGGGTTGGAAGCTCTCATCCAGGCGGTAGACTGCGACGGCCGGCTGCCGATTGGCGCGTGTCGCGATGAATCGGAACTTCTCGCGGTCCCGGGGCGCCGGTACGCTCGCCAGGTACTTGCAGACCGCCGGGCGACCATGCAGCAGCAAGCCGAGCGCAGGCGCACCCATCACCACGTCCGCCTTGAGCAGGGTGGCGAGCTGTCCGACGTCTGCTGCTTGCCACGCCGCAACGCAGCGCTCGACGAATTCCTCTGCACTGTGGTTAGTAGATGCACCGGTCAATTTCAGGATGCGTCCAGATGTGCGGTGCTGCTGCAGCCTCGCACGGGCGCGGTTGAGGGCGCTGTTCACGCTCGCAACTGTGGAATCCAGTTGGTTGGCAACCTCAGCCGCGGTGAAGCCGACGACATCGTGCAGGATGAGCACCGCTCGCTGGCGTGGCGGTAACAATTGCGCCGCTGAACAGGTTCTGGTCGAGGATGAGCGCTTCGCCTTCGCCGGCCCGGCGGAAAGCTTGGAACAGCTCGCGCGCCTGGGCGGGCCACTCATCCCAGGTGGCGGGCCGCACGATGGTCTCCATGAACGCGAAGCCGTCGACGCGGTCGGGGTGGCGAGCGGCCCAGTCAAAACCGAGGGCGCCGCCCCAGTCGTGGCCGACCAGGGTCACGCTGTCTAGGTCGAGGGCGTCGAACCAGGCGTCGAGGTAGGTGGCGTGGTCGGCGAAGCGATAGGCGATGTCGGGTTTACCGGAACGGCCCATGCCGACCAGATCTGGCGCGAGGCAACGGCCGCTATCGGACAGTTCTGGAATAACCCTACGCCAAAGGAACGACGATGACGGGTTGCCGTGAAGGAACACGATGGGGTCGCCCTGACCTGCATCCTGGTAATGCATGAACGTGTCGAGGACGGCGATGTCAGGCATGGTCGGTCTCCTTGCTCGGGTTGGCTGGTTGCCCTGGCGACGACGCAGGGCTGTCGGCGATTGACGTCCGCCTAGGAATCAAATCGATGGGCTGGCTGAGTCGAAGGCCCGGTACGTGCCTCTAGTGGGGCATTGCTCCGCCCCTCCGTCCGGTCACGGTGAAAATCGAGGGTTAGGGAACGGGGGGTTGGGGGCGGCCCTGGTTATTTGCAAGCACGACGTGCTGAACTCTGTTGCAAGCCGAGCACCGAGCCGGGCGCCACAGGAGCCGTCGAACTGTGGCAGCTGCTCCCGAAGGGGCCCTCCTGGTGAACACTCCCAACGTGCCTCTTGACGATGCCGCAGTCACGGTAACGGCACTCGTCGCCGTCTAGCCAGTCGGCCCACCGAACGCGGCGGGTCCGTACATGGCTGACGGTGTTTACTGCGCGACCGCCCGTCGGCCGAGAACGCCCAGCAGCTTCCTGTGAAGGAAGAAAGGAGCTGCCGTGCGCCCGTTACCAATGGTCTGCGTTGACGAGAACCACCTCGCTTGCCCTGAGCCCGGAGGAGAGGGGGGCAATGTCGGCACCCTACGAACCAGTTTCTTGGCGCAGGCGCAAGCCTCCCCTGTGCAAAAACCGTTCGGCGACCAGCCGCCGGGTGCCTCGCAATCCGAACCTCCGGACGGTGGGCGCAGTGGTGCCGCCAAGGTCGTGACTAACCTGAATAGGCGAGGTCAGACTGTTGCGCCGACCTCGACGCCGCCGCCCTGCTGAAGGCCGGGGCAGCCATTGGCGAGGGCGACCGCGGTCTCGAGGCTGTCGGCGGTGACGACCACGTAACCGCCCAGCATGGAGTCGGACCCGCAGTTGCCGAGCGGGCTCGTGTCGCCGACCCGGTGGCCGAAGTCCGCCACGTTGGCGCCGATCTTCTGGAACCAATCCCCCCACGCGGCCTCCTCGGCGGCGTCGAGCCTGCGGTTCCTCGGAGCCCGGAACGAGAACACAAATTGGACATCTGGTCGCTTCCTTCTTTCTCTTTAGCCGGCGGACGGCCGGGAGCATCATCACGACGCTCAACATCTCGGCGAATCGACAATGGCGGCCTCCTCACGCCGCTGCGTTGGTTGTCCTCTTACAGACGAACGGCGACTGGCCCAGATGGACAACGGCACGACCCCGACGCTCCCCCCGATGGTTCAATCAGTTGGGGGAGATCGACAGATCACCATCCACCGGGTCCTCCGCCACCGGTTACTTGGATCGCTCGTCCGGTAATCCCACCCGCCTTCACCGGAAACCAGAATGGCCACGACATTGGCAACATCTTCAGGAGTGCCCGTGCGTCCCAGCGCCACCCACACGGCACGGCCAAGAAGGGCGCGACAGTCGGGTGCCCAGCTCGTTGTGTGCGCCCTCTATCGACCCCAGTAGCTTGCGCTGAAGCAGCATGCGCTGCATGCGCGACGTTTGGTGTTCCAACGCCCGGACAAGATAGTCCCGCGACTCATCGAGTTGTCCAAGTGTAGTATGCAGCTCCGCGTAGGCGAAAAGCGCATATGGGTATCTGTCAACCAGCTCGCCCTCAGGACCCGAGTCCAGTTCATAGGCGACGCTGGCCAATTCACAACGGGCACTCTCATCACCGAAGCTATTCCGCGGATCGCCCATCGCCCTGATTTGCAGCACGGTGCAGTTGAGACCTTGCATGAAGGCCGACGCGTGATGTTGATTGTGTTCGCGGTCGTCAACGCGTACCCCCAGGCGCTGCGCGCTATTGCTGGGCGGTGGATTCAGGTCTGCCGGCGGCGGGCGTCCATTTCATCCTCGGTCACCCAGCTGAGGCCGGCATCGGTGGAGCTTTGGCCGGTCCAGTGAAAGTTGTGCTGCGTGATGTCGCTGAAGATCCATCGCTCCAGAGGGTCGTCTTCGAGGCCGGTCAGAAGTAGGGTGACGCCGACTGGACGGCCAATGAAGCGGCGGACACGACCGTTTAGCGGGTCCAGCCAGGTTGAGCGCCAGGCTTCGATGCTGGGGTCGTAGAAGCGGATTGTGGTGCCGTGAAAGGCGCGCATCCTCGAGGCATCGGCTGGATTTAGGGGGACGCGCCAGACATCCTGGAGGGCGCGACCTCCGAGAATCCAGCCGACATGCAGCTCTCCGGCAGCGGTGATCGAGTTGCCCTGTCGATCTTTGCCGTGCCACTCCAGGTCCCAGGAGCCGACGAACTGGCCGAAGAGATGGAGGGACGCTGTCAGGGCTGGCTCGGGAGCGTCGGCTGAGAGGGCGTTGATCGTGCCGGTTCCCGGCGGCGGGCGGCGGCTTCTGGGGTTGTCTTCACGACATGTGTTCCGTGCTCCATGAGCTTACCGGTGCGAGCGGCCAGATTGTGGCGAGCAGGGTCGGCGATCCAGACTACGAAGCGCGCGTGGCTTTCGCCGTCAGAGGAGACCTGGGTGAGGCATTGACGTGGGTGTCGCTGCCGTCGGCCACTGACCAGACCAGGCGACGACGCTGGCCGTCGACGTCTTGGATGGATTCGCGGCCGACGGTGGCGTTTAAGAAGGTGAGGATGCGGTCCTCGCCGCCGAGGTGTGTCTCGACGACGAATCCGCGGGAGCACATGTCCACAAAATGTCAGGAGGGTCGGCCCTCGCGTACGCGCCCCTCATTGGCAGGAGCACGGCGCCGTGCCTGAGCCAAAGCCTGCTGTAGTCCTTTTGCGAGCCCTACGACGTGGCCTTCAGGATCGGCAACAAGGGCGTATGCAAACGCCCCGTCCGCCGAACGAACCTCGTGCGCCGGGCTGATGATCGTGCCCCCTTGCTATTCGGCATAGGACGGCGAAGCCACGACGGTTTGTCACCAGTCAGTTGGTAGTTCCAGCGGCTCGTTTATGCTGATGTCAATGAATGCGGAGTCGATCCGATCGCTATACGGCTACAACCGTTGGGCCAATGAGCGGCTGCGGGCCCTGGCGGAAGCCCTACCGCCCGACCGCATGCACGAGCGACTTGGCGCCAGCTATGAATCGATCCACGCAACGCTGGCGCACATCCTGGCTGCCGAGATCATCTGGCTCAGCCGCTGGCGCGATGTTTCGCCGCCCAAGCTGTTGGGTGCGGACGACTTCGCCGATCTGCGTGCGATTGGCGCCCGCTGGGCGGCGCAGCAACGGGACATGGATGCCTTCCTTGGCGCCCTCACCTCCGACCAACTGGCCAAAACAGTGGCCTACACCAATACGATGGGTGAGCGGTACGCCTATCCGGTTTGGCAAATGATGGTCCATCTCGTGAACCACGGAACCCACCATCGCAGTGAGCTCGCCGAGATGCTGACGCAGTTGGGCTCGCCACCACCCCCGCTAGACCTGCTCGTCTACTACGACCACCTGGTCGAGGGCTGATAGTGCATAGTGCCCTCACGCGAACAGCAGCCGCGCATCTCCGTTGGCGGTTCCGCCGGACGTGCTCAATTCAGGCTTGACGGTCTTGTGGCTCGCTCCGTGCCCATTCACTTGGAGGAAAGCAACCTCGGGATTGATAGCGGACTTCGCCGCCCAATGCTACCGGCCAATCCGGGCCCAGCTGGATGCCGCGCTGGAATGCTCGCGGGGGGATACGCCGAAGAGCGGCATAACACGATTATCGAGGACACAGCGTCGATTCCGGCCGGTACGGACCGGTGGATGCGGTACGCGGCTAAGCGTGACGAAACCACCGGACGATCGGCCGGAGCTCCCCGAGGCGCGCGCGGCTAGAAGCCTATTCACCCGCGAACTTCTGACAGTTACCCATAGCCGGCCAAACGTAGGCCTGAACGTTTGCCTCCAACTGGCGAAAGTGGTTGCGGTCGTGGTGAACCCACTCGTGGATCAGATCTTTGACTTGGAGGTAACCGACCTTGTCATGCGTGCCGCCGCGCTCGAGGTCTGCTGAAGTGAGGTTTTCGAGTAACGCGATGCTGTCGCTGCGCAGCGCCTGGAATTCCGCAACGAGCTGCGTCGACGAGCGCTGGCAATCGCGGCGCTCCCGTTCGACGGCTTGCTGGTCCCAGCCTGGCAGGGCTGGCTCCGGCTGAGCAAGAATTGTGCGAATGCGGCCGTTGAATCCGCGTCGCTCGGCTTCGAGCAGGTGACCCAGACATTCCTTGGCGCACCACTCACCTGGTGCCGGATGCCAGGCGAGGACTTCCTCTGGCAGCGCGTTGATCTCGGCGACCACGGCCGAGCTCAACGCTCGAAGCAAAGCGGCAACCTCGCGGGGCTCAAGCTCACGTGTGGCAGCGTTCATTTGGTATCTCTCCTGAATCTCGCGTAAACATCATTCTCTGCGTGTCGGTACGGTGCTATCAACCACCCGGACGACCATTCATCTATTCAGACGACCACTCATCTATTCGGTCAGGTGTTTGCGTCTTAGCCGGTCGCGGAATGTGGGCCGAGGCTGTCCCCAAGACAAAGAGCCTCCCCCCGAAGGTGACAAGCTTCCACTGCCTACACCTCCGGTCCGACAACGGCCCAAAAATGCTGTTGGGCCAACACTCCAGCGCCACGCCCGTGGCCGAAGCCAGCGCTGGCCTCTGGTTTGGGTGACCTCGACAGACATCCGCCGCCTCCTCAACCGGCTAGAGTTCAATAGTTGAACCCACAACACGAGCCGATGTCCACCTCGCAGAGCACACCCAGGAGAAACGCGCGGGCCTGCAGACGCAGCTCCCTACGCCTGAACCGGCCGGCGATCCGCGGGAACCCGCATGCGAACTCCTCGATCCAGCCGGCAACGTCTAGGCGTCAGGCCCATGATCAGCGTGCGTCGATCGCATTCTGACCGTCATCCGCATGGCGCTCATGGCCGCGAGGAGGCCGACGACGAGCCGCTCGATCGCGCCAGCGTCCAGGTCAACGCCTCGAACGAGTACGCGCCAGTAGAGCGGCCCGACCATGAGGTCGAGCGCCTGTTCGACATCGCAGTCGCGAGGCAGCTCACCCCGTATGATTGCCCGCTGCAGGAGTCCGGCTAAAAGTGTCCGACGGGGCCTCTCGACGGCGTCGCGGAGTAACGCCGCGAGCTGGGGGTTACGCTGCGACTCGGCCGCGATTGCTGGGATGATGCGGCGGGCCAGGGGGTGGCGCATCGCGTCCTGCGTGACGGCCAAGAACCTGCGGAGGTCACTGCGAAGCGCGCCGGTGTCGGGGACATCAACGCCGTGCACCGCGACGTCGGCGACGAGGGCGAGCGCCATCGCATCCTTGCTGGGCCAGCGGCGGTAGATGGCGGCCTTGCTCGCGCCCGCACGTCTGACGATCGAGTCCACAGACAGCCGTCCGTAGCCGACTTCGGCCAGTTCCTCGAAGAACGCCGCCCGGATGTCGGCCGTGACCCGTCCGTCCAGCGCGTGCCGGGCCGGCGCCTTGCCTGAGTGGCCGTCAGCTCGTCCTCGTCGAGGCATGTCCGCAATGTACCAGGAGACGGAACGGTTGCGTCTCGTGCGCCACGGGCTCTACGATGGGCGCCAGGCGAGACGGATCGGTCTCGTCTCTCGAAATTTCCCGTGCAGACTCTAGAGGACCGAGGAGCAAATCATGATCTTCCACGTGAACTGCCTGAAGTTCCGACCTGAAGTCGACGACCGACAACCCGCAGAGGCGCTCGACCACCTGCGCCGGCAGGGTTCAGCGATCTAGGGAGGGCCCGAGATGAAGCTGACCTTCAAGGACCAGGCCTTCTCCTTCGAGCTCCTCCGAGCCGTCGGTTACGCACCGTACGGTGGAGCGGACCTCGGCGAGTGTCTGGCGACGGCTGAGCGGATCAAAGAGGGGGATCTCGAGAGCTGGCACACGGAATGGCTCAGGACCGCCGAACGGATCCAGGCGATCGCCGAAGAGGCCCTGGCGAAGCAGCACGCGATCAGCGCCCGCGAGGCGTTTCTCCGCGCGTCCAACTATTACCGAACAGCCGAGTTCTTCCTGCACACCGACCCGACTGATCCGCGCGTCGCCGCCACCTGGCGGGCAAGCCGTGCCTGCTTTGCATCAGCTGCGCGCCTGTTCTCGCCGCCCTTCGAGCCGGTCGAGATCGCGTTCGAGGACACGACCCTGCCCGCGTACTTCTACAAGCCGGACAACACGTCGACGCCGAGGCCAACCCTCATCTTTCACGGCGGCTTCGACTCGATCGTGGAGGAGCTGTACTTCGCCGGCGCGGCGGCCGCTCTCCGCCGCGGCTACAACTGTCTGACCTTCGATGGGCCGGGACAGGGGCGCGTCATCCGGGAGCAGCACATTCCTTTTCGACCCAACTGGGAGACGGTCGTCACCCCGATCATCGACTACGCGCTCACGCGGCCGGACGTCGATGGCGGCCGGGTCGTCCTCATGGGTATGAGTCTGGGTGGTTACCTCGCCGCCCGGGCGGCCGCGTTCGAGCCGCGGCTGGCCGCGCTCATCCTGTTCAACGGAGTCTTCGACGTCTACGACAGCCTGATGACCGAGGTACCGCGACCCTTCCGAGGCCTGTTTCGCCGGGAGGCGCGCATGGTGAACGCAATACTCAAGATCGTCATGAGCCTCAACGTGTCCAAACGGTGGGCTCTGACCAACGGTATGTGGACCGGCGGGTTCAACTCCCCCGCCGACTACTTCCAGGCGAACCGTCGATACACGCTGGAAAGAATCGCGAACCAGATCAGCTGCCCGACGCTGGTGTGCGACGCGGAGCGAGACCATTTCTTTCACGACGCTCGGACCGTGTTCCGCGCGCTCAGCTGCCCTAAGGAGTACGTCCTCTTCACCTCGGATGAGGGCGCCGAGGAACACTGCCAGGTCGGCGCGATGAGCCTCTTTCACCAACGCATGTTCGATTGGCTGGACGAAGTTATCGGTTGTAAGTGTAAGACCACATGATCATTTGCGAGGCATTGAGGTCGAGACGGGTGCTTCGCTTGCTGAGGCGCTAGCAGGCCCGTCGGGTAAGGACCGAAGGCGCGATTTTGCGTGGCATCGTCTGCCCATCCGCGCACTCACCGCTTGGTCGACACATCCATCAACTGGAGGCCATGCTTGGCGTGCAATTGTTCGGACGCGATCGAGGTGGGGGTCGAGATGACCGAGCTTGAACGGGCCTTCCTCTCGCTGGCCACTGCAGGATGCCGGTGTTATCTTCTGTCCGGCATCCGCACTGTCGAGCGCGCCGCGAGGACTTACTGTCGTGTGGTCAAAGGCTCGACCATCGAAGGGATTGCGCCCGATGGTGAGCACCTGAGCCCGCTACAGGACGCCTTCAGCCGCCATGGTGGATTCCAGTGCGGCATCTGCACCCCGGGCCAGATCATGGCCGCCTATTGAGGCGGGCGCGTCGCATGGGGTGCTGATCGTCGGAAGTCGTGAGCTTGGTCTGATGACATCGGCGGCCGGGTGTCGTGACCGAGGCTCCTGTTCCGTCCTTGTGTTTAGAGGCGCCCGCACGGGGACCCAAACTTTGAGGAGCCGAAATGAAGCAAGAGAGCGCGCGACAGGATGAGGGAATAGTCATTGATGAGCAGCTGCGGACATTCCGGATCGAGGTTGCGGACAGCGAGCTGGCCGAATTGCACAACCGACTCGCCGCCGTCCGGTGGGCGCCAGAACCGGTTGGGGGCGCCGACGGATATGGCGTTTCGCGTGCTGCTGTCCAGGAGCTGGTTGAGCACTGGCGGGACCGCTACGACTGGCGCTCGTGGGAGGCCAGGCTCAACGAGCACCCGCAGTTCACAACCACCATCGACGGGGCCAACGTGCACTTTCTGCACGTCCGTTCCCCCGAACCTGATTCCCCGCCACTGGTGCTCAGCCATGGCTGGCCGGGTTCGGTCGCGGAGTTCCTCGACATCATCGGCCCGCTGAGCGATCCACGCCGGCACGGTCTCGATCCGGCAGTCGCCTTCGATCTGGTGATTCCGTCACTGCCCGGATTCGGCTGGTCCGGCCCGACACCCAACACCGGCTGGGGTCCGCGCCGGATCGCCGAGGCGTGGGCGACCCTGATGCGGCGGCTCGGCTACCAGCGCTACGGCGCGGTGGGTAACGACTGGGGCGCCTATATCTCTCTCGAGCTCGGGCGGATCGCACCAGGCGAAGTGGTCGGTGTCCACGTGACGCAGCTGCCCTCGCTGCCGGACGGCGAGTCGATTTATTTCCCGCCGACCGCCGATGCACCGGCGCTGGCCGAGCTCTCACCGGGCGATCGGAAGGTGCTGGAGGGATTGCGGTTCTTCCAGCGGAACCTGGGCGCCTATTATCACGTCCAGGCGCAGCAGCCGCAGACCCTGGCGCATGCGCTGTCGGACTCCCCGGCGGGTCTACTCGCCTGGACCAGCCAGGTCATGGGCGGCCTCGAGCCCGACGTCCTGCTCACGCACGTCTCGATCCACTGGCTGACCGGCACGGCGGGCTCGGCGCTGCGGATCTACGCTGAGCAGGAGCGGCAGGAGCCGCCCACCGGCCCGACGACTGTCCCGGTCGGCCTCGCACAGTTCCCGTACGACATCCACACGATCGGGACCTACGCCGAGCGCGACAACGCCAACATCACCTCCCAAAACTTCTATGACCGCGGCGGCCACTACGCAGCGCACCAGGAACCCGACCTGCTGGTCGGCGATATTCGCGGCTTCTTCACCTCCGTCCGGTCCGGCGAAGCAGCGGCCATTCCACACCACGATCTCGAGAACCACCACAATGAGGAGCCGTCATGAAGTACCTGGTGATGATCTACAGCAACCCGCAGAGCTGGGGGCACCCAGCATTCGCGCGAACTGCCGAGTTCCTGGCGGGTTCGCAGGCGGAGCGTGATGAGATGAGCGCCCAGTTCGGAGCATTGATGAAGGAGATGGTCGAGTCCGGAGAGTTGATTGGTGGGCAACCGTTGGCTGACCCCGTCAACACCAGGACTGTCCGGGTCCGCGATGGGGTCTCGACGGTCACGGATGGGCCGTACCTCGAGGCCAAAGAGCAGCTGGCAGGGTTCTTCGTGATCGACTGCGACAGCCCGGAACGGGCGACCGAGATCGCGGCGCGATTCCCCGATGCCCGGTTCGCAGCGGTGGAAGTGCGTTCGATCATGGAGATGTCAGGCCAGGAGATGTGAACACCAGCGCTAACATCGAGGACCTGCTGCGCCGATTGGCGCCGCGGGTCCTCACCGCACTCGTGCGGTATTACCGGAATTTCGAGGTCGCCGAGGACGCGGTCCAGGAAGCGTTGTTAACGGCCGCGATGCACTGGCCAAAACGCGGGGTGCCCGACACTCCCGAGGGCTGGCTCATCACGGTCGCCTCGCGTCGAATGACCGACCAGCTTCGCAGCGAACTGGCTAGCAAGCGCCGAGCGGATAGGGTGGCCGCGCAGACCACGCCGGACGAGCTTCTCGCGCCGGCCGCTGACGCCGACGGGCTGTTCAGCGAGGATGACACCCTGACCCTGCTGTTGCTGTGCTGCCATCTCAGCCTCAGCCCGCCCTCCCAGATCGCGCTCACCCTGCGGGCCGTTGGCGGGCTGACCACGGCCGAGATCGCCCGAGCGTTCCTGGTCCCCGAGACGACCATGGCCCAGCGCATCGGTCGCGCCAAACAGCGCATCAAGGCAGCCGGCGCCCAGTTCCGCATGCCGCCCGAGCCCGAGCGGGCGGAGCGACTTCGCTCCGTCCTGCACGTGCTGTACCTGATCTTCAATGAGGGCTACACCGCCAGCTCGGGCCCTGACTTGCACCGCAGTGACTTGACCGCGGAGGCGATGCGGCTGACCCGGACGGTACGTGCACTGTTGCCCGAAGACGGCGAGGTGGCCGGACTGCTTGCGCTCATGCTGCTCATCGACGCGCGTCGTCCCGCACGCACTCGGCCCGACGGGGGACTCGTCCCGCTCTCCGATCAGGACCGCAGCCGATGGAACCGGAAGTTCATCCACGAAGGCATCACGCTCATCACCCACACCCTGGCCAGCGCCCCAATCGGCCCCTACCAGGTCCAGGCGGCGATCGTCGCCGTGCACGCGGAAGCGGCACGCGCCGATGCCACCGACTGGACGCAGATCGTCGCGCTCTACCGGCTACTTGAAGACATGGCACCCAATCCCATCGTCACGCTCAACCACGCTGTCGCGCTGGCCATGGTGCGGGGCCCACAGGCCGGACTCGCCCTACTCGAGACCTTGGATACCCCCGATCAGCTATCTGGGCACCACCGGCTCCACGCGGTCCGGGCACACCTGCTGGAAATGGCCGGCGATCACGAAGGCGCCCGCCGCTGCTACCGAACGGCCGCACGCCTGACCACCAGCCTCCCCGAACAGCACTACCTCCAAAGCCGCGCGGACCGACTCGCTCAGGATCCGGTAGAGCCCGGGGCGCAACCCGAGTCTGTACCAAAGTGATGCATACCGTTGGTGTTGCCGCGCGCCACAGCCGCCCCTCAAACAGCCTCGGCGGCAGCGCGACCTAGCTCCGGAGCCGGTTGCTGACCGCATACGCTGCAGCCACAGAACAGTCGAGCCAATCTAACCTACTGTCCAATCAATTGAGCTGAAGTGGACTTACATGAATAGCCAGACAGGGCGGGCCGCCAAAGCGGCTTTCGAGATCACCAAGGGCGCTCAGCAAGTCATGACCCTCAGCGAGGCTGACGTCGAGCGGTACCTGGACTTGGGTGAATTGCTCGACGGGCTCGAGGACGGCTTTCGTGGCCTCGAACTCGGGGAGGTTCAGTCTCCCCCAAGGCCCGAAGTAACTGTGCCAGGCAAGGGCTTTTCGCTGGCAATGCCGGCGTGGCGGCCCGGCATGCCCATCGGAGTGAAGGTGGTCAACGTCTTCGACGGCAACCTCGAGTTGGGACTGCCGAACCATCTGGCGATGATCATGCTCTTCGAGCAGGACACCGGCGCGACCTGCTGCGTGATGGACGGTACGTACATTACCGGCATCCGCACGGCCGCGTCGGCAGTGCTGTCAGCGCGCATGCTCGGCCGCCGGGACGCCCGGGTGGCTACCGTCATCGGCGCCGGCGTGCAGGGCCGCGAGCATTTGCGGCTGTTGCCGCTCATCCGCGATTTCGAGCGCATCAACGTCTGCTCGCTGTACGCCGACGAAGCTGAACGCCTCGCCGCGCGGAACCCCCTCGCGCGAGCCACGCCCGATATCGAAGCGGCGGTCCGCGAGTCTGACATCGTTTGCCTCGCTAGCCACAGCGCGACACCGGTCATCCAGGCCGAGTGGCTGAAGTCAGGAACGCACGTGTCGTCGGTTGGCTATTACCCGCCGGCTGGCGAGCTACCCGCGACACTGGCGCGCGAACATCGGCTCTTCGTCGAAACGCTCGACGCCTTCGATCCGACTCCGGTGGGCTGCGCCGAACTTGCGGGAATCGACTGCGACTGCGCGACGACGCTCGGGGTCGTCGCCCTCGGCCGTGCACCGGGACGGCTGAATGAGAGCGAAATCACCGTCTACAAGGCAATGGGGATCGCTATGGAGGATTTGGTTGCCGCAAACCTGGCTTACCAGCGCGCAAAGCTCGAGCAGGGCGGCGGCATGATGGCCTGGTGAGAAAGGCTGTGGTCTTCGTGGAAGGTAGGGCAGTCGGTTTTGCGCAGGCGCGGCGTTCTGCACCACTCAACGGCTTGATCCTCTTCTTGCTCGACCGGGCGCGCCAACGCACAACAAGCGGAACAGTGGGGAGTCGTCGAATACAAAAGCCTCAATCAGGCCTTCGCCCTGCTCGCGGATCCTCGTCGGAGACCAGTTTCAAGAGAGCCGCGTGAGGTCCGGTTCGATCAGATGGTGTGGACACCCCGGCTGCGGCGGAGTGGAGGCGCTGCCTTCCACGGTCGTAGAGGGTATCGCGGTGTCGCGACCATTCGCCCATAACACGACCGCGTTGGTGGTCTTCAGTCCTCGAATCGCTTCGCTCAACACCGCGCTCCCGACGCCCATCCGCTGCAGGATCGGGTCTACGGCCATGAACTGCAGCTGGATTGCCGGTTGGGCCTCAGGACGGCGTGGCAGGAAACAGGATAGAAACTCGATGTTGCTCGAACCCGACCGATTGCGTCGACGCACCGAGATGCCACGTGCCGACCGCAGCGTCCAATTCGTGGCGCATGCTTGCAAGATCCGACCGACCGTCAGCCGATACTGCGCGTCGGAGTTGGTGCGTAACTTCGGCAGCGAGTTCCCGAATCACCCAATCCATACTCCGAGACATTCTCGCGCAGAATGAGACGCGGTCGTTCCGAACTACGCCTGTAATCCCTGGTCGAGATGGTCCAGGATGAGCGGCGCAACTTCGTCGGCGTGGTCGCGGGCAAACACGTGGTCGGCGTGGTTCAGGACCACCGGGCGCGCGCGCGGAAGTTTCGACGCCAGGTACTGACCGACCTCAGGCGGACTGATCGGGTCGCCGCGGGACCAGAGCAGCAACGTGTGTGCCTGGATGGTGGGCAGTTGGTCGCTTACGTCGACCTGCTGGTGATCAGTTGCGAACGGCTGGGCGTGTGGGTATTCGGCGCGGTACTCGGGGCGCCAGTCCTCCACGTCAAAGCGCGAGAGGTCAATGCCGCCTGAGGTGGCCACCAGCACCAGGCTGCGGACCGCGTCCGGTCGAGCGAGCGCGGTTCGGATCGCCACCACGCCGCCCATCGATTGCGCGGCGATATCGACCGGTTCATCGATTGCCGCCAGCACCAAGTCGACCAGATCGTCGAACGAGCGCACGCGCGCATCGGCGGGAACGTTACCCAGCCCGGGCCAATCGAAGAGCACCTTCTCAAAGCTCTCAGGCAGCAGGTCGGCCACCGGTTGCCAGAACTCACCTGCGCCCGACGCGCCAGGCAAGAACAGGACCCGCCGCCGCATCACGTCCATGCTATCGGGCGTCCAGGCTGACGCGTGCGACGTGGCTTGTGCCTTGGGAGGCCTCGAGGGACTGGGCAACCATGTCGAGCTGTTGCTGCTGGCACTGCTCGCCGACGAACCGGCGCACTGCTCTGCCGTCGTCCCTGAACGACCTTGACGAGATCAGGAATCGCCGATGGCAGCCCATCGAGCAAAACAGCGTACCGCCCCGCATCCGTTATGGAGCTCTGCGCCGCGTAGTAGCGCTGCGCACCGCTGGCCCAATTGGCGTTCGCCACGGCTTCCGGAGCGTATCAATCTGAGCTGGACCATGCTGCGGCCTCGATGTACTGTCTGCCCGGTAGGTGCCATGGGCAACCCGCCCCTGCACGACGCGCACTACCAGCCTGGCCAGTACGTCGCGCTGGGCCTGGCTGTAGTTAGGGCGGTGGGCGTTTGTGTCGGCCGTGGCAAAGCAAGCGGCCCAGCCGCCGGCTGGCTGGCGTACAGCAGCTAAGGCGGCAGGTGGGTTGGGGCATGTGGCCGGGCAAGCGGGCAAGTTCCAGGGTGGTCGCCTCGGCTTCTGCAATGGGGCAGGCGCACAGCTTGTCGTACTGCGGCTTTTCAATCAGCTCGTCGCAAAGCAAGTGCAGGCACGCCCAACGCGGCTGTGCAGCACGCCGAGCCTGGCCTAGAGGCGCGCCACCCGCAGCCCGATGGCGTCGGTTTCAGAAGGCCTCGCCAGAGCGTTGAAGGCGGGCGAGTGATGCACTCCAACTGCCTGCGAGCTCCGGCGATCAGCCTGATCTGCCGAGCAGGCCTGCGATCGCTGGCTGCCGAACCTGGCCGAGCAGGTAGTCATGTGCTCGAACGGACGTGATAAACCGGCACTTCGGAAATGAGCGGGGCGCGGTGATCGCGATAGTGAGCATCCGGCACTACATGGCGGTTATGGGATGCCGGGCGGGCATTCAATCGAACTACTTCTCGTAGCACTCAGCGATGGTCTCCCCGTCCCAGCGCGATCACTCCCGAGTACTTGCAACGCTCACATTGATACCTGATCGCCCATGAGGATCAGATTCTCGACTTCGTCTAGCTTGGCGGAACTCAACGTCCCCACCTTTTCAACCAGATCCTCTTGCGACGAGGTGAGAATCCACGTGCAGTTGATCTGCCCTGGTCTGGGCAGTGCCACCCGGACGACATAGCCATTGAGTCCGAGGTCAACTTCCACGGCCACACCCGAGATGTCTTCGTTGGCTGGCTCGACAGCGACCACACACCGAAGATCGTCATTGTCGAGTCTGGAAAGCACGACCACTGGGCGAAGGTGGTCGAACGCTGCTGTCCAAATATCACCTGGATTGACAATCTCCACGGTCCTGGGAGTTGAATTCACCGCGTCATTCTAGTGGCACTTCCGAATTGGGCGGGGTGTAGTCACACGGGAGGGATCCGCGAGCGCGTAGCGGAGGGCCCACCAGTCTGAGGTTGTTCAACGACTTCAGATGGAGGACCCCCGTGGTGACCGACCCTACGCGAATGTGCGAGTTGCTTGTCGGCTTGCCCGACGTGACCGTGCTCGGCATCGACGATGAGGTGGGCTTCCCGTTGTCCATCCATGTGGAGACCCGTGCTCGACGTCCGGGTTGTTCGCAGTGCGGTGTGCTCGCCCGGGTGAAGGACCGCCCGGTCGTTGCCCTGGTCGATCTCTCCGCGTTCGGCCGTCCCACCCGTCTCGTGTGGCACAAGTTCCGGTGGCACTGCGCGGAGGAGACCTGTGCAGGCGGCAGCTGGACCGAGGACGAGCCGCGCATCGCGGCCAAGCGATTGATGCTGTCGGATCGGGCCGGATGGTGGGTCACCGAACAGGTTGGCCGTCACGCCAGGACGGTGAACGAGATCGCTGTCGAGCTCGGTTGCGACTGGCACACCGTCATCGCCTACGGCACCGCCCTGGTGGAGCACGCTGACCGGTTCGGGAAGGTGGAGGCCCTCTGGCTCGATGAGGTGCTCTTCGCCCGGATCGGCCCGTGGCACCGCCAGGAGTTCTCCACCCAGATCGTCGACGTCAACGCAGGCCAGCTGCTCGACGTCGTTCCTGGTCGCAGCGGTGACAAGCCCAAGGAGTGGCTGGAGGCGAAAGGGAAGGAGTGGCGGGACAACGTCCGATGGGCAACCCTCGACCTGTCGGGCCCCTACCGAGCGGTGTTCGACGAAAAGCTGCCCGACGCCACCCAGGTGGCTGATCCATTTCATGTGGTGAAACTCGCCAACACCAAGCTCGACGAGTGCCGCCGGAGGGTCCAGAACGAGACCATGGGACATCGGGGCCACAAGTCCGACCCCCTCTATCGTTGCCGGCGTCTCCTCACCAAGGCCGACGAGCGCATCGATGAGAAGGGGAAGGAGAAGCTCCTCGGGCTTCTGCGCGTCGGTGATCCCCGGGGCGAGGTGACCGCCACCTGGCACGCCAAAGAGGCCGTTCGAGAGCTCTACACCCACACCGATGCCACGCTGGCACTCGAGTGGCTGGAACGCCTCTGCGACGACATAGCCGACACCGACAACCCGATCGAAGTGCGGTCGCTCAGTCGGACTCTCAAGCGATGGAAACACCAGATCGTCGCCTGGCACACCGCGCATGTCACCAACGGTCCCACGGAAGCGGTCAACAACTTGATCAAACGGGTGAAGCGGGCCGCCTTCGGCTTCACGTCGTTCCGGAACTACCGGATCCGATCACTGCTCTACGCCGGCAAGCCCGACTGGGCACTACTCGCCACGATCACACCCCGCTGAGATCCGAAGTCCCGATAAACCGCCAATGCTCTGATCGCGGCCGTAGCCGTGGGCGATGAGCATCGCCTGCTCCCCGTTGCCCAGCACATGGACGTTGTTCCTGGTCACGACCGACAGGACGCTCGCTAGCTTAGTACACGCCTGGACCGCCTGCGGGGCCGGGGCTCGTCGGCAGCAGCTGGTTTGCGCTGGGCTCGAGGAGCCGAAGAGCGTGGCGGTTGGGCTCGGATGCTGTCACGGACGCGGACCAGGGTGCTGGTCAGACCGGCCACGTCCTGACGATCGAGCGGGGCAAACAGCATCCGGCCGACCACCTCGACGTGACCTGGCAGGACGCGAGCAAGAAGCGCGCGGCCAGCGGGCGTAACGGTCACGGTGGTGCTGCGCTCGTCGTCGAGCGACGGCGTGCGCGTGATGAGCCCGGCCTTGTCGAGCTGCGCCGCCTGGTAGGTGAGTCCGCTACGGCTGTACACGACGCGATCGGCGACGTCGGTCATGCGCTGCTGACCGCCTGGTGCGTCGTTGAGGCCGGCGAGGATCTGGAACTGGACGTAGCTCAGGTCACCCTCGGCGCGCAGTTGCTGTTCGACGGCGTGGTGGAGGAGGCTGCCGACCTCCATCAGCGCGAAGTAGGCGGCGAGCCGCTGGGCGTCGAGGTGCGTGCTGTCGGTCACGCCGGAAGTGTACTTGCTACGAAGTCGAAGCAGTGTTAGAGTGAAATAGTGCTTCTAATTCGAAGCACTTCACAGGAGACACGCTTCAATGAAGACAGCCCGCTATTTCCAGTACGGTGACGCCAGCGTTCTGCGCATCGACGATGTCGATGCGCTGGGTTCGCTGCGGCGTCGGGTGAGTGGGGCGGTGCTGACGGCCGCCGACGCGGAGTATGACGATGCGCGGGCAGGTTTTCAGACCGCGCGATCGCATTCGCCGGCCGTGCTCGTGGCCGCTGCGTCGGTCGACGACATACGGCAGGCGGTCGAGTTCGCGAAGGAGCAGGGGCTGCCTGTCGGCGTGCAGGGCACCGGCCACGCCTTGGCTGCGACCGCGCAGACCGGCGGGGTACTGGTTGCCACGCGCGGGATGGCCGGGGTAGGCATCGACGCGCACACGCGGACGGCCCGCGTGCAGGCTGGCGCCGAGTGGACTGCGGTGATCGCGCAAGCTGCACGTGCCGGGCTGGCCCCGCTGTCGGGGTGGGCGCCGCACGTCGGTGCGGTCTCCTACACGCTCGGCGGTGGCATCGGACCGCTGTCGCGCCGCTACGGATACGCTGCGGACCACGTGCGCGCGGTCAACGTCGTCACCGCCGACGCCCGCAACCTCACGGTCACCGCTGATATCGAGCCTGAGCTGTTCTGGGCGGTGCGCGGGGCGAGGGACAACTTCGGCATCGCCAGCTGGATCGACATCGACCTGATGCCGGTCACCCGACTCTACGGCGGAGGGTTGTTCTTCCCACCCAAGCTGACAGCCACCGCGTTGGAGGCCTACCGCGAATGGGCAGCCACCGTGCCCGATGAGGTGACCAGCTCGCTGGCGCTGATCTCCTTCCCCGATGTCGGCGCAGTTCCGGAGCCGCTGCGTGGGCGGCGAATCGTCCAGTTGCGCATCGCCGTCATGGCTGAGACCGGCCGCGACAACCGGATTCTCGCCGACGGGGAGAGGCTCGTGGCGCCATTGCGAAGCATCGGTCCCGCGCTGATCGACACGCTCGGCCCGATGCCGTTCACCGAGATCTACAACGAACCCGCGGTTCCGGCGGGGCCATCGCACAGCAGCACGGCACTGCTACGCACCATCGATGCTGCCGCGATTCGCGCGTTTGCCGACGCCGCGGAGGGGACGCTGCCCCATGTCATCGAACTGCGCCCGCTCGGCGGTGCGCTCGCGCGTGAGCCGGAACCGGGCAACGCCATCGGGCATCGCGACGCCGCCTGGCTGCTCGTCCTCGCTTCTCGGCTGGACCGCGGTGTCCCACTGCAAGACATCCAGCACGCCCACGATGACCTGCTCGCGACGCTCAGCCCTTGGACACGCGGCGGTCGAATGCTCAACTTCCTGATCGGGCACGGCGACGCCGCGCTGGTTCGTGAAGCCTACGACCCGGACGACTGGGCAAAACTGACCGCGCTCAAAGCGCACTGGGACCGGGGCAATACGTTCCGGCTCAACCACAACATCCCGCCCGCTCTCGGCGTCGCCAGCGCGGACATGCGCGTGGACGAACCATGACCAAGAGCGCTCGTCGTCAACGCGACCGGTCTCGGCACGGGCGCGCCCGCCCCGGGTTTGCGCACTCAACAACACAGGCGGCGCATCCGCCGGAAAGGAACAATGATGCGCTCTTCCTCGAGCTGCTGGACATGCGCGCGGATCTCTTCACGGACATCGTAGCGCCGACCCTGTTCCATGAGGACCTCAACCCCAACACCCTGGTGCTCGACATGCGCGAGGGCCGGCCGGCCCTGGCCTGGGTCCTGGACTTCGAGAGCGCGTGGGCCAGCACCGGCGAGTCGGATCTCGCCCGACTCGAATTGTGGTGGATGTCGGCCGGCGCCGCCGTCCGCGAGGGCTACCTGGAGGTCGCGCCGATAGCGGCTGGATACGCAGCCACGCGCCCGCTCTTGCAGCTCCTGTGGTGTCTCGAATACGCCCAATTCCACAATGCCGCCGAAGATCAAGCCGTCGTGCATCACGTGTGCGATGAGCTGGGGATCGCACACATCTAATTCAGGTGGGCTAAGCTGTCTGCAAAAGCAGAGCGCAGACGTGTTCGCCAGGTTGGTTGGACTCCTGCTGTTCACGGCCAGCACGGCTGGCTGTGGCCTGCTGGGCCAGCCGCAGGCCCAGGATGCGTCGCCACCGCCACACAGCGTGCCTCAGATTGGTTACATCGGCGCTGACGACCAGGTGTACGTGTCCGAAACCAACGGCTCGGCCGCGCGGCAGTTGACTGCGCAGGTCTCGGGCCTCTCGAACGACCAGGGCTGGACGTATCGCTGGCCCACGCCCAGGTGGTCCATCTCGACGTCGGCAGAGCCGCACGCCGACCGTTCGGCTTGAACTTGCTGGACGTGGGCCTGGGTTGGGGCCGTGACGAGCTCGTCGAGAACGCCCTCCGCGTGTTCAAGCACGAGTTTGACCGCTTCTGGGGTCCGCGCATGGAGCTCGTCTTCCGAATGGCTCTGGTGCTGCTGGTCGATGCCAACCAGCGTCTTGTCGCGGGTGACCCGTCCGGTGGGAGAAGTCGCCAGTACACCATCCTCGAGGTGCCGCGCGTGCTCGAGGACGACGTGTTCCGCGGGCAGCTCCTCCTGAACCACCGCGATCCGCAGATGCAGGCGCTGTGGCGCACCTTCTTCAAACCGCTCGATCACCGCTTCAAGCTCGAGGTCATCAACCCCGTCCAGACAAAGGTGTACAAGTTCGCGGCCAGCCAGGCCGCACGGGCGATCGTGGGCCAGTCGCGCTCGACGATCGACCCGCTGGCATGGGTACGCGATGGCGCAGTGGTGGTCGTGGATGGAGCCAAGGAACGGGTCGGCGCCGACATCGCCGCGCTGATCGGCGGCACGCTCTTGAACCAGGTGGCACTTGCGGTGGGCCAGCAAGCAGCCCTGCCGCCGGCCGGGCGCCGGCACGTTGCGGTGCTCGTCGACGAGTTCCACGCTCTGCCGGCGGCCGACTACGAAGCGTTCCTTGCGGAGCTGGGAAAGTACGGGGCGAGTCTCGTCCTGGCCACGCAGAGCCTGGGAATGCTCGACGCCATCGATGCCGACCGGGGGCTCAAGCACACGGTATTTGCCAACGTGGACCACCTGTATGCCTTTAACTGCTCCGCGGAGGATGCACGTGCGCTCGCGCCGGAACTGGGTGGCCGGATTGAGCTGGCGGATCTGGTGGAGCTCGGGGACCACCAGTGCTATGCCCGCCTCAGCCACGAAGGAGAACGGCTACCGGCGTTTCACCTGCGTCTGGACCCGCCGCCAGAGGCCGACTCCGCGGTCGCCGAGGTCCTGGCAGCTTGCTCGGCCGCGCAATACGGGCGGGACGCCGCGGCGGTGGCCGCCGATCGAGCAGCCGTCCTCGAACGGCTCGATGGCTCGGTTAGTGTCGAGGGGCACGGGCGTGCAAACGTCGACCCTGAGGGCGGACGGATTCCGCCGGCTTCGGCAGGGACCGTAAGCCCTCCGCGGTCAGGCGGCAGGCGCAATGAGCAGCGATCCCGGGGAGCCTCCCCTGAGCGCCGAACGGACTCAGCAGCAGTTCCTCAGCTCACGCTGGAGCTCGAGGAGACCGATCCGGCAGGGTCGGATGGCGATGAGGATGACAGAGCCGCTGGCGGACTGACGTAGGGCATGGCGGATGCACCGACCTGGCGAAGCGTCGCCCGGGAAGCAGCGCGCCTCCGCCCAGCCGACGAGGAGGCGCTGGAGTTGATCGGCCGGCTGCCGTTAGTGCCCATCAGTCAGCTTGTGCCGTTGTCCGGAGGCAGGAGCCGCCGCAGCGTCTACGCAGGTGTGGAGCGATTGGTCGAGCGCGGTCTCGTGAGCGTGATGCTGGGCCCTGGCCACCTGGGGAAGCCGCATCGCCGACTCCTGCTGATAAGCAATCTTGGCCTGGCGGCGCTCGCCTGGCGGCGCGAGGTGGACTCCGCCAGCCTGGCTCGTGCCTGGAGACTGGGCCGCACGCCGTTGCGGCTGCTGGTTAGTCAGCTGCCCGCGCTCCTCAGCCTGTACGCGCTGCTGGGACTCCTCGCGGCGACTGGATCTGGTTCGGCGCGACTCACGCAGTGGTCGCGGCCGGGGCGTTGGCGTCCTCAATGGGATGGAGCCGTACCAGTCCGGAGTGTGACGCTGCCCGCGTATGCGGCGCTCGCCTGGCAGAACGCCGGCAGTGTGCGTCTTGAAGGAAGTTTCTTACTGGTTGCAGACACCGGCGGCTTCAGTCCGCTAGCCTTGCGACGTCAGCTGGTAGGTCTGGCTCGTCTGTGCGGAACCACTGCGACGGCGGTGCCAACCGTGGTGATCGCGACGACGTCCGAGCGCCGGGCCCGCGCCTGGTGGGTACTGCTGGACACGGTCAAGTCCCCGGGTAGGTACCGCGCGCTCGACGTCGAAGTGGCTACCTGGGAAAGCTGGGTCGCGCGGGCTGGGACCGACCTAAT